>Ga0209237_1001852_pt1 | contig 12499 bp, 17 predicted proteins | sample GraSoi013_1_40cm_2_FD_185820 | JGI IMG/M metagenome (GOLD analysis project Ga0209237, IMG submission 185820) | Grasslands soil microbial communities from the Angelo Coastal Reserve, California, USA - Sample 10_02_2013_1_40cm (SPAdes) (version 2) | ecosystem: Environmental > Terrestrial > Soil >... | reverse complement strand
CCCCGCCGGTCGACAGGTAAGGATAGGTCACGATGATACCGCCGACTATGAGGGGAACCGCCAAAATTAGGACCAACGCGGAGCGAGGAATGTGGAATCCTGGACTGGATATCCTGCGTTTCTCCTGGATGACCCGCCGGGCTTCCGCCGAGATGGCTATGGAAGTCTTCTGCCTCGGATGCACATTTGCCACGTGCCGCTCCAGATTCTCGAGCTTGACGGACGCGTGACACACCGGGCAGTTGCGTGACGCCATCGCTCCGAGCGAGGCGCTGCGGACCCTTAACTTTTGTCCGCCCATTTCAGGCCATACGTACGGAAGCCTCAAGATGAAGCGCTCGGTAAGCTGCTCGAGGCGGAGGTCATGGAAGCGAGACGATCGACCCCCTGGCTCTGGCCCGCGCTGGCGATTCTGCTTGTCGTGGGAGTGCTGGCCTTTCTTGCGGTCATCATGAGCCCGTACGGCGGCGGGTACTACGGGATGATGGGCGGCGGCTGGGGATGGGGAATCGCCATGAGCGCGATGATGCTCGTCCCTCTTGTTGTCCTGGTCCTGCTCGTGCTTGTGTTCGCTGGGGCGTTGAGCCCGCGCGAGGCGCCCTTGGTGCACGTCCCTGCGACCCCCACGCCCATGCCGGCGGAATCCGCGCTAGAGATCCTGAACGCCCGCTACGCCCGGGGTGAGATCTCGCAGGACGAGTATCTCCGGATCAAATCGGACCTGACCGCGAGCGAAGGAAATCGTGGGCATTCGCCGTCGCGCGATCCCTAATGAACGTGAGGCGCAGCTTGGAATCGCCATGGTCGTGATCACCGTTTCTCTTGCCGCGAAAGACCTCGAAGCATTCGATGCCATCGTGTCTTAGATGATGTATCCAAGCCGTTCCGATGCCGTCCGCGACGCGATCCACCGGTTCGTCGCCCGCCTGCCGTTGGAGATCAGTTCTTCGGGAGGCGAATCGCGCCTTCGAAGGTATTCGGCTCGAAGATGGATGGTCCAACGATTTCGGTGCCGTAATCCGATCGAAGGACCGGCTGGTCGCCTCGCTTCGGAAATCAAAGTACGGGGATGTCCTCGGATCGCTGAAGGGCATCGACTACGTCCGCGGTTTCGCAAGGTTCGTCGGTCCGCATGAGGCGCGGCACTCGACACACCAGGCGAGTAGGTAAGCAACCGAAGCCGGTTAACTGGTGTCGGAAGAATTTCGTACGTACGGCGAACGATGCGGCGTGTTACAAAATAGCATGCTCCCGGCGGGATTCGAACCCGCGTCTGAGGCTCGAAAGGCCCCGATCCTTGACCGGACTAGACTACGGGAGCGGAAGGCCGGGTTAGTCCCGAATCCCATAAATGCTTTTGGAAACGAAACTCACTAGAGGCGCAAAAACCGGAAACTTCTTGGACGCAACCACCTTCGGCGGCGGAGAATGCGCCGCAAGAAGCCGACGATCACGGAATTGTCGTTTTTCCTGTGCGGGTTCCTCGTCATCATCGTCGGCTGGTTGGCGGACCTCCTCGGCGTCTTCGAGCTCAATACGGTCACGGGCGGACACAGCACGGGAACCCTTCAGCTGCGTATCTTCCTCACAATGTTCGGCGTCGCTTTTGCAACAATCGGCGTGGCGTACGATAATTTCCCGGACATCCTCAGTGACGGCGAGATGGCGAAGCGATACCTGGTCTCGTTCCTCTTCCTCGCGGACGGATCCCTCCACTTGTACGCCCTCAACGACCACCTGGGAGAGGCGTTCCCCGCAGCGTTCTTCGGGGTGTCCTCGGGCCTCCAGCTCGCAGCCGCCTTCCTCATCCCGTACACCCGGAGCGATCTCAATCTGGCGTGGCTCGGAATCACGGCGTTCCTGATCGCGGCATATATCGTCACGCGAACCGTTTCCGTGTGGCCGATAGGAACTGTCGAGGAGCTCGACGCGCTCGGTGTCATTTCGAAAGTCGTCGAAGCGTTGACCGTGCTCATGCTCCTCTCCCTGATACAATCGGAACGCATCGCGCGACGTAGGTCGTCGGCGGCGGCCGCCGTTTCAAGCCGATAGTCCGTCAGACTTCGCCCGCGACTTCCTTCGCGAGGACCGTGTATTCCTGCTCCTTCATAGCCGCGGGATTCGCGGAGATCAGCAGGTACGAGTCATTGATCACGATTTTCTCATTGACCTTTTGGAGAAATCGCATCACGGACGGGAAGCCGTTCTGAGAGATCAGATACTCGAGTCCCTCCAGCAGGACTGCGGCGTTCCCGCCGTCCGAGGCGAACTCGGAGATCGCGGACGCGATGTCGACGAGGGCCGTGGGCTCCGCAATCGCCATGTCCTTCCCTTTCTGACCGGGTGACTTCGAGAGCCAGATGAATCCCGCGGTCTCGAGGCCGTAGCGCGTCCTCGCATCGTCCGGATGGATCCGGGTGATACAGAGCCCACGCGCCTCGCTCCGGAGGAGTTCTACGAACAACTCAAACACGCGCTCCGCCTTCGGCTCCCGAACGAGGTACGCGCCCCGCCGGCGGAGGTCTTGCCTCGCCGTCATTTCGCCGCCTCCGACGACCGGGATGCCCTCCTCGTCGATGAGACGGGCTTCCATCGCCTCGACGTCGCGGTAGAGGACCGCCATCTTGGACTTCGCAAACACCATGAGCTCCGTCGAGGAATAGCCGCGGGTCATGAGGCCGGCAATCTCGCGCCACGCGGACTTCAGGCCCTCTTCGAAGCCTTTCAGAAAGGCCTTGCGCTTCTCGTCGTCGCCCATCCCTGTGGCGAGGATAAGGCCCCGTCGGGCGTATAGACATTTCGCGGTCTTTCAGCCGATGTATCCGAGGTCCTCGCGCTTGTCCGGCGTTTCCGGCGCGGCCTCGATGTCCTTGAGCTTCGACGTGATCTGGTCGATCTGCTTCGCCTTCGTCTCGAGTTCGTTGAAGGAAATCTCGATCCCGAGGTACTTCGTCAGGACTTCGAGGACCGCCTGCGCGGACTTCGGATCCACGAAGTATCCAGACGTCTCGCCCATGAGGCACACCGCGTTCATGTCGTACAACCGGCCGAGGCCCAAGAGCAAACCGCTCGCGCCGACGATCCCGGCCCCGGGTTCGCCCCGGGAGAACACGACGCCGTACTTCTCCATCTCCTTCACGAGCTCGAGGCCCGTCGCGGCCCCGAGGACCCGGGGCTTCGTCACCATGCGGCCCATCCCGTACCCGCCGAGGGTGAAGACCCGGCGCACGCCGAGGTTCTTCAGCTCCTTCAAGATGAAGTCGCTCAGCTCGTACTGCCCTTCCGGCGTGAGTCCCTGGTAGTCCCCCGTCAGCAGGATCAGGTCCGTCCCGTTGTTCCGCTTGACGTAGTGCATCTCGTTGTTCACGAGCTTCACCTGGCCGTCGTCCTGGACGAGGACCTGCGGCGGGAAGTACTTCGAGAAGATCTCCGCGAACTTGACGCCCTTCAGCTCGTCCTTCAAATGCTCAGCGGCGAGCTTGCCGACGTTCCCGATGCCGGGCAGCCCTTCGATGAAGATCGGGTCGTTCAGCTTCGGGTGGTCGAGGTACCGGATCACAATGTTGTCCATGGGCTCTCATCTCTCCAATTCATGGGCCCGCTTAAGTTTGCGCCTGTACACGCCATAGCGGTCCTCCGGGGAGTACCGCGGGGGCATCGGGTTGCCGGCGGCATGGCCGCACGCCGGGCACACGTCCCGCAGCGTGTAGCGACCGCACGCCCCGCATTTCTTCAGGACGGATCGCATCCTTCAATCCTTCCGGTGGAACTTCGCCTCGCCGCCTTTCGCGGTCAGCGCCTTGATGACCCGATTCGCCGCCTTCTCAATCTCCTCTTCCGCGGTCTTGTAGTCCGGCGCGCGCACGACGATCCGATAGCGGGGCGCGCCGATGTACTGGACCTTCACGCTCAGGCCGTCGTTCTCCTGGACCGCCTTCGCGAGCGACTCGCGGATGTGCACCGCGCCGTCGGGACAGAAGTCCATCGCCTCGACGTACCCGTCGATCGTCACGTGCGGTGGGACGATGTTCTCCCGGGCGACCTCGACGAACGTCTTGACCCAGGCGCCTTTGAAGCCCTCGTCCTCGAGGGCGCGCTCGTCCATCACGCTCTCCTCGAACGCGCGGTACAGCGAACCGAACGAATCCAGCAGGCCGTAGCCGAACTCTTCCCAGCACGCCTCGACGGTCTTGCCGAGGCGCGTCGCGACAATCCCGAGGAGGTTCTCCGCCTTCTGCTCGTTCTTCCATTCCTGGATCTTCTCGCGGCGCTGGTGCTCGTTGACCGCCTTCAGCGAGAGGTCGATGTGGCCCTTGTCCTGGTCGACCTTGAGGACCTTGCAGACGACCTTCTGCCCTTCGCGGACGTAGTCGCGGATGTACTTGATCCAGCCCGAGCTGACCTCGGCGATGTGGATGAAGCCCTCCTTGTTCTCGTACTCGTCCAGGGTCACGAAGGCGCCGAAGTTCTTCACGTTCGTCACGGTGCAGACGACGAGTTCGCCCTCGTCGGGCCACTCGTACGCCTGGCGGGCCGTCTTCGCCTCGGCCATTACTCGAGGACCCCCAGGATCTCGCCTCGGACCACGGCCTTCCCGCCCGTCGGCTTCGCGACCGTCGCGCCGCAGACCTGGCAGAGCACGGTGCTCGCGGCGCGGTCGAAGACGATCTGCTCGTTGCCGCAGTCCTCGCACTTGACCCGGAGGAACCGGCTCGCGGGCTTTGGGATCACTTGTGCACCTCCACGAGCTCGAACTTCTTCGCGCGGATGCCGGGCCGCTGGTGGGCCTTGTGGCATTCCCGGCAGCGGAAGCGGAGATGGATCTTCTTCGTCGGCTTCTCGCGCCCCTCGGGCTTCGGGCGGGGGAAGCCGCCGTACCCGGCCGTCACCCGTCGGAACCGACGCTGCCCGGCCCGGAGCTCGGACCGCGGGCGGTTCTTCACCCGCTCAACTTCGAGCTCTCTGTGCGCGTTGCAGAACGGACAGTAACCGCGGATACGCTGGGGCATCTTCATGGAGGGGCGACCGAGCATCGATACAGAGGAGAACTGCTATTTGAGGGTTCCTGGGTCGCCGCGGACCTCTCGACAAAAGACGTTGGCGCGGGCCGAGGATCGGTCCGTTCCCGCGTGAAACGCGAGCGAGCATTGCGGTCGGCATCGACGCGTCGCCGGGTTGCATCGCAACAAATATATATTGCTAAATTAATAAATGGCGGGGAATTACACTGAGCCGGGAGGTCCGCCTGAGTCGGAGGGATGAAACCCTGGTGGACCTGCTGATCGAGACTGGCCTCTCACGGAATATCGCGAAGACCCTCGTATTCCTTTCGAAGCGCGATGAGACGACGTCCGTCGAGATCGAGAAGGCCACGGGCCTGCGGCAACCGGAGGTCAGCATCGCGATGCAGGAGCTCCGTCGGCGGAAGTGGGTCGACAAGAGGGACATCAAGAAGGAAGGCAAAGGTCGGCCGGTCCACTCGTACCGTCTGAGCCTGCCGTGGGCCGACATCCTCGCGCACATCGACCGGGAAGAGCAAGCGAAGATCGACCGGATCGAGGCGAACCGCAAGAAGCTCAAGACGTTCGCGTAGGCTCGAGCGCGCGGACCCCCATCTGGGACGCCACCACGACGGCATGGGCCATCTTCAGGAACAGGCCGTGGCCGACGACCCCGGGGATGCCCGAGATCCGTGCAGCGAGCTTCACCGGGCCCCGGATCGGCCCGAAGTGCGCGTCGAGGATATGGTTCCCGTTGTCCGTCCGGAACGGCTCGCCGCCCTCCTTGCGCAACTCGACCTTCGCGCCGAGGCCCTCGAGTGCCGCGGACGCGTTCTTCCAGCCGAACGGATGGACCTCCACGGGCAGGGGCGTCTTCGTGCCGAGGCGGCGCACGAGCTTCGAGTCGTCGACGATCACGACGAACCTCTTCGACGCCGCGGCGACGATCTTCTCGCGGAACAAGGCGCCGCCCATCCCCTTAATCAGGTCGAGCTTCGGGTCGACCTCGTCTGCGCCGTCGACGGTCAGGTCGAGCCAGAAGCTCTCCTCCAGGGAGGTCAATGGGATCCCCAACCGCTTCGCCTCCTCTGCGGTCGCGAGCGACGTGGGCACGCCTTTCAGATCCATCCCGTTCGCAACGAGGCGGCCGACGCCCGCGAGGAAGTGCCGCGCCGTCGATCCGGTGCCGAGGCCGAGGACCATGCCCGGCTTCACGTACGCGAGGGCGGCCTCGGCCGCGTCCCGCTTCAGCTCGTCCCGGGAGGCCATTCTCAGGCCCTCCGCCGCAGTTCCTCGACCAGCTTCACGAGCTCCCCGATCACGAGATCGTCGAGCTTCTCACCGAGTGCCTTCGACGCCTTGGACGGATCCCCCGTGACGCCGGACCAGTACTTCCGCGGGTCGGCCACGACCGCGTACAGAGGGATCTCGTTCTTCCCCGGCGGACTCTTGCCCTTCACGAGGTCTGGTCGCGCGGTCATGATCCGCGAAGTCTCCCCCGCGCCCGCGTGGCCGTCGCCCTCCGGAAGGATGCCTTGCGACGCGTAGATGATGTCGTAGTCGGAGAGGACGGTCGCTCGAAGTCCGGTCCCCTCGTCGACGACTTCCTGGGCCGCGGCGCGCAACGCCATCATGTGCTCCCGACCCGCGTGGCCGCTCAGGATCATCACGCGCCGCACGCCGTTGCGCACGAAATCCGCGAGGACGTCGCGGACGAAGCCCTTCAGCGCGTCGACCGACACGCTGACGGTCCCCGGGTACGGCCGGGTCGTCGTGCAGACGCCGTACGGGATGGCGGGTGCGACATATGCGTTCGTACGGCGCGCGACCTCGTCTACGACGTGGAGCGGCTGGATGACATCCGCGCCGAGGGGCAGATGCCGGCCGTGTTCCTCGAGTGCGCCGACGGGGATGATGACCACCGGATCTTTCTTCGCAATCGCGGCGAATTCCTCGGAGGTCATCTCGTCGAGGCGCACGCGGCGGAATCCGCGAGAAGGCCATAAATGGTTCGCGAGCGCGTGATGGCTCGTCAACCTTAAACGAGGTTAACATCGTCTCCCGAAGCCTTTTCCCCTCCATGGCCCTCCGACGGCCGTGCGCGTGGCCGCCCTGTTTTCAGGAGGGAAGGACTCGACCTACGCGACCTACATCGCGATGCAGCGAGGCTGGGACGTCACGCACCTGCTCTCGATTGTGCCGGAAGATCGAGACTCGATGCTGTTCCATACGCCGAACCTGCAGCTCACGCCGCTGCAAGCGGAGGCGATGCGAATCCCGCTGATCCGGGAGACCGCGACCATGGGAGAGGACGGCGAGCTCGATGCGCTGCGGCGGATTTTCCGGCGCGTCGACGTCGACGGAGTGATCGTCGGGGCCATCGCTTCGGATTACCAACACGCGCGCGTGAATCGGATCGCCGACGAGGTCGGGCTCCGCGTGTTCGCCCCGCTGTGGCGTCGCGACCCGACGCGACTCGTGCACGACTATCTCGAGGCCGGCTTCGACATCGCCTTCTCCAGCGTCTCGGCGGAAGGCCTCGACGCGAGCTGGCTCGGGCGGCGATGGGATGATCGGGTCATCCAAGATCTGCTCCATCTCCAGCAGACGCGCGGCGTCCATCCGTGCGGGGAAGGCGGGGAGTTCGAGACGCTGGTCCTTGATGCGCCTCCATTCGAGCAATCGATTGACGTCGTGCGCGCGACGCCGGATTGGCACGGCACGGCGGGAGCGTGGCGCGTGGACGAGGCCCGACTCGTGCCGAAACCGAACCGCGGATCCGAGTTCAGCGGCTCCGAGCGGGCCGAATCGACTTGAGGTCGCGGAACAGGAGGTCGCGGTCCTCCTTGTCTTTGATCTTCGAACCAACTTCCCGGGCGAGGGCCAGGTGCGTTCGGAGGTCTCGCTTCCGGCCCGCGACGGCATCGGCGCGGGCGAGGGCCTCGTAGGCGAAGGCGAGCGGGAAGTCCTCGATCCCGTTTTCCTTGCATGTCGCGAGGGATCGGACCGCGTGGTATGTCGCGGGCTCGGGACGACCGAGGATTGCATAGACGTGGGAGATCTGCCAATCGCCGATCGCGCGATTCACCGCCGTTCCGACCTCGCCCCAGTGGAAGCGGGAAGCGTGCGCGGCGTGGATCATGCGCTCGTCTTCGGCGGGCGAGCGGTTCTTCTCGAGGAGCCGCCAGACCTCGTTGAAGAGACCTACGGCCATCTTGCGCTGCCACTTCCGCTCCGCCGTGGTGGGTTTCCGCGCCATGGATTTCCCTCCGCCGAGTCCGATTTCTGGGTCGGACGCGTGGAGTAGTGGGATAGTACCAATTAGCTTGCGCTTGTCGGTTTGAGGGCCGCGCACTCAGGCTCAGGCACCCGTGGACATTATCCAGTAGGCAATTCATGGACGGAGGGTGGCTCTCGGTGAAACGCTTGGCCCTTGGGCACTGTTGCACAATCGAGCTTTCATCTTATTCCAGGCGCGAGGGACTGCGAATAACGTCGGCTACTCCGTCTATGTGGGCACAATCCTGTGGCTTTCCTACCGCCTGACGGGGGCCATTCTCTGGTCGGGCGTAGTCATCGGGGTTCAGACAATCGTCTTCACACTGACTTTTCTCATTAGCCCACTCGTCGACCGTCTCTATGACAAACGGTGGGTGTTCGTTGCTTGTTACCCGATGCAGGCCGCGCTGGCTTTAGTCCTTGGGCTGACCTATGCAATCGGGGCGTTGACGATCCCGCTGCTCCTCGCGATCGTCGTTTTCCTTGCCGTCCTGTATGATTTCACTGAGGCTGCAGACGAGACGACAACCCGCCTCCTCTTCGGGAGAGACCACCTTTTCATCGTCTCCGGCATTGCCGGAGCAATTGGTGGCGGAGCGAGCATAACCCTCTATTTCACCGCAGGGGCAACACTCGCTCTCTTTGGGGCAATCGGAGGAGCCTTCCTTCTCGCCGGTCTCCTCGCCGCGGGGACAGGTCTCGCGGTACCCCTGCCAATTCCAACTCCAAGGACAACCTCCCAGACTTGGTGGAACGGGCTGCGGGAGGGGTGGGCGCTCTTCCGAGGAACGGAGGGCAAGCCTCTTCGCCAACTAGGGGTTCAACAATTCGTCGTCGGGTTCTTCCTCGCTAGCCCGACCCTGCTATTGACCCTGTACGTCGGACAGTTCTTTCAAGGATCTCAAGCGACGTATGCCGCGTTCTACGTCGCGTATCTCATCGGCGGGATCGTCATCGGCTTAGTGTTGGGCCATGCGAATCCCCGTGGCTCCATTGGCGCAGTTACCATCGGTTCCATGTTCGTGATCGGACTCGCCCTCTTGGGATCCGAGATCGCAATTGCCTCCGTTTCGGCGATTACAGTCGTCTGGTTTGTCGTCGGGGCTGCCTCGACGGCAAGGAACCAGAGTACCTGGACGTACCTCCAAGGTCGGTTCGAACCGCAAATGCTCGCCCGAGTCTCGATGAACATCTACCTGTTCACCGGGGTTTCTAGCGCCATGGGGGCGTTTGCGATTGGCGTCCTCTCGGCAGCGTGGAGCCCACAGGACATCACGTTGCTCGTGGGTATCGGTTTCACCGGTTCTGCAGGACTCGGAGTCGTCCTACAGGAAACGAGAAGGTTGGCCTTCTAGGGCCTCTTTCCGAGCCAAGCCCGCGGAAGTGGCCTAGTCTGCCGGGCGCGTGGAGTGGGGCTGGGCAGATTTGAACTGCCGTCGCAGGCTCTTCTGCCCCGTTGAGGGGGTCCCAAAGCCCGAAGGATAGACCAAGCTACCCCACAGCCCCAGATGCGCGCAGAACCGGAACACGCGATAAATACGTTGTCGCCTACGCGTCGCGTGGCGTGCGCATCGAGGAAAATGCGTCCCTCGCCGCGGATCGCACCGACTCCGCGCTTGTCTTGCGCGGCCGCCATCCCGTCCGCTCGAGCCGGTCGAGCGCGAGTCGCATCGTGCGAACATCTCCCGCCCATCCGCGCCCTCCTCCGGCGCCACCCGTCCACGCGTATTCGACGCCGCGGAGGCCGAGCTCTGCGCAAATCGCATCGGCGAGGGCCCTCACGGTGATCGCATCCTCGCTGCCGACGTTATACACCGAGAACGGCCCCGACGCGCCCCGCTGGCCGGCGAGCATCCCGGTCACGACATCATCCACGTGGACGTACGACTTCGCGGTGCCCGGATCCGATCCGAGAATCTCGAGCCGTTTCGGATCCCGGACGAGTTTGCGGACGAAGTCGACCACCACGCCATGGCCGCTCCTCGCTCCGACGACGTTGGCGAGGCGGAAGACGAATGCCTGGACCCCGAACGTGTGCGCGTACGCGGAGAGGAGCGCCTCGCCCGCGAGCTTCGATGCGCCGTACACGGAGATCGGCTCGAGGGGGCTGTAGTCTTCCGGGGTCGGCACTGCCTTCGCCTCGCCGTAGACGGTCGAAGTCGAGGCGAACACGATCCGCGGGACCTCGGCCACCCGGCACGCCTCCAGGACCCGATGGGTCGCCACGATGTTCTCGTCGACCGTGGGTTTCGTCCCCCGGCGGTCCAGTCGGACATCCGGGTTTGCGGCGAAATGATAGACGACGTCGGCCTTCCGGAAAATCGGACGTAGGTCGCCTCGGAGCAGATCCCGCTTCACGAGCGTCGCGCCGGCCTTGAGGGCCTTCGCGAGGTTCGCGCGCTTGCCGGCTTTGAGATGATCAATCGCGACGACATCCGCATCGCCCACCAGGGCGTCGGCGACATGGCTGCCGATGAATCCGGCACCGCCGGTGATGACGACTTTGGGTCGAGCCACGCTTTCCGCCTGCCGCAACTCGAGACGACGTAATCAACGTTCCTTCCGCGCCTGGAGATGTGCGAGCAGTGCGTCGACGGCCCGCGCCCGATGAGAGACCGCGTTCTTCTCAGTCATCGTCATCTCCGCGAAGGTTTTCGTCGCGCCGTCCGGGACGAAGATCGGATCGAAACCGAATCCCCCGGTCCCGCGCTCCCGGTCCGCGATCGAACCGCGGCATTCCCCGTGGAAGACCTCGTGCTCGTCCGAAGTCCGCAAGAGGAAGACGGTCTCGAAGCGCGCGGCGCGGTTCCGTGCGCCGTACAGCAGTTTCAGGACTCCGGCACACCCGAGGCGCTTGTATACGTACGACGAATAGACGCCGGGGAAGCCGCCGAACTCTTCGAGGAACAGTCCGGAGTCGTCGATCAGGTATTCGCCACGGAGCTGGTCGTCGAGGATCGTCGCAGCGAACCGGACGACCTTCTCGAGGCGGTCCGTCTGGATCTCGGGATACGTGCGGTCCTCGTGCACGAGCTTGACGTGGGCTTCAGCCAGCTTCGTCGAGACCTCGCGGAACTTGCCTTCGTTCGTCGTCACGAATGCGATCAGGTGTAGCGACCCCGTGACTCGATTTCCTTCGCTTTGACGATGACGTCTTCGGCCGCTTTCCCCATCGACTTGCGGTAGCCCTTCAGCGCCGCCCGATAGTACGAGGCCGCACGCGCGTGTGCGCTCCCCAACGCCTCTTTCAGGAGGTGGAGGTCGACGCCCCTCGCTTCCACGCCGTCGTCTTTTCCTCCCAAACTGAAGTCGATCATCACGATCTGAGCATCGCGGACGATCATGTTCGAGGTCGTCAGATCGCCGTGGATGATCCCGGCCCGGTGCAGGCGTCCGACGATCTCGCCGATCATACCGGCGACTTTTACCGCGGGGGGCCCTCCTTTGTCGAGGACGTCCTTCGCGGTCGGACCTTCGACGAACTCCATGATAATCTTGTTCTCCACGAGATTGATGTCATATAGAATCGGCACGGCCACTCCGGCCGCTCGGGCCTCGGCCATGAGGCGCGCTTCACGACGGATTCGAGACCGGCGCAGTTCGTCGTCGAGGACGTCGAGGCGATACGCTTTCGCCCTTCGATATTTCTCGATGGCGGGCCGTCCGAGGAACTCCGTCGTTCGGAGCTCTGCCTCCGCGCCCTGTTTGACGAGCACGCGGTGCGATGCGAGGCGGCAGAGAAAAACCTTTCATCGGGTCGTCCATCCGGACGGTCGATGACCAAACGACGGCAGCCTGCGGGCGCATCTCGCCATCGAGTACAAAAGAGCGCGAACGCCTCATCCATTTCCGACGATGGCTGGCGCGACCGCCGGCGTGGCCCCGAACGAAGGTGGGAGAGCTCCTCGCTCGTCCGCTATCGGTTCTGACGCCTCGAGGAAGGCACGAATCTCGGACGCCGGCACCTTGGACGGCCTTGGCTCGAAGTCGGGCGGCAGGCACCGCGCGTACCGCGACTCGAGGAGACGGCCCTCCAAGAGAATGATCGCGGCCCGATCACGCTCGCTCCGGATCGGGCGGCCCGCGGCCTGCAGGACCTTGTTCACTGCCGGGAAGACGTACGCGTAGTCGTACCCTTTCGCGAACCCGAATTTGCGGCAGTAGTACTCCTTCAGCGCCTCGACCTCGACGTTCGGCGGGCTCAGAGGCAGGCCCACGAC
>Ga0209237_1001850_pt1 | contig 12510 bp, 15 predicted proteins | sample GraSoi013_1_40cm_2_FD_185820 | JGI IMG/M metagenome (GOLD analysis project Ga0209237, IMG submission 185820) | Grasslands soil microbial communities from the Angelo Coastal Reserve, California, USA - Sample 10_02_2013_1_40cm (SPAdes) (version 2) | ecosystem: Environmental > Terrestrial > Soil >... | reverse complement strand
GCGCGCTTGAGCGCCTCCGTCTGCGCGAGCGCGACCGCGTCGTCGCACTCCGCCTCGGTGACCGCGGGCGCCGCGCGGTCCGCGAGCTCGTTCGCGCGCTCCTGCAGCACGCCGGTCGGCCGCCCGCGTTCGTCGCGGAAGATCGCGCCGCCTTCGGGCACCGGGGTGCGCTCGTCGATGCCCGCCCGCCGCAGCGCGGCCGTGTTCAGCCACCGCGAATGGCCGTCGCGGCTGCGCAGCACCGTCGGGCGGTCGCCGGTGGCGCGATCGAGCTCGGCCGCGGTCGGCCAGCGACCCCAGAGGTTCTTGTCGAACCGTCCTCCGGTGAGCCACCGCCCCGGCTCCAGCGCCGCGGCGCGCGTGGCGACGACGGTGAGCGCCTCGTCGACGGTCTTCGCGCTCCGCAGGTCCACCTCGCGCATCTGGAAGCCCCACCACATGAGGTGGACGTGCGCGTCGAACCAGCCCGGGACCATGAGTCCGCCGCGGAGATCCACGCGCTCCGCACCGCTCGCCTCACGTCCGAGCTCGGAGGCCCGGCCGACCGCCGCGACGCGGCCGTCCCGCGCCAGGAGCGCCTCGGCCGACTGCCCGCCGCGGACGTGGACGCGTCCGCCGTGGAACAGGATCGCGCTCACTGATCGCGACGCCGAAGGCGAGCGAGAAAGCCGGAGCCCAAGGCGGAGGTCACGGCGGGAAGCCGGCGCGACCCCGCAGCGGCACGAACTTGACCGCCCCGTAGCTCATCTCGGTGCCGTCGCCGGTCCGCACGACGATCTGCTGAAGGTCCTCATCACCGACCGGCGCGACGATCCGTCCCTCCAGTGCGCATTGGCGGGCGAGCTCCGGTGAGATGCGCGGTGATGCCGCCGTGACGAGGATCCGGTCGTACGGCGCGCCCGGCGGGTAGCCCGCCGAGGCGTCTCCCTCGACGACCGTCACGTTGTCGTAGCCCAGCTCCGCGAGGACCTCTCGCGCGGTCTGCGCGAGCGACGGCCAGCGTTCGACCGTGACAACGTCCCGCGCGAGCTCGGCGAGCACCGCGGCCTGATAGCCCGACCCGGTGCCGACCTCGAGCACGTGGTGCGTGCGATCGACCTGGAGCAGCTCGGTCATCCGCGCGACGACGTACGGCTGCGAGATCGTCTGGCCTTCCGCGATGCCGAGCGCGTGGTCGCCGTGCGCGATGTCGCGATCTTGCTCGCGCACGAAGCGCTCGCGGGGCACGCGCGCCATGGCGGCGAGGACTCGGTCGTCCCTGATCCCCATGCGCGCGAGCTGCCTGACCATCTCCATGCGCTCGCGCTCGTAATCCATCGAGCGAGATGATGCGCCGAGCGATCTACGCGGGCGGCTCCGCGGGTCCTGTCCCGGCTCGGGCCTCTCGCGCTCCGGAGTTGGCCTCCCGCCCCTTGCCCGGGCAACCGAGCACCTCGCTCGGGGCGGGCCCCTCCACTCTCCTGTCGCGCGAGAGCGCCCTCGCCGTGCCACCCGCGGGCGCCGCCCGCGCTGGCTCTAGACGCTCTTCTCGATCGGCACTCCGACCATCGAGCCCCACTCGGTCCAGGAGCCGTCGTAATTCCTCACACGATCGTGACCGAGGAGGTATTTCAGGACGAACCAGGTGTGGGCGGACCGCTCGCCGATCCGGCAGTAGGCGACCGTCTCGCCCTTTCCATCGATCCCCTTATTGCCGTAGATCGAGCGCAGCTCGTCCGCGGTCTTGAACCGACCGTCCTCCGCGACGGCCGTCGCCCACGGCACGTTCTGCGCGCCGGGGATATGACCGCCCCGCTGCGCGCCTTCCTGCGGCAGGTTCTCCGGCGCGAGGAGCTCGCCGGCGTACTCCTTGGGCGACCGGACGTCGACGATCTTCGTGCTGCCGGAATGCACCTTCTCGAGGACCAGATCGCGTAGCGCGCGGATCGACGCATCTGGTCCGCTCGCGCGGTACTCCGCGCGCGGATACGCCGCCGCCTCGGTCGTGAGCGGTCGGCTCTCAGCGACCCATTTCGCGCGCCCGCCGTTCACGAGCTTCACGTCTTTGTGGCCGTAGTACTTGAGGAGCCAGAAGAACCATGCCGCGAACCAGTTGTTGTTGTCGCCGTAGGCCACGATCGTCGTGCTCGGGGTGACGCCGCTCTTGGACAGGAGCGCCTCGAGCTGTTTCTTGTCGATGAGATCGCGCACCGGATGCTGCTGCAGGTCGGTCTTCCAGTTCAGACCGATCGCTCCGGCGACGTGACCCTGGTCGTACGCGGAGGTGTCCACGTCGACCTCGAACACGCGGACGCTCGGATCCTTCGCGTGCTGCGCGAGCCAGTCGGTCTCGACGAGCACGTCGTTCGCATAGCCAGCCATGTCTTCGAACCTCCCACAGTGATCGGATGGGACCGGCGGCGACGCTCGGCGTCTATGCCGTGGGCGACGCGCACCGCGTCAAATCGGCAATGGCCGCCCGAGGCGGCCTAGGGACAGACGCAGGTGAGCCGCGAGGACCCGGGGATCAAGGCCTCGATGATATCGGCGCCAGCCATCGCTCGAAGATGGGCGGAAGCTGGGCGGGCGAATCGACGGTCGCGTCCGGACGGACATGACCCGCGTGTTGAGGCGCGGTGTACGCGGTCCGCCGCAGCACCGCCCGCATTCCGAGCGCCTGCGCCCCTGCGACGTCGGCGTCGAGCCGGTCGCCCACCATCACCGTCTCCTCGGCTCGCGCGCCCGTGAGGTCGAGGGCCCGCTGGAAGATCGCCGGATGCGGCTTGCGCCAGCCGACGCTGTGCGAGCTCGCGACGGCGTCGATCGCGTCCGCAAGGCCGAAGCGGCGCCAGTCCTCCCACACCTCGCGATCGCCACGCGAGAGGGTGTTCGTGACGAGCGCGACCTTGAGCCCGTGCGACTTGCACCAGCGGAGCGCGTCCGCCGCGCCGGGGGTCAGCGCGCTCACGAGATCGAGCGGGACGCTCACGAGGGAGCGGACGCGGTCGAGGTCGACGTCGTCGATGCCGACCGCGGCGTTCTTGAACCAGTCCTCGTACCAGCGGAGCGTCTCCTGCCGCAGCTGCTCTTCCCGATCCGCCTGCCGAAAAGCCTCCGAGTCCTGCGGCTCGATGTCCGCGTCGAAGAAGCGCTCGTACCAGTCCCGGGCGCCGTACTCGCGCACGAGCGCGTCGCGCATGAGGCCGCGGACCTTGTCGCGGGGGGCCCACCCTTCCACGAGCGTGTCGCCCACGTCGAAGAAGACGGCGGCTAGCGCCATGCGCCTAGTATCCGCAGCCGCATGCTCGACTTCGAACAGCTCGCGTTCATCGAAAAGTGGCGGCAGCGCGCGGCGCGCGGCGTCGTCGTCGCGCTCGACGGAACGCACGGCGACCTCCTCGTCACGATGCGAGTCGGCGAAGGTCCGGAGCGCGTCGACATGCGCGGCCGCGACGCCACCGGCGCGGTGCGGAAAGGCCGGCTCACCATCGGCGACCGCGTCACGATTGCCATCGAGTACGCCGCGCGGGACCTCGGCAAGGCGAACGGCCGCGGCGTGAGCGGCCGCCTCGTCGCGCCGGGCGCGAAGCTCGAGGGGACCGTGACGAGCGTCGGCGAGATCGCGGTCGTCGACTGTGGCGCGCAGGTGCTCGTGTCCGGCGACACGCTCCCGGGCGCGAGCGTCGGCGACGAGATCGCGTTCACCGTGGCGGACGAGGGGAAGGCGTACCTCATACCGACCCGCTGAGCCAGGCCGATCGCGGTTAGCGAAGGCTCTCGAGCGCCTGCGCGATCTCCTCCTCGTCGGGGACCTCGCGCAGCTGATGCACGTCGACATAGCGGACCACGCCCTTGCCGTCGATCACGATGATCGCCCGTTCCGGCCGGCCGACGTCCGCGTTGAAGACCCCGAACGCCTGCGAGACCTTCCCGTGCGGCCAGAAGTCCGAGCAGAGCGGGTAGTCGACCCCGCCCAAGGAGTCGGCCCACGCCTTCAGCGTGTACACGGAGTCGCAGCTGATGCCCACGACCTGGGCTTTCCCACCGGCGAAGCGCTGCTGGAGCGCGTTCAGCGCGGGAGCTTCGCTGTTTCAGGTGTTGGTGAACGCGAAGGCGAAGAACGCGAGGACGACGCTCTGTCCGTGGAACGAGGCGAGCGCGATCTCGCGGCCGTCGTGCGCGCGGAGCGTGAAGTCCGGAGCGGGGTCACCGACCTTGAGGGTCTTCGTCTCGGTCGCGATCTTGTTCCGGCCTTTCGGCGCAGCCACATCCCTAGACTAGCCGCATGTCCGTCGATTCGCGGCGACGCATCACCGTCGATCGACGGGACTTCATCAACTACCGGACGAAGTGTCCGTTCTGCGGGGAGACCGTCGGTCCGCGCTTCGTGACCCGCGAGCATCTCGACGTCCCGCCCGCGCCGCCGTACGCCGCCTCCGTGCGCTGCCCGCGCTGCCGTGAGGCCTACGAGGTGGTCTTCTCGGACTCGGCCTAGACCGAGGTCAGGTGCGACAGACCGAGCGGTCGATCAGGGGATCACGGTCACGTAGAGGAAGACGCCTTCGTCCTCGAGCCACGTGACGCCGTCGATGACCGGCCGCAGGTGGATCGCGTACGTACCCGGCTGCGACGGCCCGCGGATCTGGAACGTGAAGCTCGCGAGCGTTCCGGGCGCGACCGTCGTCTCGGTCTGCACCGCCGGACGCGTCGTGTACGGCCAGTTCACCGCGAGCGCCGCCCACGTCGCGTCGTCGAGGTTCACGCCGAGCCGCGCCTCCTGGCCGAGAGTGCCCTTCACCCATGTCTGGCTGCCCGCGTTGAGGAAGCTGATCGTGAGCGGCGTGCTCACTTCGCCCATGCGGAGCGTCGGGTAGCTCGACTGGGACACCCAGCGGCTGTGATAGTCGACGACCGTCGTGATCGGCACGAAGACGCCCTGGTCCTCGAGCCACGCGACCCCGTCGATCACCGGCCGCAGCGGCAGCTTGACCGTGCCCGCGCCGAAGGGCGCCTTCACCGTGAAGGTGAACGTCGCGACGGCGCCGGGCGCGACCGACGCCTCGTTCTGCACCGCGACGCGGTTGGCCGAGAGCCAGCCGGCGTTCAGGCCCAGCGCCGTGAAGGAGACGTCGTCGTTGCGCACGCCGAGTGCCACCTGGGTGCCGGCGGTGCCCTTCGTCCAGGTCTTCGTGCCCGTGTTGCGGAAGCTCACCGTGACCTGGGATGTCGCGGCCGGCTGCAGGAGCGGCACGCTCGTCTGACCCGCCCACGACGAGTGCAGGCCGCTGTCCGCGGGCGGCGCGATGGGCGCCGGCGCGGGCGACCCGCTGATCGTCGTGCCAGTGCTGAAGTCCCACTCGTTCGTCACCATCACGCCGGAGACGTTGATGTCGAAGCGCACGTGGTACGTCGTGTTCGCCGCGAGCGGCTGCTGCGGAACGATGACCTGGTAGTCGTACTCGAACTGCTGCGGCGCGTAGTAGATCGGAAGCCGTGTCCCGTTCGGGGCGACGATCTCGGCCGCGCGCATCGCGACGTTCCGGCCCTGCGAGTAGATGAGCATGATCGGGTAGCCCACCGGACCGCTCACGCCGGCGGGAAGCGGGTTCGGCGACTCATGACCGCTCCACGACGTCGGAATGCTCGTCTGCCGGTCCGCGGGGGAGCGCACGAAGTCGACCGCGCGGAATCCGAAGTCATACGTGATGTCGCCCACGACCGAGGAACGCCCGCCGATGGTCGAATACCCCCAGCCCACGCTCGTGGCCTGCGGATGCAGCATGCCGAGCCGGTGGTACGGAGCGTCCCAGAGCTGGGCGACGCCGCCCAGGGCCGAGCCGCCCGTCGCGACCTCGCTCACGAAGGTCGTCGTGAGCCCGGCCGCGATGACGCGATCGCGCGGCGCGTACCCGGTGTAGTAAGGCAGCCCCGCCGTCTCGTAGTGCCCGCCCACGGCGTTCGCGCTGCTGTAGTTCGCGTGGTTCTGGGCCGCCTGAACGACACGCGGATCCGCCGGGATCGTCGGCGACCCGACGGCGAAGCGAAGCTGGTTGTTCAGCAGGAGCATGTCGCCCGACGTGTCCGCGCTCGCGTCCTGCGCGAAGGGCCCGACGAACAGCCCGAGCGCCAGCACCGAACAAGCGAGCGCCGTTGCGGACATGCGGCGAACGGAATCCCACCCCATCGCCCGTTCTAACGAATAAGCGGAAGGCATCGTTGCGCCGCCGAGGGTCCTAGGACCATTCGTCCGTATCAACGGGGTGGCAGCGCCGCCCGCCCGCGGCGCTCCACTCAGCGGTTCCTTACTTCTTCTTCGAGCTCTTCTTTGCCTTCTTCTTCTTCATCGGCATCTGCGTCATCACCTCCTTCCTTTCCACGGATCGGTCCGGGCATCCCCGCTCTCAAAAAAGGCGTCGCTGCCGACCGAGCTGGCGCGCGGCCTGGCTCGAGCGGGCAAGCCACTCCTCGAATTCGCGGCGTGGGATGCGCCAGACACGTCCCACCCGGACCGCGGGGATCCGCGTCGGGTCGGGGTCGTCCATCGCGCCAAGGCGGCGCAGGATGGTCGTGGGATGGACGCGGAGGCGCGCCGCGACCTCGTCGGTGGTGAGGTATTCGTCATCGGCCGATGGTGAGGCCACTGCTGCTCCTGCGTAACGTCGGTTCGCGAGCGTCACCTGCGTGAGTGCATTCTCCCTGCATCGCCGGCCCTGTCAAGGTCCGAGGGCTTTGACGGCCCGCTTGAGCAGCCGAAGGCCGCGATGGAGGAGGTCCCGATGGTCGCCGTCGTTGAGCCAGCGCGACGCGCCGCTCGGGTGTGGGAGCGGGATGAGCAGGGCCCCGTCGGCCGCGCGACGGGAGCGACCCACGACCGCGTCGAGCGGTCCTTTGCCCCAGAGCCGCTCGATCGCGAGGGTCCCGAGAAGCAGCACGACACGCGGGCGCAGGAGCGCGAGCTCCTGCTCGAGCCACGGTGCGCAGAGCGCGATCTCCGCCGGCGAGGGACGGCGGTCGCCCGCGCCGCTCGCGGCCTTCCCCGGGAAGCACTTCGTGACCGCGGTGCGGTACGGGAGGTGCGCCTCGTCGATCCCCGCCTCGCCGAGCCAGCGACGCAGCTCCGCGCCCGAGCGGCCCGCGAACGGCTTGCCCATCACGACCTCGACCGCGCCGGGCGCCTGGCCGACGATCGCGATGCGATCGGTCGCGGATCCGGCGACGATCGGCATCGCGCGCTCGAGGTATCCCGCGTCCACGCACTTCGTGCAGGCGCGGATGCGTGCGTGAAGACGTGCGAGGTTGCGTTCGCGATCCGGAGTCACGCGATGACCTTCTGTCGGGGTGCCGGGATTTGAACCCGGGAAACCTCCTGACCCCCAGTCAGGCGCGCTACCAGGCTGCGCCACACCCCGAATTGATTCTCAGAAAGTGTAGCGACGCGCGACGTTCTTGAAAGGCCGAGGCGCGATGCCCTGAGCGGCCCGGCGCTGGTACTAGTTCGCTCTCGCCCCGCCCGGATCGTCCGGAACGTGCGGCAGCGCGACGTGGAACGCACTCCCCCGCTCCGGCGTGCTCTCCGCCCAGATCCGGCCGCCATGGCGGCTCACGATCTCCTTGCTGATGTAGAGGCCAAGCCCCATACCGGCGACGTCGCGCGCCGCGCGGTCGGGCGAGCGGTAGAAGAGCCCGAAGATCGCCTCGAGCTGGTTCGGCGCGATCCCGATCCCCTGATCGCGCACGGTGAGCCGCACCCCGTCCCGCTCGGGACCGACCTCGATCGTGACCGGCCCACCGCCGGGCGAGTACTTGATCGCGTTCGCGATGAGGTTGTTCAGCACCTGCTCGACGTGATCGCGGTCGGCTGTGACGACCGCGGGCCCATCGAGGCGCTTCACGCTGATCTCGTGCACGCTCGTCGTCAGCTGCATCCGTTTCGCGACCTCGTCGGCGAGGTCGGCGAGGTCGACCTCTCCATGCTTGAACTCGATACGCCCGGTCTGGATCCGCGACACGTCGAGGAGCTCGTCGATGAGCCGCGCCAGCTTTCCGGTCTGCCGGTAGACGGTCTCGAGCTGCTCCAAGACGGGGCCGAGCGTCTCGATCCCGGCCGCTTCGGGCCCGCCCGACACGATGCGCCGGACGCGCCGAAGCGCCACCTGGAGGAACCCAGACATCGCGGTGATCGGCGTCTTGAGCTCGTGCGACGCGATCGAGAGGAACTGCGACTTCATCCGGTCGAGCTCCTTGAGTTCCTCGTAGCGCTGGCGGAGCTCGGCGGTCGCCTCGTCGATACGCTGCTGCAGCGAGGCGTTGAGCTCGGCCAGCTCGGCGATCCGGGCGCGCAGCTCGAGCCCGAGCCGGCGGCGCTCGACGCCCCGCGTCACCGTGTTCCGCAGCTCCTCTACCTCGCTCGGCTTCACGAGATAGTCGTACGCCCCCGCGCGGAGAGACTGGATCGCGGACTCGAGCGACGCGTAGCCCGTGAGCATGATCGTCACCGTGTCAGGCGAGCGTTGCTGGATGGTCCGGAGGATCTCGATGCCGTCGCCGTCGTCGAGACGAAGGTCGGTAAGGACGAGATCGAACGTGCGCTCCCGCACGAGGCGCTCGGCGTCGCCGAACTTCGTGGCGGTCGTCACGTCGTAGCCGTCGAGCTGGAGGATGGCTTTGATCGTGACGACGACGCTCTCCTCGTCGTCGACGACGAGGATCTTAGGCGGCTCGCGCATCGTTCGGCCCCTCGAGCGGCAACGTGATGACGAACGTCGACCCGCGTCCCATCCGGCTCCGCACCCGGAGCGTCCCACCGTGCCCCTGAATGATGCCTTGTGATACCCACAGCCCGAGACCGGTCCCCTTGCCGGGCTTCGTCGAGAAGAACGGCTCGAAGATCTGCGCCATGACCTCATCCGGGATGCCCTCGCCCGTGTCGCGCACCTGGATCGTCACGACGCCCTTACCCACGAGCTCGGCCTCGGCGCCGTATCCGCCCTGCGTCGAGACCGTGATCGTGCCGCCCTTCTTCATCGAGTCGCCGGCGTTGAGGAGCAGGTTGAGGATCACCTGCTTCAGCTGGTCGACGGAGCCGCGGACCTTCGGCAACGAGGGGTCGAGCTCGTTCACGAGCTGTACGCCCCTCTCGCGCAGCCGCTTGGCGACCAGGCCCTCTGCCTCCTCGATGAGCGCGTTCACGTCCATCGGGGCCATGGCCTCGGTGGTGCGGTAGAAGCCGAGCATCTGGCGAAGGATCCGCGACATGCGCTGCGTCTCGCGCACCGCGATGTCCAGGTACTCGCGACCGCCGTCCGGGCCGCGCCGCTGCTCCAACAGGTAGAGGGCGTTCTGCACGGCCTCGAGCGGGTTGTTGATCTCGTGCGCGATCGACGCCGCGAGCCGTCCGGTCGCCGCGAGCTTCTCCGAGTCGAAGAGCACCTGCTCGAGCCGGCGACGCTCGAGCTCGCGGAGCCGCCCGACGTCCTGCATGACCGAGACGGTCGCGACGACCGCGCCCCGCGTGTCGCGCACCTCGGTCGCCTGGACCTCCATCTCGAGGCGTTCCTCACTCTCGGGATCGGTCACCACGATCTCGCCCCGCCTCTCGCTGGCGGGCTCGAGCCGGAGCGCGGCGAGGAACGAGGTGAACCGGGCGTCATTCGCGACGGCGATCTGGGGGCCGCGTCCGCTGCCGGGTTGGGCGCCGAAGAGCCGCTGGGCCGCGGCGTTCATCGACACGATCTGGTTGTCGTTGTCGATCACGATGATCGGGTTCGGTACGTTCCGCAGCACGAGGTCGAGGCGGTCGCGCTCGATCCGGACCTCTTCCTCCGCGGTCTGGAGGCGCTGCTCGCCGCGCGCGAGCTGCTCGCTGATGTGCCGGATGTCCGTGACGTTCTTCAGGACCGAGACCGTGCCCCGCATCCCAACGCGGAAGTTCGTCGCCGGCGTCGTGATGACCTCGTAGATGAGCTCGGTGCCCTCGATAGAGTCCACGAGGGTGACCTCGCGGCTCGTCGTCGCGGCGCCGCGCTCGAGGTTCCACGTCGAGAGCGCCGCGGTGAAGAGGAAGTTGTTCATCCAGACGGCGCGCCGCTTCCCGGGGCTGTCCTCTTCGCCTGCCCGGAAGAGGAGCTCGGCACGGCGGTTCTGCAGGACGATGTCGTTGTTGGAGTCGGTCAAGAGGACGGCGTCCCCTACGCCGTTCACCATCCACCAGAGCCACTCTTTCTCGATGGCGTGCGACTCGCTGGTCTCGCGCAGCAGCTCGACGTCGCGCTGCCGGCTGAGGGCTTCGCCGGCCTGGCGCGCGAAGGGGACGAGCGTCTCGACGTCGGCTTGCGACACGCCGCGCGCACGCGCGAGCAGCACGACGCCCGCGAACTCGCCGCGCATCTCCCAGCCCGGGGTCGTGGTGCGGTGTCCATCGGTCGTGTTGAAGCCTTCGGTCGCGCTCCGCAGCGGGGCCGCCACGAACGGGCCGAAGGCGATCTTGTCGAGCCGCTCGCGCACCGGTCCCGCCAGGCGCGGCTCGCGGGCAGGGTCGGCCACGAGCGTGGGCATCCCGCCGCGTAGCGACGCGACGATCGGGTCCTCCGGGTCGGCGAGCGGGCACTCGATCGCCTGGGCTTCCGCGTCGGGGATCCCAAAGCCGAAGGCGCCTCGCAGCGCGGCGCGCTCCTCGTCGTAGAGCAGGACCAGGGCCTTGTCGAAGGCGAACGTGCGCAGAAGGTCGTCGAGGAGCGGTTCCAGCGCGTCCCGCGGATCGCGGCGTGACGCGGCGCGCTCGTAGCGCTCCAAGACGTCACTCACGATCGTTCACCGCGCGCCCGCTAGGTGCGCTCCGTCGTCCGCGCGCGTGACGGCATCTCGCCGGACGTCACGCCGCCCGTCCCGATGCTCGTGCGGACCGGGGGCATGAGGCCGAGCGCGTCCGAGTACCGCAGGTACGTGTCGATCGAGGCGACGACGACACGGGCCTCGACGGTGATGAGGTCGATGCCGACGAGCGACACCCGGACCCACGCGTCGATGACGATGCCCTTGTCGAGGACGCGATCCAGCACGTCGATGAGGCTGCTGCCGCCGGGTGCACGTTCGACTGGCATGTCGGGCTACCTCCCTTTGGGATTCGATCGAAGCTCGCGCTCGAGCTGGGTGATGCGCGCCTCGAGCTTGGCGACCGCGTCGCCGTCGCGGGAGCCGCCGGTGAGGGTGCGCTCGTAGCGCCACCAGTTCAGGCCGATCTGCTCGGCCTTGTCGATCGAGCAGACGAGGAGCCGGATGCGGATCGTGAGGAGCTCGACGTTCGCGAGCGAGATCGACACGTCTCCCGCCACGACGAGCCCCTTGTCGAGCACGCGGTCCAGAAGGTCGGCGAGCGTGGTCGTCTGCGGGACCTGTGAGCGCCGCTCCATGCTCATAAGAGCTTCCCCAGCGGACCGAGGCCGAGGTTGAGCTCGGCGGGGTCCAGACCGAACGAACGCGCGATCTGATGCACCTTCTCTTCGAGCCGCATCAGCGCGAGGCCCATCCGCTCGATCTCGTCGTCGCTCAACGTGCCGCCCTCCATTCGTCGGACCGCCTGGCGCTCGAGCAGCTGCCGGAGGAACTCTACGAGGGCGAGCACGAGCTTCGCGAGCCCTTGCTCGACGCCGTCCGGATCGACGTCCACGTGCTCCGGCAGGATGCCACGAAGTCGCTCCACCTCGCGCCGCAGCTCCGCGAGCTCTTCCTGTTCGGTCATGCCGGGGGCCATCCCGGGGGCCGGGCGGCAGAGCCCGCCGACACGCCCCCCGATTCGTCGATCCCCGCGAACGTGTACGGCGGCCAGGGCCCGTTCACCACCCCCGTGACGTCCGAAAGGCCGGCCAGGAAGCGGCGCAGCGAGGCGATCTGGTCAGGCGCTTGATCGGTCGGTGACAGTACGGCAAGCGAAACAGCCACGCGCTCGCTCGAGCAGATTTCATGCCGGACGAGGGCTGGCTCGGCCGCCAGGGTAGCGACGAGCCGTCCCACCAGCTCCGCCGCGCGCCGGCGCCGCGCGTCCGACGCCGACCAGCGGGCTTGGCGCTCCTCGAGGAATCGTCGTCCGGGGCCGGCGGCGTCAGCGACCGGCGGCCGGGGGGCAGAGCCCTCCGACGGCTCCCGCCAGAGGAGCGTGACCGCGATCTCACAGCGCCCGCTGACGCGCGCGAGCGCGTCGCGCAGGGCGTCGCTTCGCCGGTCGAGCGTCGCGCGAGCCGCCGCCGCGTCCGCGAACGCGGTGCCGAACCGCACGGGGAGGCACGGCGTCGCCGCGCAGATCCCCTCGATGACGCGGTGATGGTCGAGCACGTCCTCGCGCGCGAGGGGCTCCGCCGTATCCCAGCGCGTGCTCCATATGCCGAGCCCGGCGCTCTCGAGCCACTCGAGGGGCCGGCCCCGCAGCCCCCTCACCGCGACGCGCGGGCGCGGGGCGGGCGTGATGGCGTGAGCGATGAGCCTCATCAGGTCCGGGGGGCTCCGCCCCCCGAGGACCCCCCGGTCGAGCGCTCCAGC
>Ga0209237_1001849_pt1 | contig 12510 bp, 9 predicted proteins | sample GraSoi013_1_40cm_2_FD_185820 | JGI IMG/M metagenome (GOLD analysis project Ga0209237, IMG submission 185820) | Grasslands soil microbial communities from the Angelo Coastal Reserve, California, USA - Sample 10_02_2013_1_40cm (SPAdes) (version 2) | ecosystem: Environmental > Terrestrial > Soil >... | reverse complement strand
GGCAAAAGCCAGTTGCAGGCTCATTGCTCCGAAGACCGATAATCCGCCAAAACCCAACTCTGGTTCGGTGTCGGTCCGGTTGAAGAAGATGGCTTTTCCATAGGCAATGCCGCCCTCCCATACCAAAAATAATGCAAGATCAGCGAAAGGCCTATGCGACTTTCGTCAATGTGCCGGCTTGTGTTGCATGGATGTATTTTCCTGTATGGCGTCCAAACCGAGGAGTGACTGGGTGAACGGCGCCCAGTGAATGGCCGGGACGGTTCGTTCACTGCCATTCGCGAAAGCGCTGTCCAGCCGAGCCGTCAGCCCATTCCAAGCATCAACCAAGAAAAGCTTTCAGCTCCTGATATCACGAAGTGGAAAACGTGATTCGACGAGGTTGGCACCGGTTGCTGTCAGCTAAACCGTTAAAAAATGAGAAGACACTACCCGGTTAGGAATGGAGCGCCGCGTGCTTTTTGGCAGGCATGACGGGAAAGACGATAGGGCAAACCCAACACACCGATCGCTTCAGCTCAGACCCACCTTTTTCGCGCGCCACTTTCTTTCCGTTTTCCTTTTCAACCAAACCGCTGTCACGATCAACTCCGTTTCGCTCACGATTATCTTCGCTTCATCGGTGATCGTTGCTGATGGCGGAACGGTTATTTCCATCCCCCAGGCGATCAATTTGATGAACGCGCCGATCTTCTCCATCACCCCGACGATTATTGATCGAACGTCCCCGATCATCTTTTCCAAACGCGTCCTGGCTATTGATGGTCCGTACACGATCATGTCCGGACCGGATTCGATCATTCACACACAGGAAGCAGTTATTTCCGCCGTGGAGACAATCATCTCCGCGACGGAAATGGATTTCTTGAAGGCGGACGCAATCAATCCCGTGGTGGATACAACCATTCCCGCGCTGCACACAATCATTTCCGCCTTCCCCGCGAGTTTCTTCGCGGCAGGAATAATCATCTCTGCAGGTGGCGCTGAAGTTGAACTGGTAGGGAAATCCCCCTCCTGCCAGAGGGGGATGCAAGACACGACGCAGTGCGAATTCCAATGTCAAATGGTGGGATGTCCGATGAACGATGTCAAATTCACCTGTCAAATTACCTGATGACCAAACTACCCACTGACGAAATCAATCATTGGGTGACTGAGTAATCTGGTTGTTGGACAACTGCATTTGTCATCGTTCATTGGACGTCCCAACATTTGACATTGCAAGCCCCGGAATATGCGTGTTATTTCTTCTCGCGAGCTTTGCTCTTTCCGTTCACGTTCGCGTCCACCCATTTCAGGATCACGTCGGCCACGTCCAGGTTATTGGTGCCGAGCATCATCATGTGGGTTGTGCCGTTGAAGACCGGATTGCCTGATTCATCGAGCTTCATGTAGTCCGCTTTGGCTGTGCCTTTCCCTGCGGCGCGCCGCGCATTAATAGCGTCAACTGTGGTTTGGCACACCTCACTTGTCGGTGTGTAGTCGCCTTTGAGCGCGAGATAGGGAATATTGTCGAAATCTTCGGGCTTGAGTCCACTGTTGGGGAGCGAACACGAACCCTCAACCGTAATAAGCGCCTTCACCAAATCGAGATGACCGCGTTCCTTGAGTATCCGAAGCGTATGGTGCCCCATGATGCCGGATTGGGAGTGTGTTGCCACAATCGCGCCTCCGAGTTTTTCGACCAGCAGCGCCAGATCCTGTGGCGTCCAGGTGTTGGCCGGAGACAGTTCCTGAGGATCACAACTCGCACAAATCGAACCGGGCAGTGTGACTTCCGCGTTCGGGACTAGTTGCTTGTAGTACTCGAGAGCGTAGTAATTGTTGGGACCCGCAGGCGCTTTATCGATGCCAGCAGTGCGTGCAACGACGCTCGAATCTACGGCAGAGATCGGATATGCGGGAAAGTAGTTATTGCCATGAGCTTCGGCAGGTTGTGGGTCGCCAGGATCGCCGTGACGGATGAGTTTGCCAGTCAAAATCGTTGACCCGGCCGGTTCGAGATGGCCGAACCAGTTCGTCCATGCAACGTTGTCGGGGATCCTTCCGAAACCCGGAGTTTTGGACAAACCTTTCTGCGTATCGCCGCTTCTGATTAGTGCGGCGGCTTCATGGATTACCGATTCATCGAATCCGGATCGGCCGCGTCCGGCTTGATCGACAACGTAGGTCGAAATGCCGCGGCGTACAAAGTATGGCTGCCAGCCTTCACGCCCATCCGGAGTCGATTCGAGACACGCTCCCGTATGACCGGATCCATGCACCATGATCACGGGCGGAACGTTCGGCGCCTTGCGTGCCGGTATCTGGAACTGCACATACATTTGGCCGATCGTTATTTGGTTTGGTGTGTTTGGCTGATTTGGGCCAGGCACGGTGGCGTAGTCCGTAACCTTTGGTACGCCACCGATGAAGAAGCTGCCCTGATCCTCGATGACCAGCGGCTTCGTCAGGAATTTTTTGGTCTTGTTGGCGTCCTCGGCGAGAACGGTGGCCCCGGCCAACAAGAACGCGATGACACATTGTGCAAACGCAGTGAATCGATTCATACATGCTCCTTTTTACGACGAGGCGATTACCCCGGAGTTTTCATGCCGTTCCGGAGCGTCTCCACGGCTTTCTCGAGTCTTCTTAACAGTGAACAATGACAAAGCACCCGAATGTTCATTGTTCATTGTTCGATTGTCATTTGTCACTTTTTCATGAGCCCGTCCCATCGGCTCATAGCATCCGTATGGATTCCGAATTGATCCAGGGCACGCATGACGATGTGATTGACCATGTCATCGACCGATTGGGGATGGTTATAGAAGGCGGGAACCGGAGGCGTGATGACCACTCCCATACGGGAAAGTTTCAGCATATTTTCCAGATGGATATCGTTTAGTGGAGCTTCGCGCACCATCAACACCAGCTTACGCCGTTCTTTGAGAATGACGTCGGCCGCCCGGTGAATGAGGTTGTCCCCCTGGCCGTGCGCGATCGCCGCCAGCGTACGCATGCTGCATGGCGCGACGATCATCCCCTCGGTGACGAACGAGCCGCTCGAAATCGCGGCACCCTGATCCGTATCTCCGTACGTATGCCCGGCGAGCGACTTCACGTAGTCCACCGTATACGGCGTCTCGTGCAAAAGCGTTCGTATGCCCCACTTGCTCATGACCAGATGCGTCTCAACGCCTGCATCCTTCATTACCTCGAGCAGCCGCACACCGAAAATCGTGCCCGTCGCCCCGGTGATACCGACGATTATTTTCATGGGCGTTCCATCAAATTCCGAGCAGCGGCCAGTAAAAGGGCACCAGCAACAGCAGCAGCACCGATTCGACGGCGGTCAGCCACAGACCGATGCGAAAAAGGTCTTTGCCCCGGAAATATCCATAAGAATAACCCACGAGCAGCACGGTGGACTGATACGCAAAGATTTTTCCAGCCGACGCGAACGTCCAAACCATTCCAACGGCCAAAGGATCGAGGCCGCGTGATTTCGCGAAGTTCATCAGCAAAGGAACCGACGTGCCCAGCATGGAGACTTCGCTTGCAAGAAACAGGTGGTAGACAAAGCCCGTCCAATAGAGAACGACAGTCGAGCTCCAAATATTCGTCAGCAGCGGCTCCATCCAGGCGAACATGACCTTGGTGAGAAGATCAAGCCCTTTGGTTCGCACCAGAACTTCACCCATGCTAATGGCCGACCCCACAAAGAAGACCGGCAGATAATTCACGCGCTTCAAATCTTCGGCATTCAGGACACCGATACCGGGTACAACGGCTAACAGGCCAATGCCCAGTCCGATGACCGATGGCGAGACATGATGAAGAAAATCGGTCAGCCATAATACGATTGCACTCGACATCAGCAACGCCGTCCGCTTCTCCAGCAACGTCCAGGAGCCCATCTTCCTCAGTTCGGTTTCGATGTAGCCGGCCTCACGGGCCAAACCAGACCTTTCCGGCGGGTACAACCAGAGCGTCAACCGCCATGCGATGAGAATCGTGACCACATCGCATGGCAAATATGCAAAGAACCACTTGCTCCACAACACGTCGACTCCACCGAATTTTTCGATTCCGCCGCGAGCCGTGATAGAGGCAGCCCCGGCAATGATCATCTTGTCGAAAATACCGGCGGAGTAAGTAATGATGAGAAACATCCCGCGGCCGATGTTGCTGCCGGGACCAGCGTTAAAGGCCTCGATCAGCCCCAGAGCAATCGCGGCCATGATGACCACTCGGGCGATGCCGGAAGGAACCAGGAATGTCAGCAGAAAATCCGTGATGATGAGGCCTAATAAGATCCGGGAATACGTATTTCCGACTCGCTTGATCACGACGAATGCGATCCGGCGGGCCAGGCCGGACTTTGTGGCCATCGCGCCGAACAGAACGGCGCCGAAGAGAAACCATGCCGTGTCGTTGGCAAAACCGGTAAATGCCACATCGAACGGAACAACTTTCAGCGCCCAGTACAGATAGCAGCCGATCAGCCCTGACACCGCGTGATCCATGACTTCCGTGATCCACGCCATGATCATGAACGATGTGATTGCCAACCCCTGCTTCGTCGCGGCCCCGATATCGAAGGGAGCGAACCAAATCAGAATAGGCACGGCAACACAAAGCGCGCGGCTGAGATTGCGCCCCAGAGTGATCTCAGTCCGGCGCTCGAGGGGTTGGGCCGGTGGGGCCGCCGTCGTGACGTCTGTGCTCAAACGGCCGCCTCCTTGACGAGCAAACCGGATTGCGCCAACACGCGGTCCAAGATCCGCTGGCGCTCGGCATCCCTTATGGGCACCAGCGGCAATCGCACTTCGTTGGATTCCAGAAGCGACAGGCGCCACATCATATATTTCAGAGGAATCGGATTCGTATCGAGGAAAATGGCGCGATTCAGTTCAAACAGCGCGTCGTGAAGCTCGCGGGCCTTCACAAGGTCTCCGGCCCTGACGGCGTTCGATAGCGCCGCAATTCGTTCAGGCACGATATTGCCGGCCGCATTCATCAGGCCGGAAGCCCCCATCGCCATCATGGGAAAGCTGAGGGCTTCGAGGCCGCAGAAGATGCGAAAATCGGCGCCTACGCGCTTGAGCGTTTCGGTGACCAGTTCTAAATCGACTGCAGCATGCTTCATGCCCACGAGGTGGTCGATCTCGACGGAAATTTTTTCAATCGTTGCCGCTGTGATCGAAACAGCTGCGCGGCCGGGGATGTGATAGATCAGGATTGGAAGGCGTGTCAGACGTCCAATCCCGATGAAGTATTCGGCGAGACCGTCTTGTGGCGGTTTGATGTAGTACGGTGTGACGACGAGCACGGCGTGAGCGCCGGCACCTTCGGCGTGTCGCGTCAGTTCAGCAGTTTCCGCAAAGGACTGCGATCCGGTTGCCGCAACCACTGCAATTCGGCCGTTCGCAGTTTTGACGGCCGCCTCGAGAAGATCTTTCCGCTCCTGAACCGTAAGGCTGCTGGGTTCACCTGTTGTTCCAGCGACAACAATGCCGTGTGATCCCCCCGCGATTTGCCGCTCGACGAGCCGCTCAAATGTTGAGAAATCGACACGCCCATTGTGGAAGGGCGTGACCAGCGGAGGATAGGATCCCCGCAGCGAATTGTCGTCCAGGCGCATCATGAATTATTACCCTACAGCGCGGTTGGTTCCGAAGCCTCCGGTCGCTCCCAGAACTTCCAGAGGATGACTGAGATTTTCCTGCCACAGCAGCGACCCCATCCAGATATTGAGCGGGCTGTCCTGGATCGTCAGCTCGTAGACGTCATCTTCATACGACGCGTGGTTGTGGATCGCCCAGCCCGGCGCGGTCAGCATCAGATCCCCGGCTTTCCATTCGTAGCGCTCACCTTCAACGACGCTGTAGCCGCGGCCGGCAAAGAAGTAATTGATGGCCGCCGCTGTGTGCCGGTGCGGGCGGTCGACAATATTTCCCGGCCTGATGGTAATCGTCGCAAAGAAATTATTGGTCGTGCCGTTTGTGTGCTCCGTGGCTGGATTGTAGAGAAGATACAGCCGGCGGCCGACGTAGGCTGATCCTAACGCTTTCAGCTTATCGAGCTCTTTCTTCACCTCACGCCACGGCCAATGCAACGCTTCCTGTTTCTTCACATCGGGATTGATGAGAGTTTCGTACGGCATCAAATACGCGCCGGAACGGCCGATCTCAAAAGTCCCAAACGGAGATTCGGCACTCTTGTGACCCTCACCCGGCGCGTCAGCCATTTCTTGAGGCTTCGCCCTGCCGGGCTCGCGCTCCGCGTGGCTGTCGCGCCGCCCTCTTCCAGAGGAAGAGGGATCTTCCTCGACGATATGGACATTCATTTTCTCCAGCAGCGGCGCGTTGCTGTAGGTCAGCCGGACCTGGAGTTCGTCAGTGTCGTTGGTGTGTTCATAGGCGGCCCAGCACGGAGTATTCCAGGTGTCGTATTGAGAATAGCGGATCTGCTGACCGTCTACGAAAGCGGTTCCTCCGCCGCGAATGCAGAAATTCACTTGTGAGGAGTTGTGGCGAATCGGCTTTGTCCGTTCGCCCGGCCGAAGCACGGACAACGTGATGCCTGTGCCCGGAGCAAATCCGTTGCCCACGCCTGTTGCCGGATTGCAGATGATCGACATCCGGCGTCCGTTTAGCGGGGCGGGCAGACTCGCGAGACGCTCGACTTCTGCCTCGATTTCTTCCTTCGACACGATCAAAGGCTTTTGTAACTTCGGCTGCTCGTATGGCAATCCCGTTCGATCGATGAACATTTCACCCCTCTCCCTCTGGGAGTTCCAGCTGACAATTGAACAGTGAACAATTTTTTGGGAAATGTTCATTGTTCACTGTTCAATGTTCAATCGTCATCTGGATGCTGCGCCCTCCCCCAGAGGGAGAGGGGCTACTCTCCGATAAATTTCTATACCTACTGACAAATCCAGAACACCGGTACCAAGCGATTTCAGAAGCGTCAAATCATCTCCACTGCTGCGCTTACCTGCCGAGATCACAAGTTCTCCCAGAAAACCGACCGCGTTCCATTTGTCCGGATCCGACCCAAATACAGCAATCAATTCCTGCGATAGCTTTTGTGCTTGAGGCGGGCTGTCGGAGACGATCTGTGTGCATCGCACGATAACGTCAGAGGAAAGTTCGGCCCTGCCCGGAAGAATTGCGCCGACTGCGTTAATGTGAGTTCCTCGCTGAATCATCCCCGAATGCAAGAACGGGTCGCGGGCCCGAGTAATCGTCGTGATAATCGATGCGCCGCGGACGGCATCATGGACCGTCGGGGAAATGACAACCTCTGCATCAAACTGTTTCTTCAACAGGGCGGCAAATTCCGTCCTGTGCTGCTCATTCGGACTGAAAACGCGTATGCGGCGAATTCTCCGGACCGCGCAGACAGCTTCCACTTGTGTCAATGCCTGCTTCCCTGTTCCGATAATAGCCAGGTCATCGGCATCCTCCTGCGCCAGGCGCCGAGTCGCGACCCCGGATGCTGCCGCAGTCCTCAGCTTTCCCAGATTGAAAGCATCGATGATGGCTCGTGCGGCGCCATTCTCTGCGTCAAACAGGATGAGCAGCGGTGACGCGCCTCGGGGTGTGTGCGCCCACGTTTTCGTTCCCGCCAGGCCCACCTTCGGGAAAACGGCGCCAATGGCGTGAAGTGTCGAGCCGTCCCAGGCCGTATGCGTTTTCAACATATTCACGGCCTCGCCGTGCGCCTGGGCTGCAAGCCCACGCTCGACAGCCTCGATGGCGCCGCGCATGTCTAACGTCGACGCCACCTGTTCTTCCGAGATGATTATTCGTCGAGAATCTTGCCCCATTTTGCTTCTGCGGCTCGCCGCACCTCCGGACTGGACTCGGCAACCGGCGGAAACTGATCTCTCCATTCGTACGGCCGGCAGGCGTCGATGATCGCGCGGGAGTTATGCCCTTTTTTTTCTCTCGGAATGACGGGATCCAAGGGGCCGCTCCAACTGCGTCGTACGATTTCGATATCACTCTCGGGATCAGATCTCGTCGCCATAGCCCATAGAACGTCATTGGTGTTGGTCACATCGATGTCGTCGTCAACGACGATAACGTAGCGGCCCAGATACGCGCCGACATGACAATAGCTGGCGATCATTCCTGCCTGGCGGGCGTGTCCGGGATATCGCTGCTTGATCGAGACGAAAACATAGAGCCGGGCGCCGCCCGATTCGTGACACCATACACCGGTCACATCCGGAACACCCGCGGCTTCCATTTGTTTCCAGATAAGCGCCGATCGCAGAAAACATCGCATGTAGTTGAACTCGCATGGAGGCCGCGTCGGAGGAGCGCCGAGAATGATGGGATTGTTGCGATGATATAGCCGCTTGACTTTAATGATCGGCTCCGGCCGTATGTCGCTGGCATAGTAGCCGGTCCATTCGCCGAATGGACCTTCAGGAAGTTTCTGGTCGGGAAGAGCCTCGCCCTCGACAACGATTTCAGAATAGGCCGGGATCGGCAATCCCGTGTATTCGCCCTTGATCACCGGCACAGCCCCGTCCTGCACGGCTCCGACCCATTCGTATTCCGACAATCCGTGCGGCACTTCGATGCCGCCGGCAAGATAGATCAACGGATCCTGTCCGAACGACATTGCGACTTTGCAAGCCTGCCCTTTCGCAAAATATTTTTCACGCATGATGCGGCCTTGTTTTCCCGGCGAAATATAAAAGCCCAACGTGTCGCGATCGTGAATCATGACGCGATAAGTGCCGAGGTTTACCCAGCCCGTGTCGGGATCGGCGGTGATATCCACCGATCCGGTTCCGATGTAGCGGCCGCCATCGAGTTCGTGCCACTTCGGGGTGGGGAACTTCCACATATCGATCTGGTCGCCCTTGAAAACATTTTCCAGAATCGGACCGTCGTCGACATATTGAGGCGGAATGTAATTGAGATTGTTGAGACGCTCTCGCATATCCCTCACGATGTCGAGGCGGTTTCCTTTGATGTCCATATGCATCGTGACGGCCAGCCGCTTGGCCGTATTCAACGTATTCGAGAGGACGCGGTAGCCCTTCGGATAACCCTTGATATCGTCAAAAAGCAGCGCATGGCTGCGCTCGCCGCGATGGTGGCCCATCTCGGTAACCGTGCCGATTTCGACGTCCCAGTCGGCTCCATCGATGTGCTTCAGTTCGCCGATGCGGTTGACCGCGGCCATCCAATCGCGCAGGTCGCGCGACTTGGTATCGCGTTGTGTACGCGCGCTACTCATCTCTTTCGGAACTGTCGTCATGGAATCCTCCTTCGGGGCTTCGCCCCTCTCTTGAGGCTGCGCGCTATCGCGCTGGCGCTTCGCGCCGAAATTTCTGTTGCTGTTCGAACGGAATATTATTATAAATTTGTCGAACCATCAAATGATCAAATTGTTCGACCATTAGGCCAATGTTTCAACGCGTCAGAGTAGGTAGAGTATCAGAGGAAGTCGTCAGGCAGGTCCAGGAAGCCATCTTTTCGGGAACCCTGGGCCCCGGCGACCGGCTGCCCCCCGAGCGGGAGCTGGCCGAGCAGTTCGGATTGAGCCGGATGTCGGTGCGCGATGCATTGCGCACTCTGGAGTCGAACGGATTGGTCGAAATCAAAGTGGGGTCGACCGGAGGCGCCTTCATTCGCGAGCCGAATTTCGATCCTTTCCGCGAAACGCTTTCGTCGATGTTGCGTTCAAAGAAGGCGAATATTTTGGAGCTTGCGGAAACCCGAAAGATCGTCGAAACCGCCATTGCCGGTCTTGCTGCGCAACGGGCGAGCAAAGAAGACCTGCGCGAAATGCGCGAGGCCGTCGAGGCCGCGCGGCAGGCGCTCGAGTCCGGCGATCCGAATTACGGGCCCCACAGCGTGCGCTTCCACGCCGCTCTTACGAATGCGGCCAAGAATCACGTTTTGAATTTGACCGCTCGATCGTTTCGCGCCTTCTTCTCCGATGTCCTGGAAAAGCTGCTGCCCACCACGGACATGGCCGAGCGCGCGATCGCCGATCATTGGGAGCTGTACAAGGCCGTCGAGGCACACAATGCCGATCGGGCGCGCGACTTGATGGCCCAGCATCTGGCATATTTCGAAAAGAAAGTGAAAAAGCTAGGGGATAACCTTTTTAAAGCGTGAACGTGAACTGTAGCGGCGGTCGGCGAAGGCGGCATTCCCCTCCTCTGCGAGGAGGGGAATGCGTCGCAGAGGAGCAGGCATCATGGCAGTATCGATAAAACACGAATTAGAAGCGACAAGCGAGCATATGCGCTCGCTGCGGGGAATGATCGAGTGGCTGCGGGCCAGCGGGAGACTGCTCGAAACCGACGCTGTCGTCGATCCGGATTTGGAAATCACCGGAGTGCAAAAGCACTTCGACGGCAGTTATCCAATCCTGTTCAAAAATGTCAAAGGTTATCCGCACCTGGAATGCGTGACGAACCTGTACGCCAAGATGGACATCATCGAGGACCTCTTCGGTTGGAAGGATCCGCAAGAGCGCACGCGCAGGCTGGCGCAAGCCATCACACATCCGATTCCGCCCATCGAGGTGCCTTCCTCCGAAGCGCCTTGCCAGGAGACGGTCATCACCGATGATCTGAACGTCAACAAGTGGGTGATGGCCATACGGCACACAGCTCTCGAATCCGAAAAAACGATCGGCAGCGGCAACAGTGTCGTTGTCGGCGAGTATTTCCACGGCGGCAGCCACATCGGCTACAACCGGATGAACGCGCGCTGGGGCAACGTGTGCACCTTTCAATCGGCGCCCGGCGCGCACATGTGGCAGATCATCACCGAGCACTATAAAGACGAGAAGCCCATTCCGCTGACAATGTGCTTTGGATTGCCACCCGCCGCCACGCTTATTGCGGGCGGCGGATTCGATTACGTGGTCCTGCCGCGAGGCGGCGATGAATTGGGGGCGGCCGGAGCCGTCCAGGGATTCCCGATCCGGCTCGTGAAAGCCCGAACCGTCGATGCCTGGGCCGTCGCGGATTGCGACCTGGTGCTCGAAGGTCATCTGTATCCGCGCGACAAGCGGTACGAAACCCGAGAGGCTGAAGAGGCCGACACCCAGGGCAAGTATCCTTTCCATCCCGAGTGGGCCGGCTACATGGGCAAAGCCTACAAAGCACCCACATTCCATGTGACCGGTATGACGATGCGGAAATCCGCGAAGCCGCTCATCTATGCCCTGGGCGTCCACATGCTCGATTGCAATAACATCGACACAACAGTGCGCGAAGCCGCGATCTACGAATTATGCGAGCGGCTTCAACCCGGCATCATTCAAGATGTGAACATTCCGTTCTGCATGACCGACTGGGGCGGCTGTATTATTCAAGTCAAGAAGCGGAACAAAATCGAAGAAGGTTGGCAGCGGAATTTTCTGGCCGCGATTCTTGCGTGTAATCAGGGAATGCGGCTCGCGATCGCCGTAGATACGGATGTGGACATGTACTCGATGGACGACATCATGTGGTGCCTCACCACGCGCGTCAATCCGCACACGGATATTTTGAACCCAATACCCGGCGGCATCGGCCAAACGTTCCAACCGCAAGAGCGACTCACCGCAGGCGACAAAGAATGGACCGCTTCGAATACCCGGTTCGAAGGGGGCATGGGCATCGATGCCACCCTTCCGTATGGCTATGAAAAGGATTTCCAGCGGCCGGTGTATCCGATCGAGCGAATCGATCTGTCGAAATGGTTCAGTGCGAAAGATATCGAGCGGGCCAAGTCGCAAATGAGGGGTTGGGTTGAAAGCCTCGCACGCACGGGAAGATAGCATTCTCGCACCCTACCGGGTGCTCGATCTCAGCGATGAATCCGGCTACTTGTGCGGCAAGATCCTTGCGGATCTCGGCGCCGATGTGATCAAGATTGAACCGCCGCAAGGCGATGCCGCGCGGCGGATCGGACCTTTTCCCAACGACGTCACCGATCCTGAAAAAAGCCTGTACTTCATCAGCTACAACGCGGGCAAGCGGGGGATCACGCTCGACGTTCGAAACCCCATCGGACGCGCTCTACTCCTGCGGCTGGCATCGCGGGCCGACTTTCTCATTGAAACATTTCCGCCCGGAACGCTGGACCGTTCGCAATTCAATCCGCGGCTCGTGGTTGTTTCCATAACTCCGTTTGGCCAGACAGGACCGTACTGCAATTACAAAGCCAGCGACGTCGGACTCATGGCGATGAGCGGTCTGATATCGCTTATTGGCGAGCCCGGCAAGATGCCGCTTCGCGTTTCTCTCCCCCAATCCCCAATGTGGGCCGGAATGTATGCAGCCGCCGGTGCGCTGATCGCTCACTATCATCGCGAACTGACAAACGCCGGGCAGCACGTCGATGTTTCCATGCAGGCCGCGCTGCTATGGGCGCTCGCGAATGCGCCTGCGTTTTGGGCGACCAATCGTACTCCGCCGGCCCGAGGTGGAAGCCGCATCACCGGCCGCAGCATGACGGGCGCTCGAATGCGCGCCATCTACGCCTGCAAGGACGG
>Ga0209237_1001848_pt1 | contig 12511 bp, 10 predicted proteins | sample GraSoi013_1_40cm_2_FD_185820 | JGI IMG/M metagenome (GOLD analysis project Ga0209237, IMG submission 185820) | Grasslands soil microbial communities from the Angelo Coastal Reserve, California, USA - Sample 10_02_2013_1_40cm (SPAdes) (version 2) | ecosystem: Environmental > Terrestrial > Soil >... | reverse complement strand
GGACCGCCGATGCTCTCGCAGTCGTCTTCGACAATGATGTCCGCGGCCGCTCGTTCAGCGGCCTGACCGTAGTGCTCGTTTTCTCGCCTGTAGAAGAGTTCCCCCTCGGGGGCACCCGCATCCTGCCCGATGGGAACCCTCATACCCGCTGAAAAGTATCGTGCATCGCTATGATGCGGGCAGCACGAACTTGGCCTGCCTTTGTCATGCTCGTCCTTCTCGTGACCATGGTCGCCCCGATGTCATCGACCCGTCCTCGAGCAGCCTCGGCCCGAGGCCCCATCCTGATTGGGTCCGACGCGGACTTCACCTCCGCGAACGGGGTCGTGAGCGGACAGGGGACCGCAGTCGACCCCTACGTGATCAGTCGACCCCTACGTGATCTCCGACTGGGACATCACCGGGCCCGTCGATCCGGCAATCGCCATTCAGGGAACTCGTAGCTGGTTCGTGATCCGAAACGTGACGACGATTCGCGGAGATTATTACGAGGGGTACCGCGGTGGCGGGATCCGTCTGCAGGATGTCCAGCACGGTCGGATCGAGGACGTGGTTCTCCAAGGGACCTCGATTGGTCTGACAGTCGAAGGCTGCGCGCACATCGGCCTGTACCGGATTGCATTTCACGACAGCCCCCAGGGGATTACCGTCCGCGATTCGACGGACGTCATCGTGACCGCAATCCAGTCGACGCCCGGATGGCCGTACAGCGTCGACGCGGCCGTCAGTCTATGGAACGTTTCGAATGCCATTGTTTCTGACAACGCGATTACGGCCGCGAACCGGGAAGGAATCGGGGTTTCTCTCTCGAACAACGTGACCGTCGAGAACAACACGATTTCGCACGCCCAGACCGGGGTCTACGTCCGCTCGCAGAACGGCGGTCTGACGGTCCGAAACAACAATCTGACGCTGAACGGGGATGGGGACCTGGTCCTTGAGGATTCGGCAAATATCTCGATTCAACGGAACCGACTCGCCTCGTACCAAGCCGCCGAGGCCGGCTTTGTCGTCCGGGGCGACCTGCAGAGGTACTACGATTCGCACAACATCTCGACCGACAACACGGTCGCCGGCATGCCGCTGGTGGTCGTCGAGCGCGCTCCTCGGGTGTACCTGAACGCCACTGTGGCGGGACAGATCTACGTCGCGGGTTGCCCTGAGGTGTACGTCCAGAACATCACGATGTCCATGCTGGGGACGGGCATTACGCTCGCATTCGTAGAACGCGGCTACATCCGGAACAGCCCCTTCCGCGGCAGCGGCACAGGAATTCTTCTCCGGTACTCCAAGAACATTTCCGCCTTTCACAACAATTTCCTTCGCTCCGATCCCTCGGACCAATTCGGAGCCAACAACACCTGGGACGACGGCTATCCGTCCGGTGGCAATTACTATTGGAACTATGAGGGGCGGGATGCCAACGGGGACGGCATCGGTGACAATCCGGCGTCGATATACGAGTACGACGTGGACAGGTACCCGCTCATGCGGCCCTACGGGATCCCGGCGGAACCTCCGATCGTTACCTTCACCGTAAGCGCGACCCGGGTCGAGGCAATGGGATACTTCTTCTTCGATGGGTCGGGAACATACGATCCGGACGGCCACATCGTGAGTGGACAGTGGAACTTTGGGGACGGCAGCGTGTATGTTTTTCCGGGAATTCCGTCCGGTTCCTATGCGTACCAGCAGGCCGGGAACTACACGATCACCCTGACCGCAATGGACAACAGCGGCTTCACCGGAACCCATTCGCAGGACATGGTCGTCGTCCCGTACGTTCCTCCAGCACCGCCGCTTCCTTCCATTGGACCACCGACCGTAGTCGAACACCCCGGGGATTTCCGCATCCCGGTGCCAAATGACTGGAGTGTCCAGCTCGACGCGACGGTGGGCAACACGAAGTTGGACCTCGTGGCAATCGGTCCGACCTACAATGGTTTCCGAACCAATCTGCTCGTCCTCTCAGGCCATGACAGTTCCGTTCGAGAAACGCGGGGATACCTGGAGGGCCTCGTGCAGGGCATCGTCGCCGGGGTCCAGAGCAGCGATTCTAGCGCATACCTCGACGGAACTCCGGAGTTCCTGACCATCTCGAATCACTCCGCAGTTTCCTTTGTGATTCAACACCCGAATATCGGAGCGACACAACGGATCGCCGAGGTAGTTAGTGAGGCACACCAGCGATTCTGGGCCATCGCCCTCACCTTTGACCATGGCCTCTCTAGTCTCCTCGCCCGGTTGTGGGGGACCATCATCTCCGAGTTCGAGATTACCGCGGCGGTCCCCCCTCCGGCGTTCCCGTTGGTTCTGGTTGCGTTTGTGAGTGTTACGACGATCGCGGTCGTGGCCGCCTTCCTCGTGTTGCGATCGAGAAAGACGAGAAGCCGCCTGCCGGCCGCCCCATCGACGATGGCGACTATGCCTCCCGGTCTCGAATCGGCCGCGTTCAGTTTCTGTCCAAATTGCGGAGCACCTATACAGCAGAGATCTCTTTTCTGCGGGCATTGCGGGAGTCCCCTACCAAATTATTCCAACACCGTCAGGCCGGGGCCCTCCGGAGAGCCTCCGAAATTGTGACCCCGGTCCGAGTCACTGGTTTCCCGCTCTGCTTTTTGTGCGGTTCGGGACCGGAGGGTTCGCGTACAGACAGAACCTTTAGACGGGGCCCACCCCTATCGGAGGTGAGGGGACCATGCCGGCGCGCGCCAAGAGTTCCGCGAAAGGACGATCCCGACACGATACGCCAAAGCGGGCGGTGGTCGACACATACCATGGAGTTAAGGTCGTCGACGAATACCAATGGCTGGAGAAAGCGGACGACCCCGAAGTCCAGAAGTGGAGCGAAGCACAGAACCTCCAGACGCGGTTTGTTCTCGATGGAATCCCCGAGCGGACGGCCATTCGAGGGCGCGTCCGCGAGCTCATCACGTCCGTTTCATCGGACTATTCTCGACTCGCCTTCCAGGCGGGGGCTCTGTTCGCCATCAAACGGGACCCGAAGAAACAGCAGCCGTTCCTCGTTGCCCTGAGGTCCGCAGACCCGAAGGGCGAGCGCGTGATCGTCGATCCAAACGCGTTGGATGAGAAGGGGTCGATCGCGATCGACTTCCACGTCCCCTCCCTCGACGGCCGGCTTGTCGCGGTCTCCCTCTCGAAGGACGGCAGCGAGGACGGGACGGTCCACGTGTACGACGTCGCGTCGGGACGAGAACTCCCTCATCAAGTCCCGCGCGTCAACTACCCCACGGGTGGGGGAAGCGTCGCGTGGATCGCGGACGGGTCCGGGTTCTACTACACCCGGTATCCGCACGAGGGAGAGCGTCCGGCGGAGGACCTGAACTTCTGCCAGCAGGTGTACTTCCACCGACTCGGGACACCCGAATCAGAGGACACGTACGCCATCGGGAAGAAGTTTCCTCGCATCGCGGAAATCAAGCTCGCATCCTCAGACGACGGTCGTCGCGTGCTCGCGACCGTGGCAAACGGCGATGGCGGTGAATTTGCGCACTACCTCCGCGACCCGGGCGGGGCGTGGACGCAGGTCACGCGGTTCGAGGACAAGTGCACGTACGGCGTGCTGGGGTCCAGCGACCTCCTCTACCTGATTTCGCGGGAGGGGGCCCCTCGCGGAAAGGTGGTGCGCCTCCCGCTCGAGAAGCCCGCCCTCGCAACCGCGACGGTCGTGATCCCCGAGAGCGCCGTGTCCCTCGTCGAGATCGAGCCCACCGCAACGAAGGTCTACGTCGTCCACGTCGACGGCGGACCGTCGGGGATCCGCGTCTTTGACCTCGCGGGCCGTTCGCTCGGCACCGTGCCGATCGAGCCCGTGTCGTCCGTCGAGGAGATCGTGCACCTGCGCGGGGATGACGTTCTCTTCCGCAGCCAGAGCTTCATCGCTCCGCCCTCGTGGTCCCGGATCGACGGCGAGGACGGGTCCGTGACGCGGACCGGGCTCGCCCAAACATCGCCCGCGGACTTCTCGGATTGCGAGGTCGACCGGGAGTTCGCGACCTCGCGCGACGGGACGAAGGTCCCGCTCAACATCATTCATCGGAAGGGCACCAAGCGCGACGGCAAGAACCCGATGCTCTTGAGCGGCTACGGCGGCTACGGGTTCAGCATCACCCCGTATTTCGTCGTCCAGCGGCGCGTGTGGATCGAGCAGGGAGGCATGCTCGCGATTGCGAACCTGCGGGGCGGGGGCGAGTACGGAGAGGAGTGGCATCGGGCGGGAAACCTAACGCGTAAGCAGAACGTCTTCGATGACTTCCTCGCCTGCGCCCAGCACGTGATCACCCGAGGATACACGACCCCCGACCACCTCGCAATTCAGGGCGGGAGCAACGGCGGGCTCTTAGTGGGTGCCGCACTGACGCAGCGCCCGGACCTCTTCCGGGCTGTCGTATCGTTTGTGGGAATCTACGACATGCTCCGGATCGAACGGGACCCGAACGGGGCGTTCAACGTCACGGAGTTCGGGACCGTGAAGGACCCGGACCAGTTCAAAGCGCTCTTCGGGTACTCGCCATACCACCATGTGGTCGACGGCGCCCCGTATCCTTCGATCCTCCTCCTGACGGGCGAGCACGACGGGCGGGTGAACCCCGCCGAATCGCGCAAGATGGCGGCCCGCCTCCAAGCCGCGACCCGTTCGGGCCGACCCGTGCTCCTCCGTACAAGCGTCAGTTCCGGCCACGGGATCGGCACCGCCCTCGACGAGCAGATTGAACAATCGACCGACGCGTACACGTTCCTGTTTGATCAACTCGGTGTCCCGTTCATGTCGCAATCGGCTGTTAATGACAGGCGCACGTGATCGGACGCGCGCAAGTCTTCACTGACAAAGCCCAAAGCTACTTCATGGCTTCGGCAGCCTGACACAAGTGGTGTGGGGACTCCTCGCCTCGGTCTTCTCGCCAATACATCACGACCGTTTCACTGGGACTGGCGAGAGGATGCGCTTTAGGCGCTCAGGTAGGAACGTTTATACTATTGCATCGAGTCTTTACCGAGCCAATGTCGCTCTTGCTCCGTATGGAGCCCAGGGAACCTACGGTCGCCGGAGAGACCAACGTTTCTCAGTTTGATGCTGGTTCTTGGACACAGCCGGGATGGCAAGTTGTCGAGCGGCAGGAACGGTGGAGGAGTAGAACTAGAGATGCCATTTTCGAGCGGAAATACGAGCAAATCATGGACCTTAGGCTCAGCCACCTTCCGACCAAGCTTCCGTTTTCGCGCTCAGCAATCATCAAGCGGCTGAAGGAAGTTGACCAATCTGCTCCCAATTGGCCGCAACAAGTGGAGTTGTTGGAAATCGAGACAAATCTGGCTCTCATCCACAGGTCGCTCACTGAGAAGGAGCGCGAGGGCGCCGGGCGAAGCAAGCCCAGAGAACGGCGCCTCAAGGCCATTTGGGACTTTCTTTCATTGTCAGCACAGCGGTTTCAGAGTGTCGTGCAGCAGCGGGAAGGGAGACTTAACTTCAACGTGGGACTCTTTTTCAAGTCCGATTTCCCGTCGTCCTACCTATCGGACATCGGGGAGAGTACTCAGTGGGAGATTGCAGCGCTAGTCATTGCGGCTAACGCAGAGACAGAGCGGTTGGTCCGAGGCCTCTCCGGTCAAGGGGCGGATCAAGTCCTCGAGGAAGAGTTCATGGAGTCAGACCTCTCGTTGCACGACATCGAGGTCGTCTACCGAGATTACATGAAACGTCTTGCGAAGGTGACCAGCATCTCGGACAGAGTGTTGGAATGGCGCGACGCGATGGAGTATTACGTTGATCTCTTCACTGCTGACGACTTGTCTGCATTCCGGACCCCGAGGGAGATTCGATTCGCCACCCTTGACCCGGAGGTGTTCGGTTACTTGTCCACGGGAGCGCATGGTGCGGTTAGAGACTTACGCAACAAACTCGCCAATGAGTATCCCATGGAGTTATCCAAGTCCAGCTGGTCCTTGCCAGATGGAGGACTCCTGTCGAATCTGTTGTTGCTTGAACTCGAATCCGCCTAGGATGACGGCATGGAGCCGCTCGTGCTTCTCGACACTAACGTGATCATAGCGCGGTGTCTTGATCCGGGAATGGACCCGAAGGGACGGCTCGCTGAAGGAGTCCTCACGACGCTCAGCGACGAGTCGTTGGTGCCCTATATCACCGAAAGCGTGCGGAGGGAGTTCGAGGTGAAGATGCACCATCGGGTGGGTCAAATACTGGATATCCTTAGGAGATTCTCGCTAGAGCCTCCACCAGCGCCAAACCGCGAGCAGTCCAGTCTTCAGGCGATGGAGAACCTCTTTGCTAGACTGCGGAGTGATGCTCCGGATTCCGCTAGCGCCCTCCAAGTCTTGGAAAATCGACTCGTCAAGACCGTCGGATCCTGGGTCGCCGTAACCAAGGAGTCGTGGGGTGGGCTGCTCGGTTCTGTTGCCGTGGAGACAACTGGGTTATTGGCAGAAATCCAAAAACGTTTCGACACGAGTGGAATCATGGTTATCCGGACGCCATCGAAAGTTGAGCTCGAGCGGTTCCGTCCTTTTGTTCCGAGAAAGGACTTGGAGCATGTTGCTTTGGCATCGAGCTTGGCAAGACAGAGAACTTGCAAGGTAATTTTCGTGACTCTTGAGAGTCCTCTTCATGCTGTGCGAGATCAAATTGCAGCAGCTGATCCTGACCTCGTGGTCACTACGCCTGCCTATCTAAGGAACCAGATTGAGCGGTTGCGTGCACTGCCGGCTTGAATCCTAAGCGAAAGGGATGGGTCGGCCTTTGAATTCTCGGGGCGTTCTTCAGAGCTGGTAACTCACAATCTGGCCAGCTCAGCCCTATCGACGGGAGTTCCTGGCATGGGGTCAACCTTTTCAAATCGCTCGTCGATGCGAATTTCGGACGGAAGAGATGAACCTCGAGTGGTGGCGTGAGGAGTGGATGCGATTCCTTGAAAGTGAACGCTCAGGTGCGCGTACTACCACATCGGGTTGGTTCACAGTTCTCATCGCTCTTGTCGGATTGTTTCTCACAACAATGGCAACCCTCAGCAGCCAACGGGCGTCAACATCCTTGATTGCTGTCTCACTTTGCGCATTTTTGTGGGCGCTAGCAACGGTCTCAGGCGCAGCCTATGCCTGGGCTCAATATTTAGGAGCCGTCAGATCCTTTACCAAGCGCTACCTGAACCCGTCTCTTCCGCTCTCAGTTGATGAGAAAGAGGCTAATACACACCAAATTGACTATGCGGAACTTAGGGTTCGCGATGTCGGGGATCTGTTTAACGGTCTCTGGCTTCAATGGAGAGAGCGCAAGTCCTTCCATGGAGTTACCTCCCCACAGGTTCTGATATGGGCTAATCGAATCCGTTCTGTGTCCTTGATCGGTTTGTTCGCTGGTTTGGGGGCTCTGATGTCCTCCACGCTGCTTGGGCTATTCCCCGGAGCCGCCCCCATCGTTGTCGTGCTATTCATTGTCGCTTCCGTGTACGCCGTCGCCCTGGGGTTAATGATTTGGCGGCTCGTCGTCAACCTAGCAAAAGATTTCGAGGCACAGAGGACCTCCGATGCACGTGCGCGTAGTGGTGAGGCGGTTCAGAAGTGAGACTCGGACCGGATTGGACTTCTCGACCCAGGAATTTGGGTCCGGATAGACCGATCCGAACTCTGGAGTACGGTCTTCCATCCATCCGTGCGCGAAACCGGACATTTCCGCCCTCAAAGGAACGTTTGTCAACGCCCTGCGCGGGCGCCCGCGGAAAGTTAAAGATACATCAAAGAATCCGTTCGCGGCATGCGGGGGAGCGTACTCGGATTACCGTTATGGCTCATCGTGGTTGTGGGCGCCGTCCCTCCCGTCGCCTACTCCTTGTCGCGGGCCGCTGGGGTCCCCGTCGAGCTGATCCTTCCGACCGCGGTGGCGATGGAGGTCGTCTTCCTGACGCAGACGGTCCAGCAGACCCTGCGTCGGGCCGAGGTCCGGCGTCACTTCGGGTTTGCGCTCTGGGAGCTCCATCAGGAGATGTCCCAGCATCTCGAGACCCTCGGCGATCGGTTGGCGCTGGTCCGGGAGGGCGTCAAAGGAGAGCCGAGCCCGGATGGCCTGCGCACATGGGCCTCGTCCGTCGACGCCTTTCCCCTCGACGCGTGGGATCGGTTCCTCACGGTCGGCGGGCTGCACCGGCTCCTCGACAGCGCCCCGGATCGGGTGGCCGCGCACCTGTACCGGTACTACGACGGAGTCCGGCGGTTCAACGACGAGGCCGCCCTCCGGGAGCGGATGCTCGAGAAACTCTTCAACGTGACCGGCCCGGCCACGACGGGCATCTTCAAGACGGTGAAGGCCAGCGACAAACGCCTGGAGTCGTGGCTTAGCGAAGTGCCCTCGCGTCTCGCGGTCTTGATGCGGGACCTGCAGCACGTGCTCCGGGAGCTCGGTCACATGCCGGCCGTCATCGTCTCCGGCGACGACCCGAAGCGACTCGAAGCCGTTAGCCCGAAAGAAAACGAGACGTACTACCGGTGGAGGGCGAAGCACGGCGATGTCCGAGAGCCCGCCGACAAGGCCGACTGGGACTGGTCGGTACCGGACGAAGTGCGGTGACTCACCGACGACTGATTTGTTCTTGGAATCCCTTCAAAGGTTTAAAGTATATCGCGATATATCGCGATTCTCATGCAGTCGCAAAAAGGCGCGAAATCGGTGGCCAACGGAATTCCGGTCCACCTCGAGGGCCTCGGCAAGGAGTACGGTCACTTCACCGCCCTGAAGTCTCTCAACCTGACCGTCCCGGCGGGAACGTCCCTCGGCTTCCTGGGTCCGAACGGCGCCGGAAAGTCCACGACGATCAAGATCATGACGAACCTGATCCGGCCCTCCCGAGGCCATGCCGATCTGTTCGGCATCGACGTCCGCCAAGAGCCGACCCGCGCGCTGGCGCGCATCGGCACGGTCATTGAGACGCCGGAGTTCTACGGCTATCTCTCGCCGCTTGAGACCCTCGCGTATGCAGGACGCCTCCGCGGCATGTCATCCAAGGAAATCGCGCAGCGCAGCGAGGCCGTCCTGAAGGAGGTCAAGTTGAGCGACTGGGCGGACCACCGGATCCAGGAGTTCTCGAAGGGAATGAAGCAGCGCATCGCAATCGCGCAAGCGCTCCTCCACGAACCGGAACTCCTCATCCTCGACGAGCCTACTTCCGGATTGGATCCGAGAGGGATGGCCGAGGTCCGGGACGTGATCAAGTCGCTGAAAGGCGAGGGCCGCACGATCTTCATGAGCTCCCATCTGCTCGGCGAGGTCCAGGAGGTCTGCGACGACGTCGCGCTCCTGAACCACGGAGAGCTACTGGTCCACGGCTCCGTGCGTGATCTCTCCCGCGGCGCGGACACATCCACGTTCCAGACGGGCTTCCTTCGTCCGCCAACCCCGCAAGAGCTCGAGGCTCTCGCGGCTGTACCGGGAATCGTCGAGATCAAGCCAAGTGGCGACTCGACTATCGACCTACGGATCTCCGGCGGCGAAGAGGGGCAAGCCCGCGTCCTCGAAGCGATGGTCTCCCGCGGGCTGAAGGTCATCACGTATCGGCCGCTCGGCTCCTCGCTCGAGCAACTCTACCTCGATCGCATCCAGGAGTCGGATCGACTATGACGCCGAGCCCTCTCGCCCAAGTCATCACGGTCGCCAGTTACGAGATTCGCAAGTACATTCGCGGCCGCCGTCTCCTGGGCATCCTGATTCTCGTGGGCCTGATCCTTGCGTTGTTCATCGGGCTCCCCCCCGCCCTCCGCATTCCGTACGCCTCGACCCCGAACGCCTTCGTCTCGACGTTCGCGACGTTCACCGGCCTGCTCGTCGTCCTCAGTGGGGTCCTGTTCGCAGCGGACGCGCTCGTCTCGGAGCACGAGAAGCGGACCGGCTACTTCCTGTTCCCGAACCCCGTCCGCCGGGAGGTCCTCGTCCTCGGGAAGATCGCCGCGAGCCTGATCGTCTCGGCCGCCGTCATCTCGCTGTACTACGGCGGCGCGGCCGTCGCGGCCCTCGCCATCACGCACTCCCTGACTTGGGATGTCGGCCTCTCCTATGTCTATGCGCTCGCCTACATGCTGTCCGTCGTCGGAGTCGCCTACCTCGTCTCCGCGATGTTCAAGAGCACGGTCGCAGCGACGGTGTTGACGTTCTTCCTGTTCACCCTAATCTTCGCCATCGCCGGAGCGATCCTCCAGGCCGCGAAGATCGACCCGTGGTTCATCCCGACGTCGGCGTCCGGGATCATCTCGAACGTGCTCGGTGGCGCCGCGGTGCGACCGGGGCCCGGTGGCGAGGTGACGGTCGGATTCGTGCCCGACCCCGCGACCTCGCTCCTCGTCTTCCTGGCGTACGCGATCGTGGGCGGTGTCCTCGCGATCCTCTGGTTCCGGCGGCGGGAGCTGTCTTCGTGAGCGCCCCGGAGAAGTTCGGCGGGTTCTTCCACTTCTTCGGCAAAGGCGACTTCAAAGGGGTCGTGCTGCACCTGCTCGAAGATCGCCCGATGCACGGGTACGAGGTCATCAAGGCAATCGAGGAACGGTACCACGGGTTCTACAAGCCCAGCGCGGGCGCGATTTATCCCGCCCTGAGGGCTCTCCTCCGCAAAGGATACCTGTCCGTGAGTGGCGAGGAACGGCGCAAGACGTACCGAATCACACGGGAAGGCAAGGCGTACCTGCGGAGCCGTCGCAAGGAGATCGAGAAACGGTTCCGTGCCTTCGAATCCGCGGTCGGACCGGAGCGAGCCGCGCTCTTCCGGGAGTTCCGGGCCACGGGCAAACTCCTCCGGGCGAACATGAACGAGGTCACCCCGAAGCAGGCGAACGAGCTCCGTCGGGTCGTGATCGAGATGCGGGAAAAGGCGCTGCGGATCCTTTCGAAGTAATGGGAGGTGCTCCATGGCGACTAATGCGATCGTCACGGAAAACCTGACGAAAGTGTATGGGAAGCTGACGGCCGTCGACCACGTCAACCTGAAGGTGGCCGAAGGGGCCATCTTCGGACTCTTGGGCCCGAACGGCGCGGGCAAGACGACGATGATCAAGCTGCTCACCGGCCTGACCGACATCACGGAAGGAGACGCCTTCGTGGCGGGGTTCAACGTCCGTCGCGATCCGATGCACGTCAAGCAGCGCATCGGTTGGGTCGCGTCCGAGGTGATCCTGGACGACGACTTCACCGCGTGGGAGAACCTCTGGCTCCAGGCGAAGCTCCAGAGCCTGCCGGAGTGGAAGGACCGCGCGGAGAACCTGCTGAAATACTTCGGCCTCCTCGACCGTCGCAAGGATCGGGTGAAGACGTTCTCCACCGGCATGCGCAAGAAGCTCGAGATCGCCCTCGCCCTGCTCCATCAACCCGAGGTCGTCTTCATGGACGAGCCGACGATCGGCCTTGATGCGAACACGCGACACATGCTCTGGGACTTGATTACGGGCGTGAACCGGGAGTTCGGGATCACGGTCCTGTTGACGAGCCATTACATCGAGGAGGCGGACGCCCTCTGCGAGCAGATCTCGATCATCGACCATGGGAAGTTCGTCGCCTCCGGGAGCCCGACGGAACTGAAGGCCCGAGTCAAGTCGGACTTCGTCGAGCTCGAGACGCGCGAAGCGGTCGACGAAGCGAGGTTGCGCACGATCCCCGGCGTCTCCGACGTCCGCACGCAGGGGAAGACCTGGATCCTAAGGGTGTCTGCGGCGGAGGACGTCCTCCCGCGTCTCTTCTCGACGCTGAAGACGGACGAGATCCGCCGGATCAACGTGGAGAAGCCGAGCCTCGAGACCGTCTTCCTGGACATCACGGGCAAACGGATCGACCAACCGGGGTCCGACGTGCCCGACTACCGCAAGTTCTACGCCCAGATGAGGAGGGCCCGACAATGAGCACGGAAACGACCCATGCGCGGGTATCGCGGCGACAGCTCGCCTCCGAGCGACCGCGGGTGAGCCAGCGAAGCCAGTTCGTCGGGCTGTACGGTCGGGAGCTCCTCCGGACTTTTCGGAATCCGTGGGTGCTGGTGATCACGTTCGTCCAGCCATTCATGTGGCTCGCGTTCTTCGGGAGCAGTTTCAGCGGTGCGTCGCCCGCCCTCGTGCAACAGATCTTCCATACGGACAGCTACATCGCGTTCCTCCTTCCCGGCGTCCTGTCGACGTCGATGTTGACCGTGGGGATGTTCGGATCGATGAGCACGATCCAGGATAAACGCTTCGGATTCATGAAGCGCATCCTGCTGACGCCCACGAGCAAAGCGACCGTGTACTGGTCCAAGGTCCTCGGGTCGACGAGCCGCGGGCTGATCCAGATTCCCGTGATGATCGTGGCCGCCCTGGTGTTCGGCGTGCGCTTCGCGGGAGATCCGGTCATGTGGGCCGGATGGATCCTCGGGATCTTCTTCCTCGGGCTCGGCATGTCGTGCTTCTTCCTCGCCATGACGGCCTCGAGCACGGACTGGCAGACGCCCGGCGTGATCTCGAACTTCATCACGAT
>Ga0209237_1001842_pt1 | contig 12530 bp, 13 predicted proteins | sample GraSoi013_1_40cm_2_FD_185820 | JGI IMG/M metagenome (GOLD analysis project Ga0209237, IMG submission 185820) | Grasslands soil microbial communities from the Angelo Coastal Reserve, California, USA - Sample 10_02_2013_1_40cm (SPAdes) (version 2) | ecosystem: Environmental > Terrestrial > Soil >... | reverse complement strand
CTTTGTGAAGAGCGCCGCCGACCGCGGCGTCGACAAGCGATAACGCGGAGATCCTTCTCCGGCGAACGAAATGGCCCGGCCTTTCAGCCGGGCCGTTCGCGTGAGAGCACTCGTGCGTGACGGCTCCTGTCTTGCGCCCCGCCGAAGTCCGTCTGGTGCCCAAACCACCCGATCCGGCGAGGTCGCTACCGACGCCCTCGCTCGGCGTCCCGCCGTCCGCGACGAAGCCGCAGAGGATGGTTCCATCCCGGCGGGATATACCGGATCTTGACACGCAAATCGTAATACTCTGATAATACTCCGGTATGACGAAACGCGCCGCGATCAGCCTTCCAGACCAGCTCTATTCGCGCATGGAGCGCGACCGGAAGACGCGCCGCGTTCCACGGAGCCGCTGGATCCAAGAAGCGGTCCACGAGTACCTCGCGAAGCGTGACGAGGAAAAAGACGTCCGAGCCTACTTCGAGGGGTACCGCCGGTTCCCGGAGACGGATGAGGAATTCCGCGCTCTCGAGCGTGCTGGCCTGGAAGACCTGAAGCGGGCCGATCTCGAGTAGCCCTTGTCCAAGCCCACGGAGCACGGCGACATCTGGCGCGGCGTCCTCGACAAGGCACGGCCGGTGATCGTCATCTCACGGGACGACACGCGCGGCATGCGCGCGCGCGCGACGGTCGCCGCGGTCACAAGCAAGATCCGCGGCATTCATACCGAAGTACCGCTCGATCACAGTGATGGGCTCGACCGTGCGTGCGCGATCAATGCGGACGAGCTCTGGACAATCGACAAGTCACGCCTCGAGCACCGAGTCGGGAGGCTTCGGCCCGAAAAACTCGAGGCACTGCATGAGGCGCTGCGGTTCGCGTTGCAGCTGCGCTCGAGCTCAATCCTCTAACGCGCCGACGACCTCGCGCATGCGCTCCTCGAGACCGGGCTCGTCCTCGTAGAGCGGCACGGGATCCATCGCGGCCTGCATCATCTCGATGACCGACTCCCACATGTGCATGCGAATGACGGTGGCCGGCCGCTCCGCGGAGGCGTTGAAGTGCTGGTGCCACACGTACTGGTGGACGATCGCCGCGTCGCCGGTCCGCCATTCGTGCTTCACGTCGTCGATGACGCTGTATCCCTCGCCGTCGACGATGTAGAGGAGCGCCTCGCCGGGATGGCGGTGCTTCGACTGCGCGCCCCCGGGCCGGATCTCGAACATCGCGAGCGAGATCCCGGTGGTCCGGTAGCCAAGCGTGCGGTCGACGAGGAGCGCGCTGCGGCTCCCCTTCGGGCTCGCGCGAAGTGTCACGTCGGCGAAGGCGGTGTGCCGCCGCGCCTGCTGCCGCTCCTGCCATGACGCCGCGGCGGCCGCGAGCTCGCGTTCGTAGGCCGTCCCCGACCGGGCCACGGGCAGGCGGAGCGGCTCGTCGGGCGCCGGGGGCTCGTCGCCGATGTCCTCGAGCCGCGCCAGGCCGAACGCGGACACGAGCGGCGCGTCCGTGATCGCGAGCAGGCGCGCGGGCTCGGCGCCGGTGTTGCGGTGGCGGTGCCAGCTCAGCGCGGGCGTGTGCACCGTGTCGTATCGCGACCAGGCGTAGCGCTCTCCCGCGATCTCGGTCTGCCCCTGCCCGCCCAGGACGAAGCACACCGCGTCGTAGGCGTGCCGGTGCGTGCTCGTGGTCTCGCCCGGCGCGACCTCGAGGATCCGCGCGTCGATGACGCGCATCGGCACCTTGCTGTCGCCGCCCGCCAGGAAGCCGAACGCCGCGCGGCGCGCGGGGGAACGCTCGAGCCGCACGTCGTCGCCCCGGGCGATCGCGCGGCGACGCCGGCGCCAGTCCTCGAGAAACCCAAAGCGCCTCCGCCGCTGCACGAAGTAGTGGCTCCGGGGATCGAAGACTTCTGTTCCTTTCATTCGCGAACGGCGTCCGTGTGCCGACCCTCTTGCGGTCCAGCCCGCCTTTCAGTACGAAGTGCGGAAAACACCTTCTCCGCGGTCACGGGCAGAGAGAACACGCGCGCGCCGCACGCGTCGTGCACCGCGTTGGCCACCGCCGCGCCGACGCCGGGGTTCGAGAGCTCGCCGACAGACTTCGCACCGAAGGGACCGGGACCCGGCGAATCGGTGAGCAACACGATCCGCAGCGGCGGAGCGTCGGCGATCGTCGGCAGCTTGTAGTCGCCGAGGTTCGTCGTCGTCACGCGCCCGTCCTCGACGCGAAGCTCCTCCATGAGCGCCTGGCCGAGTCCGAAGATGAATCCACCTTCGAGCTGCCCGCGCGCCGCGACCGGGTTGATCACCGTCCCGACGTCCGCAACGAGGACGGCGTCGAGGACCCGGAGGTGCCCCGTGTCGCGATCGACCTCGACCTCCAGGGCGTACGCGTACACGGCGTTGACGTTCGCGTCGCTGGTGTGCTCGGCGACGATCTCGAGCGGCGCCGCGCGGCGCGCGGCCTCGGCGAACGGCGCGCCGGGCGCGACCTCGTCGAGCTTCGCCTTGAGCTTGCGCGCCGCCTCGAGCGCGGCCCCGCCCTGCACCGGCGTGACGCGGCTTCCGCCGATGCCGGCGTCGCGCGGCGTGTTCTCAGTCGTGCCACGGCGGACCGTGATCCGGTCGAGCGGGATCCCGAGCTCGGCGGCGACGATCCGCTGGAAGAGCGTGTGCTGCCCGCCACCCTGGTCGGCGACCGCCGTGAGCACCTCGACGCGGCCCTCCCGGTCGAGCCGGAGCGCGATCGCGCTCTTCCCCCGTCCGCTCGGACGCGCGCCCAGCGCGATCCCTCGGCCGTGACCGCGGCCGCGCGCCGCGTCCCACCGAGCCTCGCGCCGCAGCGTCGCGAGCACCTCGTGCGCCGCCGAGTCGTGCCACACGTCGCCCTCGACGTCGATCTCGCCGCCGCGGATGGCGTTGCGCTCGCGGAGCTCGAGCGGGTCGAGCCCCAGCTCGCGCGCGATGAGGTCGACGTGCGACTCGGCCGCGAACACGTTCTGCGGCTGGCCCGGCGCGCGGGAGTGGCCCGCCGGGATCTGATTCGTGTACACGGTCATCGCTTCGACGCGAACGTTCGGCAGGTGGTAGCCCGCGAGCGTCACCATGGCCTCGCCGGGCATGAGCGTCGCGACCGGTTTCCCCGCCGCGTACGCGCCCCCGTCGAACACGACGCGCGCCGAGTGCGCCACGAACTTCCCCTCGCGGTCGACGCCAGTGCGGAGCGTGATCGTGCCGCCGTGCCGGGTCGCGCTCATCTGCAGCTCGTCGGCGTAGCGCATGACCGCGCGGACCGGGCGACCCGCCGCGCGCGCGAGGTAATAGAGGACGAACTCGTCGATCGAGTGACCCTTCCCGCCGAAGTCGCCGCCGATGTACCCGGCGTCGACGACGATCTTCTCCTCGGGGAGCCCGAGGCAGGCAGCCATCTGCTGGCGCAGGCCGTACGGCGCCTTGTTCGTCGAGACCACCCGCACGACGTCCCCGTCAAGCCAGAGCAGCGTCGCGTGGGGTTCGATGTAGCCCTGATGCGTCCTCGCGAGCGTGAACCGGTGCTCGAAGGTGCGGTGCGCCGACGCGAACGCGGCGTCGACGTCCCCGTGCTCGTGCAGGCCATAGCCCTGGACGTTCGCGTTCGGCACCGTCGGCCGCTTGCCGCCGAGGTACAGGTACGGCGAGGGATCGGGGTGGAGTACCGAGGCGTCCTCGGCGAGCGCGGCCTCGGGATCGAGGACGGCCGGGAGCTCCTCGTACTCGACCGAGATCGCGCGCGCGGCCGCGTCGGCGATCTCAGGCGTGTCGGCGGCGACCGCGGCGACGCGATCGCCGATGAAGAGCGCGTGGTCCCAGCAGAGGACGGGCCAGTCCTGCAGGCGGCGGCCGTAGCGCGCGGGCCGCACGTCGGCGCCGGTGATGACCGCGCGAACGCCGAGCATCCCGCGGGCGGCGGACGCGTCGACCTTCACGATCCGCGCGTGCGCATGCGGGCTCGACACGAACGCCGCGTGGAGCATGTTCGGCACGCGAACGTCGGCGGCGTAGCGGGCGGCCCCGGTGACCTTGTCGCGGCCTTCCACGCGCCACTCCGGCTCGCTGAGGACGCCGGGCGGACGCTCGAGCGTTTTCACCGGCCCGCGACGGCGCGCGCAAGACATTCGGCGAAGTCGCCCATCATCTGGTCGGCCTTCCGTTTGATCACGGGCTGGCCGAACTCGCCGAGCCGGCCGAGCACCTGGAGGTCCGTCGCGATCTTGATGTCGGTCGCGCCGGAGCGGTCCGCGAGCGCGAGATCGACGGTCGCTTTGATCGCGCCACCGACGCGCGAGTCCTTCGCGTCCGCGCGGAACGACGCCGTGCCCGCTTTCTCGTCCCGGGCGGTGATCGCGATGTCGCCGTCGAGCACGAGGCGCACCGGCCCGATCTGCACGGCGAGCGTGCCCTGGTAGCGGTCGCTCCCAGCCGGGCGCACCGAGGCGACGCCGGGCACGCAGCGCGCGGCGGCGGGGACATCCAGGACGATGCCCCACACCTTGTCGCGAGGCGCTTTCACCGTGACCGTCTGGGCGAGCTTCATGCTTCCACCAGCGCGAGGAGCGCGCGCTCGGTCCAGACCCGTGCCATCTCGCGCTTGTACTCGGCGGAGCCGCGGAGGTCGTCGAGCGGATCGACCTCGTCCCGCACGAGCGCGGCGGCCCGCGCCAGGCGCTCGCGGGAGGGCTTCGCGCCGGCGAGGGCGGCCTCGGCCGCGCGCGCCCGGATCGGCGTTGGCCCGACCGCGCCGAGGACGATGCGCGTCTCCGCGACCGCGCCGTCCGCGAGCCGCATCGCGGCGGCGACGGACACCGTGGCGTAGTCGTCGGCGGTCCGCGGGAGAAACTTCACGTACGTCGCGCGGGTCCCCGGCGCGAGCGGCGGGACTATCACCTCCGTAATGATCTCGTCCCCGGCGAGCGTCGTGGTGAAGTGGTCGACGGCGAGGTCCTCGACCGCGATCGAGCGCGCGCCGCGTGGGGACACGACCGTGACCGCGGCGCCGAGCGCCGCGAGCATCGGCGGCGGATCCTGGGCCGGATCGGCGTGCGCGAGATTGCCGCCGACGGTCGCCTGGTTGCGGATCCGCACCGTGGCGACGCTCGCGAAGGCGCTCGTGAGCGCGGGCGAGAGCGCGCGCACGTCGGGCGAGCGCTCCGCCTGCCGATGCGTCGCGGTCGCGCCGATACGGAGGCCGCCGTCGTGCCCACGGCCGATCCCGGCGAGCGCGCCGATCGCGCGCAGGCTGATGACGTGGCCCGGCCGGATGAGCCCCTGGCGGAGGAGGAGCACGGTCGCGGTGCCGCCCGCAATGAGGTGCGCATCCTCGCCGTGCTTCACGAGGAGGTCGAGAGCCTCGGCGACCTCGCGCGGCTCGTGGTAGTCGTAGGTCATACGTTCGCCGCCGACTTGATCGCGCGCTCGATCCCGTAGTAGCCCGTGCAGCGGCAGAGGTTGCCCATCATCCACTCGCGGATATCGCCGTCGCTCGGCTCCGGGTGCGCCGCGATGAGCGCCGTCGCGGCGATGAGCTGTCCCGGCGTACAGATCCCGCACTGGAAGCCGCCGTCGCGGATGAATGCCTCCTGCAGCGCGTTCAGCTCCCCATGCTTCGCAAGCCCCTCGACCGTCGTGATCGAACGGCCTTCGACGAAGACCGCCGGCAGCAGGCAGGCCGACTGAAGCTCCCCGTCGACGAGCACGCTGCACGCGCCGCAGACGCCGACCGCGCAGCCGAGCTTCGTACCGGTGGCGCCGCAGTCGTCGCGGAGGACGTCGATGAGCAGGCGGTCCGCCGGCACCGTCACCTCGCGGCGCTCGCCGTTGAGCGTGAAGCGAAGATCGTGCGTGCTCATGCATCACCGCCGGGGGCCGGTGGGTCGTGCGTGCTCATGCGTCACCGCCGGGGGCCGGGGGGCGCCGTTGACCCCCGACGGCTCGGAGCTTGTAGCGCTGGATCTTGCCCGTAGAGGTCCTGGGGAGCTCGGCCACGAATTCGATCCACCGAGGGTACTTGTACGGCGCGAGCCGGTCCTTGACGAACCCGCGGAGCTCGGTGGCAAGCGCGGGGCCCGCCGCGCCGTTCTTGAGGACGACATAGGCGGCCGGCTTGGTGAGGGCGTCCGCGTCCTCGCGCCCGACGACGGCGCATTCGAGGACCGCGTCGTGCTCGAGGAGTGCTGTCTCGATCTCAAGCGGAGAGACCCAGATCCCGCCGACCTTGAGAAGGTCGTCGCTCCGCCCGTGGTGCGTGTAGTAGCCGTCGGCGCTCGCCGAGTACCGGTCGCCGGTGAAGACCCACTCGCCGCGAAACGTCCGCTTCGTCTGCGCGCGCTTCTGCCAGTAGAAGGCGGCGGTCGACGGGCCGCGGACCTGCAGGTCGCCGACCTCGCCGGGCGCGACGAGACGGTCGCCCTCGCCCGTCACGCGCGCCTCGTAGCCGGGGATGACCTCGCCGGACGTGCCCGGCCGCGCGCGGCCGGGGAAGTTCGAGATGGCGATGTAGCCGAGCTCCGTCGAGCCGATGCCGTCGAGGATCTCGAGCCCGAAGCGCGCCTTCCACCGCTCGAAGAGCGGCCCCGGTAGCGCCTCGCCGGCCGAGATGCAGAGGCGCAGCGACGAGAGATCGAATGGGACCTCGCGCTCGGGGACCGCGAGGAGCGCGGCGTACGACGTGGGGACGCCGTAGAAGACGGTCGGGCGCTCCCGCGCGATCGTTTCGAAGATCTGGCGCGGCTCGGGACGGCCCGGATAGAGGATCGCGCAGGCGCCGTGGCGGAACGGGACGACGAGCGAATTGTTGAGGCCGTAGGAGAAGAAGAGCTTCGCCACGCTGAGCACGCGGTCGTCGGGCCGCATCGCCACGACGTGCCGGCCGTGGAGGTCGGCGGGCGTGGCGCAGCTCGCCTGTAGATGCACGACCGCCTTCGGCTCGCCGGTGGTCCCGCTCGAGTACTGCCAGAAGGACATGTCGTCGGCGGCCGTCGGCTCCGGCGAGAGCTCGTCCGAGGCTGCGGAGATCAGCTCGGCGAACGACAGCGAGCCCGGGGGCCGGGGGGCGGCGCCCCCCGACGACGCGACGACGACGTGGCGGAGGTGGCGACGTCCGGCGCAAGCCTGCCGGACCCGGCCGAGCACGCTCTCGTGGACGACCAGCGCGGACGCGCGGCTGTCGTCGAGCATGTACGCGTAGTCGCGCTCGGTCAGCAGCGTCGAGAGCGTGACGGGCACGGCACCGATCTTGATCGCGCCGAGGAACGTCGCCACGAACTCGGGCGAATCGGGGAGCACGATCGCGACGCGCTGCTCGACGTCGACGTCGAGCGCGCGCAGCGCGTTGCCCGCGCGGTCCACCAGGCGGGCGAGCTCGGCATACGTGAGCGTGCGGCCCTCGTAGCGGATCGCGGGACGGTCGCCACGGCCGGCCACGAGATGCGAATCGACGAGGGCGGTCGCGAGGTTGAAGCGAGCTGAGGGGGGCGTTGCCCTCCTCAGACCCCCCACCGCTGTTAGAGGTATTTCCGGCCCTGGAGCTTGTTCGGGATGACCAGACCCAGGGCCTCGATCTGCGGGTCGACTTCGGCGATGTACTGGCGACGGGCCTCCTCGTTCGTGCGCCGCTTGAGGCCCCATTCGATGTAGCGCTCGGTCCGCGCGGAGTTCGACTGGCCGAACATGTCGAGCCCGACGACGTACCACTTGTCGATCGCGGCCTGCGCCTGCGTCCTGCCCTCGTCTCCGGAGCGCACGAGCTTTTCGAGCTGCTGCTGCCCGTAGCTGATGTGGCCCTTTTCCTCGCGGAGGATCTGCGGCAGGTAGTCCTCGATCGGCTGATACGACGAGCTGATCATCTCGTCCAGCTGGTACTCGCCGACCTTGTCGATGAGCATCCCGAACGCGGCGAAGTCCGCCCACGTCGGCATGTCCTCCTTGAACGCCTCGACCTCGCGCTTGCTGCGCGGCCGCGTGAGGATGTCGGACCGGTCGGACCCGATGAGGCCGAGGAGCCGCAGCATCTTGCGGCAGTGGTCGATCTCCTCGGCGGCGATGCGCGCGACGCGCCACTGATCGTCGACCGTCGGCGCGCGGAGCGTCCAGTGATCGACGTAGATGTGGGGACCGCCGATCTCGCAGTCCGCCTGGATCGTGAGGAGCCGGGTGAGGAGGTCCTGATACTCCTTCGGCATCTTCGGAAAGTCCTTGGGCTCGATCTTGTCCGTGAATTGCGCCATCAGCGACCTCTCTCAGCGGATGGGCGAATGGTATGACCGTCGAGGAACGCTCGCAGCGCGTTCGCGGTGTCGTACGGACGATCTCCTTGCACCGTGTGGCCCGCGCCCTCGATGCGGACCCACTCGCCGCGCAGTACGCGGGCGAGCTCGGCCGCGTCCTCGTCGAGGAAGATGTCGCTCTTGCCGCCGCGGATCACCAGCGCCGGACAGTCGACCGAGCGCGCCGCATCCCAGAGCGCTCGCGCGCGCGGCAGGACGTCCTCGGTGCCGCGCTCGAGGATCCGGCGGTCGTACTTCCAGGTCCACTTGCCGTCGGGCGTGCGACGGAGCGCATGCCGGAGGCTGCGGCGCAGGTGCTCGCGATCTCGCAGCGGATTGAAGGCGGCGGCGCGATCGACGAACTCGTCGAACGAGTCGGCTTCGGCGTCGGCGGCCATGAAGTCCCGAAGGCGCTCGCTGCGCCGCATCTCCGGTCCGCTCTCGACGAGGATGAGGGCGGCGAGCGTCCGCGGGTGCCGGCCGGCGTAGGCGAGCGCGACCAGGCCTCCGAGCGACATGCCGACGAGGACGAAGTCCTTCAAAGCCAGGTCGGCGATCGCGCTCTCGAGATCGGCGACGTGGGCCCCCAGCGGATAGCGGCCATCGGGCGACCATTCGCTGTCGCCGTGGCCCCGCAGGTCGAGGGCGAGCGGACGCACGCGGTCGGGCAGCTCGTCGCACACGACGTCCCAGGTGTGCGCGGTGAGACCGCCGCCGTGGAGAAAGAGCGCGTCGGGGCGCGCGTCGCCGTCCCAGTCGAGGAGATGCAGGCGCACGCCGGCCCCCTGGACCGTGCGGTCGGCCGGCCGGGCGCGGAACTCGTGGAGCGCTATGGGTGGAGGCGCGGCGCGCGCTCGTCGGGGGCCGGGGGGCGGAGACGGGCGACATCGGTATCCATCACCCAGCGCACGGAGTTCGAGCAGGGGCACGTGCTCCCGAGGCGCTGCAGCTTCGGTGTGTTCTTCACCGCCTGCTTCACCGTCACCTCGCCCGCGACGACCTTGCGCAGGTTCTCGATGTAGTGACGCATGTCGCGGCTCGCGAGGTACGCCTCCGGCAGGTGCTCGGCGAGATGCGCGACGTACGCGTCGACGTCCGCGAACGTCTCCCCGCCGATCCCGACCATCTCGTAGGCGCCGTCGAAGCTGCGGCGGAAGAACCGCCGGTCTGGCAGCCGGAGCATCTCCTCCGGCGCGATGCCCTCCACGGTCTCGCCGGCAGCGAGCCGCTGCTGGATGGCGTCGATCTCCTCCGGCGTCTTGCCAGGCAGTCGCGCGCGCACGTACCGGCGACTCAGATCGCCGAGCATCTGCGCGCACTCGTCGATCCATTGCTGCTGCGCGTCCGCGTTCGTGCGGTCCTTGAGGCCGAGGTTCACCTGCGCGGACGAGAACGGCTCCTTCTCGAAGCCGAACATCTCGAGGCCGCGGCTGAACCATTTGTTCGCGGCCTTCTGCATCGCGGCCATCGTCACGAGCGGATCGCCCTTGGCGGCGCGCTCGACCCAGCGGCGCAGCGGCATCACGCCGGCCGCGAGATGGAACGCCTCCTCGCGGAGCATCGGCGGCATGCTCTCGGCGTAGGGCCGGTAGGCGGAGACCTTCTGCATCGTGAGCTGGTACTTCCCCACCCGGTCGATGAACGCCGCGAACATGATGTTGTCGAGAAAGCTGTCGAACTCGAGGTTGAACGCGGCGAAGTAGTGCGACCCGGTCTGCGACGAGAGGATGTGCTCGACCGTATCGTCGGCCTTCTCGCCGCTCACGGCGGACCAGTCCTCGTTCGTGATGAGGTGGACCATCTGGTAGCCGTGGCGGAGCTCCTCGGCCATGACGCGGAGCACCCACGCGCGGTCCTGGTCGTCGTAGGCGCGCGCGAGCGTGCCCTGGTGCTGCTGGATGGAGCCGAACTCGGTCGACGCTTGCGCCTTCACGGTGTTGAAGAGCTCCTTCGCCGCACGCTCGTCCATGTCGGTCGGCTTCGTGGCCTTGGGCTGGCCCTTGCGGTCGCCGTACTCGACGACGTCGGAGGCGACCTGCCCGATGCGCGCGCAGAGGCAGAACGGCGGGTCCTTGGGGAAGAAGCGGTCCCAGCTCTCGACGAGCGCGGGATAGTCCGGGAAGTTGTGCTGCTGCCAGTGGACGACGGCCTGGTGGTACTTCTGCGGCAGCTCTCGCGTCTGCTCGTCCATGGCGCGCCTCCGCTTACTAACTAGTTAGTAGAACGTCGCATGAGCATACCGCGCGCCGCGAGGTCCTGGAAGGTGGCCGAGATCTCGTCGACCGACAGGCGACCGCCCGGCCGGTACCACTGGTAGACCCAGAAGCAGAGCCCGAGCAGGCCGAACGCCGTCGCGGTCGGGTCGAGCTTGCGGAACGAGCCCTCGGCCGCGCCGTCGCGATAGATCTTCCGGACCGTATCGACGATCCGGCGCTCCGTCTTGGTCACGGTGCGGAGATGCTCGCGTCCGAGGTGCCCCTTCTCCTGGAAGTACACGGTGAAGAACTCGGGACGCTCGGCGACGAGGTGGACGAACGTGTCGATGACGTCGTTGATCTTCTTCGCGGGCGGCGCGGCAGATCGCTCGATCGCGCCGATCCGCTCGTCCGCCAGGTTCAGCGTCTGCGAGAGGATCTGGAAGAGCAGCTCCTCCTTGTTCTGCACGTAGTAGTAGAGCGCCGCCTTCGTGACGGCGAGCTGCTGCGCGACCTCCTCGATCGTGGTGCCGACGAAGCCGCGGTCGCGCATGAGCAGGGCGGCAGCGTCGAAGATCTCCTGACGACGATCCGATCGCGCGGCGGCCGTCGCCGTCGGACGGCGGCGCCCGCGCAGTGTGCGGCCATCGGGTCGCTTCGGCGAGACGCGCCGGCTCGCACGGAGCTTGGCTCGTGGCACGCGGCGGCTAAAGGCGCTTCTCGAGCGCGGTGACCGGCGCTTGCGTGAAGCCCATGGCGGAGACGAACGCCGCGATGTCCTTGTCGCGCGCGGCGACCATCGTACGGGCCACGTGGGCGCCGTTCTCCTTGAAGTGGCGGAGCAACGCCTCGATCAGCCCGCGTCCGATGCCCTTCTCCCGCGCAGACGGATCGACGCCGAAGAACTCCACCCAGCCCGTCGGTTCGTCGAGGCCGAACTCGCCGCCGCGGACCTCGCCGAGCATGAAGCCGACGACGCGGCCGTCGACCTCCGCGACCTGCGATGAGTCCGGGTCGCGGCGGATGTAGTACGCGATGCGCTGCTCCCAGACCTCGGGCCGGTAGCGGCCGGTGATGCGCTCGTCGATGCGGCAGACCGCTTCGACGTCGAGCTCGGTGAGGGGCCGTACGCGAGGCTCCGCCATCCGACGCGACTATATGTCGCGCGCACAAACGAAGCGGCCCGTCGACGGAGGACGGGCCGCTCCGCGAGGGACCGGGTACGTCTAGGCGGCGGGTGCGGTCGGTGCGGTGGGGGCGCGGCGTCCCCGGGTGGCGACCGCGACGATCGCGAGGCCCACGAGCGGGATGAAGCCGAATACCAGCGCCCAGATCGCGAGGTCGGCGAAGACCTGGAACAGCGCGCCGAAGGCCGCGAGCGCCCGCGCGAGGGTCTTCGCGGGATCCCAGCCCTTCACGGTGTTGTCGATCGGCGCCGGAGTCAGCGGAGTGACCGAGAGCACGATCGTCGAGAACTCGGTGCGCGACTTGATGCCGTTGATCTGCGCGGTGAGCTGCTCGACCTGAGTCCGGACGTTCGCGAGGGAGGCGTCCACCTTGAGGATCTCGTCGATCGTGTTCGCGCGGTTGAGGAGCGCGAGGTAGCGCTGCTCCTCGGACTGCTTCGCCCCCAGGCGCGCCTGGAGGTCGACGAACTGGTCGGTGACGTCCTTCGTGTCGACGTTGGAGGTCGCGACCTCGCCTTCGAGCTGCTTGATCTGGTTCAGAGCGTCGTCGAAGCGCGACGCGGGGACGCGGATCGTGAGGTTCGCCCGGCGGTCGTCGCCGTTGCCGGACTGCGCGAGACCGAGGACGTCGCCGCCGTAGCCGACCGCGATCGCCGCGGCCCGCTCGCTCGTCGCCCACGGGTCCTTCGAGCGCATGGCGATGTTGGCGGTCCGGATGAGGTTCCGGTCGGCGTTGAAGGCGACCGGGTTGGGGAGACCTTGGTTCGGCGCCGGCGCGCCGACGGCGACCCCGCCGGCCTTCTGGGCCTCGGGAGCCGGGACGGCGAGCGGTGCGCTGATGTTCGTGAAGCTGTCCCCGGTCCCGCC
>Ga0209237_1001839_pt1 | contig 12536 bp, 12 predicted proteins | sample GraSoi013_1_40cm_2_FD_185820 | JGI IMG/M metagenome (GOLD analysis project Ga0209237, IMG submission 185820) | Grasslands soil microbial communities from the Angelo Coastal Reserve, California, USA - Sample 10_02_2013_1_40cm (SPAdes) (version 2) | ecosystem: Environmental > Terrestrial > Soil >... | reverse complement strand
GATGGCGTACTGGCAGCTCGTCGAGCGCTTCGGCCCCGACCCCGCGGCGCAGGCCCTCGGCGAGAGCGTCGCCGCGCTCTACACGCCGCGCAACCTCACCGCCCTCATGGCGACGTTGCGCGCGATCGAGACAACGGTTGAGGGGGGCGGAGCCCCCCTCAGCCCCCCCGCCGGCTCCCCCACGCTGGGCGGAGCCCCCCTCAGACCCGCCGGAGTGTCGGACTTCCTCAAGCTCTGCTTCATCGAGGTGCTCCTGGGCGGCAGCCGGCTGAACGCGCTCGCCGGGCACGGCTCTCCGCTCCGCCTCGAGAAGGGGCGCGCGCGCCGGTCGCACGCGGCCCAGTCGCGCGAGATCAACGTGTGGCTCGAGTTCGAGCGCACGATCCGCGAGCTCGTCGCATGGCTCGCGCACCACACGCCGCCGGCGCGCGCTCGCGCCGGCACCATCGCGCTCGACGCGGGCGACGCCGACCTCGTCCTCTGCCAGGCGCCCGTCGAAGACGTGCTCGGCGGATGGGCCGCCGTCGCCAGCATCGTCCTTCTCGGGGGCCGGGGGGTGAAGCCCCCCGACTCTGGCGAGGGACGCGTCGTTGCGCGCGAGCGCCTGCTCCGCACGATGCGCGCCGCGCTCATCGACGGGCACCGCGGCTCGCGTCCCGAGGCGCCCGCGGTCGTGTACGTCCCGCATGCCGATCTGGCGAGCGTCGCCGCGGTCGTCCTCGCCGCGGCCGGCGCGGGTTACCGCCTCCGCGGCATCGTCTACCAGCGCGACGCACTCGCGACGGTGGGCGGGGGAAGCGGCGCCGCGGCGGTCTGCGACTTCGACCGCGACGTCCCGCTCTTGCGTGATCAGCCCGCGGCGGACGCGGCCGCGATCGAGGACGCGATCCGCGCCGGCGTGCGCGACGCGATCGTGACGCGCGGCGAGCCCGCGGGCACCGACATCGCCGGAGTCGCGGCGCTCGAGTCCCTTGGCGCGCGGCGCCTGCTCGCGCCGCTCGCGCTCGCGCGGGCGAGCGGCGTCTCGGAGCTCGAGCAGTTCCTCGATCACTTCCGTTCGGCGCTCGCCGACGGCCGTCGTTCCGGCATCACACATCTGACGCTCGACGGCGCGAACGCGGAGCACCATCCCGAGACGACGCTCTACGCGCTCGCGGATCCGGTCGACACGACGCCGCTCGACGATCGCGTCGAGTGGGCGGTCTGGGGGCTTCTTTCGTCGGCGCGCGACGTCGAGACGCGCGCGCTCCTCCGCCGGAGCTACGGGCTGTTCCGCGGCATCGAGACGCCCGACCGCGAGCTTGTCGAGCGGTGCATCGCCGCGTACGGTCGCCAGGGCGACGACGGACGGTGGCGCCTGCGCGACGAGGACGGCCTGGTGCGGCGGCAGGCCGACCAGACGCTCCTCGCCGCGCAGCTCGTCGACGTCGGCCGGCGCCTCGGCTTCAAGGTCCACGTCGGGCGCGACCTCGAGCGGCGCGCGCTGCCCGCAGGCCTCGTCGATCGCGGCGCGGTCCTCGCCGATCTCCTCACCGAGGCCGAGCGTGCCGCCCGCGTCGCGCAGCTCACGCGCCAGACCGCCGATGCTCTGGAGTACGTGGACGTGCTGTGGCACGACCGCGGCCGCATGGTCTTCTGCTGGCAGCTCGAGTGGACGGCCCGGCTGCACCGCAGCGTGGCGGGTATCGGCGAATCCATCCCGGACGAGGACCGCGTCTTCCGCTTCCTCGCGATCGCGGACGAGCGCCGGCCCCTGGCCGAGGTCAAGCTGCGCCGTTCCCCGGCCCTCGCGGACCTCGTTCGACGGCGAGCCTGGCGCTTCGTAAAGTGGGGCCCGCTGCGGTCCTGGGCCACTCGCCCGGAGGCCGGCCTGGACGGCTTGGAAGCCGTTCTGGGCCTCGAACCTGCAGTGGAACAAATGGGCCAGCAGCTGGCGTTCAGGTGGTAGAGGAGGCGTGACCGAGATGGCAAAGCCGCAGGTGGTGAACGACCAGAGCTTCGAGCAGGACGTGCTCAAGTCGGATACGCCTGTGCTCGTGGACTTCTGGGCGACCTGGTGCGGTCCCTGCCGCATGGTCGGGCCGGTTCTCGAGGAGATCGCGAGCGAGCAGGGCGAGAAGATCAAGATCGCCAAGCTCGACGTCGATGCGAACCCCGTGACCGCGGGTCGCTTCGGCGTCCGCGCGATCCCCACGATGATCCTGTTCAAGAACGGTCGCGAGGCGCAGCGTCTCGTGGGCTACATGCCCAAGGAGCGTCTGCTGCAGCAGCTCCAGCCGCATCTCGGCCAGGCCGCCTAAGGCGTTGGCGGCCCGCGTCGGCGGGCCACGAACGCGATGACCATCCAGCCGCGACCGCGGCGGTCGTTGTTCCACGCCGAAGGCGGCTGGTTCAGCGCGTACTGGCACTTCAGCTTCGACCAGTACTGGGACGAAGCGAACATGGGCTTCGGCGACCTTCGCGTGTTCAACGACGACACGCTCGTGCCGGGCGCCGCGTGGCCCATGCATCCCCACCGCGACATCGAGGGCATCACCTACGTCGCGGAGGGCACGTTCGAGCACGCCGACTCGCGGGGGAACGGCGGCATCCTGCCGCCTGGCTCCGTGCAGCGCGCGACGCTCGGCTCGGGGATGCAGCACTCCGAGCGCAACGGGTCGAAGACCGAGCCCATGCGGTTCATCCAGATGTGGCTCATCCCGTCACGGCGCGGGCTCGAGCCGAGCATCGAGCAGCGCTCCTTCAACGAGGAGTCGCGGCGCAACGTCTTGAAGCCGGTCCTCGTCCCGGCCGAGGGCTACGGCGGCCCGGACGCGCCGCGCGCCACCGACGCCGTGACGGTCCACCAGGACGCCGCGGTGTACGCGGGCCTCCTCGACGCGGGCCGCACGGCGCGTCACCGCTTCCGGCGCGGCTTCGGCGCCTATCTCTTCGTCGTGCACGGCTCGCTCGCTGGTCCCGAGCTCGACGAGGGGGGCGCGGCGAAGATCCGCGACGAGGACGAGATCGCGATCGCGGCGGGGCCGGCCGGCGCGGAGATCCTGCTCGTCGAGACGCGTCTGTAGCGCGACTCGCGACCGCGACCTACAGGAGTCCGAGCGCGCTCCAGTACGGAAGGCAGACCGCGAGACCGGCGAGCGCGATCGCGTCGTAGGCGAACGCCATCCGGCGTGCGTCGCCGTGCGTGTAGAGCCGGCCGTGGGTCGCGCCGTAGGCGACCAGGTACTCGGGTGACTGTGCCGGCACGTGCCAGCTGAGGCCGAGCGCGAGGATGGCGACGACGGCGAGCCACGGGTGCACGCCGACGGCGGTCGCGACCGGGATGAGCGCCAGGGACAGCAGGAGGATCGCCTGGTCGGCGGCGAGGAGCGAGCGGGCGGCGATCGTGAGGACGCCCGCCAGGAGCACGAACGCCGGCCCGCCGATGCCCGCCTGAGCGAGCGCGAGGGCGGCGTTCTCGCCGACGATGCGGTCGAGCCGTAGCCCCTCCGCGATGTTCGCGACCGTGAGCGCGACCCCGTAGAAGACGAGGTAGTCCCAGTCGATCGTGCCGAGGTTCGACGCGCCCGTCACGACCATCATCGCGATGAACGCGGCGAGCGCGACGAGTCCGGGGTGGATGAGGAGCCGGGGCGCGAGGATCCAGCCGACGATCATGAGCGCGACGATCGCGCAGAGCGCGAGCTCGCGCCGCGAGAGAGGCCCGAGGACCGCCTGCTGGAGCCGGAGCGGGCCACGCGAAGGACCCACGATCGCCTCCGAGCGGTGGAAGACGCGAAGTGCCCCGAAACACCCTGCGGCGAGGATCACGCCGAGCGGTGCGGCCGCCACGAACCACTGGAGCCAGGTGAAGCGATCCTGCGCCGCGAGCGGCATGAGGCTCCAGCCCAGCAGACAGACCGGGGAGCCGTTCAGGAACAGGAAGATGAACGGACCGGAGCCGATCCAGGCGGAGAGGCCGATGACGGCCGACGCCGGGCTTCGCTCGCGCAGCCGCAGCGCGTCGGCGACGCCTTCGGCGAGCGGGCCGGTGATCGCCGCGCGCGCGAGCGCGAGCGGCAGCAGCGGCGTGAGGATGATGCCGGTGCCGATGAACGCCGCCGATTGCCAGCCGACCCGCGCGGGCACCCGCTCGATGAGCAGGAGGCCGACGCGCAGGAGGAGACCCGATCGCGCGACCGCGCTCGCGATCCCGAGCACCGAGACGACGAAGACCCAGCTCATCGACGCGAAGCCCGTGAGGGTGGCGTACGGCGGCACGATGCCCGAGAGGATCCACGTGATGACGAGGCCCAGCGAGACGACGACGTTCGGCACCGGCTCGGTGACCCACAGGGTCACGGCGGCGAGGAGGAGGAGGGCGAATTTCCACTGCGCGAGGTCGACGAACGGCGTGAACGCCGCAGCGATCAGCGCGCCTGCGAGGACGAGTCCGGCGACCTTCGCCGCTGGGCGGCGCCCCGGTCCCGCCGCCTGCGCGGGGATGCGCAGCGGGACCGGTTCGCCTTCGTCGCGCCCTACGCCCGCATCGCGCCGCTGCAGCCGCCGGGCGAGCGTCGCCGCGACCGCTTTCGCGGCGGGTGCGTCTCGATCGAGCAGCTCGAGGAACTGCTGGCGCTCGAGGCGGAGCACCTCGGCCGCGGTCTCGGCGCGGATCGTCGCGGTGCGCGGCTCGTCGACGAGGAGCGCGAGCTCGCCGACGTAGTGCCCGGGCCCGATCGTGTTCACGCGACGCTCGTCGCCGTCGCGGCCCACGTGCACGGAAAACCGCCCGCGGACGACGATGAAGAGCGCGTCGGCGGCGTCGCCCTCGGCGCAGAGCAGCTCTCCCGCCGCGAAGGCGAGCGGCGTCATGTAAGCCGCGAGCCGGGCGAGTGCGACGCGGTCCAGACCGGACGCGAGATCGACGCTGCGAAGCCGTTCGCTCCGTTCGGTGTCTTCGCTGCGCATAGCGGCGGGATGGTAGAACCGAACCACGACGCGATACTTCGTCACGGGCGCGACCGGATTCCTCGGCGGACGGCTCGTTCGCCGTCTCCGCGACGACGGCGATACGGTCGTCGCGCTCGTGCGCGGCCCCGACCGCGCCACCGATCTGCGCGCGCTCGGCGTGCGCTGCGAGCTGGGCGACGTCACGGACCGGGAGAGCGTCCGCCGCGCGATGGCCGGCGCCGAGCGCCTCTTCCACTGCGCCGCGTGGTACCGGATCGGGGCGCGCGGCCGCGATCAGGCCTTCCGCATCAACGTTGACGGCACGCGAAACGTCCTCGAGGTCATGCGCGAGCTCGGCGTCTCGAAGGGCGTCTACACGAGCACCGTCGCGGTCTTCGGCGACACGCGCGGCCGGGTCGTCGACGAAACCCATCGCGCGAGCGGGCCGTTCGCGAGCGAATACGACCGCACGAAGTACCTCGCCCATTACGAGGTCGCCGAGCCGCTCATGCGGAGCGGCCTGCCGCTCGTGATCGTCCAGCCCGGCGTCATCTACGGCGAGGGCGATCACAGCCCGATGCGTCCCGTTCTCGACGCCTACGTGCGCCGCCGCCTGCCCGCCGTCCCGGGCGGGAGCGCGTACTGCTGGGGTTATGTCGACGACACGGTCGACGGCCACATCCGCGCGATGGAGCGCGGTCGCGCCGGCGAGAGCTACGTCATCGCCGGCCCGCCGCACACGCTCGCGGAGGCGCTACGGATCGCCGAACGCGTCTGCGGCATCCCCGCGCCGCGCCTGGCGGTGCCGCCGCTGCTGCTGCGCCTCGCCGCCGCCGTGACGGCGGTGCTCGGTCAAGACGCGGAGAGCCTGCGCGTCCTCGCCGGCGTGACCTACCTCGCCTCGAGCGCGAAGGCGGAGCGCGAGCTGGGCTGGCGGGCGCGTCCGCTCGCGGACGGCTTCGCGCGCGTGCTGCCCACGCTGCTTCCCTGAGGCGCGGGCCGCCCTCGCGCTCGGAGGCTAACCGACCGCGAGCAGCTGCCTGGGGCCTTCGATCCCCTTCAGCTCGTGGGCGCCGCGATCGAGGAACACGAGGCCGGATCCGGCGACGAGGTCGCGTACCGTGCTCGAGACCAGGATCTCGTTCGCGACCGCCTGGGCGGCGATGCGCGCCGCGGTGTGCACGGCGATGCCGCGCAGCGCGCCCTGGTCCCGCTCCACTTCGCCCGTGTGCACGCCCGCGCGCGCCTCGAGACCGAGCCCGCGGACGGCCCGCTCGATCGCGCCCGCGCACTTGACCGCGCGTCCCGGTCCGTCGAAGTGCGCGAGCAGCCCGTCGCCGGCCGTGTCGACCTCGACCCCGCCGTAGATCGCCAGCTCGCGGCGCGCCTCGGCGTAGTAGCGCGCGAGGAGGTCTCGCCAGGCGCCGTCGCCCAGCTGGGCCACGCGCTCAGTCGAGCGCACCAGATCGACGAACAGGATGGTCGCGAGGAAACGCTTGCTGGGGATCGTCTCCGTGACCTCGGTCACCCATTCCCTCAGGATCCTCATGATCTCGGGACCGCTCTCGCCGACGAGGTGACCTTCGCCCGGGACCTCGACGAGCCGGGCGTCGGGTATGCGCGACGCGAGATCTTTGGCGCAACCGGGCGGCGTGAGTGGGTCGCCGACCTTGGCGATCACCAGGGTGGGCACCCGGATGCTGGGCAGGATGGGACGGACGTCGATGAGGTTGTTCATCCGCGAGAGCGCGACGCGCGCGGCCGGCGTCGCCGACATCCGCCGCAGGCGCTCGAAGTGCTCGATGAATTCCGCATCGTCGCGCAGCCCCGGCCCGAGCCACTTCCGCATGAAGTCGCTGGTGTAGTCCGTCTTGAAGCCGTCCGCGATCGTCCTCTGGAGGCTCGCCTCGGCCTCCTCGGCGGTGGGCCCCCACGGGTAGTCAGGCGCGCGGGTCCAGCGCGGGCGCGTGCCGTAGAGGATCAGCGAGCGTGTTCGCTCCGGATACGTCGCCGCGAAGAGGCACGCCATGGAGCCGCCCTCCGAGACACCGAAGATGTGGGCGCGCCCGCTCTGTGCGGCATCCATGACCGCGCGGATGTCGTCGATGCGCTCCTCGAGGGTCGGGATGCCCGCCGGCCGGTCTGACATGCCGGTGCCGCGCTTGTCGAAGAAGAGGACCCGCGCGAACTGCGCGGGCCCGTCGACGATCCTGGCGAACTCCGGTATCTGCGGCCAGAGCTCCTGGTGCGAGAGGCTGCCGGGGCACCAGACCAGATCCGGCCCGCTGCCGCGGACCGTGTACGCGACGTGGACATCGCCGCTCTTCGCGTAGAGGACCGGGGGAGCCATGCGCCGAACAGACTAGACCCGCCCGTAGACTGCCCATCCAGGGTCCTTTCCGAGAGTGCGGGGGCTCCGGTGAGCTCCTCGGTCTTCAAAACCGTTGACGGGGCGCTTGCGTTCCGTGGTGGGTTCGACTCCCATGCACTCTCGCAGCGCGGGACGTGACCAGGCTGCAACGCGCCGCATCGCACGGCCCCGCACACTGAGTGCACCCGCATGGCGACGCAGAAGGAGCGCCTCGCTCCGGCCCTCGAGACGGAAGGCCTCGATGAGGCCGCCGCCGCCGAACCAGGACGCACCTCGGCGCTCGCGGCGCTCGAATACCGAGATTTCCGTCTCTTCTGGATCGGGCTCGTCGTCTCGAACATCGGGACGTGGATGCAGCAGTTCGGCCTCGGCTGGCTCGTCGTGCAGCTCGCGATCAAAGATGGCGTCCCGCACCTGGCTCCTTTCTATCTCGGGCTCGTCGGCCTTTCGCGGGCGGTCCCGGGGCTTGCGTTCGGGCTCTTCGGCGGCGCCGTGGCCGACCGCGCGGACCGGCGGCGGCTGCTCCTCGTGACGCAGACGAGCGCCGCGATCGTCGCCGCGATCCTCGCCGCGCTCACGATCTCCGAGCACATCAACATCGTGGAGATCGTCCTGCTGAGCGCGATGAACTCGATCATCTTCTCGTTCGACGCGCCGAGCCGTCAGGCGATGGTCCCGCGCCTCGTCTCCGACCGCGAGCTCATGAGCGCCATCGGCCTCAACTCGGCCGCGTTCAACGGCGCCACACTCGTCGGCCCGCTGCTGGGCGGCGTGCTCATCATCCCGTTCGGTGTCGGCGGGCTCATGCTCCTCAACGCCGTCTCGTATCTCGCGATCGTGGTCGCCCTCTTCCTCATGCGGCCGCAGCCCGTCGACGCAAGCGTTCGCCGTCCGCTGCTCGAATCGATCCGCGAGGGCCTCTCGTTCATCCGCGGCGATCCGGTCCTCCGCTGGGTCGTGGTGCTCAGCGTCGCGACCGCCCTCTTCACTCGGCCCTACATCCAGCTCCTGCCCGCGGAGGCGCAGTTCCTCGGCGTCGGCGCGCTCGAGCTCTCGTTGCTGCTCGCGGCCTCGGGGGGCGGGGCGCTCGTCGGTGCCCTCATCACCGCGTCGCTCGGCGCCTGGCGGCGTCGCGGGGCGCTCCTCGTGGGCGCCGCCCTCGCGCACGGGGTACTTCTTATGTTCTTCGGCGCGCAGCATTCGGTCGTCGGCGCGATGGTCTTCGTGGGACTCACGAGCCTCGCGGTGATGGTCTACCTCGGGATGGCGAACACCCTTATGCAGACCCGGACGCCCGACGCGATCCGCGGGCGGGTCATGAGCGTGAACACGATGGTCTTCATGGGCTTCATGCCGCTCGGCCAGATGCTGCTCGGATCGGTGGGGACGTTCGCCGGCATCAACAACGCATTCCTCGCGGGCGGTGTCGTCGTGACGCTGCTCGCCGGCTACGCCGCGCTTCGCGTGACCGCGCTCCGGGAGGCCATGGCCGCGACGCGCCCGCACGCGGTCGCGCGCGGGGCGAGCTCCTAGAGCGAAGACCTCCGGCTGAGGCGTCGCAGCGCCGGCGAAGCCGCTTCCCTCGCGGTGGTCGGCTTGGGGGCAGCCTCGCCGCCCTTGCGCCCGGGCGACGGAGCGATGCCCATGCGCTTGCCGTAGCAGTGGGCGCAGAGCATCTCCGCCTCACCCGCCAGCTGGATGTACGCATCGTTCCCGCAATCGCTACAGCGACCGGGAGCCGTTCCGCCCATTTGGACGGGCAGGGCTGCATGAATGCGGCCACGCTTTGTAACGCCTCCTGCCCACGACGACTTGACAGTCCCGGCCGTGCCTCCATATTGTAGAACATCCGTTCTAACAGTCTGGGTGGGGCCAGCCGCCCAGGCCACAGAACGGAGCGAAGCACAGGGGAGCGCCGTGGGATCGACCGGGCTGGCCAGGGCCATCGCGCGCATCGAAGGGCGGTACGGCATGCATGCGCTCGCCCGCGGCGGCGCCAGCGAGCGTCACCGCGACGAGCTCGCGCTTCCGACCGGGACTTCGCTCGATCTCGTGACCGGCGGCGGCCTTGCCGCGGGTGAGCCGCTGGCGTTCGTCGGTCCGGCGAGCGTGGGAAAGCTCTCGCTGGCGTTCCGGGTCGTCGCCGCCGCGCAACGCACGGGCGGCATGGTCGCCTGGATCGACCCTTCTGCCTCGCTCGACCCGCTCGCCGCCGTTCGCTCCGGCGTCGATCTCGAGCGGCTCGTCGTCGTCCGCGCGCGATCCGCCGGCGCCGCGGCGCTTGCCGCGTCGGCGAGCCTGCGCAGCGAAGGCTTTCGCCTCGTCGTCGTCGACACCGGCCCTGCGTTCGCCGGGATCGGCAGCGACGAGCTCGCGCCGGTCCTTCCGAGCGTTCGCGGCTCGCCTGCGGCGCTCCTCGTGGTGAGCGAGGATCGTCGAGGGGGCTATGCCCCCTCGAACCCCCGGCTTGTTCTTCCGACCTGCACGTTCGAGCGTGTGTCCTGGGAGCGACGGTTCGAGCGGACCGTGGGCTGGACGTTCGAAGTGGGGGGTCCGAGGGGGCACAGCCCCCTCGACAAGCGTGCGCTCTTCGCGGTGCCAGCGCTCGGTGCCGCGGCCACCGACCTCGGCAGGCGCGCCGGGCTCGCCGAAGCGGCTGCCTCGTGACGGGTCCGGTCACGCTCGCCGTCGTCGCGCGCGACGCGAGCGCGCCGCTCCACGAACGGCTCCTCGCCACGTTGCGCGGCGCATTGCCGCGGGTCGGAGTGCTCGCGCCCGGCGCGTTCGCCTGCGACCTCGCGGGGACGGATCGACTCCTCGGCGCACCGCCGGTGGTCGCGCGGCGGATCCTCGCGCGGTGCGAACGCGCGGGTGCGTTCGTCTCGATCGGGATCGCGCCAGCGCCGTTCGTCGCGCGCGTCCTCGCGGAGCGGACCCCGCCGGGCGAGCTCCGCGCGGTGAGCGACGGCCAGAGCTATCTCGCGCCGCTCTCGCTCGACACCATGCCGCTCGAGGAGAAGGTCCGGGACGAGCTCGCGCTCCTCGGCCTGCGCACGATCGGCGATTTCGCGGCCCTGCCGCGCGCCGCGGTGTTCGACCGGTTCGGCAGCGCGGTCGCGCGGGCGCACGCTCTCGCGCGCGGCGAGTACGGCGACCTCGTCCGGGCCGATGCGCCGCCGCGGCGCATCCTCGTCCGTCGCGTGTGGGACGACGCCATCGTCTCGCGCGAGCAGCTCGTCTTCGCGCTCCGCGGCGCCGTCGACGAGGTCGAGGCGCTGCTCGCGACCGACGGCCTCGCCGCGCTGCGGCTCGACCTCCGTCTCGTACGCGAGGGCGCGGCGCCCCTGCGCATCGACCGCACGATCCTTCCGCCGGCGCGGGAGAGCGCGGCGCTCCTCCGCTCGCTGCGCTGGGCGCTCGAGGAGCGCGACGACCTCGGCCACGTGACGGGCTGCGCGCTCGGCGTCGTCGAAGCGGAGCCCGCGCGCGGCCGGCAGATCGGGCTCTTCGCCCCCGACGGCGCTCGCTGGGAGGAGGCGATCGCGACCGCGCGCTACCTGCGCGCGAAGCTCGGGGAGGGTGTGGTGCTCAGACCGCGGGTCGTCGACGCCGAGGCGAGACTCCCCGAACGCGCGACCGAATGGGTGGAGGTGACGAGATGAGGCTCTTCGCGGAACCCCTTCCGGCGCGTCTGGTGTGGGACGAGGGCGATCTCGTGGGGCTGCTCGTCGCCGGCCAGCGGCACACGGTCGTGGAGACGATGCGGCGCTGGCGCGTCGAGGCCGACTGGTGGAAGGACGGCGTCGCGCGCGACTACCTCACGCTCCGCACGGCCGACGGCCTCGTGTGCGACGTGTACGGCGATCGGCGGACCGGCGCCTGGTGGCTGCAGCGGGTCATGGACTAACGCTCGCGGATCCGCTCGAAGCGGAACACGAACGCGGGACGCCGCGGGCCGATCCCGAGCCGTTTCGCCCAGCTCGATCTCGTCCTCGTGACCTCCGCGGCCGTCGCGGCGCGTCGTTCGCAGAGCACAAGGCAGTGCCGCTCGAACGCGTCCACGGCGACGTCGCTCGCCTGCAGGACGAGCTCGAGCCGGCCGCCGATACGCAGCAGCCTCGCGAGCGGTGCGAGCACCGCCTCGTCGTCGCGGGTCACACCCCGCAGGAGCGACCCCCAGGGGAAGTGGATCGTCGCCCTGTCGGCGATGCCGCCGAGCATGTCGGGGAGCCGCTCGATGGAGGAGACCACGAACAGGACGTTCGGCACCCCGTGTCGCCGGGCCAGGCGCGCGCCGTCAGCGAGCCTGTCGGTGCTCGCGTCGAGCGCGATGGCGAGCGTGCTCGGGTCGGTGCGGGCGAACTCGAGCGCGAAGCGACCGTCGCCCGCGCCGACGTCGACGACCGCGCGAGCGTGCGCCCGCGTCAGCCGGCGGAACTAACCGATGTCCACCTCGACGAGCCTTCGTCCGGAAAGCGTTCGCATGACCAGATCATACCGGTCCCGATGGCGGAGACTAGCTACGTAGTTCGAGTGGTCGTATGAGCAGCACCGTACTCGATGACCGCCGAAGGGGAAGCGATGGGCTCTGGGAACAGGACAGAGCGCGTCGATGCAAGTGGAGTTTGTGAGCGTGCGAGACGGTCTGTCACTTCATGGACGATCGCGCTTCGATCGACCGCGAGACCCGGTGGCATCGCGAGCTCGTCTGCGATCCTCCTGAACAACATCGGGCCCGCGACGTAACGTCTGCCCCGCGTACGTCCAAGCGCGCCGAGGAGGCCGGCGGAACGGAGCGTGTTGAGGTCTGCAGTTGCCGTGGACTCCTTGATATCGGTCACGGAGCGGTAATACGGCCGAGTTATCTCACGTCCGTTATACGCATCCCAGAGCGCGAACGCGGCGCGATCCGAAATTCCTGAACGCTCGCACATGCGCGTCAGAGCGGCCCACACGAACCGGTTCGTCTCCTCTCTGAGAGCGAGTGCGCGAACCTGGCTTCGCTGGGCCTCCAAGTGGGAGCGGACAAAGGGAGTCACGTCCGTCCCTGGATCGAATTCGCGACCGAGGCACTCGAAGGACGCGTAGTACTCCGAAGCGTCGTATAGTTTAGAACACACGTTCTAAGACGCTCCGGGCCAGGGGAGCGGTGGGGAGCGCGGATGCCTGGCTGGGTCGAGATGCACTGCCACAGCAACTCCAGTTTCCTCGACGGCGCGTCAGACGTGGGCGA
>Ga0209237_1001838_pt1 | contig 12537 bp, 7 predicted proteins | sample GraSoi013_1_40cm_2_FD_185820 | JGI IMG/M metagenome (GOLD analysis project Ga0209237, IMG submission 185820) | Grasslands soil microbial communities from the Angelo Coastal Reserve, California, USA - Sample 10_02_2013_1_40cm (SPAdes) (version 2) | ecosystem: Environmental > Terrestrial > Soil >... | reverse complement strand
AGTACATCGTCGTTCCAGTGGGCGCGACAGATCACCCGGCTGAATTCGTCGCGTTGGCGCTTCCGGATCCGAAACCGATCACGAACGCCGGTCGCTACCGCATTTTCCCCGTCGGCGGCGTGCTCGCTACGCTGATCAAACACAAAGGACACAAAGGGAAGCCAACTGGTCTTATCTTGGTGTCCTTCGTGTCCTTTGTGTTGATTCAGCGCCGCTACACCGAATCGAAAACCGATCTAGCTGCTACTTCGGCTCATGTCGCTTTCGCTGCGATCAGCTCGTCGACCGCGCGATACGCCTGGTCCATCGCCTGATCCGTGTACGCCGCGGCTGCCGCATCGGAGTTCGCGATCGTGATGCGGCCGAATCGTTTGCGCCCGAGCTCGCACGGCGACTTCCCCTCTGCCCAATCGGGATCCCAGAGCGGGTTGTACTCACAGGCGTATCCGTGCGGCCACCGGTTCACGGTGATCGCATCAATGTCGCGCGCGGGATCGAAACCGCCACCGCTCAGGATTCGAGCCATCTGATCGCGAATATTCCGCTCGAACGTCGCGAACGTCGTCGTCAGGAGATCGACGTGACCGGCGCGATGCTGGTCGCGCGCGGGCAGTCCGGGCTTGCACGGCGTTCGAGTCATCCGCACGATGATCGGATCGTCGGGACCCGCCGGCGTCGGGTTGTAGCCGCCAATCACGGTCGGCATCTCCAGGCGCACGCCGCCGTGATACATCCCCGGCGACGTCGCGCCGTTGATGCCGAGCTTCTTGAAGGCCGTCCAGTTCTTCAGCGCGACGCTCGTGTAGACGAGCGGGACCTTGACGCCGTACTTCAGCGCGTCCTTCTGCGGATCCGGCAGCTCGGGACACAGATACGGAATCATGCTGTTCCAGCACGCGAGGACGACGCCTTTGGCGCGTACGGCGTAGACCTTTTTCTCGCGGCCGTACGCGACTTCGACCTCCTTGGCCGAAGAAAGCGGGCCGACATGCCGAACGCGGGCAACTGTGCTGCTCAGGCGGATGCGAACCGGTGATCCCGCGCGATCCAGCTTCGCATAGTCAACCTTCGCGAGCACGCTGTCGTGCGCAGTCGTGCCGGGCAGGACATCCGGCCTGAGCGCGCGCACGAGCAATCGCGCGATCGACGCGTTGCCGTCGGCAAAATGGAAGTTGTACGACGGCTTCGGCGTGGCGTCGCCTTTCGCCGTGAAACTCATGCGCCCGTTCGCCACAGGATCGAGATTCATCCCGTCGAATCCCGGATAGCGGTACGCCCAGCACTCGAGCGCGCCGACGGCATCGATGCCGATCCCGTACAGGCCGTGCGTCCGTGTCTGGTAGAACGGAATCACGTCGGGTGGCACCTTGACGACGTTCAGCAGGAAGTCCTTGTAGCTCATTCTCGACAGCCGATCCTTTTTCTCGGCGGACGAGAGGCCGTGCATGTAATCGACGCGCGCGGTCTCGAGCCTGGCGATGCCCTTCTGCGCGGCCGCGGACAGCGGTGTCCTCGCCAGGCGTCGCCTGCGTGAGCACCGTGCCATTGTGAAGAACGACGTCGAGCATCGGCGGCTCAAACCTGGGCCGCGGTCTGGCGCGTCGCGACGGATTCAATCGCTCGTCCGAGTGCTTGCAACCCTTCTTGCAGCATGTCCTCAGGCATCGTCAGCGGCGGGAGCAGGCGAACGCAGTTGCTGAACAGGCCGGCGCGCATGACGACGACGCCGTTCGCGACGGCACGACGAACGATCTTCAGCGTGTCGTCAGGAGTCGCGGGCTCCTTGGTCGCGCGATCCGTGACGAACTCCGCCAGCATCATCGGACCGAGTCCGCGAACGTCGCCGACGATCGGCCAGTTCGACTTCCAGCCGTTCATGACCTCACGCATGACGTCGCCGAGCCGGCGGGCGTGAGCGAGAAACTCGGGCTGGCGGATCAGATGCACCGCCTCGAGAGCGGCCGCGCACGCCACAGGACTCCCGCCGAAGGTGCCGCCCACTCCGCCGAGATGCGCCGCATCCAGAATCTCCGCGCGTCCCGTGACCGCGCCGATCGGCATGCCCGCCCCGAGCGACTTCGCGCTGACCAGGAGGTCCGGCACGATACCGTAATGTTCGATGGCGAAGAGACGGCCGGTCCGTCCGAAGCCGCATTGGACTTCGTCGGCGATCATCACGATGCCGTGCGCGTCGCACAGCTCTCGCATCCGGAGGAGGAAGCGCGGCGGCACGGGAACGAACCCCGCTTCACCTTGCACCGGCTCGATGATCATCGCCGCGACCGCCGACGGCTCGACCTGCGCGACGAGCGCGTGCTCGAGCTGGCGCACGCCGAAGTCGATGTACTGCTCTTCGGTCATGCCGGCAGGCGTGCGGTACACGTTCGGAATGGGCAGCCGCACGATCTCGGGCGCGAACGGACCGAATCCACTCTTGAACAGTCCGTACTTGCTCGTCAGGCTCAGCGTGAGCAGCGTGCGCCCGTGATACCCGCCCTCGAAGCAGATAATCGACGGCCGTCCCGTGTACTTCCTGGAGAGGTGGACGGCATACTCGACGCTCTCGGCGCCGCTGTTGGCGAAAATCGTTTTCTTCCTGAACGTGCCAGGCACGATCTCATTCAGCACCTCGGCCAGGCGCACGTACGGCTCGTAGGTCGCGACCAACGCGCACACGTGCACGAACTTCTGCGCCTGCTCCGCGATCGCTTTCACGACAGCGGCCGGCGCATGGCCGACCGCCAGCATGCCGATGCCGCCGGCCAGATCGATCAGCGTGTTGCCGTCGACGTCGAAGATGAGCGACCCATCCGCGCGCTCGACGACGACGTCGGTCGCGCGGCCAAGTCCAGCCGGCGTGGCGGCAAGACGCCGCGCAATGAGATCGCGGGCGCGTGGTCCTGGAATGTCCGTATTCAGTCGAATGTACGACATGGCGTGTTTCCGTGACGCGCCCGGCACGTTCGTCGTTCGATCGAGAGCGATGAGGACGCTATAGCGGTCGCAGACCGGATCGTCGAGATAGTTCGCGAGGAGCGCTCGAGGCTCGAAGCCGACGCCGAGCTGCATCGAGAGCGTGGGATCCTTGATACGGCCGGCGACGACGCCTTCATAGTACGCCTGCGCCGTCATTCGATCCTTCGCGGCACCGTAGCCGGAGATCATGCCGGCGGTGACCTGACCCTTGAGGCCCAGACGCCACACGACCTCCTGCCGCGCTGCATACAACGCGGTCGCGATGCCGCGGCCGCGATAGGCCGGATCCACGCCGATGTCAGCGCCGTACAGCCAGTCGCCGTCGGGCTCATGGGATGTGAGCCAGCCACCTTGAATGATGTCGGCAAATGTGTGGTCGATGTGCTGGAAGTCGACGTGCCGCCGCAGCGTCGTGGTCGCTCCGACGACCCTGTCGCCGTCGAGCGCAACGAACTGCCCGTCGGCGAACAGCTCGATGTGTTTGCGATAGTGGGCCGCCTTGAACCGTTCGGCGTCAGCAAGCGTCGGAAAGCACACGCGCTGCAGCTCCTCGAGCTGGGGCGCGTGCTCTGGCCTCGTCTGCATGATGACGAGACCGTCTTGACTTCCAGCGAGCCGCCGGTAGTACCACATGGGGGATATTCAGAATTTGGCATTCCGAACTCATTCACGTCCGGTCGGTCAACATTGGCATCGCGCGCCGTTGGAGCACCTCCTGGACCGCCCGATGGGCTTCCAGGAACGCCGCATCTGTGTGCGGGCTCGCGGCGGCATCCGAATTCGCAATCGTGATCGATCCGAACGGTTGCCGTCCGACGACGCACGGCCGGGTATCAGTCGATGTGAACACCCACTCCAGCGGATCGTACAGACTGTTGTAGGTGTACGCGTACCCGTGCGGCCATCGATTGACCGCGATGGCCATGATGTCGCGCGCGGGATCGAATCCTCCCTCGCTCAGACTGCGCGCAAGTTGATCGCGAATCTTCCGCTCGAAGGTGTCAAAGCTCGTGCTCAGCAAATCCGCGCGGCCGATCCGATGTTGCTCTTTGCGCGGCTTCCCAGGCGCGCACGGATAGCGAGTCATGTGCAGGACGATCGGCTCGTCAGGTGATTGTGGATGCTGCAGGTCGCCGAGACTGACCGCCTCCGCCAGCGAGACGCCCGTGTGGTACATCGTCGGCGAATTGACACTGCTGACACCCATCTTCTGGAACGCCGTCCAGTCGCGGACCGCGACGCTCGTGTACACGAGCGGCCCCTTGACGCCGTAGGCCAGCGCCTCTTTCTGCTTCGCGGGAATGTCCGGAACGATGGACGGGATGAACATGTTCCAGCACGCCATCACCGACGCGCGCCCGCGAACCTGATACGTCTTGCCGCCCCTGACGTAGCTCACCACGGTTTCTTTGGCTGACGAAGGAGTGCCGTCGTGGCGGACGTTGACGACGGTGCTGTTCAGACGAATGCGCGCGGATTGTCCCGCGCGGTCGAGCAGCGCGTAGTTGACGTGCGCGGCGCCGACGTCCTCCATCGTCTGGCCGGGAACCGCATCGGGAAGGAGCCACCGCACCAACAAACGTGCGATGGTCGCGTTGCCGTCGGGGAAGTGAATCGCGCCACCGCCGCCGGATCCGTTCTGCCGTCCGTGCTGGCCGCCTGGCAGATCGGCGAGCACGCCGTTCGGCGTCGGCTCGAGATTCATGCCGTTGAAACCGGGCAGACCCATTTGCCAGCCGAACAGCGCCGGCAGCGCGTCGATGCCGACACAGAAATTTCCCGCGCCGGTGTTCTGGTAGAACCACAGCACCTGCTTGTCGGCCTTGACGATGTTGAGGACGAAGTCCGCGTAGCTCATTTTTGCCAGGCGGACTTTCTTTTCTGCTGAGGACAGGCCCGGCATGAAATCGGGCAGCGGTCCGTTGAGGCGCAGCATGTCCTCACGCGCCTTCGGCGACAGCGGAGTCTGCGCGAGGAAGTCACTGTTGTAGCCGCCGCCGCGTCCACCCTGCCCTGAGCCTGTCGAAGGGCCGCCGCGACCACCGCCCGGAGCACGGCTTCGAACCACCAGCTTGTCGAGGCCCCACGTTTCCTTGTCGAAGAACAGCGCCGATCCCGTGAGGCCGTGCGATCGATAGAGCTCGCGGTTTTTCGCGTTGGCGGACACGAAGCGATCGAGGTCGATGCCGACGTCCTGGAGGAGCTGTCTCGCGGGCAGGTTGTAACGCAGTGGCGACTCGATATTCAGCGTGCCGCCATTCAGCGCGAGCATGCGGCCGTTGTGGTGGAACTCGTTGCGCTTCGCGTGGCCGCCGAAGTCGTCGTGATTGTCGAGGACGAGGACTTTCGCGCCGCGGCCGACCTCCTTGATGAAGTAGTGAGCGGCCGCCAGACCGCTCAGCCCGCCGCCGACGACAACGAGGTCGTACGACTCGCCCGTGTTGATCGCGGCGGAGACGTCCCACGGCCTGCGATCGCGGAATTGATGCGCCACCTCGAATGACCCGTCGTGGCTGCCGCGCATGCCGGTGCGCGTCGGCGGGTAGTAGTCGGGCGCGCGTTCAGGCGCGAACTCCTGCTCGAACGCCCCAATGAGCTCCGGCGCGAGGAGCGATCCGACGACTCCGAGGCTGACCCCGTTCAGAAAATCGCGACGGGTGATGTCACGGTGCATGCCGAGCGAGTGATCGGAGGAATTCATTTTTTACTCTCTCGCGGGGCCCACCCCCGCTCGCTGATCGCAAATTCTCCACCACGGGGGACACGGAGGACAGGAGGTCCAACCTGAAGGACAGACATGTTGTCTCTGCGTGTCCCCCGTGTCCTCCGTGGTGGCGAGTGTCATTCTCAGAAACCGCTTTCAGGGCTGCACGTGATCACCACGCGAGCTTGATGCCCACCCGCGCGATGCGCGGCGGCGTGATGGCCGATGGGAACAGCCACGCACTTCCAGAGGTGGTCGTGAGGGTCTGTGGTTCGTTCGTATTGAAGATGTTGTAGACGTCGAAGAAGCCGCTCAGTTTCGTGTGGCTCACATGGATCACCTTCTCGGCGCGCACGTCGAACAGCGTGACGTTCGGCGAGCGCTCGGCGCCCACAGGTTCCGCTCTAATCGTCACCGCCGAGCTGTAATTGAGCGCCGTGGTGAACGTTCGCGCGAACGCCGTGCCCGATTGATGGCGCAGGATCGGCGTGACGCGCAGGTCGTACGGAAGCGAGAGCGTGGCGTTGATTTTCGCCTGCCACGTCGAAAACCGGTTCTGACCATCCACCGTGTTGATCAACGAGTTGGGCGTCGCGTTGGCGCCAATCGCGCCCTCGCGGTTCCACGTGCGCGCGAAGCTCGCGAGCAGCGACCAGCTCGCGGTCTGTCGCCTCGTCGCCGTGATCTCCCACGTGTAGTAATTTCTGTCGGCGCCGCTGCCCAGATTCAACGTTCTATTGATGACCGGCAACGCGAGCAACTCAGGCGCCAGGTTATACGCAGTGATCGTTCCGCCATCGTCCGCCGTGTTGAGCCGGCCGTCGGGGCCAGGGTCTCGAATCGGGTTCGCCACTGTGTACGCGCTGACGGGACGATTGATGTTCATCGATCCAGTCAGTTGCCGCCGGCCGTTCCAGACAAACCCGGTGCGCACGCCGAGATTTGGCGCGGCCTCGTGCTCGACGAACAGCATCGCCTGATGCGAGAACGTGTTTTCAATATCCGGATCGTAAATCGTCGACGCCGTGCCGCCGGACACCGACGTCGGATTGCCCTGTTGCTCGCCCGCATCCCAGCGGCCGTTGCCGTTGAGATCGCGCCACGTATACACCTGTCTCCACGTCGCAGGATTCGGGTTGATGTTGTTGGCGAAGTCCGCGGCGGGATACAGCCAGTACTGTCCGTAGTTGACCTTCACCACCGTCTTCCCCTTGCCGCTGACGTCGTAGCTCGCGCCGAGACGCGGACCGACGTTCTTCCACACGAGGACGCGGTCGACGGCGGGAAAATTCTGTCCGGCGGGTCCCGTCTGCTCGGGAAGAAACGGCTGATACCGATCGAGACGAATGCCGAGATTGAGCGTCAACCGGCGGTTGACCTGCCAGGAATCGTTTGCGTACGCCGTGTACGCCCAGAGGCCGGTCTTCGACGTGACGGGCGATTGATACAGGTACACCTGGCTCGGCGTGTTGTTGTTGAAGACCGACACGCAATTGCAGGAGGCGCCAAAACCGCGAAACGGCTGGTCGAGTGTGTCGAGCATGAGCTCGCCGCCGAACTTGAAGTTGTGCGTCCCGGCCCAGTCGCTCTTGAAATAACTGAGCGCGGCGTTGACCTGCGGGCGGGCGCGTTTGAGGTCGAGCCCGTACACCCCGCCGGAGACGAAGTTCGTGCTGATGTCTTCGACGCGTGGATCGCTGCTCTTGTAGTTGCGATACCAGAACGATTTCATGGCGCCGCCGCGAACCGCCAGGAACAGCCGATTCGACAGCGTCCCGTTGTACTCGACTTTCGAGATGTCGTTCGGATATCCCGAGCTCCACACCGTGTCCGCATGCATGATCGCGGTCGTATCGCGGCCGGTCGGCAAGGCGATCGCCCCGAGATAATCGGGCTGCACCTTGCCGGCGTGCTGGTAGTAGCCGATCAACTTGTGGTTCTGCGCGAGATTGACCGTGCCTTTCGCGCTGTACACCGGTCCGTACGTATGCTGGATGTCGTCGACCAGCGTGGGAAACCGCAAATCGGCGACGTTGTTGCGGTAGCCGAAGTACCACCACACCTTGTCCTTCTGGACGAATCCGCCGATGTCCGCGGTTAAATCGCGGAAGAGCGACAGCCGGTTCAGGTCCGTCGCCGCAAGGTACTGACTGCCCTTCACACCGGCCGCGAGCTGCGCGTCATCGATGTTATGAGCTTCCATCGAATCGTTTTCGTAATCGAGATACACATTCCCATGGTACGTATTGCTGCCCGACTTGCTCACGAAGTTGCTGAAGGTGCCCGGCGTCCCGACTTCCGCGCTGTTGCCGACGGCCGTCACTGAAATCTCCTCGAACGACGAGAAATCGGTGTAATACATCTGGCCGGCGCCTTCGTTCACGAGGATCCCTTCGACCTCGTTTCTCTCGCCGCCGCCGACGCCGTACGCCTGGAATCCCTGTTGCGTCCACGCGCCGCTCCCGCCGACGTCCATGCGCGACATGGCGACACCGGGCGTCTGCGCCACCACCGCCCAGGCATCCCGTGATCCCGGCAGCTCCGCCAGCCGCTCGCTGTCGAAGTGGTTGGCGACTTTCGTGGCCTGGACGTCGACGACCGGTGACGCGCCGCTGACGGTGACGTTCTCCGCGAGCGCGCCCGGATTCATCTCGACGTTCACGGTCGCCGTGAAGCCGACGCTCACGTGGATGTCCTCGCGCAGGATCGTCCCGAACCCCGTGAGCTCGAACCTCAGCGTGTAATCGCCGATCGCCACGGTCGAAAAACGGAAGAAACCGCTTTGATCCGTCACCGCGGTGCTGGTGCCCATCAGCGCCGGCCCCGACAACGTGACCGTGACGCCAGGCAGGATCGCGTGAGTACCGTCGGTGACGGTGCCGTTGATCGCCCCGGTCGTCGACGTGACGGTCTGGGCGGACGCCGCAGACGCGAAGCAGACAAGCAACAGCAGGAGTGCGACACCGCGGATCAGGCTGGTCATGACACGCTCCTGGATAGAATTTGGAATCATGAATTTGGAATTTGGAATAGAAGGATCGACGCGCCTTATGTACATGAAGGCTGTAAGCCTGTCAACGATCCAACTCTTATAGACTTGACGCCGGAGATCCCATGCGACACGGACGCATTGCCGTCGTCTTCGCACTGTTCGCCCTGACTTCGTCATCCCCGGGGCCATCGGCGCAGCCGGTCTTCACCGGCGCCGACGTGTTTCCGCTCGAAGAGTTCGGGTCGCGGCGCGCGCGGGTGATGGAGCGCATCGGCGACGCGGTGGCGATTCTTCAGGGCACGACCGAGCGTCCTGGCGAGCAGCCGCTTCGCCAGAACAATCAATTCTTCTATCTGACCGGCGTCGTCGAGCCGCGCGCGATCGTCGTCTTTGACGGCCGTACCAAGCGGACGACGCTCTTCCTGCAACCGTTCGACGAGCGGCGCGAAGGGCGGATGTTCGGGCCCGGCCTGCATCCCGGCGACGAAGCGGCAAAGACAACCGGCGTCGACGCGGTGTTGGCGCGCGATGAGCTCGCGCGTCTTCTCGACGGCGTCGCGCGCGACGGCCGCGCGATTTACACGACCTTCCGCCCTGAAGTGCTCGGCGAAGCCTCGTCCAGCGACCCGGCCGCGCTGGCGCGCGCCACCAAAAACGATCCGTGGGACGGACGCCTGTCACGCGAAGAGGCGTTCATCGCGAAGCTGAAGATGGCCGCGCCGCGCTCCGAGATCAAGAATCTCGATCCGATCCTCGATGGCATGCGGGCGATCAAGAGCCCGCGCGAGATCGCCGTCATCCGCGAGGCAACACGCATCGCCGGACTGGGCATCATGGCAGCGATGCGCGACGCGAAGCCCGGCATGTACGAGTACGAGCTGCAGGCCGACGCGGAGTTCGTGTTCAAGATGCACGGCGCGTACGGGCCGTCGTACTTCGCCCTGATCGCGACGGGCACCAACACGTGGTACTCGCACTACCACCGCAACACGACGAAGCTGCAGGACGGCGACCTCGTCCAGTTCGACTACGCGCCCGATTACAAGTACTACCAGTCAGACGTGACGCGGGTGTTCCCCGCGAACGGCACCTTCACGCCGCGGCAGCGCGAGCTCTATACGATCTACCTGCGGCTGTATCAGGCGGTGATGACCTCCATCAAGGTCCACACCGCACCGCGCGACATCATCAAGGACGCCGCGATGAAAATGGACGCGATTCTCGCGTCCTATCCATTCACCGACGCACGGATCAAATCGGCAGCGACCGCATTCGCCGCTCGCTACCGCACCGGCAACGCGAACAGCCTTGGCCACTGGGTCGGCATGGAAGTCCACGACGTCAGCGCACCAGCGCCGACGCTCGAGCCCGGCATGGTGCTCACGATCGAGCCGGCGATGCAGATTCCCGAGGAGCACATCGGCGTCCGGCTCGAAGACATGATCCTCATCACCGACTCGGGCTACGAGAACCTTTCAGCCTTCGTCCCGATCGAGATCGACGCGATCGAGCGGCTGATGCGCGAGCCCGGCCTGCAGAATAGATAGTGCGGTGACGGCAGCACGTCGGTTTCTAACGGGTTGCGTCCTCTTCACTCCATCCGCGATCGGCATGTCGAAAGACTCGCGCAGACGACTCCACGAACGCGAGCCGCCCCTCGTCCCACTTCCGCTGAACGACGGTGATGTTCGGGCGCTCGACGCGGAGCAGGTTGAAGGTGTTCGGCTCGCCGCGCTGTCGCGTCGAAAGGGTGCCGGCCTGGACGACGAGCGCGCTGTGACCGGCGATCTTGTAGCGCTCGGCGGTCTGACCGATGTGACTGACGTGGAGGTGTCCCGCGAGAAACAGGTCGGCGCCGGCCGCGGCGAATTCGGCCATCGCCATCTTCGCGCGGCCGACCAGATCGTCGGGTCCATAGTCGTCTGGCAGATCGAACGGATGATGCGTCACGATGATTTTGATGCGTGACGGATCAACCCCGCGGAGACGCTCGGCTGCCCGGCTGATCTGATCCCTGTTCAACCGGCCTCGACCGAAGGTCATCGACCGGGCGCTGTTCAACCCGAGCACGACCATCTCCTCGTCCGCGTACGTCGGTTCCAGATCCTCGGCGATGAACCGCTGATAGCGCGCCAGCGGGCTCAGGAAGCGGCGAGCCACGTTGTAGAGCGGGACATCGTGGTTCCCGGGCACGACCAGCCGCGGGAACCGAAGCATGTCGAGAAAGACGCGCGCCTCCACGAATTCACGCCTCCGCGCACGCTGCGTGAAATCGCCGGACACGGCGACGAGGTCGGGCGCCAGCTCGTCGATCGCGGCGACGAGCGGCGCGACGATGCGCCGATCGACGCGGCCGAAATGCAGATCCGAGAGGTGGACGATGGTCCGCATCGCTCACCGGGCAGGCACGAGGACGTTCAGCGCGTGTGGCCACGTGCGATACCGCAGCGGCGTGGCCAGGCGCGCGACTTCGCCGTCGAACGCGACCCGCAGTGTGCGCCGCGACGGCGAGTCCACCTGCAACGTCTCCGCGGCGAACGACTCCAGGACCCTGCTGTCCGTGGCGTGGCCGACGAGCGCCAGCACGAGCAGCTCGGGCAGATCGCGTGTGTGGACGCGCGGCGCGTAGTAGACGAACAGCCGGCCGGCGTCGAGCCTGAGTCGCGCACCAAGGCGGATGCCGTCGATCAAGTACTCGTTGTTGCCGACGGCGAAAAACGGCGTGCGCACGACCCGCGGCGAATCGCCGGCATCGATCCGGATCGCCACGCCGCGATAGTGCCGGAGCACGTGCGCCGTCGCGACGGCAAAGGCCGTCCACTTGCGGTAGCCGCGACGCCGGCGAAGCTCCTCGCGCTCGACGACGATGCTCGGGTAGACGCCGATCGAGGAGTTGTTCACGAAGACATGATCGTTCACAACGCCGGCGTCGACCTTCCTCACGTGCCGCGCGGCGATCACGCCCACCGCGTCTTCGAGATCGAGCGGCAGATGAAGATCCTTCGCGAAGTGATTGAGCGTCCCGAGAGGAATCACGCCGAGCGGTGTGTTCGATCCCGCCAACGCCGACGCCACGCTGTTCACCGTGCCGTCGCCGCCTGCGGCGACGACCGCGTCGGCGCCCGACTCGCACGCCTCGCGCGCGATCTGCACAGCATCGACGCCGGACGTCAGCCCAACGAGTCGTGCCGGAGCACTCGCGCGATCGAACAGCTCGGCCAAGCGGTCCATAGAATTTTGACTCGGGTTCGTGCCGGCCGCCGGGTTGATGCACACGGTGATCACCGCTCATTGTCTCCAATAAGAAGGATCGTCGCGCACCTGTGACAAGTTCCTACATGTTCACGCTGCAGCATCACCGACGTCGAAGAAATCATCGCGTCCGCCAGCGCATAATAGACGCACTGCCATGCGGCGACTCGCACATCTCGCCGGCGCCGCGACGCTGATCGTTGCAGCCGAATTTGCGCTCGTCGCGGCGCCCGCATCCATCGCGCTGATTCCCGTCGACGGTGAAGGCGCCGGCTACTGGACCAGATGGCGCGGTCCGTCCGGACAGGGCACAGTGGCCGGAACGAACTACGTCGACACCTGGTCGGACACGACGAACGTGAAATGGAAAGTGGCCGTCCCAGGTCGCGGCCACTCGTCGCCGATCGTCTGGAAGGATCACATCTTCCTGACGACGGCGCGCGACGACGGCACGAAGGTCTCGATGCTGGCGTTTCGACGGAGCGACGGTGCGTTGCTCTGGGAAACGAGCGTGCCCGCTACCGGCGTCGAGTACGTGTATCAGAAGAACAGTCATGCGTCGGCGACGCCGGCGACCGACGGCCGGCGCGTGTACGCGTCGCTTGGCACGCAC
>Ga0209237_1001830_pt1 | contig 12569 bp, 12 predicted proteins | sample GraSoi013_1_40cm_2_FD_185820 | JGI IMG/M metagenome (GOLD analysis project Ga0209237, IMG submission 185820) | Grasslands soil microbial communities from the Angelo Coastal Reserve, California, USA - Sample 10_02_2013_1_40cm (SPAdes) (version 2) | ecosystem: Environmental > Terrestrial > Soil >... | reverse complement strand
GGCTGGAGAGCTACGTGCGGGAGGGACGATTGCGCGAGGCCCCGCAGAATCGTTCGAACCCGGTCGGCACGGGCCCGTACCGCTTCAGCGAGTGGAAGCCCGGCGAAAAGGTCGTGCTGGTCGCGAACCCCGACTACTTCGAGGGGCGGCCCTACCTCTCGCGCATCGTCTACCGGATCATCCCGAGCCAGGCGACCATCTTTCTCGAGCTGAAGGCCAAGGGCGTCGATTCGGCGGGCCCGGCCGGCCTCACCGCGCTGCAGTTCAAGCGCCAGGCCGACTTCCCCGCATTCCGCAAAGCCTACAACAAATTCCAGTATCAGGACAACGCGTACACGTACCTCGGGTTCAACCTGAGCGATCCGCGCTTCGCCGACCGGCGGGTGCGCCAGGCGTTCGCCCACGCCATCAACAAGCGTGAGCTGATCGACGGCGTGCGCCTCGGGCTCGGGCGGGAGGCGACGGGGCCGTACAAGCCCGGCACCTGGGCGTACAACCCGAACGTGCGCACCTATCCGTACGACCTGGCGAGAGCGCGCGAGCTCCTCGCGGCCGCGGGGTGGCGGCCGCGGGACGCCGACGGGATCCTCGTCAAGGACGGCCAGCCATTCGAATTCGTGCTGCGGACCAACCAGGGCAACGACGAGCGTCGAAAGGTCGCCGAGATCGTGCAGGCGTCGCTCAAAGACCTGGGGGTCCGCGTCGACATCCAGGTCATCGAGTGGGCGTCGTTCCTCAAGGAGTACATCAGGAAGAAAAGGTTCGAGGCGATCATCCTCGGCTGGGGCATCGGTCTCGACCCCGACCAGTACGAGGTCTGGCACTCGTCGAAGAGGGGACCGGACGATCTGAACCGTATCGGTTACGCGAACCCCGAGGCCGACGAGATGTTGGAGCAGGGGCGGGCCTCGTGCGTCGAGGCGGAGCGGAAGAAGTACTACGACCGGTTTCAGGAAATCCTGGCGGAGGACCAGCCGATCGTCTTCCTCTACTTCCGGGACGCGTTGCCGGTGGTCTCCTCGCGGATCCGCGGGATCATCCCGTCACCGAACGGCATCCGGCACAATTTCAACGAGTGGTACGTCCCAAAGCAGCTGCAGCGCTACACGGCGGGGTAGATGTAGTCTCGTGCCGCTCGCGCTAGAATAGCGCGCCATGCTCGGGTACGCGCTGCGGCGGCTCGTCCTCGCCGTTCCTCTCCTCATCGGTATCACGCTCATCTCGTTCTTCGTGATCCACCTGGCCCCCGGTGAGCCGACCGACCTCGGGACCGGGGACACCCCGGTCCAATCGGACCGGGAGGTGCGGGAGCGGCTGCGCCAGATGTACGGGCTCGACAAGCCCCTCCACGTCCAGTACGTGAACTGGCTGACGCGGCTCGTCCGGCTCGACTTCGGTCGATCGTTCTCGCCCGACGCGCGCCCGGTGCTGCAAAAGATCGGCGAGCGGCTGCCGATCACGCTGCTCCTCAACGTCGTCGAGATGACGATCATCATCGCCCTCGCGATCCCGATCGGCGTGTTCTCGGCCACGCGTCAGTACTCGCGGTTCGACAAGGTGACCACGATCTTCGTGTTCGTGGGCTTCGCGACGCCCGACTTCTGGTTGGCGCTCATGCTCATGATCCTGTTCGGGGTCCAGCTCGGGTGGCTTCCGATCTCGGGCCTCCGGTCGCCCATGTGGGAGTACCTCTCCTTCTGGCAGCAGCAATGGGACTTCGCGGGCCATCTCATCCTGCCGATCCTGGTCGCGACCTTCGGCGGGCTCGCCGGGTTCTCGCGCTACATGCGACAGTCGATGCTCGAGGTCGTGCGGCAGGACTACATCCAGTCCGCGCGGGCCAAGGGTCTCGCCGAGAGCGTGGTGATCGGCAAGCACGCGCTGCGCAACGCGCTGCTCCCGATCGTGACGGTCCTCGGGCTCTCGCTGCCTGGCCTGATCGGCGGCAGCGTGATCGTCGAGTCGATCTTCGCCATCCCGGGCATGGGGCAGCTGATGGTCCAGGCGGTCTTCGAGCGCGACTACCCCGTGATCATGGGCAACCTCGTCATCGTGGCGACGCTCACCCTGGGCGCCAACCTGATCGCCGACCTCACGTACAGTCTGGTCGATCCGCGGATCCGAGTGGCCGCGCGCCGGGGGCGCCGGTGAGCGCGTGAAGGCCTTCTGGCGGGCGTTGCGCCGGAACCGGCTCGCGCTGGCCGGCGGTGTCGTCGTCGTCTGCCTCGCCGTGCTGGCGCTCCTGGCGCCGGCCATCTCGCCACGGGATCCGAACCGCCCCGACGTGAAGAAGATCCTCGACGCGCCCTCCAAAGCCCACCCGCTCGGGACCGACCAGCTCGGGCGCGACGTCCTCTCCCGCATGCTCTATGGCGCGCGCGTGTCTCTGGCGGTGGGCTTCGTGTCGGTCGGGATCGCCGCGGCGATCGGCATCGTCCTCGGGTCACTGGCCGGGTACCACGGCGGGACGACGGACGCGATGGTGATGCGGCTCGTCGACCTCATGCTGGTCTTCCCGCGCTTCTTCCTGCTCCTGGCGGTACTCGCCTTCCTGCGGCCATCGATCTGGACCATCATGACGGTGATCGGTCTCACCGGCTGGATGAGCGTCGCGCGGCTCGTCCGGGCCGAGTTCCTGTCGCTGAAGGAGCGCGAGTTCGTCCTCTGGTCGCAGTCGATCGGCGCGACGGCGTTCCGCATCATCTGGCGCCATATCCTGCCGAACGCGATCGCGCCGGTCCTGGTGGCGATGACGCTCGGGATCCCCGCCGCGATCCTCACCGAGTCGGGGCTCTCCTTCCTCGGGCTCGGCGTGCAGCCGCCGCACGCGACGTGGGGCAACATCCTGAACGAGGGGAAGGACGCGATCGAGATCGGCTGGTGGCTGTCGGTGTATCCGGGTCTCGCGATCCTCGTCACGGTGCTGTCCTACAATCTGCTGGGCGAAGGGATTCGCGACGCGCTCGACCCGAGGCTCCGCCAGAGCGTCGGGCGAATTGTCAGCCGCGCGCGATAGCGATATACTTCGGCCTCGCATCGCGCCGAAGTGGCGGAACTGGCAGACGCGCACGTTTGAGGGGCGTGTGGGGCAACCCGTGGGGGTTCGAGTCCCCCCTTCGGCACCAATCCTCCTCGCTCGATCGCCATGCGGCTCCATCGCGCCGCCGCCCGCCGAAGTTCCCTATGGCATAATGACCCGGTTGGCACGAACAGAAGGACTGCCCATGCTGTACTCGCTTCCGGTGATTCAGCCCGACCGTCTTCCGCCCCCGGGCCGAAAGCCGGCGTGGCTCAAGGTCCGGGCCCCCGGCGGGCCGAAGTACATGCGCCTCAAGGATCGGCTGCGCGCGTGGAGTCTCCACACCGTCTGCGAGGAGGCGCACTGTCCTAACATCGGCGAGTGCTGGGAAGAGGCCACCGCGACCTTCATGATCCTGGGCGACGTCTGCACGCGCAACTGCGGCTATTGCGCCGTGACGCACGGTAAGCCGGTCTGGGAGGACCGCGAGGAGCCCGAGCGGATCGGCCGGGCGGTGGGCGATCTCGGCCTCGAGTACGTGGTGATCACGTCGGTCAACCGCGACGATCTCGCTGACGGCGGCGCGGCGCACTGGGCCGCCACGGTCCGGGCCGTGCGGCGGCTCGCGCCCCGTTGCCGGGTCGAGGTGCTGATCCCCGATTTCCAGGGAAGCGCGGCGTCGCTCGAGGCGGTGATCGCGGCCGGCCCAGATATTCTGAATCACAACACCGAGACGGTCCCGCGCCTCTACAAGGTCGCCCGGCACGGCGGGCGCTACGAGCGCACGCTCACGCTCTTCCGCCACGCGCGCGTCATGGCGCCCAACCTGCCGAGGAAGTCGGGGATCATTCTCGGGCTCGGTGAGACGCGGGACGAGCTCGTCGCCACGATGCGCGACCTGCGCGAGGTCGACGTCGCGATCCTGACGCTCGGCCAGTATCTGCGACCCTCGGCGCGCCACCTGCCCGTCGAGAAGTACTACCACCCGGACGAGTTCGCCGAGCTGGCGGCGACCGGTCGCCAGCTCGGCTTCAGCCACGTGGAGGCGGGCCCGCTGGTCCGCAGCTCGTATCACGCCAAGCGCCAGGCCGACTCGGCGCGGGACAGATCCGGAGACCGAGATGCCTGACGTGCCGAGCCGGGTTGCACCCCCCGTAGAACGGGCGTGTCGGCGCCGGGTCGTGCCTGTCTCAGGCCACCCCTTCACGCCGGGCTCCTCCCGGCACTCGTGACCATGATCTACGCGCCGATGCTCATGGTGTTCGCGTTCGGCGCGCTGGTGGCCGGCGCGCTCCTGTTCATCCCGACGCTGATCGCGCCGCGCCGGCTCACGCCGGTGAAGGCCGAGCCCTTCGAATGCGGCAAGGATCCGATCGCGGTCGCGGAGGGGCGCTTCGCCATCAAGTTCTCCACGGTCGCGATCTTCTTCATCATCATCGACATCGAACTCATGTTCATCTGGCCGTGGGCGATGCTCTACCGGCAGCTCGGCTGGTTCGGCTTCGTCGAGATGCTCGTGTTCCTCGGCGTCCTGATGCTCGGGTTCGCGTACGTCTGGCGCAAGGGGGGCCTCGAATGGGAGTAGGCAGCTTCTTCACGTCGAAGCTCGACGAGGCCATCGGGTGGGCGCGGAAGTACTCGATCTTCCAGTATCCGTTCGTGACGGCGTGCTGCGGGATGGAGTACATGGCGACGGCGTGCTCGCACTACGACATCGACCGGTTCGGCGCCGGGCTGCCGCGCTTCTCGCCGCGGCAGGCGGACGTCCTCTTCGTGGTCGGCACGATCAGCCACAAGATGGCGCCGGTCCTCAAGCGCGTCTACGACCAGATGACCGAGCCGAAGTGGGTGGTCGCGTTTGGCGTGTGCACGTGCACCGGCGGCTTCTATGACAATTACGCCACCGTCCAGGGCATCGACACGATCATCCCGGTCGACGTCTACATTCCCGGCTGCCCGCCCCGCCCCGAGTCGGTGATCGACGGGCTCATGAAGCTGCAGGACAAGATCGCCGCTCAGGCCCAGAGGTACTGAGCGCGTGAGCATCCTCGCCGAGCTCCAGCGGCGATTCGGCGACGCCGTCGTCGAGACCCACGACCACCACGGGGACCCCACCGCGGTCGTGGCGCGGGATGCCCTCCTCGCGGTGCTCGCCCACTGCCGCGACGACGCGGCGCTGGCCTTCGACGTCCTGATGGACCTCACGGCGGTCGACTATCTCAAGTTCCCGGGCCGCGAGGATGGGCCGCGCTTCGAGGTCGTCTATCACCTCTACTCGCTCGCCCACAATCACCGGCTGCGGCTGAAGGTGCGGAGAGACGAGGACGACCCGAACGTGCCGAGCGCCGTGGCCCTCTGGCCCATCGCGAACTGGCTCGAGCGCGAGGTGTGGGACATGTTCGGGGTGCGCTTCGAGGGGCACCCGGATCTGCGCCGGCTCCTCATGTACGAGGAGTTCGTGGGGCACCCGCTGCGGAAGGACTATCCGATCAACCGGCGCCAGCCGCTGATCGGGCCGGCGAGCTAGGACGGGCCCCCGGCGATGGCGGCGACGACGCGGCGTGAGTTCATGCTCGGCGAGGGGAGCGGCACCGGAAGCGGCCCGCAGAACCTGCACGTCGGCGTCGGGCCGGCCCATCCGGCGATGCACGGGATCATCCGGATCAAGGCCGAGCTCGACGGCGAGGTGATTGTTGGAGCGGACGTCGAAATCGGGTATCTCCATCGAGCCTTCGAAAAAGACTGCGAAGTAGGCGGATACAACAACGCCATTCCGTTCACCGACCGGCTCAACTACGTGTCGCCGCTGATCAACAACTTCGGCTACGCGTCCGCCGTGGAGAAGCTCCTGGGCATCGACGTCACCGAGCGATGCAAGTACATCCGCGTGATCATGTCCGAGATCTCCCGGATCTGCGACCACCTCACCTGCATCGGCGCTTCCGCCATGGAGCTCGGCGCCTTCACTGTGTTCCTGTACATGATCAAGGCGCGCGAGTTCCTGTGGGAGCTGGTCGAGGACGTCACCGGCGCGCGGCTGACGATCTCGTACGGCCGGGGGGGGGGCGTCAAGGCCGACCTGCCCGCCGGGTTCGCCGAGAAAACGCTCCGCGCCTTCAAACAGACGCGCGAGGTCCTCGACGAGGTCCACCGGCTCCTGACCGGCAACCGCATCTTCCTGGACCGCATGGTGGGCATCGGCGTGTTGAGCCGCGACGAGACGGTCGGCTACGCGATCACCGGACCGCTCCTGCGGGCGGTCGGCGTGTCCTACGATGTCCGCCGCGCGCAGCCCTACTACGTCTACGACCGTCTCGAGTTCGAGATCCCGACGCAGCAGGACGGCGACAACTACGCGCGCTACCTCGTGCGCATGGCGGAGATGGAGCAGTCCATGCGCATCACCGAGCAGGCGCTCGCCACGATTCCCGGCGGCCCGATCAACGTGGACTTCGCGGGGCGCCCCATCGACCCGTCGGCGTACATCGACCAGGGCAAGCAAGGCAAGACCGAGGGGCTCCTGCTGGTGCCGATCACGCTCTCGCCGAACCTCGAGGGCCAGCAGCGGGCGGCCCACCGCCGCGTCAACGTGGCGGACAAGCGCGTCGTGCTGCCCCCGAAGGAGACGGCCTACGGCTCGATCGAGGGGCTGATGAACCACTTCATGCTGATCATGGAGGGCTACGGCATCCAGCCCCCGCCCGGTGAAGCCTACTTCCCGGTGGAGGGCGCGAACGGCGAGCTGGGATTCTACGTGGTCTCGGACGGCTCCGACCGGCCGTATCGGGTCCGCTGCCGGCCGCCGTGCCTGCCGCCGATGGCGGCGCTCCACCGGATGATCACCGGGGAGATGGTGGCGGACATGATTCCGACCTTCGGCTCGGTCAACATGATCGGCGGGGAGCTCGACCGGTGAGCGCTGGCGCGTCGAGCACCTCGAAGAGAATCCCCGCGGTAACAGTCTTCTCGGAGGCGCAGCTGGCCGAGGTCCACCGCCTGCAGTCGCTGTATCCCGATCCGCGGGGCGCCCTTCTGCCCGTGCTCTACATGGCGCAGGAGACGTTCGGGTGGATCTCGCTCGAGGTCGAGGAATACGTCGGCGCGCTCTTCGGCCTCTCGCCGGCCCATGTGCACGAAGTGGTCACGTTCTATACGCTCTACTTCCGCGAGCGGCCCGGCCGTCACGTGGTCGCGGTGTGCCACAACCTCTCCTGCCATCTCGCGGGCGCGCCGGGAATCATCGCGTACCTGAAGCAGCGGCTGGGCGTCGACCCGGGCGGGACGACCGAGGACGGCCGGGTGACGCTTCTCTCGGTCGAGTGTCTCTGCGCCTGCGAGGCCGCGCCGATGATGCAGGTCGACGATCGCTACGAGCTCGACCTGACACCGACGAAGATCGATCGGATCCTCGAGGGCCTCGCGTGAGCGGCGAGATGATCCTCACGCGCAACTTCGCGCGGTCCGACGCGCACACGCTCCGCGCCTACCGGGAGACGGGCGGCTACCAGGCGTGGGCCAAGGCGCAAGCCATGGAGCCCGCGGCGATCCAGGAGGAGGTCAAGCGCTCGAACCTCCGTGGGCTCGGGGGCGCCGGATTTCCGACGGGCACCAAGTGGTCCTTCATCCCGAAGAACCACGCCGGCCCCGTCTACCTCGTGATCAATGCCGACGAGGGCGAACCGGGAACGTTCAAAGACCGTTACCTGCTCGAGCGCGATCCGCATGCCCTCGTCGAGGGCATGCTGATCGCCGCGCGGGCGATTCGCTCGGCGACGGCCTTCGTCTACATCCGCGGCGAATACGTCGAGCCCTGGCGCCGGTTCAGCGCGGCCGTGGGGGAGGCGTACGAGGCGCAGTACCTGGGCCGAGGCTTCGACATCGTCGTGCATCGCGGCGCCGGGGCGTACATCTGTGGTGAGGAAACGGGCCTCATCTCGTCGCTCGAGGGCAAGAAGGGCTGGCCGAAGCTCAAGCCTCCTTTTCCGGCGATCAAGGGCGCGTTCGGCGCGCCGACCATCGTGAACAACGTCGAGACGATCTGCCACCTGCCGCACATCGTCAACCGCGGCGCCGAGTGGTTTGCCGCGCTCGGCACCACGACTCAGGGTGGCACCCGGATGTACTCCGTCTCCGGCCGCGTCGCGCGCCCGGGCGTGTACGAGGCGCCGGTGTCGATCACGCTGCGTCAGCTGATCTACGAGCGGGCCGGCGGCGTCACCGGCAACGGCAGGCTGAAGGCCGTCGTGCCGGGTGGATCGTCGGCGGCCATCCTGACCGCGGACGAGATCGACGTCACCATGGACGTCGATGGGCTCCGCAACGCCGGCACCATGGCGGGCTCGGCAGGCGTCATCGTGATGGACGAGACGGTGTCGATCCCCGAGGCGCTCATGGTGGTCGCGCGGTTCTACGCCCATGAGAGCTGTGGGCAATGCACTCCGTGCCGGGAGTCCACGGGCTGGATCTACAAGATGACCCGCCGGATCGTCGAGGGGCGAGGCCGCAAGGACGATCTCGACACCATCCTCGACGTGGCCAAGCGCGGCGCCGGGACGACGATCTGCGCCTTCTACGACGGCGCGGTCGGCCCGTACATCTCCTACATCGAGAAGTTCCGTGGCGAGTTCGAGGCGATGGTCCGCCGATAGCCATGCCAAGGCTCACGGTCAACGGCCAGGCGATCGAGGTCCCGGCCGGGACGAACCTCATCGAGGCCGCGCGCGTCGCCGGCGTCGAAGTGCCCCACTACTGCTATCACCCCGGCCTCTCGATCGCGGGCCAGTGCCGTCTGTGCATGGTGGACATCGAGAAGGCTCCGCGGCCGACCATCGCGTGCAACACGGTCGCCGCCGACGGCATGGTGGTCTCGACGGAGACCGACCGGGTGCGCGAGACGCGCAAGTCGATCATGGAGTTTCACCTGATCAACCATCCGCTCGACTGTCCGGTGTGCGATCAGGCCGGCGAGTGCGGGCTCCAGATCTACTACATGAAGCACGGCCTCTACGACCCGCGGATGACGGACGAAAAGGTGCACAAGCCCAAGGCGGTGCCCCTGGGTCCGCACGTCATCCTCGACGCCGAACGGTGCATCCTCTGCTCGCGCTGCGTGCGCTTTTGCGACGAGATCACCGGCACGGGCGAGCTCGGCATCTTCGAGCGCGGCGACCTCTCGGAGATCGGGCTCTTCCCGGGCAAGGAGCTCGACAACAAGTACTCGGGCAATGTGGTGGACATCTGTCCGGTCGGCGCGCTGACCGACCGCGACTTCCGCTTCCAGGTGCGCGTGTGGTACCTCGAGACCGCCAAGAGCGTGTGCCCCGGGTGCGCGCGCGGCTGCAACGTCGAGGTCCACGTGAACCGGCGGCGGCCGCACCACGCCGAGGGGCGCCGGGTTGCCCGGCTGAAGCCGCGCTTCAACGCCGACGTCAATCGATGGTGGATCTGCGACGCCGGGCGCTACGGGTTCGGGTTCGTCGACGCCAACGACCGGCTCCTCGTGCCGACGCGACGGGAAGGTGAGACGACGAGCGAGGCGACGTGGGACGAGGCGATCGCGGCCGTCGCCGCCGCCCTCCGCCGGTTGTCGCCAGACGAGGTCGGCGTCATCGCGTCGCCGAGGATGTCGAACGAGGACCTCGCCGCCCTGCGTCGCCTGCTCGACATCTGCGGGCTCCAGCGCATCGCCGCCGGGGTACCCGTCCGCGCCCCGGGCGACCAGGATGCCATCCTGATTCGCGCCGACAAGAACCCGAACTCGCTGGGCGCCGAGCTGGTGGGCCTGAACGGCGACGCGCGCGCCGTCCTGGGCGCCGCGCGGAGCCGGCGGCTCAAGTGCCTCTGGATCTTCGAGCATGACCTCCTGGCCAGCGCCTGGCCCGACGCGGAGGTGCTCGAGGCCCTCAACGCCGTCGAGATGGTCATCTTCACCGGCACCAATGCGAATCGGACGAGCGGGCGCGCCCACTGGGTGCTTCCGGCGGCGGCGTGGGTCGAGCGCGACGGGACGTACACGAATTTCGAGGGTCGGGTCCAGCGCTTCCGCCAGGCGGTCGAGCCGCTGGGCCAGGCGCTCGCCGCGTGGGACATGCTGGGCCGGATCCTGGCCGCCCTCGGCGAGGCGCCGGCGGCGACCCGGGCGGAGCACTGGTTCCGCCGGCTCGCGGCCACCGTGCCGGCCTTCGCGGGGCTCAGCTACCAGTCGCTCGGCGACACGGGACGGATGGTGGCCCGGGGTGTGTCCGCCAGCTCATGATCACCGACCTCGGTATCGCGTTCGGGCGCGTCGCCTTCGTGATGTTCTTCGTCCTGAATCTCGGCGGCCTCTTGACCTGGGTGGAGCGCAAGCAGTCGGCCATCATGCAGGACCGGATCGGCGCGAATCGCGCCTCGATCTTCGGGTTCCGCGTGTTGGGCTTGCTCCACCCGCTGGCCGACGGGATCAAGATGCTCACCAAGGAGGACTTCCGACCCGCGCGCGCCGACCGCTTCCTGTTCGTGCTCGCGCCGTTCGTGTCGGTGTTCTTCGCGCTCGTCGCCTTCGCGTCGATCCCGTTCGGCGACACCCTCCGTATCGCCGGTCGCGAGGTTCCGTTGCAGGCGGTGACCCTCAACGTCGGCATCCTCTACGTCCTGGCGATGCTCTCGCTCGGCGTCTACGGGGTCATGATGGCCGGCTGGTCGTCCGCCAACAACTATGCGCTCCTCGGGGGCCAGCGCGCGGCCGCGCTGATGATCTCGGCCGAGATCGCAATCGGCGCATCGATCATGGGCGTCATCATGATCTACGGCTCGCTGAACATGCAGGACATCGTCCGCGCCCAGGGACGATACTTCCTCGCCGGGTGGATCCCGGCCTGGGGAATCGTCACCCAGCCCCTCGCGTTCATTCTGTTTCTCACCGCCGGCATCGCGGCGACCAAGCGCATTCCCTTCGATACCCCCGAGAGCGAGTCGGAGATCATCGGCTACTTCATCGAGTACAGCGGCATGAAGTTCGGGATGTTCGCGATGGCGGATTTTCTCGAGACCGTCGTCATCGCCGGCATGACGACGTCGCTCTTCCTCGGCGGCTGGCAGGTTCCATACCTCGACGCCGGAGGTCTCCGGCTTCCGTGGGGGTGGGTCTGGCCGCTCCCGCACCTCGCAGTCGTCCTGCTCCAGGTGGGCGCGTTCGTGGTCAAGGTGTGCCTCATGATCTTCTTCATGATGCTCGTGCGCTGGACCTTGCCGCGCTTCCGCTATGACCAGGCGATGCGGCTCGGCTGGCTCGGGCTCTTCCCGCTCTCGATCGCCAACATCGTGCTGACCGGTCTGGTGCTGCTCGCGTGGGGCAACCGATGACGCGGCCGGCTCGAGCGTGCCCGGCTGGACCGGGTGAGTCGAAGCCACTCGGGTTTTGGCCGCCCCGGGTGCGAGCGGGCATGTCGGAGCCACTCGCGTTTTGGCCGCCCCGGGCGCGAGCGGGCGTGTCGGAGCCACTCGCGCCCTTCTCAGGCCACCCTCGATCAAAGCCGGCCTCAAGGACCCCGCTCCAATGAACCTGCGCCAACGGTTCTATCTGGTCGAGGTGCTCTCGGGGCTCGGCCTGACCGCGACGCACTTCTTCCGCAACATGGGGCGCCACATCGCCCGCGCCCTCGGACGGTCGGGAGTGCCCGGCGCGGTCACGATCCAGTATCCGGAGGAGCGGCGGCCGTACTCGCCGCGCCTGCGCTCGCTCCACCGTCTCGTGCGGCGCGAGGACGGCTCGCCGCGCTGCGTGGCCTGCATGATGTGCGAGACCGTGTGTCCCGCGCACTGCATCTACATCGTGGCGGACGAGCACCCGAACCCCGAGATCGAAAAAGTGCCCAGCCGCTTCGACATCGATCTCGGGAAGTGCGTGTTCTGCGGCTACTGCGTGGAGGCGTGTCCCGAGGACGCGATCCGCATGGACACGGGGATCCTGGAGTTCTCCTCCTACAGTCGCGGTGGAATGATCTACACGAAGGAGATGCTGTTGGCGCTCGAGCCCGCCCACCCCGACGGCCGTCCGCGCTCGCCCATCCCGATCCCGCCGGACCGGAGGCCCTGATGGCGTACGCGGCGTTCCTGGTGCTGGCGGTGCTCGCGATCGGGTCGGCGGTGGGGCTCATCCTGAGAAAGAACGCGATCCACGGCGCCCTGTTCCTGGTCGTCAATCTCGGATCCATCGCGGCCCTGTATCTGATGCTGGGCGCCGAGTTTCTCGCCGCGGCGCAGGTGATCGTCTACGCCGGGGCGATCATGGTCCTCTTCGTCTTCGCGATCATGGTTCTGATCCCCGGCAAGGAGGAGATCGGTCCGGATCCCCGGCGCGGCGCGCGCCTGCTGGCCGTGCCGGCCGGTGCGCTCCTGCTCCTGCTGCTGGTGTTCGGCGTCGTGGCGCGGTGGAGCGGTCCGCCCGTCCCGGGCGGGCCCAGCGGCAGCGTCGCGGCGGTGGGCCGGCTGCTCTTCACGAGCTACCTGTTCCCGTTCGAGCTGACGTCGGTGCTGCTGCTGGCGGCGATGGTCGGCGTCCTGCTGCTCG
>Ga0209237_1001829_pt1 | contig 12574 bp, 10 predicted proteins | sample GraSoi013_1_40cm_2_FD_185820 | JGI IMG/M metagenome (GOLD analysis project Ga0209237, IMG submission 185820) | Grasslands soil microbial communities from the Angelo Coastal Reserve, California, USA - Sample 10_02_2013_1_40cm (SPAdes) (version 2) | ecosystem: Environmental > Terrestrial > Soil >... | reverse complement strand
AGCGATGCTTCGGATGCGGCATCTCGCGCCGATCTACGGCGGCAAGACGCCGATCGCCCCCGAGGCGGAGGACCACCTGATCATCGCCGATGTCCCGGACATCTTCGCGACGGGCCATGTGCACGCCGCCGGAGTCGACCAGTATCGGGGGGTCGTCCTTGTGAACGCATCAACGTGGCAAGCCCAGACGCCGTACCAGAAGATGCGGAACATCGAGCCGATGCCGGCCCGCCTGCCGATCGTCGACCTGGCGACGGGCCAGGCCGTCCTTCGAGCGTTCTGATCGCGGAAAGGTTCATCGACGCTTCGGGTGTTCGACGACCGGATGCGGATCGCGGCGGTCGGGGACGTCCATGGGGACGAGCACCGGGACAAGGTGGCGTCCGACCTCGACCGGCTAGGCCCGGTGGACCTCTTCCTCCTCGCGGGGGACCTCACCGATCGCAACGACCGCGAGGCGTACGGCCGCGTCCTCGAGACGATCCGGTCCCGCCTCGACGCTCCGATGTTTGCGGTGTTCGGGAACAACGAATATGAAGATTCCCTCGCGGAGTACATCGAGCGGTTCTCGGACCGCTACGGCGTGCGGTTCCTGCGCGACGAAGCCGTGACGTTCGAGACGCAACGGGGGTCCGGACGGATTGTCGGGAGCACGGGCTCCCTCGACCGGCCCACATGGTGGCAACGGAAGAACCTCCCGCACATGGAGGACACGTATCGGCGGCGGATCGCCCTCCTCGACACGCTCCTCGACGGAACCGACCTGCGGATCCTCCTCACCCACTACCCGCCGACGTACGTGACGATGGGCGACGAGAAGGACGCGTGGCGTCCCGAGCTGGGGTGTCGGGCGCTCGAGCAGGTACTCCTCCGCCGGCGACCGAACCTCGTGATTCACGGGCATATCCACAAGGGCATCCCCGAGGCGGACCTCCGTCCGAAGTTCGACCGGCTCGACGACTTCGGCAATCACGCAACCCCGTTGCGCGTCTACAACGTCGCATATCCCGTGCGCCAATCGATTGCGACGTTCGACTTGTAACACCTCGCCGCGTGGAGTTTATACGGCATTCCCACCTTGGCCCGGCCGCGATGCCCCGCGAGGTGCACCACGACGAGGCAGACGAGGAGTCCGAAGGCCTTTGGAAGGGGCTCGTCCGGGACCTCCTCGTCGCGGGGATCATCGTGGTCATCGTCCTGGTTGGGATTTACGTCTACACCGGCGTCTGGCCGCCCCTCGTCGTTGTGGAAAGCCAATCGATGCAGCACTCGGGGACCGAGTCGCACCTCGGCGTAATCGACACGGGCGACATGGTGTTCCAGCAGGCCGCGCCCAACCGGGCGGATGTCGTCACGTACCTGGAGGGCCGGGCGAGCGGCTACGCGACGTACGGCGACTACGGCGACGTGATCATCTTCCATCCAAACGGGAATCTCGCGGTGACGCCGATCATCCATCGCGCGATCATGTACGTCACCCTCCACAACAACGTGACATATGCAACGGCCGATGTAGACAAGCTCTCCCAACTGACCGGCTGGGAGGCCACCACGGATTCCGGGCCGATAACCTGTCCACCGAGCTGCTCGGGGCTTTACTTGAAGTCCCTTACGATTCACCGAATGGGCTTCCGGCAGGACCTCAACATCACGTTTGACTTCAGCGGCTTCTTCTTCTTGGCCCCGCGGGCCGGATATATCACGATGGGGGACTACAACGCCGAGTTTGGCGCCACATTCGACCGACAATGGCTCGCCGCCCAGCGGGACATCATCGGCCGCGCCCGAGGAGAAATCCCCTGGTTCGGGCTCCTGAAGCTCACGCTCCAGCCAACGGGCACGTGTTGCAACGGCTGGGGCGACCAGGGAGGCTCGGTCGACAATGGCGCTCCGAAGAACAGCTGGGACAGCCTCCTCGTGAGCCTCGTCGTGCTCTTCGCCTTCCCGTTCATCCTCGAGTACGCCGTCCGCGGATGGAAGAAATACGTTTCGCCGCGACTCCCCGACATCCGGTGGCCGTGGCAGCGGGCCAAGGCGAAGGTCGAAGACGCAAGTCCGGAGGAAGACTTGAACGAATCCTCCGAGAACCCGAGGCGTGGCCGGAGGAAACCGCCTAGAGAAGAGTCGTCTGAACCTTGAGGCGGTAGCCGCGGGCCTCCCCAAGGATCTCGTCCTTTTCCAGGACCTTCTTCACGTCGAGAGGAGGGACCGACGCCTGGATTTCCTTCGTCCGACCGCCGCGCCCGAACGAGCGCACCCGCGCATGGACGAGGCCGAGCATGTCCAGCTCCGAGATCAAGTCGGTCACGCGGCGCTGGGTGAGCGGCGTCACGCCCGTCTTCCGCGACAGGTCGCGGTACGTCGAGTAGACTTCGCCCGTCGTGAGCTTCGTGTTCCCGATCTCCTCGTTCAGGAGGATGCCCAAGAGGATCAGCTTCGACTGGGTCGGGAGGCTCTTCACCGCCTCGATCACCGTGTCGAGCTCAATCTTGTTCTTCGCCCGCTGGACGTGTTCCTCCGTGATATGTCCGTCGCCCTGGCGCTCCGCGAGTTCCGCGCTGACGCGGAGGAGGTCGAGCGCCCTCCGAGCGTCCCCGTGCTCCTGCGCCGCGAGGGCCGCGATGAGCTGCAGGACGCCATCCGCGGCGGTCCCGTTCTCGAACGCGAGCCGCGCCCGTTCCGAGAGGATGTCGTGGAGCTCGTCCGCGTTGTACGGTGGGAACACCATCTTCTCGTCCGCAAGACGAGACCGCACGCGGGGGTCGAGGTACTCCGTGAACGTCAGTTCGTTCGAAATCCCGATCAGCGAAACGCGGGCTTTCGACAGGTCGTCGTTAATCTTCAGCAACTGGTACAGGATATCGTCCCCGTTCTTCTGGACGAGCTTGTCGATCTCGTCCAAGGCGACGATGACGACGCGCTTCTCTTCGTCGAGTTTCTCCAGGAGCAGGCTGTACACGCGGTCCGTCGAAAGGCCCGTGAACGGGATCCGCTGATGGAAGTTCTCGATGAACTTGTTGCCGATCGACTGGAGGACGCCGTACGGGGTGTCGACGATCTCGCAGTTCAGGTAGAGGTATTGGACCATCCGCGCGCCGTCCGCCTTGCGGAACTCGTTCTCGATGTACTTGACGACGGCCGTCTTTCCCGTCCCGGTCTTGCCGAAGATGAGGATGTTGCTTGGCCGCTCGCCCCTCAGTGCGGTCGCGAGGATCTGCGCGAGCTGCCCGATGTGGCTCTCCCGGTGCGGCAGACGTTCCGGGAGGTACGAGGGCCGCAGGATTTCCCGGTCCATCTTGAAGATCGTTCGGGTTCCAAGGTACGGTTGGAAGATGCTTTCTTCCATATGATCCCGCTCCCCCTACCAGCGAGAAGGTTTCGTCCTCGCACGCGCAAAGCGCGACGAATTGCGGACGAGGGGCCGGTATCTGGGGGACCCACAAAAAGGTTTGCGGTTCCAATGTGCGACAATCCATGCGGGACGACGGTCCGATTTTTATTCACGCTCGCTTATGATAGCACCCGTCGAGACCGGGTTGAAAGTTCACGCTGGGAACGACACGACGTTCGGAGGTCGTCGACACACAACGGCGGGAAGCGGATTAACTTCATCCTCACGGGGCCGCATCGTGAGCAGTACGCTTATCCCCACGAAGGCGCGTCCCGGGGCCCGTGGAGAAGCGCCTCGCGTTCGGGTACGGACGAACCCTTATCGTGAGCCGCGCCGCCTTGCTTGCCGCGGCTTCCGCCGTCGTTGCCATCTTCTTCGCCCTCTTCACGTCTCAGCCGCCGCTTCTGCCCATTGTCCTCCTTGCAATCGTCTTGGGCGCGTATGGTGTTCTGTTCATCCTTTCGCCGTTGCTGACCGAACACTGGATCACGCGGTCGCGGTTGATCTTGCGACAAGGTTGGTACTTCCGTGCGGTGGTCCGGTTCTCGGAGATCGAGGCGGTTTCGTCGGCGAGCGATGTCGAGCGCCAGCGCGTTCCGCTCGGAATCAACCGGCCGTTCGGCCAGCCCATGCTCTTCGTCACCGGCGGCCGCGTGAATCTCGTCGCGTGTCGGCTCCGCAAACCACGGCGCTTCTGGCAGGCATTCGGACTCTCCGCGCGTGAGATCGTGTTCGACGTCGATGACCGTACCCGCTTCCTCGCGGCCTACGCCGAACGACAGCGGTTACTCCCGCCAGTCCAGTCCGATCGTGCGTATTCCGACCTTCGGGATTAGTGGCATCTTCCGCTTGTGGACGCCCTTCGCCACGAGGCCCAGCACGTACTTCACATGGTCGAGCGGCACCGCCGCTTTCTCCGAAATCGCCTCGGGCTCCAGTTGCAACTCAATCCCCAACAGAATCCGATCCAGCTCGGCGTAGGAAATCCCGAGCTCGCCCTCGTCGGTCTGCCCCGGCCACAGGCCGGCCGTCGGTACCTTCTCGACAATCTCAGGCGGCACGCCGACATAGCGGGCCATTTCCGTCACCTGCGTCTTGTACAGATCCCCGATCGGAAGGAAGTCGGCACCGCCGTCGCCGAATTTCGTGAAATACCCACAAAGACTCTCGGACTTGTTCCCGGTGCCCATCACGATGCGATTTTCCGTATTCGCGATGTAATAGAGGACCGCCATTCGCGCCCTCGCCCGGAGATTCCCGCGGGCGATCGGATCGGCTGCATAGGCGTTGAGCCGCTTCTCCAAGGCGGTGACGACCGGGCCGATTCCGACAACTCGGAATTCGATCCCGAGCGCTTTCGCCCACTTACGCGCGTCTCGGAGATCTTTGCCGCCCTTCCCGTCGGGCATTGCGACCGCCAAGACCCGCCCGGGGCCGATCGCGTCCGCGCACAGTTTCGCGACGAGCGCTGAGTCGACCCCGCCGCTCAGCCCGACGACGACGCCCTTTCGGCCGCTCTCTCGCACCGAATGGACGATGAACGCTTGGAGGATGAAGACCTGTTCCTCCTTGAAATGCGGGACGAGCTCGGCCACGGAGGACGGAACCTGCGTCGCGGGCATAAACCCTTGCGGCACGCGAAGTCTTTATCGCGGCTCGCGGGTTCGCCGCGCGCTCGTGAACGCGAACGAGGCGACCCTCGTCTGGGTCGATGAGTACAGCCGGATGGCGGAGGCGTACGACCAGAACGTCGCGCCGCGGTTCGAGCCGATCGCCCAGGAGGTCGTCCGCCTCGCCGACCCGAAGGCGAACGAGCTGTTCCTCGACGTCGGCACGGGGACCGGGCTCCTCGCATGCCTCCTCGCTCCGCGTGTGCTCCCGCAAGGCGTCGTCGCCATTGACCTCGCGGACGGCGCGATTTCCGTCGCGAGCTATCGCGCGGGGAACGCGGGCATCCGCAACATCCGGTTCGAGATGCTGGACTCCCGCAACATCGTGTACCGCGGGAAGCTCTTCGATGGGGCGGCGAGCAACCTCGGGGTCCCTGCGCTCGGATACGATCGCGTGTTCCACGAGGTCTATCGGGTCCTGAAGCCCTCCGGTCGGTTCGTCTTCAGCGAGTGGCCGACGGATCCGAACCCGTCCTTTGCCGCGTTGCGGGAACTGCTCGAGAAACACGGCACGCCGTCGCCATCGACGGATCTCGCGCAAGTTCGGGAGGCGGTGCGGCTCGTCCGGTCGGATCCCGAGGCGAAAGCGCTCGGCGACCCGCGCGCGGTGCTCGAAGCGCTCCGCGTCCAGGGGTTCGACCGGCGGGAGACGATGAAACGACAGTTCCCCGTGCGGTTCGCGAACCCCGAGGATCTCGTCCGGTTCGGCGCGTCCTACGGATGGTATGAGCGCGAGCTGCGCGAGATGCCGGCCGACCGCCGCAAGGCGTTCGACGCCGAGCTGGCGGCCCGCCTCGGGCCGCTCACGACGCCCGCAGGGATCGAGGACACCTGGACCGTGAACTTCTTCGTCGCCCACCCGGAGTAACGACGGTTCGGAAGGAAACCCTAAATACGCCGCGGCTCATCGAAACGGAAGCTCATGGCCGTCGAGCCGATCATCCGGGGCGTGGACGCCCATAAGGTGTACAACTCCGGTCCCGTGACGGTCCACGCGCTCCGCGGCGTGAACCTTGCGATTCCTCGCGGCGAGATGGTCGCGATCATGGGGCCGTCCGGCTGTGGGAAGACGACCCTCCTGAACTGCTTCTCCGGCCTCGACGACCTGACCTCGGGCGACGTCTTCATCGAGGGCGTCTCGCTCGCCTCGATGGACGACAACGCGAAGACCCGTTACCGATCCCGCCGGATGGGGTTCGTGTTCCAGTCGTACAACTTGTTGCCCGTGCTGACGGCCGCCGAGAACGTCGAACTGCCGCTGCTCGTCGCGAAGGTCCCGGCCCGGGAGGCGCGGCGGAAGGCGCTCGCCCTCCTCGTCGCGGTCGAACTGGACGGATGGGCGGACCACAAGCCCGCGCAGCTCAGCGCAGGCCAGCAGCAGCGCGTGGCGATCGCCCGCGCGCTCGTGAACGACCCGGCGATCGTGTGGGCCGACGAGCCGACCGGGAACCTTGACTCCGAAACGTCGACCCAGGTCATGGACCTCCTCGTGCGCCTGAACCGGGAAGCGGGGCAGACCTTGGTGCTCGTGACGCACGATGCGCTCGTCAGCTCGCGCGCCCACCGGATCCTGCGGATGCGGAACGGGCAGATCGTCGAGGAGACGGAGACGCGGGGCGGCTGAGATGGCGCTCCCCGATTGGTCCGCATGGGCCATCTTGGTGGGGGTCATCCTCGCGGCGATCGTGGTCGGCCTTCGGCCGCTCCTGGCCCGCCTCGCGGCGCGGAACATCGGACGCCGGAAGTCGCGCGTCCTGATCGTCGTCGCCGGCCTGCTCGTGGGGACCGCGATCATCTCCTCGAGCCTCGTCGTCGGCGACACCCTGAGCTACATCTTCCTTCAGGACGTGTACGTGCGGCTCGGCGCGGTCGACGAGCTCGTCTCGAATGCGTTCAACGGCCAGCTCTTCTCGTTCGCCGAATCGAACGCGACGCAGATCGCCTCGGACCTCGCGGCGGTCCGCAGCCCGGTCGACGGGATCGCGCCCGTGCTCCTGAAGGTCATGCCGGTCCGGAACATCGCGGGGAACAAGGGGAACCAGCAGATCACCGTGTTGGGATTGAACGCCTCCGCTGAGGGAGCGTTCGGCCCGCTGACGCGGCTCGACGGTCGACCGACCGACACGAACGTCCTCGGGCCCGTCGAGGTCTTCGCGAACGAACGCGCGGCCGCGGATCTGAACGCGACGCCGGGCGAAGACCTGACCCTGTTCTATGGGACGACGAACCAGACGATCGTCCACGTGAGCGTGGCCGCGATCGTACGCGACGTCGGCAAGGCGGCGTACGGGCGCCGGGCCATCCTTTTCATGGACCTGGGCCGCGCCCAAGCCGCGTTCAACGAGAGCGGGGCGATCAATCTGATCCGCGTCTCGAACGTCGGCGGGGTCGCGGAGGGCGTCGCGTCGTCCGAGCAGGTGACACACGACTTGCGGCTGAGCATTGCGAAGAACCATCTCGTGGGCTTGCAGGTCGACCCCGTGAAGGCGAACGCGATCGCGCAAGCCGTGCAGGTCGGCCGGGACGCGACGGACCTGTTCCTCGTCATGGGCGCGTTCGGCATCCTCGCGGGCGTCTTGCTCATCGTGAACATCTTCGTCATGCTCGCGGAGGAACGGAAGCCGGAGCTCGGGATCGCCCGCGCGGTCGGGTTCCTGCGCAGGGATCTCCTAGCGACGTTCGCCCTCGAGGGGACGTTCTACGCGGTCGTCGCCGCCGCACTCGGCGCCCTCGCGGGCCTCGGCCTCGGGTACGTCATGGTGTACTTCTTCGACAAGGTCGTCCCCCACGGAGAGGTCGTCGTCACGTTCCACTTCGACCCGACGTCCGTCGTCACGGCGTTCGTCGCCGGAACCGCATTGACCTGGGTCACGATCCTCGTTGCCTCGTGGCGGGTCAGCCGCCTGAACATCGTCCGCGCGATCCGGGACCTGCCGGAGCCCGGCACGCGCGAGAGATCGCGGGAGGTCCTGATCGCGGGCGCCCTTATCGCCCTCACCGGCGCGATCCTCACCGCGTGGGGGTTTGCGGCGAACACGGGGATGGGGAAGATCCCCGGGCCTCCCGTGCTGGCCATCGGTATCGGGATCGCCGCGGCTTCCCGCGGCTGGGCCCGTGCGGCGCTGACCCTCGCCGCGGCCTTCAACCTCACTTGGATCCTCATGCCCGTCGGCTTGCTCAACCAACAGACGGACAACGTCTCCGTGGCGTTCGTCATGACAGGCGTCATCCTCGTCGGGTCGGGAATCCTGATCGCGGTGTTCAACATCAGCGAAGCGCTGCGGGCGCTCCTCCAGCGGGCGAACCGCGGCGCGGGACGGCCCGTGCTGAAGACCGCGGTCTCCTACCCGATGGACAAGCGGTTCCGTACCGGGATGACCGTGGCGATGTTCGCGCTCATCCTGTTCATGGTCACGCTGATCTCGATGCTCCAGGGTCTCCAAGCGTCGAGCCTCGAATCGTTCGTGCAGCAGCAATCCGGCGGCTACGACGTCATCGCGTACACGACGACGTACAGCGAAATCCCGAACTTCCGCGAATCCCTCCGGGCGAACTTCAGCGAGGCGCTCTTCTCCGGCGGCTACAATGGGACCTCGAGCGCGAGCGTCATGCCGGCGAAAGTCGAAGCGATCGGCGGGAATCGGTCGTACGACTATACGCTCTGGGGGGTGGACAACTTCCTGATCCAGACGAATCAGTACGGGTTCACGAGCTTCCTCCCGTCGTACGTGAACGAGTCGAGCGGACAGCGGGAGGCGCTCACCACCCGCGATCAGGTCTGGCTCTCCCTGCGGTACAATCACACGTTGGCGATCGTCGACCGCACCGCCGCGGGCCCGAACCAGTTCGTGCCGGATGAGAGCCGCCTCCGCCTCACCCCGGGCGACCAGATCCGAGCCTACGACGTTGCGGGCCGGTCCGTGAACCTGACGATCGTCGGCGTCCTCGCCCAGGCGTTGCAGTTCACGTCCGGGGTGTTCGTGGACCAGAGCGTCGTCCGGACCGTCTTCCCGCCGGCGGAACGGTACACGGCGTACTTCTTCCAGATGGCGGCCGGCATCGACATCGCGGCGTTCCGGGCGGACCTCGAGCGGGTCTACTTCGCGTACGGCCTGCAGACGATCGACATCCGCGAGGCGATCGGGGAGGAGTTCGACTCATCCCAGCAGGTCCTCACCCTGATGCAAGCGTACCTGGGGATCGGGATGCTCGTCGGGATCGCGGGGCTTGCCGTCATCACGCTGCGGGCGGTCGTTGAGCGCCGCACGCAGATCGGGGCGTTACGGGCGATCGGCTTCACCCAACGAATGGTCCTCGCGACGTTCCTCGGGGAGATCGCCCTCATCGCGGTCTTGGGCATCGGGATCGGAGTGGCGCTCGGGATCGTCCTCGCGTACAAGATCTACGTGGTGTACTTCGCGGACATCGTCGTGTTCAGCGTGCCATGGCCCAACCTCGCGTTGATCATCGGACTCACCGCCGTCGCGGCCGTCGGAGCGACCGCCCAGCCCGCGATCCGCGCGTCACGCATCCCGCCGGCCGAGGCGCTCCGGTACATCGAGTGAGGCAGTCCCGCCCGGTGGGCCGGGAAGCGGAATGTACCTCTAAGTAGAGGTACGGGCCGCCCCGATGAGCCCCTCGATCCGGGCCCGCCGCCGAGCCATCTCCTGTTCCGCCCTCCGGTGGTACGCGGCCATGCGCCGGAGGAGGTCCGCTTTGGACCAGTCCGATTCCACGCGCCCGACGTATTCCTCCCGTCGAACGGACCGGCCGTTCGTCCGCTCGTAGTGCCAGAAGTAGAAGTACCGCCGTCCGTCGAAGTCCCGCACCCGTGCTCCGCAACCGATTTCCACTTTCATACCTCTAAGTAGAGGTATACTCGTCCGGGTCTTCGCTCTTCGCGGGGGAGGTCAGCGAAACAACTCGGGTTCGCCGCGGAACAATCCTTTTATGCGTTTCGCGACTCTCGACCGCCCGTCGATGGGTGAACCGAAACTCCTGGAGAAGACGTGGGAGCCGGCCTACGAGGAAGACGTCCTAAAGGCGTGGCGGTCCGAGCCGGACCTGTATCGCTTTGCCCCGGAGCGTGGTCAGCCGGCGTACGTGATCGACACGCCCCCGCCGTACCCGAGCGGGTCGTGGCACGTCGGCGCCGTCATGGCGTACGCGATGATCGACATGATCGCTCGCGCGCAGCGGATGCTCGGTCGCGCCGTGCTGTTCCCGTTCGGCCTGGACCGGAACGGGATCAACATCGAGCGGACCGTCGAAAAGAAGACGGGCAAAGCGCTCCACCGTTGGGACCGCGAGGCGTTCATCCAGGAATGCCGCAAGGAGATCGAGGCGATCGGTAACGGCCTGCTCGAGCTCGCGGTCCGCGTCGGCATGTCGGCGGACTTCGAGCATACGTACTACACGGACTCCGACGAATACCGAGCCTTCAGCCAAGCGATCTTTCTCGAGCTCTGGCCGAAAGGGCTCTTCTACCGGGGCGAGCGCCCGACGTTCTGGTGTCCCGTCTGCGAGACACCGCTCGCCGAAGCCGATATCGAGTATGAGGAGCGACCCTCGAACCTGGTGTGGATGAAATTCCCGCTGACATCGAAAGGGGAGATCCGGATCGCGACGACGCGGCCGGAGCTGCTCGTGGCGTGCCGCGCGGTGATCGTCCATCCGGAGGACGCGCGGTTCGCCGGCCTCCCCGGGAAGAAGGCACGTGTGCCACTCTACGGCCACGAGGTCCCGATCCTCCCTCATCCGACGGCCAAGCCGGAGTTCGGAAGCGGGGCCGCGATGATCTGCTCATATGGGGACATGGTGGACCTCCAGCTATTCCGCGAGCTGCGGCTCGAACCCGTGAAGGCGATCGATGAGCACGGCAAGATGACGGACGTCGCGGGACCGTTGAAAGGGCTAAAAGTCGAAACCGCCCGGGAGAAGGCGATCGAGCAACTCCGGGCCGGCGGTTTCCTCGAGAAGCTCGAGCCGATTCAACACAAGACGCCGATCTGCTCGCGCACCCTGAACCCGATCGAGTTCCTCTCATCCGACGCGTGGTACCTGAAGCAGCTCGAGTTCCGCGACGACCTCCGTCGGCTCGCGGCCGAGATGGAGTTCCGGCCGACGCGGCACCGGCAGCTTGTCCTCGATTGGATCGACAGCCTGACGATCGACTGGCCGATCTCCCGGCTGCGGTACTACCACACGGAGATCCCGCTGTGGTACTGCAAGAAATGCGGCGAGACGCTCGCGCCGCCCCCCGGGAAATACTATCGCCCATGGAAGGACCCCGCGCCGTTCGCGAAGTGCCCGAAGTGCAGTTCGAAGGACTTCGTCGGGGAGGAGCGCGTGTTCGACACCTGGATGGACTCGAGCGTCTCGAACCTGTTCCTCACTCGGTACCGCGGGGACCCGAACTTCTTCGCCGCGAACTTCCCCCTCTCGCTTCGGCCGCAAGGCCGTGAGATCGTCCGGACGTGGCTCTACTACACGATGCTCAAGTCGTGGCTCGTTCGGCGGTCGAAGCCGTTCCACCGGGTATTCATCCATGGCCTCGGCCTCGATACGCGCGGGCACGCGATGCACCGCACGATTGGGAACGTGATCGACCCGTGGCCTCTGATCAAGAAACACGGGGCCGACGCAATCCGGATTTTCGTTGCGAGCGAGACGAACCCGGGAGACGACTTCCGCATCAACGAAGCGAAAGTCGGCGGCGCGGCGAAGTTCGTGACGAAGCTCTGGAACGTCGCCCGATTCATCTCCTCCTTCGACGAGCCGGAGGCGGGCAAGCTCCAACCCACGGACGAATGGATCCTCGCGGAGCTGAACCGGCTCGTCGAATCGTGCCGCGGGGCCTACGAGGACCTGAACCTCTTCCTGCCCTCGAACCGATGCCGGGAGTTCCTCTGGAACCTGTTCGCGCCGCACTACGTCGAGATGGTCAAGGCCCGCGCGTACGAGGGGGACACGGGTGCCCGGTGGACGCTCCACGCTTGCCTGCGGGACCTCGTGCGGCTCCTCGCCCCGGTCGCGCCGTTCTCGACGGACAAGATTTGGCGGTCCGTGTACGGCGGGAGCGTGCACGCGGAGCGCTTCCCCTTGCCTCGGGACGGGATCCCGGCCTCGCGCGCGGATTTCACGGAAGGCCTCGTCGCGTTCAACGCGGACGTCTGGAAACGGAAGCGGGACCAAGGTCTCTCGCTGAACGTCGAGTTCGCTGGCGTCGAGGTCCCCGCGAATTTGAAACCGTTCGAGGGGGACCTCCGTCGGATGCACCGGCTCGCGTGATGCGGGGAGGTCTCTGCGCTGGACTCCAACCGCCTCTCAGCGATCTTCCTGTGCCTCGGTGCCATTCTCGGCCTCGTTGGGGCGACGCCGACCGGGTTCACCCTCTTCTACGCAACGCTGGGCTGGGGTTCCTTCGGCGTCGTCCTTTTGCTCGGGGTTTTCTCGTTCCGAAAAGGCCGGGGTGGACGCGTCCTCGCCCTTGCCGCTCTGTGGTTCGCGCTCC
>Ga0209237_1001825_pt1 | contig 12585 bp, 4 predicted proteins | sample GraSoi013_1_40cm_2_FD_185820 | JGI IMG/M metagenome (GOLD analysis project Ga0209237, IMG submission 185820) | Grasslands soil microbial communities from the Angelo Coastal Reserve, California, USA - Sample 10_02_2013_1_40cm (SPAdes) (version 2) | ecosystem: Environmental > Terrestrial > Soil >... | reverse complement strand
GTTGAGGCTGGCAAGGTGTACTGTGGAGGTTCCGTTCTGGATGGGTTGAACGACAATTAGGGCTGGGACAACCGTTTCAGCATAGTCGCCTCCGACGCCCGTTTTTGTGACCTGAATGGTCATGCTGGTGACGTGGGTTATGGGCCCGCTTGTAGCGGATACTGTGACCGTATAGGTGCCAGCTGTGGAGCTGGTGAGTGTTGCTATCGAAATGCCAGACCCGTAGAGAATCGTATTGACCGAGAGAGAGACGTTTAGGCCTGTGCCAGGAGCCACAAAGGAGGACAGCTCGATTGGAGAGATGAAGAAGTTCTTACTCTGGACCCTAATCGCCGATGTGTAGGAAGTGTTGGCGTTGAAGGACACAGATGGCCTTGCTAAGATCGTGAAATCAGGAGGGCTGGACCCGGCTGTAACTGACACCATGGCGGAGTGGGATAAGGGACCACTGGTTCCAGTGATGTTCACCACATAGGAGCCAACGTTCGAGGCGCTGATGTCACACGCCGAATATGCGATGGGAAGGCCCGGGTTTAGCTCAACTGCGGCGGGATTACAATCGACCTCTAGTCCTGCTGATGGTCGTATCGAGGAGGTAATGGCCACGTTTCCTGTGAAACCATTCCAGCCCGCCACCGTAACGTGCGCCGGGTATGGCACGTTCTGGTGGGTTGTAATATTCAACGAGGGAGGGATGCTCATGGAAAAGTCCGAGGGTGGCTGCTGAATCGTGAAACTATCCGTGAAGGCGCCGGTTGTCGGGATAAACTGCATTTGGAGGTTCCCCGCTGAGACCTTGACCTCGGAGTACCCGGTAGTATCATTGTTTTCCATCGCGAAATATTTCATGTTCTCGGTTTTCGCTGGATCTATGTTGTCAAGCGGGTTCTGCCCACCGGTTCCAGAAGTGACGATAACTGTTCCGGCCCCCTTTGCGAGAAAATTGCGATCGTCCACGACGCAACCGGGCGAGAATAGGCCGTAGGTCGCGCAGGAAAGTTGCTTTGAACGCGCGTACATGTGCATATGACCATTGATGACTAGATCGACTTTCTTCAACAACAGCAGGCTCATGATGCTGGCTCCGGAGGAGCAATCGGAGTTCGTGGCTATGACGAGGCAGGGCTTGTGCATTCCGACAATTACCCAAGGTATCCCTACGGCGCGGGCGCTATCGATCGTATCGCTTGTCCAATTATAATGCTGGTCTCCAGCATTGTACTTCCACACTTCACTGAACCCGGCCTGTGCTGTGGTGAAATTGATTCCGGGGGATATCATGATGAATCTCGCGAGCGGGTTTACCGCTGGGTAGTCGAAGTAATACTCGTATCCGTAGCCATAGCCCTGCTTAACCCCTGGCACAACGGTGATTCCGGAGAGAGTCCACGGGCAGTATTGGACATACTTCTGTATCGAACCGTAAGTGTTCTCTCCAGAATCATGGTTACCCGTAATTATCTCCACGTTGTCGAAGAATGCTTTGAACTGAGAACACCAGCTCTGCTCGACAGTCGTTACGTTGGGACCGTAAGCTAGATCTCCAAGGGCGAGGAAGAACGCAGCGCCGGATTGGTTGAGCGAGTCCATGCTTGCCTGGAACCGCTGGTAATGGGAAAAGTCACCTGCAAAAGCGAACGTGAAAGATGAGACATCAGGCGAAACTTGAACGCTATTATGTACTGGAGTGAGAACTACGAGCAGTAGACCTAGGATCGGGAGCCAGAGTCGAAGGGGCTGAGTCGAGAGCAACCACGCGCGCGATTCTTGTTTCGCGAAATATACCGCTTACGCCCAATCTGCGGAATAATATTCCCAGAGATAACTTCTTTCACACAGAGATTCCATCTGATATCTTGACAAGATGGCTACTAGGGGGGTGTTTTAAGACCCATCCGCGTAAATGCTCTTTGTCAGACGATGAAAGTGGGTTCAGCTGGGCGCTTTGCATTGTCATCGCCCTCAAAGGAGGATTAGGATCACACGTGGTCATACGAACTGGGTGTCATAGAAGTTCGCAGTTACGAGGCCAACACTATGTTCCCATTAGAGATCTGGAAGCTCCGGGATCAATTCCCCATGCCGAGGCAGCAGCCCGGAAGCTATCATCAACATTCGCGGTTTGCACACCAGCCTGTCCGGGATCTAATGCCATGGCGCACTGTCATATCCGAAGGAATTCCCTGGGTCGTAGGTATCAAGCGTCCCTGTTGGTGAGTCTGTGCCGTTTATGTTCTATACCCTTACTTGGGTGTCAAAACACTGGTATGAGGCACTGCCGACTCTGACGGGTCCGTTAGGGAGGTAGTAGTAGAGTGCGAGGTAGATTTGATATCTTGACCCCAGAAGTAGGTCTCTATTGAGGAGTTTCGCGGTCACAGAGACGGTTTTCAACGACGCGGGCAGAACTGTTGACGGCGGTACACATGATGTGCAGGGGCTCTAGGGGAAGTTGCCTCTCTGGGCGTCGTCGTAGTAGGTGCACGTATAGCCGCTATACGTGTTAGAAGTGAATAGGTGAAGCGTCCCGTTTCCTTGAACTGACGCCATGGTTGGCTAGTTGAGATACCATGAGTCGAAGCATGTCAGGCATCCTGTTCCATCCCGCGGTCTGGGATTGCAGGTAGGAAATGTTCCGCCATACTGACACGATGACCCAGTTGGTGACCAAGGTTTCCAGACTATCACGACGGAGGCGACCACTAGGATTCCGATGAGAAGAAGGAGCAGTCTCGCCTTCCGAGGCAAGCTGATCAACATCAAGTCCCTACCATAATCATGCTACAGGGTGGCCTCATTGTTGCGACCTGATTGAAGGTGCACACTGGACACCGAAACGATTGAGCCTTAGTTGACCATAACAGTGATTGTGGCACTCGCTTGTACACTCAGATTATCCGTCACCGTACAGACAACCGCCATTGCACCAGGGGTACTGTACATGTGGCTCAAACTAGACGCCGTGCTAGTGCTTCCGTCGCCGAGCGTCCAAGCATAGGTGTAAGGTGGAGTTCCACCGGCGGTTTTGCATGTAAGTGTGACCACTTGCCCGGCCGAGACAGGGTTAGGACTGGCATTGACTGACGCGCTCAGAGCACCAGGCGTTATCGTGGTTGTGTTATCGAAGGAAAGTGATGTTGCACCGACTGCGTTCATAACCAGTAGAAGAAATAGAAAAGGAGAGGCTAAGATGGCAAGTCGACCCAAGATCCAGCTCTACGTAACTGCCACTGCAAAGGTTGGACCCGGCCCGGCAGGCGTGAAACCTCCTGCGCAGACATTGATGGTAACTGGATTCAGTGTTGCACCATGTGCCGCGAGCGACGTTGGAACGCCTACGGGCGTTTGCCAGACTAGACTGCTACTTGTTGAGGGGCAAGTTCCTGTTGTAATTCCGGCGCCAGAAGCTGTAACACTCGGAATATCCGACGCCGTCCCTTGGTTATCTATGCAGAAGTAAGCAGATGTTGGCCCAGCACCCGAGGTTAACGCCCAGGGTAAGGATGTGAAACCGGTGTTTTGGTACCTGATATCGCCATCCGGTGGACACGAGGTAAACGCCGTGAAGGTTGGTTGTGTTATGAAGATGTTTTGGCCTGCCACTATTGTCGAAGTGTTGTTGAATGTTACTTGGGTCAATGCAAAGCCTATGCCCACGATCAGTATCGGAATCACGAACGCGAGTAGTTTCAGCCATCGAGTATTCATAGTGAGATGTTATGGGGAACTCGGCCTATTTAGGCTGTGCACATAGAAATATTCTTTATGATACCGAATTATTGCCGGAGATGAGAACACGCGTGGTCTGATTTCTGTATGTTCCAGCACTACTGGTGCTCGCTGCTTCGTATTGGGAGCCGTCCACGCTCGAATCAGGCATGGACTTTCATTGATTTCGGGTGTTGCCAATCTACGTCGAAAACTCAACCTGAGGAACACCACGTGTTGGAAGCAAGTCCAATAATTGGAAGACTAAACCCTGCCGAAATTTCGACGGTCGAAAAATCGGAGATATTTTCCGGATGGGACCTTCATCCATCATACGCTTAACTCTAGCTTAAACAGTTGGGGTGGTTATCCCCGCGCGACGAGAAGGAATCGACATTCGAACTGTAAAGCTTTGGAAAGCGTTAGCAATAAAAGGAATGATTTGAGAAAAAAACCCAATAACTCCTTATACCCGCGCCGCGGTCAACGTTTCAGCCAAGTTGGAGGTGCATAGAATAAATGAAGATAGTATTCGAACCAAAATCCTACAAGATTGTAAAGGGCGCCATCCTACTAGTCGCAGTATTCCTCGTAGCCTACGTCGCATACGCAGCCACTACCCTTACAGTTAATAACTCAGGAACTGTCACGATAGCAAATCAAAACGTTCAGGGCATCACATTCAGTCCGCCATCTTCTGCGCCTACCTGCGCAACACAGACAACCTACAGCAACAGTCCAAGTCCAATCACTTGGGGAAACATCGCACAGAGTAACTCGGCAAACGGTTACATTTGCGTCAAGAACTTGGGAGGCACCGGCGCAACTTACACCGTCCAGACTAGCACACCTCCAAGTTCAGGAATTACCGTAACATACAACGGAACTTCAACGGCAACAAGCACCCCACTATTAACGGGACAAACATCGCTCGTCAACGTAGTAGTGTCAGTCGCCCTCGGAGCCACACTAGGTCCTTTCTCCTACACAACAACGATATCCTAACCCCCTGACGAGGCCGTGAAACCCGGCCGAAACCTCCTCTTTTTTTCAGGTCGGGGTAATCAAGACTGAGACCTGCGGGCTATAGCTCAGCGATTGGGACTCGGACCCAAGACCACACCAGGCATTGCCTTCAGCTAGTCTCGCCAACATCATTAGGTTCACCAATCATTACAGTTAGGGATCCTAGTATCAAATGATAGTTAGATAGGAGAAGGATATTGCGAGTTCTGGTACCAATACTCCTTCTACTCTCGGTTCTGTTCTTCGTTTCGAGCAGTGCAACCACGACAGTGCAGATCGTAGCCTCGGTGGTCGGAACGAATAACGTTCCCCCCGGAACAGCTTGTAACGCAGAAAGCGGAACCTACACGAGCAACCCGACTGATCATTGGGGACCAGTGGCCGTCAATGCTACCGCCCGTACATTCATCTGCATCCACAATCTTGGCTCGGGAAGCTATTCGGTCCAAATAACAGTCATCTTGCCAAGGCATGATGGAACGATAAACACTCCTCAATCGGGAGCGACCGTCGCGGCTGGAGCTTATGCTCTGATAGAGTTCGACTGGAAAGTGTCCCCCGGAGCGAAGATAGGCCAAGCCTCTTTTCTTGTAATGTTCCGTTCAAGCTAGGAAGTAGGAAATTGCGAATTTCAATATTACCCATCGTACTTGCGACGGTCATCCTATTGTCTAGTGCCTCTGCCAGCTCAAGTTTGAATGTGAGCAGCTCCGGAGTCATTACCTCTTCTCCTGTTGGAAGGTGGTTTGACTATATTGTAGTCATCATGCTTGAAAATCACCAGATAAACCACACCTACGGCATGCCGGTTACACCGAACACCGGTTGGAACACCGGTAGTCAAACATGCCTTGGCAACTGCACATATTTTAATAACCTTGCCGACGCAAACGGTTTCGCTGAGAGTTACACTAACCATTTAGTGAAGGGAAGTTTAGGAGATTATATTGCCATAACGTCTGGAGATGGCAGCGTGAGCTGCAATTCTCCCCCAGGCGGAACTTGTGGACCCTTCCCTGATACCAACATAGCGGACAGAATCGAAAATCATGGTTTAACCTGGAAAGCGTACATGGAAGGGTATCCGATTGCCCTAGGGTGTGCTAACAGCGATAACCCCTCGACTCATTACTCCACAATCCACAACCCGTTTATCTACTATCAGGACATTTCTGGCAGCGCTAGATGCAACAATATTGTCAATGCAAATTCTGTCAATGCACCTCAAACAAACCCTTGCTGGCCGAACCCTCCTCAGAACGATAACTTGTTCATCGGTAACCTATCATCAACTGCGACAGCATCAAACTACATGTTCTTGACACCCAGCTCCATCGATGATGCTCACGACTGTAACGATATTTCTCTGACAAATCTCTGGCTTAACCAAACAATCCCTCAGATCTTGAACAGTTTCGTTTTCCGGACGCAAAGAGCCGCTCTCTTCATTACATTTGATGAGCCAGACTGCACAAGTACGACCACTCCGCCCCACACTTGCCCGAACCCTCCTAAGGGGTATCCCTTACTTTACACTGTTTGGGCATCAAACCCGGCAATTCCTACCACGATAGGTGGACACAAGTCTGTTGCGGTCTACGACCACTTCTCATTGTTGAGAACAGTTGAGGATAATTGGAACTTGCCAACCATTACATCAAATGATGCAAGTGCGATGCCCATGAGTGAATTCTTACGTCCGTAAGAACGAGAAAAGTTGCTACTTTTCCGGTCCCTTAAGCCATCCACGGATGCCTAGCGGACTATCTCCCCTCGAGATCAGTTTCATCTTACCAAGAGCGACTTGAATCTCGGATCTGTCCGAAGGGAATCGAATCCTGGTTCGACCCTGGCCAGGTTAGCCAGCTTGATCGTTCTTGGAAGCTCTCTCTAGCCATGTGAACGCTTGGTCTTTGTCTCCGAGGCCTCTGTGTATCATGGCGATCCAGCGTGACAGAACGTATTGTTTGCCATTCCGCCGTTCCTCGGAAAACGTTGAATCTTCGCGATGCGGCGAGCCTCATTCAATGGGTTTTGGTGAAGTGGACCTTCTCTTAGAAAATCTTCTGTATAGAAGGGGTATGGAAAGGACAACTGCTGTTCCTGCTACGAGGGCTACGGCGATGTAGGGTATGGCATTGGCTAGAGGACTCGACCTATTGATCCCGTTCACATGAATCGTAACCTGAGAACTCGTTACGCCGCCATGACCATCGTCAGTGGTGAAGGTCACTTTGTAATCCGCTGAAGCCTGAGCGTCGGATGGCGTCCAAGAGAAGGATGATGACGCTTGTCCGGTGTGAGATTGAGCGCCCGGGAAGATAGCTCCGGAAGGAAGTCCCGAGGCTGTTATTGTAATATTGTTCCAGGAGGGATCAGTCGCATTGACTGTGAAACGGATGAAAGAGCCTGAGTTGACCGTTTGCAAGCCGGGGACCGAAAGGAGCGGTGGAGTGGTCACTGTCAGTGCTTTGCACGGTGCTATGCCTGGACTGTTGTTGGAGTCTCCACTGTAGATTGCGTTCCAGCCGAATTTCCCATCGGCTGCGAACGTCTGCGAAGACGAAGAAGGTACAATATTGTTGCTCACGGTGACATTCGCCACGACAGCGGGCGTCCCTGTGCAATCTGGGGAGGAGAACTCGTTGTACGTTAGTGTTCCTCCAGCTGCGAATCCACCCGTCAGTGTCGCAGCGCTGGATACCGCGCTTCCCTTCGTTATCACACTAGCCGAAAGAATGGTCGTAACAGTTGGACTAGCTTTGCTTACTGCAAAGGGTTCACATGCACCCGACGCGACGTTGTTATTCGCATCACCGCCGTAAGATGCTTGGAACGAGTAAGGTCCCGCGAAAGACGGGGTTACTGAAGCTGAATCAGGCACAACGCCGCCGGCCACCGTAACCGGGGTGCCAACTGGGGTACCATTTCCAGAACAAACACTGTTGCTGAAAATCCTGTAAGAGACGGTCCCTCCAGCGTTGAACGCCCCGGTCAACGCAGCGGAGTCGTGGAAAACGCTGCCAATTGCTGCAGACGTCGCCGAGGCAGATGTGGTGATTGATGGAATAGTCTTATTGACGGTAAACGGTCCGCATGAGCTAGTGGCATGACCATTGTTCGGGTCACCGCTATAATCGGCATTCCAACCGAAGGAACCAACACCAGTGAACTGCCAGGCTCTTGAAGGTTGAACTACGCCGTTCGTTACCGGCACAGTCGAGACGACCGTGGCAGTCCCTTGGCAACTTCCGCTAGAATACAGATTGTAGGTGACCGTCCCCCCGGCATTGCTAGTAGTTCCTATAAGAGAGACAGACAGAGATACAGAGTTTCCTACAGTAATCCCTCCGACTGGGAGCGCGGCGAGAGTCGCCATTGTCTGAGTGACAGTAAGAGGTTCGCAAGCGCTAGTGGCGACATTATTGTTTGAGTCGCCGCTGTATGCTGCATTCCAGCTGTATGGTCCCGCGGTGTTGAACGTCGAAGTTGCAGAATTCGGAATAATCCCGTTCGACACAACAACCGGTGAACCGACGATAGTTCCCGATCCACTGCAGGTCGAGCTGGAGTAGAAACTGAACGCGACCGTCCCCGTTGCCCGGAAACTACCAGTCAAAGTGGCAGTGTCATAGACAGAACTACCGACACTGATCGTTAGGAACTGCAGACTGGTGGTGATTGTCGGATTCGTCTTGATGACAACCAAACCGGCGCAATTACTGGTGGCGGCGTTGTTGTTCACGTCTCCATTATACGCCACTCTCGATGAGAAGGAACCTACTGAGTCTGGGGTCGCCGGAGAGGAAGATGGAATGACACTATTGGCTACGGTAACGGTCGAGACGGGGGTTGGAATACCAGAGCAAGAATTGCCTGTGTAGAGAGTGTAGGTGACCGTTCCGCTTGCCTGGAATCCGCCGGTCATAGTTGCTGAGTCAGAAACTGACGATCCGACAGCTATCGTAGTCGTTGATAGATTTGATGTAATCGCCGGAGTGACCTTAAGGACGCTGAACGATTCGCAAGCGCTTGTTGCGGCTTTGTTGTTCGGATCTCCACCGTAGGACGCTTGGAAGCTGTAGCCTCCCGCCGGAGCTGGACTTGTTGGCGTGGAATCCGGAATAACACCATTGCTAACTGAGACTGTGGAGAAGACCATGCCCGATCCAGCGCACCCCAGATTGGGAAACAGACTGTACGTTACCATGCCTCCAGCGTTAAACCCATTTGACAGGCTTGCCAAGTCATGGATAGGATTCCCTACAGGAACGTTGCTGTTGGATACTGTCGTTGTTATGCCCGGGTTAGCCTGGTTCACAGTGAGAGGTTCACATGGGCTGGTGGCACCGAGGTTGTTTGCATCTCCGCTATAAACGGCATTCCAACTGAAGGAGCCGGCTGAGTTGTAGGTCTTGGATACCGAGCCGGGAACGATACTGTTGATTACTGTAGCAGTTGACACAACCCCAGGCGTTCCTGTGCATGATGCTGTCTGGAACGAGTCATAGGTGACAGTTCCTCCAGCCCCTGACGTGACTCCGGCCAGAGTTGCAGAATCCGTCACGGATCCACCGACGGTGATAGTTGATTGTGATAGGGAAGTGGAGATTGTGGCTCCTGAGGTGGGGCTGACGGTTAGAGGCTCACAGGTGCTCGTGGCGGCATTATTGTTAGCATCTCCCGAATAGAAGGCGTTCCAACTATAGGGCCCTGCGGAGTTGAAAGTTTGGGATACCGAGTTCGGTACCGCACCACTTACCACGGTCACTGACGGTAAGATTGTCAACGCGCCGCTGCATGTGCCACCAGTGAACCAGTTGTAAGTGACCGATCCTCCTACCTGGAAGCCACCAGCTATTGCAGCAGAATCGAAAACTGAGCCGCCTACCGTAACGGGATTCTGGGAGAGCGTTGTACTGATAGAGGGGCTGGCCTTGTTGACGGTGAAGGGTTCGCAGGCGCTCGCGACAGCATTGTTATTCGCGTCACCGTTGTAGACTGCGTTCCAACTATACGGTCCTGCGAAACCAAATGTCTGAGAGGAAGAATTCGGCACCACACCATTTGTTATGGTCACAGGCAGACCGACGGTTGTACCGGGAGCACCACAGTTCGAATTCTGGAAGTAACTGTAGGTTACAGTTCCTCCAGGGCTGAAACCGCCTGCAATGGTAGCGGAGTCAGAGGCAGAGACGCCGACTATGATCGAGTTAGCCGAAAGAGTAGTTGTAATAGTTGGGCTGATCTTGTTTACCACGAAGGTTTCGCATGGGCTTGAAGCAACATTGTTGTTCGCATCACCGCTATAGGAAGCTTGGAATGAGTAAGGTCCTGCGGGAGACGGGGTAACTGAGACGGAATCAGGCACAACCCCAACCGTTACGGTCACTGGACTCCCAACTTGGGTACTACTGCCCGAGCAGGCATTATTGCTGAACATGCTATAGGAGACTGTCCCCCCCGCGCTGAAAGCTCCCGTCAGAGTGGCGGAGTCGTGGAAGGCACTGCCAATTGTTGCAGAGGTAGCCGAAACAGTTGTGGCAAGCGTTGGAGTAACCTTGTTGACCGTGAGTGGCTCGCAGAGACTTTGCGCAAGACGATTATTGGCGTCTCCACTGTAGACGGCGTTCCAGCTGACTGGACTGGTGCTATTGAAAATGACGGACCTGGAATTAGGAATCGCTGAACTTGTGACTGTAACATTGGAGATAGATGAGGGGGATCCCGAGCATATTCCACTCGAGAAGAGATTGTACGTGACTGTTCCGCCGGCACCGCTGGTAGCACCTGTCAATACAGCAGAGTCGAATACTGAACCTCCAACGGCTATCGTCGTTGAGGACAGAGAAGTTGCGATCGCCACGCCCTTCGGATTGACGGTAAGAGGTTCGCAGGCACTGTTAGCGAGGTTGTTGTTCGCATCACCACTGTATGTGGCGCTCCAACTATATGCTCCAGCGGCGTCAAACGTATGAGAAGAAGAGGTGGGCACGACTCCACTTGTAACAGTGACGGGGGTTCCGACGACAGTCGGTATCCCGCCACAAGTCGACCCTGTGTAGAAAGTGTATGTTAGCGTTCCGCCTGCCTGGAAACTGTTGGTTATCGTCGCCGAATCTGAGACCGAGTTGCCAACTACTATCACGTTCGCCGATAGGGTCGTGCTTATCGAGGGACTGGCCTTGTTCACGGTTAGAGGCTCGCAAGGACTGGTCGACGCGTTATTGTTGGCGTCCCCGCTGTACCCAAGGTTCCAGCTATAGGGACCGGCGATGTTGAAAGGTTGAGGAATAGAGCTGGGTATGACGCCATTGCTCACGGTGACGACCGAAACTTGATTCTTGGTACCGGTACAATCGGCTGTTGAAAACAGGAAGTAGGTCGCAGACCCGCCAGCCTGGAAACCCCCGGTCATAGTGGCGAAGTCGGACACCGAGCCGCCAACTGTCACAGGATTCGCAGAGAAGCTTGTACTAATGGTTGGACTCGCCTTGCTTACGGTAAGCGGCTCGCACGGACTAATCGCAGGATTATTGTTGGAGTCTCCAAAGTAGTGCACGTTCCAGCTGAACGAGCCCGCAGAGGGGAACTGCTGAGGGGATGAACTAGGCACGGCTCCAAGGTTGACGGTGACCGTGGAAATCGTGGCGGCAGAACCAGTACAGTCGGCAGTTGTAAACAAGAAGTAGGTCGCAGAGCCTCCTCCTTGAAACGCGCCCGTCATGGCGGTTGAATCATACACTGAGCCACCAACGGCTATCGGATTCACGGAGAGAGTTGTAGTGATGGAAGGACTGGCCTTGTTTACCGTAAGGGGTTCGCAGGGGCTGGTAATGGGGTTGTTGTTTGCATCGCCACTATACACGGCGCTCCAGCCGTACGCGCCTGCGCTGTTGAATGTTTGAGACGTGGACCCGGGTATTACACCATTCGTCACAGCGACCGGCGATCCGACAGTAGTGGAGCTCTCCGTACAAGAGCTTCCGGTGAAGAATACATAGGTTACAGTCCCACTGGGCTGGTAACCGCCAGTCATAGTGGCTGAGTCAGAAACCGAGGATCCAACAGGTATTGTCGTCAGTGACAGATTTGTCGTGATTCCGGGACTTGCCTTCAGGACATTGAACGGCTCACACGCACCTGTTACAGGCTTGTTGTTGGCATCGCCGGTGTACGATGCTTGGAAGCTGTAAGCTCCCGCAGTTAGGGTAGTCGCTGAAGAGTCTGGAACGACACCGTTGGCAACGGTGACCGTTGAGAGGATTACTCCGGAGACAGCGCATCCCGCATCAGAGAAAAGCGTGTATGTCACAGTGCCACCGGCGTTGAACCCATTCGACAGGGTTGCGGAGTCATGGACAAGCGTCCCAACTGGAACATTGTTACTGGAAACTGTAGTTGTTATGCTGGGAATGGCCTGGTTCACAACAAGAGGCTCGCAGGCGCTAGTGGCGCCTCCGTTGTTTGCGTCGCCGCTGTAGAGAGCATTCCAGCTGAACGAACCTGCGGAGTTCAAGATCTTCGATGCGGATCCAGGAACGACCCCATTCGTGACAGTAACTGTTGACACTACTGCTGGTGTTCCAGTGCATGATGCGGTCTGGAACGAGTTGTAGGTGGCTGTTCCTCCGGCTGCGGACGTGACACCGGTGAGCGTTGCGGAATCGGTCACCGACCCGCCAACGGTGATACTTGACGATGATAACGCCGTGGAGATCGTGACGATGGTGGGGTTGACGGTGAGGGGTTCGCAGCTACTCGGGCTGCCATTATTGTTGGCATCTCCCGAGTATACGGCGTTCCAGCTGTAGGGGCCTGCAGAACTGAAAGTGCGAGGTGTCGAACTAG
>Ga0209237_1001821_pt1 | contig 12590 bp, 10 predicted proteins | sample GraSoi013_1_40cm_2_FD_185820 | JGI IMG/M metagenome (GOLD analysis project Ga0209237, IMG submission 185820) | Grasslands soil microbial communities from the Angelo Coastal Reserve, California, USA - Sample 10_02_2013_1_40cm (SPAdes) (version 2) | ecosystem: Environmental > Terrestrial > Soil >... | reverse complement strand
CACGGAGGGCCGCCGGCACGAGCGGCCCCGCCGGCGCGAAGATGATCGCCGCATCGAGCGGCTCGGGAGGAGCCACGTCCGAGCCGCCCGCCCACACGGCGCCGAGCTCCTTCGCGAACCGCTGGCCCGCGGTGTCGCCCGGGCGGGTGAACGCGAAGATGCGCCGCCCCTCGTGGCGCGCCACCTGCGCCACCAGATGCGCCGCCGCGCCGAAGCCGTACAGCCCCAACCGCTCCCCGTCCCCCGCGGCCACGAGCGCGCGGTAGCCGATCAACCCGGCACAGAGGAGCGGCGCAGCCTCGGCGTCGCCGTAGCCCCTGGGCAGGGCAAGGCAGTAGCGCGCGTCGGCCACCGTGTACTCGGCGTAACCGCCGTCGATCTGGTAGCCCGTGAAGCGCGCCCGCTCGCACAGGTTCTCGCGCGCCGTGCGACAGAAGCGGCACTCACCGCACGTCCACCCAAGCCAGGGGACGCCCACCCGGTCGCCGAGCGCGAAGCGATTCACGCCCGCACCCGCTGCCGCCACGGTGCCGACGATCTCATGGCCCAGTACCAGGGGCAGCTTGGGGTTCGGCAGCTCGCCGTCGGCAACGTGGAGATCGGTGCGGCAGACGCCGCAGGCCCGGACCTGGATCAGGACCTCACCTGCTCCGGGCTGCGGGGTGGGAAGGCTCCCGGCACGCAGGGACCGCCCAGGAGCATCGAGGATCATCGCGCGCATGGCAGGTCCCGGTCGCGTGGGTGCGCGAGTGAACTCGCGACCGTCAGGGAGTCCTTTAGGGCGGCTCGGCACCGGCCCGTAAACGGGCGGGGGAACGCCGCTTCAGCGGCCGGGCCGAGCCGCGGCTTCAGCCGCGACTCCCACGGCGGCGTCGCTACCCTTGGTTCTGGCAACTGTCTGTTCACTCCCACTCAATGGTGGCGGGCGGCTTTGAGCTCACGTCGTATGTCACCCGGTTCACCCCGCGTACCTCGTTGATGATCCGGCTCGAGATCTTCCCCAGCACCTCCGGTGGGAACGGATACCAGTCGGCCGTCATCCCGTCGCGGCTCGTCACCGCGCGCAGCGCGACGACGTGGTCGTAGGTGCGCCCGTCCCCCATCACGCCGACCGACTTGATCGGCAGGAGCACGGCGAACGCCTGCCAGATGCGGTCGTACAGCCCCGCGGCGCGGATCTCCTGCAGGTAGATCGCGTCCACCTTGCGCAGCAGGTCGAGCCGCTCCACGGTGACGGGGCCGAGCACGCGGATCGCGAGCCCCGGTCCCGGGAACGGGTGCCGGCCGACGATCTCCGCGGGCAGCCCGAGCTCGCGCCCCACCTCGCGTACCTCGTCCTTGAACAGCTCGCGCAGCGGCTCGATCAGCTGCCACGGCAGGTTGGGCCGCAGGCCTCCAACGTTATGGTGCGTCTTGATCGTGACGGAGGGCCCGCCCTTCGCGGACGTGGACTCGATCACGTCAGGGTACAGCGTCCCCTGCACCAGGAACCCGACGTCCCCCCCCTCGACGTGACGCGCCGCGTCCTCGAACACGTCGATGAAGGCGTGCCCGATGCGGCGGCGCTTCTCCTCGGGGTCCTCGACTCCCACGAGCTCGCTCATGAAGCGTTGGCCCGCGTCCACGACCCGGAGATCGCCCAGGTGCGCCCGGAAGGTCCGCTCGACCTGCTCGCGCTCGCCGTGGCGCAGCAGGCCGTGGTCCACGAAGATGCACGTCAGCCGGTCGCCGATGGCGCGGTGCACCAGCGCCGCCGCCACGGCCGAATCGACGCCGCCCGAGAGGCCACAGATGGCCCGTCCCGTGGGACCGACGCGCTCCCGGATCCGCCGCACCTCCTGCTCGATGAAGTGGCCGGGCGTCCAGTCGGGCGTGCAGCCGCAGATCCTGAACAAAAAGTTGTGCAGGATCTCGCCACCGCGCGGGGTGTGGGCCACCTCAGGGTGAAACAGCACGCCGAAGATGGGCTTCCGTTCGTGCTGCATCGCCGCGACCGGCGCGTTCGCGCTCACGCCCGTCACCCGGAAGCGCGGCGGGGGCTCGGCGATCCGGTCGCCGTGGCTCGCCCACACCGTGATCGAGGTTCGGGGCTCGAACCCGGCGAACAGCCCGGCTGTGGTCGCGCCGCGCAGCGTCACCTCCGCCCGTCCGTACTCGCGCTCGGCCGACGGCGTGACTTTCCCGCCCGCGAGGTGGGCGACGAGCTGCATGCCGTAGCAGATGCCGAGCACGGGGATGCCGAGCTCCAGCAGCTTCGGATCGGCGCTCGGGGCGCCCGGGTCGAACACGGAGTTGGGACCGCCGGAGAGGATAATCCCCTTGGGGGCGAACTGCCGGACGAACTCGAGATCGCGCGTCGGGGGATGGATCTCGGTGTAGACGTGCGCCTCGCGCACCCGTCGCGCGATCAACTGGGTGTACTGCGATCCGTAGTCGAGGATCAGGATCCGGTTCACGCCTGGTACCAGGTCGTCGGCTCGAGCACCTCGCCGCGCAGCAGGTCGTCGAGCGTTTCCCGCTGGCGCGCGAGGTAGTAGCGGTCGCCGTCCACCAGCACCTCGGGGGGGCGGGGGCGCGCGTTGTAGGTCGAGCTCATCACGAAGCCGTAGGCGCCCGTGCCGAGCACCGCCAGGTACTCGCCTGCTCGCACGGCCGGGAGCTTGCGGTCGAGGGCGAGGAAGTCGCCGGATTCGCAGATCGGCCCCACCACGCTGACCGTCTCCTCCTCGCGGGCGCCATCCGTCAGCGGGATGATCTCGTGGTGCGCGTTATAATGGCTCGGCCGCACGAAGTCGGTCATCCCTGCGTCCACGACGACGAAGTCCTTGCCGCCCGAGTGCTTGCGGTAGAGCACCCGGGTGACGAGCACGCCGGCGTTGGCGACGAGGTAGCGGCCCGGCTCACAGATCAGGGCGAGCTGCGCCGCTTTGATCGGCGGCGCCACGGCGGCGGCGAATTGCTCGGGGCTGGGCGCGCGCTCGTTGTGGTAGCGCACGCCGAGGCCGCCGCCGACGTCCAGGGCCTCGAGGGTGGTGATGCCCGAGGCACGGATCGCCGCGACCAGCTCGAGCAGCTTGACGGTGCCCCGGTGATACGGCTCGACGTCGGTGATCTGGGAGCCCAAGTGCATGGCGAGCCCGCGCAGCGTGAGCAGCGGATCCGCGGCCACGCGCTGCGCCACGTGCAGCACCTCGTCGAACGGCACGCCGAACTTCGCGGTTTTTTCTCCGGTCTTCGTGTAGGGGTGCGTGTCCGCCGCCACGTCGGGATTCACGCGGATGCCGATGGAGGCCTTCTTCCCTACCCGTTTCGCGGCCGCCTGGACGGCCTCGAGCTCGCTCGTGGACTCGACGTTGAGGAATCCGACGCCCGCGCGGATCGCCTCTTCCAGCTCGGCGGCGGTCTTGCCGACGCCCGAGAACACGATGCTCGCGGGATCGAAGCCCGAGGCGAGCGCGCGCTTGAGCTCTCCCGCGGAGACGATATCGGCGCCGGCGCCGAGCTGCCGCAGCACGCGCAGCACCCCGATGTTGCCGTTTGCTTTCACGGAATAACAGATGCGGTGGGGCACGTCCTTGAGCGCGTCCTGCAGGGCGTGGTACTGGGCCCGGATCAGGTTCGCGCTGTAGACGTAGGCCGGCGTGCCCACCCGCTCCGCGATGGAGCGGAGCAGCGCGGGGTCGAAGCCTAAAGCGCCTGCGCCCACGTTTGGAAGGAGTATCGGAGCAATGAGTTAGCGTGTCCTCGCGGGAGTGGAGTCGTTTTCGGCGTGGCTGGCCGATGGCGCAAGATAGTCGCGTGCTGCTCGACGCGGTATGTCGCATTCCCACCCCTTCATGCCGCAAAAACGCCCTATCCCGAGTGGTCGCGTACGCCCAAGTTCGTCATTGCCGGGCTCTGGTTACTGGATCCGGTGGGAGCGGTCCGGGAGCCTCTTAACGCGGCGGGCTGCCTTGCTGCATTTTCACAGGGTTCCGAGATCAACCGGCGGGATTGGGCTGCGTGGCTTGCAGTCCAATACTAGTTAGGCAGCAGCGAGCTGACCCTCATGTCGAATTGGTCTCTTGGCCGTTTGGCAATCGTGTCCATCGTCTGGATCGCACTGGTCTGGATCGTCGGCCCCAGGCTTGCTCCGCATTCTAAATGGACCATGACGGGACCTGACGGAAAGGTGGAACTTCAGGGTATCGCGTACTCGCCCCGTCGCAACCTGTACATGTCCATGGCCGCTTTCGGGCCACCCATCGTTCTCGTGGCGCTCTGGTGGATGCAGCGGCGGTGAGCCATTTCTTGCTGCTGCCTAACAAGCGCTTGAAGCTGGCGGGCGGTTATCGCTCTAGAGGAATCGGAGTGTTGTGCCCTGGTGGGCACGGACCAAACGTCTCCTTCTCTTGCGCCGGCGGGCGAGTCGCCCGCAGCTTAAGCGCGATTCGTTAGGCGGCCAACTCCAAACAGCCTCTAGCGTATGGGAGGCTCGGCATGCGTTCACTTCGTTTCCTCGCATTCCTCAGTCTCGCCCTCGCGACGACATCTGCTCGTGCTCAGGATACGACGAGTGTTCGAGACACACTCGCCTACACGACGACGATCGTCACCGTCCGCGCGAAGCCCTTCGCCAACGCGCTGGGACTGGGACGGGTGGACGCCGCTGCTCCGGTCCGCCTCTACACATGCTCGGCGGGGTGGTGCAGCATCGCGACAGGTCGCCTTTCCGGGTACGTGCTTCAGGAGTATCTCAGTTCCCAGCCGAGCCCGGTCACACAACGCAGTGGACCGGGATACATCAACTCCCGCGGCGAGTGGGTTCCGTCACCAACGCGGACTCCAAATGACACTCCACCTCCGGGCGCGTCCGCGCGGTGCCGCGATGGGACTTACAGTTTCAGTCGGAGTCGTCGTGGCACCTGCTCACATCACGGCGGGGTCGCACAGTGGCTTCACTAGGCAATGCTTGGCCGCCTGACAAGCGCTTGAAGCTGGCGGGCGCTGATCGCCCTACGCGAACCATGAGTGTTGCGCCCTGGCGCGCACGGACTATCGTCCACTCCTCTTGCGCCGGCAGGCGACCCCCCCGCAGGTTAGCCGCGATCCGCTAGACCGGCACCAGCGCCACCGGCTCCTCCCGGTGGGTCCGCTTCGTGCGCTGTAGGGCGCGAGTCACGCTGAGGTGCAGGTCAGCGACTGGGCAAGTTTTCGAAGCATCCTTGACCGTGCCGATCCGCTGCGGCTATCTCGAACGAGGCCGATGAGCGCGCTTGCCGCTCCCCAGACAGGATGCTCGCCAACGAGCAGCCCAGCTCCCGACGCTGCCACCTGGGTCTTCTGGATCGCAGTCTCTATCGCGATCGGGAGCTCCGTGGGCTGCGGAACTGACAAGCTCGGCCCGGCGAACTTGTCGTCGTTGCCGGTGCGGGGGTTGTACGTCCAGTTCGAGCGACGGGGTTGGCCCGCCGAGTACTCGCCGGGTCAGGTCATCCAGAACTTCGACCAGTTCGATGCGGTCGTCGGCAGCACGGTGGCCGCCGAGGTAGCGCTCCAGCTCGATACGATGCGCGAGATAGGTGTGAACACGATCACCTATGAACTGCGCACCGCCGACCCGGTGTACATTCCCGGTGGCGAGGCCTTCCCCACGTGCAATATCCAGCCCGTGTTAGGGCTGCAGTGGCCCGAGCCCACCTCCACGGAGCTCAAGAACCTGGTGGCCTTGTTTGACCTCGCCCACGCGGAGGGGATGCGGATCCTCTTGCGGCTCACGAACACGCACATGGAGGAGCAACCGCCCACGAACTCGGCGACCTGGCTGGGAGCGATTTTGGGCGCTGTCAAGCTCCATCCCGCCCTCGAGCTCGTCCTCTTCGAAGGCAACACCCACTTCGTTGATACGAATGGAGACGGGACGGCGGACGCGTGTGGTACCCCCGCCGAGCCGCCGCTCTGGTTGGGGCCGACCTCGGTGCCCGCGCAGTACGTCCAGTGGGCGATTGGCTATGCTCGCTCGCTCAGCGTTCCTGCTCGGAAGCTGTCTGCTGAGGCGATCGTCGGAGACTTCTTCGTCGAGAGCGAGGCGCCGGCCGGGCCCGAGGCAACGGATGGGCACCTGTGGAAGCCGATTGCCGTGCTGCAGGGGATTCTGGACAATCTCGGGATCCCCGACGCCGAACGGACGTATGCGCTCTCTTTCTACGAGCACCGCAAGTGCACGACGGCACAGTCGCTGCCGTGCGTAGACGCCGATCCGGGTCCGTGGGCAGAGCAAACTCTCCAGGGGGTGCTGGCCACCATCGGGAGCGGCAGCGGCGCGCGTGTGGTGGCCCCCGAGATGGGCCTCCTGCCTCCCGTGGAACCTACGTGGAGTACCGACCAGGCCTTAGAGAGCCTCATCCAGCTCTTCACACAGTACGGGGTGGATGGCGGGGCATTTTGGCGGTGGACGAGCTTTACCAACCCGGAAGACGCGGACCCGAGCCTTGCGCAGCCGGTGAAGCGCCGGGGTGTGGCGTTCACATACAATGCTGTCAAGGATGTCCTCATGCGGCACTACACAGCGCCCTGAGCGTCAGGGCGCAGCTTAACCCCGATCCGTTAGACCGATGGCACCGCCTCTCCCAACCGGAAGGCTCTAATGACGCCTGCCGCCCGTTCGATCCGAGTCTTCGCAGTTTACTTGCTCCTCCTGGCTCTTGTCCTTCTCATCGCGCCGAACCCCCTGCTGCAAGCGTTTGGGCTCCCACCCACGTCCGAAGTGTGGATCCGAGTCGTCGGCATGCTCGTGGCCTTCGTCGGTGTCTATTACTGGACGGCGGCGGCTGCGGAGCTGACACCATTCTTTCGGGCTACACTGCTGACTCGGTTCACCGTGCCCGCGTTCTTTCTCATTTTTGTCGCGGGCGGATGGGTGCGGTGGCCTATCCTCCTCTTCGGAATAGTCGATGCCCTGGGCGCCACTTGGACGTGGCGAGCCCTGCGGCGCCCGAATGCCACGGCCTGACCAGCGCCTTGAGCTGACGGCCGGCAACAGACCTCGCACACCCAGACTCCCGAGACAGCCTGAAGTATGCCCTTCGACTTCCAGCCCGTTCTGAAAGGCAAGCTCCTCGAGCTCAGGCCGCTTCGAGCCGAGGACTTCGATGATCTCTTCCTCGTGGCCGCGGACCCCCTCATTTGGGAGCAACATCCGGCGAAGAATCGCTACCAGCAAGACCATTTCCGGAGCTTCTTCCGTGAAGCCTTGGAGTGTGGCGGCACGTTGATCGCCGTCGACACGAGCGATGGCCGAATCATCGGATCGTCGCGGTTCCACGCTTACGACGGGGACAGGAGCGAAGTCGAGATCGGCTGGACGTTCTTAGCGAGGTCTCACTGGGGCGGTCGTTACAATGGCGAAATGAAGCAACTCATGCTTCGGCATGCATTCAGGTTCGTAGACCACGTGGTCTTCCTCGTCGGCCTCCACAACCGCCGTTCGCAGCGTGCCGTTGAGAAACTTGGCGCCGTCCGTGTGGGGTCGCGGCCCGACGCAAACGGTCACGACAGCATCGTCTACCAGATTACTGCCGCGACATTCGCGCAGGGGGGACCGCCGCCCGAGACCGTCTAGTACGCCTGCGCCCACACCGCCTCCGCCACGCTCGGCTTGCCGCACCACATGCACCTCTTCGGCACCTCGGCGGAGCGGAACTCGGGATCGGGTAGCACCCGGATCGTGGCGGCCGTCGCCTCCTTGATCTGTGCCTCGCACTCCTCCGACCCGCAGAAGCCGCCGTAGGCGAACCCGCCCTGGGCCTTCATGAATTCGATGAATTGCTGCTTCGTGACACCGCGAATCGAATGCTGCTCCCGGCGCTCCCGCGCCGCCTGGAGCAACGCCGCCTGCATCTCCGCCAGCGCCTCGGGCACCTTCGCGGCTAGACTGTCCAGTCGCACCGGCGCCTTCCCCCCCGTGCGCCGTGCCATCGTGACCTGCCCCGCTGCGACGTCGCGCGGGCCGATCTCGAGTCGCAGCGGCACCCCCCGCGCCTCCCACTCGAAGTACTTTGCCCCGGGCTTAAGCTCCGGACGCCCATCGAGCTTGACCCGGACGCCGGTTTTTTCCAGGTCGCCCCGCACTTTCTCGGCAGCCTGTAGCACGCCGCGCTGCTCATCGTCCGTCTTGTAGATAGGCACGATCACGACCTGGATCGGCGCGAGCCTGGGCGGCGCGACGAGGCCGTTGTCGTCCGAGTGTGTCATGATCAGGCCGCCGATCAACCGCGTCGACACGCCCCACGACGTGTTCCACACGTGCTCGAGCCCCCCCGCCGCCGTCTGGTACTGCACGTTGAACGCCTTGGCGAAGTTCTGACCGAGATTGTGGGACGTGCCGCTCTGCAGCGACTTGTTGTCCTGCATCAGCGCCTCGAGCGCGTACGTGCGCAGCGCGCCCGCGAACTTCTCGCTCGGCGTCTTCAGGCCGGTCAACACCGGCATCGCCATCCACTCTTCCTGGAACCGCCGGTACACGCCGAGAATCTTCCGCGCCTCGGCCTCCGCGTCCGCCTCCGTCGCGTGCGCCGTGTGCCCTTCCTGCCACAGGAACTCGGTGGTGCGCAGGAACAGCCGCGTCCGGAACTCCCAGCGCACTACGTTGCACCACTGATTCAGGAGCAGCGGCAGGTCGCGGTAGCTCTGGATCCACTTCGCGAACATCGCGTAGATGATCGTCTCCGACGTCGGACGCACGACGAGCGGCTCCTCCAAGGCCGAGGCGGGATCGGGCTCCACCGCGCCCGCACCCCCCTTCCCCGTCGCCCGCAGCCGCGTGTGGGTCACGATCGCCACTTCCTTCGCGAATCCCTCCACGTGCTCGGCCTCGCGCGCGAGGAAGCTCTGCGGGATGAACAGGGGGAAGTAGGCGTTCTCGTGCCCCGTCGCCTTGAACATCGCGTCCAGGGCGCCCTGCATCAGCTCCCACATGCGGTAGCCGAGGGGCCGGATGACCATGCAGCCGCGGACCGGCGAGTGATCGGCCAGCTCCGCCTGCTGGATGACGTCGGTATACCACTCGCTGAAGTCCCGCGCGCGTGGCGTGATCTTCTGTGCTTGCGGGGAGGGCATTACTTGAAGATTCCCTTGCGAACCTTGGTGAGCGGGACCTTCTTCTGGCGCCCCGTCTTGAGGTCGCGGACGATGGCGACCTTCGCCTTCCGCTCGTCGGGCCCGAGGATCAGCGCCCGGGGGGCCCCGCGGGCCGCCGCGAGCTCCAGCTGCTTCCTGATCGGCTGCTCGTGCAGCGCGTACTCCACCGAGACCCCCCGCGTGCGCAGCTCGGCGGCGAGCTGCACCACCGGCGCGACATCCTCCCCGCCCACCGCCACTAAAAAGGCGTCGAGCTCGGTCGGCGCCTCGACCTGCTTGCCGTGCTCCTTCAAGAGTTCGCCGAGGACGACGTCTCCCATGCCGAAGCCGACGCACGGTAGGTCGATGCCCGCGACCTGCTCGATCAGGTCGTCGTATCTGCCTCCGCCGCAGATCGCACGCAGCGAGCTCCTGGCGTCGAACAGCTCAAACACGATGCCCGTGTAATACGCGAGCCCCCTGACGATGCGGAAATCCACTTCCACGAACTCTGCCAACTGCATCTCGTCGAGTCGCGCGACGCACTCGTTCAGGGGTTCCGCCTGCTGGGAGCTGCGCAGCTCGGTCGCGTCCTCCCGGAGACCGGACATGAACTCGAGAATGGCGCCGATGCGCTGGTCGTTCGCGGGAAGCACCTTCCGTAGGATGGCTTCCGCATCAGCCGGATTCCTGTCCCATTTGTCGAGGCCGGCCAACACGCCGGGCATCTCGCCCTCGGTGACGTGGTACCTGCCGGCCAGCTGTGCGGTCACGATCCTGCGGTCGGACACCCGCAGCCGCACGTCCTTGGGACCGAGTCCGAATGCCCGGGCGATGTCGATCGCGGCGGCTATGATCTCGGCGTCGGCCGCGGGACCCGGCTCGCCGATGATGTCCATGTTGAGCTGGAAGTGCTCGCGCAGCCGGCCGCGCTGCTGCCGCTCGTAGCGGAACAGCTGCGGAATCGAGAACCAGCGGATCGGCTTCTTCAGGGCCTGGGCCCGGGCGCCCACCATGCGGGCGAGCGTCGGGGTCATCTCGGGGCGGAGTGCGACCTTGCGCCCGCCTTTGTCCTCGAAGGCGTACAGCTGCTGCACGATTTCTTCGCCGCTCTTCCCGGTGTACAGCTCCAGCGGCTCGAGCGGCGGGCCGTCGTATTCCTGGAACCCGTAGCGGCGCGCCACGTCGCGCCACGTGGTGAAGATGGCATTGCGGAGAGCGAGTTCTTCGGGGTAAAAGTCGCGGAAGCCGGGTAAAGCTTGTCCCTGCATCGAAACAATTTAGCCGACGGGCGCGAAGCCCGGCAAGCGGGCGAGCGCGTCGCCGACGGTGTGGAACGATCCCGTCACGAGCACCGACACGGCGCCCTCCTGCACCGCTTCCACGGCGCGCGCGAAATCCGGCTCGAAGTCCACCGGCGTGCCGGCCCCGGCCCCCGCCCCCGCCCCCGCTTGGGTCGCCGCCCAGCTCGCCATCTCTTCGCGCAGCCAACGCTTCTCCGGCGCCACGGACGGCGCCACCGTCAGCATCAGCCGGTCCACCTCCGGTATCAATCGGTCGAGCATCGGCCGCCAGTTCTTGTCGTTGCGGATCCCCACGAGTGCATGGAGCGGCCGCGGCGGCCGCTCGTCGCGCAGCGTCTGCACCACGACCTCCATGCCGTCCGGGTTGTGGGCGACGTCGAAGATCCAGCGGCCCCGGACATCGAAGCGGCCCGGGGCGTAGGCGCGCGCGAAGCTCGCCGGCCACCGCTCGCCCGGGCGGCCGAACGGCGGCGGCAGCGCGTTCAGCGCGGCGAGGGCCACCCAGGCGTTTGCGTGCTGGTGCGAGCCCCGCAACCCCAGCGGACCGGTCGGCGCGCGGTGAGTGTCGACCAGTACCACCGGGCGCGCTCCGCGCCGCTCCGCCTCGGTGAAAAGCACGGCGCGCACCGCCGGGTCCTGCTCCCCCGTTACGAAAGGAACCCCCGGCTTCGCGATGCCCGCCTTCTCCCGCGCGATGGACGCGAGGTCCGGACCCAGATAGTCCGTGTGCTCGAGGGCGACTTTGGTCACCACGCTGACCAGCGGCGTGATCACGTTGGTGCTGTCCAGGCGGCCGCCTAGCCCGACCTCGATCACCGCCACGTCCACACCCCGGGCGGCGAGGTCGGCGAAGGCGATGGCCGTCGTGGCTTCGAAGAAGCTCGCATCCAGGCGCTCGATGTGGGGCTTGAGGAAGTCGGTCCACTCGGCGAAGGCTTCCTCGCCGATCGGCACCCCGTGCGCCACGATGCGCTCGCGCACCGAGACCAGATGCGGCGAGGTGTAAACGCCGACCTCGAAGCCCTGCGCCTCGAGCTCTGCCGCCGTGTAGGCGCAGGTCGAGCCCTTGCCGTTGGTCCCGCCGATGTGGATGGAGGGAAAGCGCCGCTCGGGATGGCCCAACACGTCCAAGAGCCCCTCGGTCGGGCCGAGGCTCCACTTGATGCGGCTCCCTTGTCGCGCGAAGAGAAAGCGGCAGGCGTCCTCGAAGGACAGCCGGCTCAGTCGGCCGCCTCCGCCGGCTTGCGTCCGGCCATGTGCCGCAACAGCTGAGCGGCCGTATCGCGCAGCTCGCTGCGAGGGACGACGGCGTCGACCATGCCGTGCTCGAGCAGGAATTCCGAGGTCTGGAACCCCTCCGGCAGATCCTGGCCGATCGTCTGCTTGATGACCCGCGGCCCGGCGAAGCCGATCACCGCTCCGGGCTCGGCCACGATCACGTCCGCCTGCATCGCGTAGGAGGCCGAAACGCCCCCCGTCGTGGGGTTCGTCAGAATCGAGATGAAGGGAATGCGCGCGTCGCGCAGCCGCGCGATCTCGACGGACGTCTTCGCCATCTGCATCAGCGACAGCACGCCCTCCTGCATGCGCGCCCCGCCCGAGGCCGAGACGATGATCAGGGGGACACGCTTCTCCACGGAGCGCCGCGTGAGGCGGGCGATCTTCTCCCCGACCACCGAGCCCATCGACCCGCCCATGAAGTTGAAGTCCATCACGCCCAGGTCGATCGGCATCCCGTCCAGCCGCGCGTACCCCGTGCGGACCCCCTCGAGTGGCCCGGCCTTCTTCATCGCGAGCTCCACCCGCTCCCGGTAATTCTCGAACCCGAGCGGGTCGGTCGACCGCAGGTGGGCGTCGAGCTCGTGCCAGGAGCCCTCGTCCACGAAGACGTCGATGTAATCCTGAGCGGTGATGCGTCGGTGGTAGCCGCAGTTGGGGCAGACGTTGAAGGCGCGGAGGAACCGGTCCCGGATGTCGATATGGCCGCAGCGGTCGCACTTCTCCCACGCGTCCGCCGGGATCTCGAGCTTTACCCGTTCGGACGTGCGCGGTTTACGTTCCTTTTTGAACCAGGCCATTCGCGCCATAGGAGGATTCTGGAAGCGGACAATCTGGGAGGGGCCCGAAGCGCGCGCCAGCCCCGACGGCGTAACGTGTTGTCAAGACTCGGAATAGCCCGACCGGCGCGAC
>Ga0209237_1001819_pt1 | contig 12599 bp, 10 predicted proteins | sample GraSoi013_1_40cm_2_FD_185820 | JGI IMG/M metagenome (GOLD analysis project Ga0209237, IMG submission 185820) | Grasslands soil microbial communities from the Angelo Coastal Reserve, California, USA - Sample 10_02_2013_1_40cm (SPAdes) (version 2) | ecosystem: Environmental > Terrestrial > Soil >... | reverse complement strand
GAGGACCCGATTGTCCGGCCGACGCTCGTCAAATGTGGGCTCGCTGACGCGCGTGATCAGCATGACGACTCCATCATGGCCTCGCCCCGGGACGACGGGGGCCGCAGCCCCACGATCATCCGGCGGCTGGCACAACGGCCGTACGCCCGAGCCCTTCGCCCGGCAGGCTCAGCACGAAACTCGGCTGTCGGATGCTGCGCCTGGGATCGACGATTTTTCGCGGCGTTCGAACAATGACCTACCGGGTGGTAGGAGACGAGAACTCCGAGACAGGGGGTATAGAAGCACAGGTCGGCTGGTGTGTCCAGGGGCGCTTTCTTGATAGGCTAGGGCCTCGCCGGTCCTCCAGGAGGAGGCGGCCGGAGGTGCTCGCATGAGGCATCGGATCGCCGCGATTCCCGGCGACGGTATCGGCAAGGAAGTCGTGCCCGAAGGCATGCGCGTCCTCGACGCCGCCGGCCGCCGGTTCGGCTTCGATATCGAGTGGGCGACGTTCGACTGGAGCTGCGAGCGCTACACGCAGACCGGCCGGATGATGCCCGAGGACGGCCTCGACCAGCTCCGACGGTTCGAGGGAATTTTCCTCGGCGCCGTCGGCTTCCCGGGCGTGCCGGACCACGTCTCGCTCTGGGGTCTCCTGATCCCGATCCGGCGGGGCTTTCGCCAATACGTGAACCTGCGGCCCGTGCGCCTGCTCAGAGGGGTCAGGTCACCGCTCGCGGGCCGCGGCCCCGCCGACATCGACATGCTGATCGTGCGCGAGAACAACGAGGGCGAGTACTCGGAGATCGGCGGGCGGCTCTACCGGGGAACGCCGGAGGAGCTGGCGATCCAGCAGGCGGTCTTCACTCGGCAGGGCTGCGACCGCATCATGCGCTACGCGTTCGAGCAGGCCATAAAACGCCCGCGTCGCCACGTGACCTCGGCGACCAAGTCGAACGGGATCATCCACAGCATGCCGTACTGGGATGAGCGCTTCGCCGCCACCGCCAAGGACTATCCAGACGTCAAGACCGCGCAGTTTCACATCGACATCCTAACCGCCCACTTCGTGCAGCATCCCGACTGGTTCGACGTCGTCGTCGGCTCGAATCTCTTCGGCGACATTCTGTCCGACCTCGGCCCTGCCATCGCCGGCTCCATCGGGCTGGCGCCGGGCGGCAACATCAACCCGGAGCGGGAGTACCCGTCGATGTTCGAGCCGGTGCACGGCTCGGCCCCCGACATCGCCGGCAAGGGGATCGCCAATCCGGTCGCGCAGATCTGGACGGGCGCGATGATGCTCGAGCACCTCGGCCACGCTGACGCGGCGCGGGCGGTGGTCGCGGCGATCGAGCGGGTCGTGGAAGAAGGCAAGACGGTCACGCGCGACCTCGGCGGCCGGGCGACGACCACCGAGGTCGGGCAGGCGATCGCCGCGCTGCTCTAGCGCGTCGCCGCGCATGAACTTCTTCGGGCACGCCGTCCTGGCGACGCGGCGGAGCGCGGATCGCGCGTTCGTGCTCGGCGCCATGCTGCCTGACTTCGCCACGATGATCCGCGCGCGCCCGCCGCTCACGGAGCACGCCGGCATCGACTCCGGGATGCGGTTTCACTGGAAGACGGACGATGTCTTCCATCGATCCACGGCGTTCGGGAAGCTGACGCAGTCCGCGGTCACGTGGCTGTCGGCGCGGGGTGTCCGGAGCGGCAGCGCACTGGCGGCGGCGCACGTCGGCGTCGAGATCTTGCTCGACGCCGCGCTGGCCGGCGATACTCCGGCGCAGCAGGCCTATCTGGCCGCGCTCGCCGGCGCCTCGCCGCAGGCGCTCGGACGGCACATGACCTGGGCGGCCGACGAGCAGAGCCTCCGGTTCGACCGCCTGCGGGAGCGCCTGCTCGAGCGCGGTGCCATCGAGGGCGACGTCGCCTCTGAGATCGTGGCCGGACGTCTCCGACGGGCCCTCGCCGACCGCCCTCGCCTCGCGCTGGACGACGCGGCGGAGCTCGCCGTGTGCGACTGGGTGCGCTCGGCCCGCACCCGCATCGCGGAGTGCGCGGTACCGCTCGTCCAGGAGCTCGCGGCGCAGCTCGGGTGAGCGCGCGCGACCAGGTCGACGCGGTGCAACCGGCCGGCTAGCGCTCGTTCGACAGCACGAGCGTGCCGGCGGCAGAGAGCATGCCGCCCATGCCGTTCACGAGCGAGACCTTCGCGTTCGGGACCTGGCGTGCACCGCACTCGCCGCGCAGCTGGCGCGTCGCCTCGATGATCGGGAAGATGCCGTACATGCCGCTGTGGGTGTAGGACAGGCCGCCGCCGTTGGTGTTGATGGGAAGCTTCCCGCCGGGCGTCGAGCGTCCTTCCGCGAAGAAGTGCACGCCCTCGCCGCGCTTGGCGATCCCCAGCGCCTCGAGCATGAGCGGCGGCCCCGAGGTGAAGGCGTCGTAGAGCATGATGTGATCGAAGTCCGTTGGCTTCACGCCTGCCATCGCGAACGCCTTCTCGCCGGACAGACGCGTGGCCTCGCTGAACGTGAGATTCCGCATCTGCGTGAGCATGACGTGCTCGCTGCCCTCGCCGGCGCCGCGCACGTAGACGGGCGTCTTCGCGCAGTCCTTGGCCCGGTCGGCGCGCGTGAGGACGACGGCGCCGCCGGCGTCGGTGACGAGACAGATGTTCAGGATGTTGAAGGGCCACACGACCGGGCGCGAGTCGAGCACGTCCTTCACGGTGAGAGGCTCGCGGTTCCGCGCCTTCGGGTTGAGCGCGGCCCACTTACGCGTGGAGACGGCCACCTGCGCCCACTGCTCGAGCGTGGTCCCGTGCTCGTGCATGTGACGCGTGGTGATCAGCCCGAAGTAGGTCGGCGCTCCGCCGAAGCCGTACGGGAACTCGAACTGGCCCGGCAGCGCGGTGTCGCGCCGCGGCGAGACGCCGACACCTGAGCGCCCCGACTCGCCGTGGCAGACGACGGCGACGTCGCAGAGACCGTGGTGGAGGGCGAGCACGGCGTGGCCCACCATGATGATGAACGAGCAGCCGCCGACGGTCGTCCCGTCCACGTAGCGCGGGACGACGCCGATCGCCTCGCCGATGGTCGCGGGCGAGTGCTGGCCGGCGGTGAAGATCCCGTCGATGTCGGACACCTTGACGCCCGCGTCGCGCGCGGCGTTGGTGATCGCCTCGACGTGCAGGGTGAGCTGGCTCTTGCCGGGCAGCGTGCCGATCTCGTCGCTCTCGTCCACTCCGACGATGCAGACCGAGTTGCTGAGCTCCCGCATCCGTGCCGGGTCGCTCATCGTGCCCCTCCCGCGGCGGGTCGGAACATCGGCAGGCTGATATCATCGGTGAGCTTCTCGAAGCAGACCTCCACCGGCATGTCGCAGCGAATCTGTCTCGGGTCCGGCTCGATGCCAACCAGGTTCGTCAGCAAGCGTGGGCCTTCCTCGAGCTCGACCATGGCGAGCACGACGGGCGTCTTCACCTTGAACGCCTTGTTCAAGATCTGGTGCGCGATCTCGAAGGAGAAGAGTCGGCCCCGGCCGGTCGCCTGCACCCAGCCGATGTCGCGCGAGGCACAGAAGGGACACGCGACGCGCGGATACATGAAGGGCTTCCCGCAGGCGCGGCACTTGGGGATCATGAGCTTGCCGTCCCGCGCGCCCTCCCAGTAGGGCCGGGCTTCGGGCGTGATCGGATTGGGGAGCGGGCGTTCGAGGTCCATGGGCGAGGATTCTAACGCAAGCTGAGGTAAAGTACCGCCCCGAGGAGGCACCCATGGCCCGGAAGCAGGACGCGCCCAAGCCCCGGCCGGTGGCCGCCGCCGACGTGGACCCCCGCCACCGGTGGGACCGACCTCTCCAGGCGCCCGGACACACACAGGTGGACTTCGAGGAGCGCGTGGACTTCCGTCGTCTGCACGCGTATCGGCTCGGGCGCGCGCGCCAGGCGCTGGCGCGCTCGGGTCTCGGCGCGCTCCTCATGTTCGACCAGTACAACATCCGCTATCTCTCGGGCACGGTCATCGGCGAATGGGCGCGCGACAAGCTCACGCGCTGGTGCCTGCTCACCGGCAACGGCGAGCCGTGGGTGTGGGACTTCGGCTCGGCCGCGCGTCACCACCGTCTCTACACGCCGCAGATTCCGGCGCGGCAGTCGCTGGCGGGTATGGTCGGCATGCGCGGCGCGGTGTCGCCCAAGGCGGGGCTCTTCCAGAAGGCGGCGGCGGAGATTCGCGACATCCTGCGAGCCGAGGGCGTCGCGGGGATGCCGCTCGGCATCGACCTCGTGGAGCCACCGTTCCTCTTCGCCCTGCAGGAAGCGGGAATCGAGGCGCGCGACGGCCAGCAGGTGATGCTCGAGGCCCGGATGCTCAAGAGCCACGACGAGCTGACGCTCCTCAACATGGCGGCGGCGATGGTGGACGGCGTCTACCAGGACATCTTCGAGGCACTCAAGCCGGGCGCGCGCGAGAACGAGATCGTCGGCCTCGCCACCCAACGGCTCTACGAGATGGGCTCGGACTGCGTGGAGGCGATCAACGCGATCTCCGGCGAGCGTTGCAGCCCGCATCCCCACAACTTCACCGACCGGATCATCCGCCCGGGCGACCAGGCGTTTTTCGACATCATCATGTCGTTCGTCGGCTACCGGACCTGCTACTACCGCACCTTCAGCGTGGGCCGCGCGACGAAATCTCAGATTTCCGCGTACAAGAAGGCCCGCGAGTGGATGGACGAGGCGATCGCGCTCATCAAGCCCGGCGTCGCGACCGACAAGATCGCGCGCGCGTTCCCGAAGGCCCAGGAGATCGGCTTCGACAGCGAGATGGCAGCCTTCGGGCTCAACTTCTGTCACGGCATCGGCCTGGGGCTCCACGAGCGGCCGATCATCAGCCGGCTCAACTCGTTCGACGACCCGATGGAGCTGCAGGCGGGCATGATGTTCGCCGTCGAGACCTACTGCCCGGCCACCGACGGCGTGTCGGCCGCGCGCATCGAGGAGGAGGTCATCGTGACGCCGAGCGGCGCCCAGATCATCACGCTCTTCCCCGCCGAGGAGCTTCCGATCGCGAACCGGTACTAGAGGACGCGCATGCGCGCAGCGAGACTCCCGTTCCTGCTGGCCGCGGCCGGGATCCTTGTCGCGGGTGACGTCGCGGCGCAAGGAAACGGCCACACACTACCCACCTCGAAGGGTTCCCTCCAAGCGTCACGATCACCCGCGCGCACCACCCGTTTGAGGGCCACGCGCTGGCGATACTCGGTTGGACGCACCGAGGTGATCAGCTGCATCTCGTCCTCGTGCTCCCGGATGGCAGTCGCTCACTCATCCCAGCCGCCTGGACTGATCTCACGGGCGCCGACGGCGTGACCCCTGATCGCGCACGCCGGCCGAATCTCGCGACGCTGACCGATTTGCTGCAGGCCCGGGCCGTCGTCAATGCTCTTCTGCGTCGTCTCCCCGCTTCCGGGGCGGACCCATCATCGCCTGACGCAGAGGAGGGCCATTGTGCAATTGAGCCTGAATCTTCTGGCTGTGCCCATCCCCGAAGCGCGCGTGTGGGACGCCCTGGACCACGACCAGCGCGCCCTCGTGATCGAGATCTTGGCTCGTCTGGTCGCCAAAGCCGCGGCGCAGCCCGTCGCGGAGGCGCCGCGCAATGAGTAATCCCACCAAGGTCAAGCCGACCCACACGCATCGCGCCGCCGTGATCTACGTCCGGCAGTCGAGCCCCGCGCAAGTCGAGCACAACCGGGAGTCCACCGAACGGCAGTACGCGCTGGTCCATCGCGCCATCGATCTCGGCTGGCACCGCGAACAGGTCGTGATCATCGACGACGACTTGGGCGTCTCCGGCGCCGGGATCGCCAAGCGCGCCGGCTTCGCCCGGCTGGCCGCCGACGTCGCCCTGGCGAAAGTCGGCCTCGTCCTGGGCCTCGAGGTGTCTCGCCTGGCCCGCAATAACGCCGACTGGTACCGACTCCTCGATCTGTGCGGGATGACCGACACCCTGATCGCCGATGCCGACGGCGTCTACCACCCGGCCCTGTTTAACGACCGCTTGGTCCTCGGACTCAAGGGCACGATGAGTGAAGCCGAGCTGCACATCCTCCGCGCCCGCCTCGAAGGCGGCATTCGCAACAAGGCGGCGCGCGGCGCCCTGCGCCGCGGGCTGCCTGTCGGCTTCGTCTGGGGTGAGGCGGACGGCGAGGTCCGACTCCATCCTGATGAAGCCGTCACGAGCGCGATCCGCGCCGTCTTTACGCGCTTCGCCGAACTGGGGTCGGTGCGCCAAGTCTGGCTCTGGTTCCGTTCCGAAGGTTTGTCGTTCCCGTTGCAGACCCACGGCATCGAAGGCATCCGGTGGGTGACGCCGACCTACACGGCCATTCACCATGTGCTCACCAATCCGGGATATGCTGGCGCCTACGTCTATGGGCGAAGCCGCTGCGAGCGGTACGTCGATCCGGACGGAACCATCCAACAGCGGATCCGCCGCCTGCCGCGCGCCGAATGGGCGGTCCTCCTCCCCGACCACCACGAAGGCTTCATCGACTGGATCACGTACGAAGCCAATCAAGCGCGCATCGACACCAACCTCCATCCGCAGCCGCACCAGCCCGGAGGGGCGGTGAGAGAGGGCGCGGCCCTGCTGCAGGGCCTCGCCACGTGCGGGCACTGTGGGCGCCGTCTGCACACCCACTATCGCGGTCGCCATGCCGCGCCGGGCTACCACTGCTCGGGCAAGGATCTGGTCAATGGCCGCGGCGTCTACTGCCTTACCGTCGGCGGAGTCCAGATCGACGAGGCGGTGACCACGGCATTTCTGGCGGCCCTCACCCCGGCGGCCGTGGAGGCCGCCCTGGCCGCCGCGCAGCAGCTCGAGGCCGACGACGACGCGGCGCTCGCGCAGTGGCGGCTGGCCGCCGAGCGAGCGCGGTATGAGGCCGAACGCGCCGAGCGCCGCTATCGCGCCGTGGAGCCGGAGAATCGGCTCGTCGCCCGCGGCCTGGAAACGGAGTGGGAGCAGCGCCTGCGGGATCTCGAGCACGCGCAGCGTGAACTTGCCGTCCGCGAGCACCAGCGGCGGCAGATCGTCGGCCCGGCTGACGCCCAACGCCTCCGCGCGCTCGGTGATGATCTGCGACGCGTATGGACGGCCCCCACCACCACGGACCGCGACAAGAAAGAACTGCTGCGCGCGCTCGTGGAGGATGTGGTGATCGCCGTCGATCGCGACGACCGCCGCGCCCGCCTTACGCTGCGCTGGCGCGGGGGCACCATCACCGAACTCGATCTCAGTCTGCCCCGCTCGAATCCTCCCCGCATTCGCACTGACGAGGACAGCCTCGCGCTCATTCGCCGGCTCGCCCCGCACTACCCCGACGCCGTCATCGCCGGCATCCTCAACCGCCAAGGCAAACGCACGGCCCGCGGGGAGCGCTTTACGGCGCTCCACGTCGGGAGCCTGCGCCGCTACCGCAGCATTCCCAGGTGCGAGCCGCCCGCCGAGCGCCCCAACGGCGAGCTGTTGACGATCACGAAGGCCGCCGCGGTCCTCGGCGTGGCGCCGTCCACGCTGCACCGCTGGCTCACCGCCGGGATCATCGTCGGCGAACAGCTGACCCGCGGCGCCCCCTGGCGCATTCGCATGACCGACGAACTGCGGGCGCGCTTCGTCGAAGATGCGCCGCCTGGCTATCTGCCAATGCTCGAAGCGAGGCTGCGCCTCGGCGTGTCTCGACAAACGGTGTTGCAGCGTGTAAAGCGCGGCGAGCTCGCTGCGGTCCACGTCCGCCGCGGGCAGCGAAAAGGCTTGCGCATCAAGGTCGTGGCCGAACATCCAGATCTCTTTCACTCCACACCATGAACTGGGGGGCAGTATGTCGCAGCGTCCAAGGACCGATCAAGGTCGGCTTCATATCCCCCCTGACCGGCGCGATCGCGGCCGCCGGCAAGGATATGTACAGCGGCTGCGAGCTCTACTGGCAAGAGAGCGGCTGGCAGATGGCCGGACGCAAGGTCGAGGTCATCCTGGAGGACAACGAGGGCAACCCGGCGACCGCCCTCGTCAAGCTCCGGAAGCTCGTCGAGAACGATCGCGTCCACATGGTCGCCGGCGTGATCCTGTCGAACGTCGCCTACGCGCTGGTGCCCTATATCGAAGCGCAGGAAGTTCCCACGATGTACCCGATCAACTCGGCCGACGATCTCACGCAGCGCAAGCGGCCCAAGTGGCTCATCCGCACCGGGTTCTCGGCCGGCGGCAACATGCACCCGTTCGGCGAGTACGCGGCGAAGGTCCTCGGCTACAAGAAGGTCGTGACCGTGGGGCTCGACTACGCCTTCGGCTGGGAGACGGTCGGCGGGTTCCACAAGTCGTTCGAGGACAACGGCGGCCTGGTCGTCCAGAAGCTCTGGGTGCCGCTGAACGTCCAGGACTACTCGCCGTATCTCTCCCAGATCAAGAAAGACGCCGACGCGGTATTCGTTGTAGCGCTGGGCCGGTGGACGCTGCTCTTCGCGAGCCAGTACGCCGCCAGCGGCCTGCGCGGGCGCGTGCCGCTCATCGCCGGCGGCACGTACACCGACGAGCACGTCCTGCCCCAGCTCGGCGACGAGTCGCTCGGCGTCGTGAGCGCCCACCACTACTCGGCCTCCCTCGACACGCCCGCCAATCGGCGCTTCCGCGCGGCCTTCGAGAAGGCCTACAACCGGATCCCGTCCTTCTACTCGGAGAACTGCTACACCGGCGCGCGGATCCTCAACGAGGCGGTGCGCGCGATCGGCGGCAAGGTCGAGGACCGCGCGGCCCTCATGGCCGCGCTCCGCAAGGTCGAGATCACCGACGCGCCGCGCGGGCCGGTGCAGATGGACGCCTACGGCAACCCGACGCAGAACATCTACATCCGCAAGGTCGAGCGCGTGGGCGGCAAGCTCCAGAACACCGTCATCTATACGTATCCGGCCGTCAGCCAGTTCTGGAAGTACAACCCCGAAGAATTCTTGAAGCAGCCGGTATACTCGCGGGACTTCCCGCCCTGCCGGCACTGCTGAGGTCCCGACCATGGCGCGTGCGACCTTGAACGGTATCGAGATCGACTACACGGTGGGCGGGGGCGGGCGCCCGGTGATTCTGAGCCACGGCTACGGCGCGACCGGGCGCATGTGGGACGGGCAGCGCCAGACGCTCGGCGACCGCTATCGGCTGATCACCTGGGACATGCGTGGCCACGGCCAGACGGAGAGTCCGGACGATCCGACGCGATATTCGACCGAATCGACGGTGGCCGACATCCGGGCGCTGCTCGCCTCGCTCGGCGTGAGCCGCGCGGTGGTCGGCGGTCTGTCGCTCGGCGGCTACGTGTCGCTCGCGTTCTACCTCGCGCACCCCGAGATGGTCGACGCGCTGATCATCTGCGACTCCGGGCCGGGCTACCGGAACGCCGAGGCCCGGACCGCGTGGAACCAGCGTGCCCACGAGCGCGCCGCGACGCTGGAGGCGCGCGGCCTCGAGGCGCTCGGCGGCCGGAGTCGCGAGGTGCGCGACGCGCTCGGCCACCACAAGAGCGCCCAGGGGCTCGCGCACGCCGCACGGGGAATGCTGGCGCAACAAGATGCGCGCGTGATCGACGGCCTGCCGTCGATCCGCGTGCCGACGCTCGTGGTCGTCGGTGACCAGGACACGCCGTTCCTGGCGCCGTGCGAGTACATGGCGAAGAAGATTCCGGGCGCCCGGCTCGAGGTCATCGCGGGCGCCGGCCACGCCTCCAACCTCGATCAGCCGGAGGCCTTCGACCGCGTCCTGCTGAGCTTCCTCGACTCGCTGCCGGCCTGAGCCGGGCGGGCTCAGCCCCGCGGCAGCCCGAGCACGCGCTCACCGATGATGTTGCGCTGAATCTCGCTCGTTCCCGCCGAGATCGTGTACTGCCGGGCGGCGAGCACGCGGTTGAACCACCGCTGCGCGTCCGGCACGGCTGCGGAGGCCTGGTTCACAAGCACGTGCATGCCCAGGAGCTCGCCGGCGACGTCGGCGATCCGGACGCCGAGCTCGGAGCCGCTGAGCTTCAGGACAGATCCCTCGGGGCCCGGCGGCTCGCCGCGGAGCTGGCGCGTGAGGCTCCTGAGCCGCGTGTACTTGAGCGCTTCGGAGTCGATCGCGAGCTGGGCCAGTCGCTGCCGGACCCACGGGTGCTCCCACGCCGGCCGCCCGTCGATCGGTACCTGGCGCGCCAGCGCGATCAGCCGGGCGATTTGCGCGGTGTGACTCCGGCCGCCGGCCGAGTGGCGCTCGTACATCAGCGTGGTCGTCGAGACCTTCCAGCCCTGGTTGAGCGGCCCGAGCAGGTTCGTCTTCGGCACGACCACGTCGGTGAAGAAGACCTCGTTGAAGTGGTGGTGGCCGGTCATCAGGACGAGCGGGCGCACGGTGATGCCCGCCATCGTCATCGGAACGAGAAGGCAGCTGATGCCCTGGTGCTTCGGCACATCGGGATTCGTGCGGACCAGCAGGATGATCCAGTGGGCGAAGTGCGCGCCCGACGTCCACACCTTCTGGCCGTTGACGACGAAGTGATCGCCCTGGTCGACGGCGCGCGTCCGGAGGCTCGCCAGATCGGAGCCGGCACCGGGCTCGGAAAAGCCCTGGCACCAGATCTCGTCGGCATTGAGGATTGCGGGGAGATGGCGACGCTTCTGCTCCTCGGTCCCCCAGTGGATGATGGTTGGGCCCACCAGGCTCAACCCCATGTTGCCGGGCAAGACGGGCGCGCGCGCCTCGGCGTACTCCTCGTCCCAGATGACCCGCTCGATCAGCCCGGCGTCGCGTCCGCCATATTCGTTGGGCCACGTGATGCCGACCCAGCCTGCGGCGTGCATCCTCTTTTGCCAGACGCGCCGGCGCTCGAACGTCTCACGGTCGGACGCCACCCGGTCGTCGGAGGCGTCGTCCAGGCACAGGTCGGGTGTGAGATTCGTCCGGAGCCAGTCGCGGAATTCCTTGCGGAAGATTTCGTGGTCGGCGGCGAACTCGAAGTCCATAGTTTGCAGTCGCGCCTCGGCGGGCGCCCGCCCCGCCGATGTCAAGCCGGAGGGTAACCCTAAATTATGAGTTCCTACGGCCCATGTCCCCCTCACGCTCCTCTCCTCGCGACGCATCGGCCGAATTGTGCAAAGCGCGTACCGGGGTCGGCATCTCAATGTGAACGAGGATTTGTGAATCGGGCAGGGCGGTTCCTGTTATGGGTATGATGCAGCCGATGGCGCGCGATCATGGCCGTCACGGGTGCTACGGGAACCCGACCGATCTGGCCCACATGATCAAGCGCCAGCTCACCCCGGCGCGCGCGGCGTGGCAGAAGCCGGGCCGGGTCGTTCGCGCGCTCGGTCTTCGGCGCGGGCAGGTCGTCGCGGAGATCGGGTCGGGCCCAGGTTATTTCACGTTGCGGCTCGCGCGCGCGGTCGGTCCGTCCGGGCGCGTCTACGCGGTCGATCCGGAGCCCGCGGTCCTGCAGGTGCTCCGCGAGCGGCTCAGTCGGGCCGGTGTCCACAACGTCACGCCCGTGCTCGGGCTCGGCGACGATCCGCTGCTCCCGCGGGGGGCGTGTCATCTCGCGGTGATCGTGAACGCGTACCATCACTTCGATGACGGCCCGAGGCTCCTGCGACACCTGACCCGCTCCTTGGTCCCGCGCGGCCGCGTCGTGAACATCGACTGGGACGCCCGCGAGACGCCGGTCGGCCCGCCCGTCGAGCAGCGGGTCGCGCCTGAAACGTTTCTGCGGGACGCTCGGCGCGCCGGTCTCACCCTGTTGGGCTCGCGATCCCTCCTGCCGCACCAATATTTTCTCCTGCTCGGACGCCGTCGAGCCTCGCGGACGACACCGTAATCGAATTCTCTCTTGAATGTTCGCGAGCGGGAGTGTACAGTCCGCTCCAATCGTTGAAGGACGAAACACGGGAGAGCGTGGCAACACGGAAATGCATCTCTTGCTTCTCCGCTCGCTGCTCCGGGAGATGATCGCCGACCTTGCCGGACCTGCAGCCCCAGCGGACGAATCGAACCGAGGCAGTATGACCCGCTACCTGATCGTCGTCGCGCGGACGGAACCCGCAGTGTACGAGCACCTCCGCAATCGCCATCTCGGCGACCCGAAAGTACGAGTGATGCTCGACCGACGCGGCGCCGTCGAGTTCGAGACAGCGGATGCCGCACCGCCGGTCGACCGCCGCCGCCGGCGGTCGTCGCTCATGACCGGGGCATCGCACGAGCTGGTCGCGCTCGCGCACGAGGTGGCTGCCGAGACCCCGAGTCCTAACCCGCAACCCAGCGCCCCTTACGAGGAGGCACCACGCCAGATGAGCCAGATCGAGACGGTCGATGATTCGCAGCGGACTACCCGATGGCTCGCTGAAAGCCAGTACCAACTGAGTCACGTGATCCCGTCGCTGGTCGAGGAACGCGATCGCCTACGACGTGCGCTCGAGTCGAGAGACCAGGAATGCGAGCGGCTCGGCGGAGAGCTGGGCGAGCTTCGCCGGACTCACGGTGCTCTCCAGGGCGAGCTCGATGCGCTGCGCGGCGAGCGGACGGCGGTGGCCGAGGCCTTCGGCGGGG
>Ga0209237_1001817_pt1 | contig 12609 bp, 14 predicted proteins | sample GraSoi013_1_40cm_2_FD_185820 | JGI IMG/M metagenome (GOLD analysis project Ga0209237, IMG submission 185820) | Grasslands soil microbial communities from the Angelo Coastal Reserve, California, USA - Sample 10_02_2013_1_40cm (SPAdes) (version 2) | ecosystem: Environmental > Terrestrial > Soil >... | reverse complement strand
TTGGCTAGCAATCGGGCGGTCGGGTAGCCTTTCTTCTCGAAAAGTTTGCAGACTTGGATCATCATTTCGCTACAGGAAGCTTGTTCTCGCACCATGTCGAGTGCAGATGTCTGCGCTTCCAGCACTGCATCGTACATCTCCTTGACTCTTCTTCGGGGCGATGAGAACGCGTAGGTTCTCGTGCAATCGTGCCAGTACCCATCGGGTTCCGCAGGGAAAATGTCGAAAACTATTGGTTCCCCGGCGCGAATAACGTCGCCGCTCTTCCCATCATAGTGAGGATCGCTCGATCTTCTTCCCGCCGCGAAGATAGTGTCTTCGGGCGCAATAATTCCCTCCTCGGCCAAAAGTCCGTTGATGACCGTCTTGACCGCATGAACGGTCAACGGTTTCGATTTGAAAAGGACTCTCGGTCCCCGAACCTTGGCTTTCGACAGAAATCGAATTGTCTTTTCGACTACTCTGGATGTCTTTCTGCCCATTTCTCGCAGCTTCTCGATTTCACTCCGTTCCTTGGTCTCCCGGGCAACCTCGAGGATTGTCGGGGTCTTCTCGCCAACGACCTTGATCCCCTTCTTACGTAATGAGTCGATGAGCAATAGAGAATTCGAGGTCTCGTTTCGTCCAGCCAACACTATAGGGCCGCTCGCACCGGTGTCCCTGATTATTTTCTCGTAGAACCTTGCTCTGGCCTCATCTCTGTCATACCTCCCGGAGAGACGTTCAAGCCCATAATCCGAATACGTCCGTACGTTCCGGACCCGTCCTAGTCGGGCGCTTCCGACGTCGATGTTGCTGACGATGAGTGTGGGATCGTGCGACTTGCGCTTGACATAGATTCCTCCCCTAGCTAGCGAGGCTCCGACAACATATCGCAGATCTGGGTTTCCAACCGTCGCATCCCCGAATACCAGAATGGACTTGACTTTTTTCTTCTCCATCCCCCGGTCGATATCGGCAATCAGGATGATGACCTGCTTCTCGCTAGTTGCCGGGGAGGCTATATTACCGTTGAGTGGGGCGTTTCCTAGAAAGTGTAGGCGAGAATAGAGTTATTGTCGATTCTGACTAATCGTAACCCTTGACGGTAGGACTTCTTCAAGGGTCTTCAAGGATCCAGCCAAATCGTTCCGTTCAGCGATCAGGGGATGGAGAGTTGGCTCTATGGAACCTTGAGCCATTTTCAGTGATTCTTCATCGAGTTCGCCGCTCTTGTGATCCAGTTTGGCATTCACCAGGTATCGCGTGAGACTGGAAATCTGGCCTGCTACCTCTGATAGTCGATGCTTCATCGATGCTGACAGGGCTTCGCCGGTCTTCACCTTGTCGTAATAGCCTGCTTTTTGTGAGTCCAAAAGTTCCGTGTAGATCTCTCCCTCGATCTCCTTCGTGTCTTTCAACGACTCCAGAGCGCCGATTCGCTTGCGCAACAGGGAAAGCTCGGAAATGATGTCGACCGCCTCGAGTTTCCAGTCAGGTGTAAGCGTGATGATTTTCGGCGTGAGCCCCAGCTGCCGGGCCTTCGCACTAACAATGTGCCCTCCCGCAGCCTCAACTTGAACACCCTCCAGTTCACCGAAAGCGTTTCTCTCGATTCCAATTACTCGCCCGAGACTTCTGCCGTAGATATCTACTACGGGACGCCCGAGAAATGCTCTGGTCTCAAGCTCTGGAGAGAGCACAGTTTGCCTACCTCACCCTATGGGCATCGATAGGGATCTGAGGAATCTCAGGGAACTTTTCTCTCATCTTCTGCTCTGCCATGAGATCCGCCTCTTTGAGAATCCTGGCAGAGTCGTCGCTGGGAAGCACATAGGTTCCATCAGCGTCCACTACCTCACCGATCTCGGTCGTGAGGTTCTCCAAGGAGTCCTCTATGTCATGTATGCCAGTCGAAATCTCCGGGAGTTTTCCTTCGAGCTCGTTTTTGACGGTGGTAAGAATGCCGCGAACACTTCCCATGCTGTGAACCATGTCGCCGAACTGTTCAACGGTCTCCAAACGGAGGAGTACCTGTTCCAATGAGATCTGGCTGCTGAGCGATGTTTTGATTAGCTTGCGAATCTGGACGCATTCGTTCGCGAACAGGGTTGCGCTCTGAGTATCTCTGACTTCGAGAGCTTTGACGCATTTGTCGTGGAGTATTCTGTCTCTGTGCTCCATCTGATTGATCGTTTTTTCGAGTCTATTGGTCTGGGTGCGAAGTTTGTAAGCGGCAAACTGAATTCTTCGCTTGACGGGTGTTGGCTTGATTGCCTCGCGAAGCCTGTCTGTGATTGATGGATTGTCTCTAAACATGATTCTTATCTTGCTATCGGTTGTTCCGTTTGGAATATCGGGGGCCTCAGGTGAATCTGGTGCTTCGCAGTGGATGCATGCCGTGGAAGGGCGGTGGTCATCAGTATTGTCATTCCGTGATCCTTGTTCAGTCCCCTGAGCAATGGCATTACTAGGTTCGTAACTGAGGAGTCGAGATCTCCCGTTGGCTCGTCCAAGACGAGGAATCGGGGTTTCGCTGCAAGTGCTCGTGCGAGGTCAATCCGCCTCTTCTGTCCTGCGCTTAGTGAAGTTGGGTAGGAGTGAGAGAGTTTCTCAAGCCCAAAGAAGGTCATTGCCTCTTTGATCCTATCATCCCTGTCACGCTTCGGAATCCCCATCATAGAGAGCGCGAGGTGAAGGTTCTGCAGAACTGTTAGCTGCGGAAGTGCGGTTGGTCGCTGAAAGACGGCGGCAGTTTTGACTCGTGATGAGCGTTTTACGAATGATTGCTCGGTCATGTTTTCTCCGTCCAGCTGAACGCTTCCACGGGTTGGCTTCTCTAGGCCAAGTACTATGTTGACGAGGGTCGATTTGCCCCAGCCGGACCCTCCGACGACTGAGAGGAATCCTCCTTCTTCGAGGGTGAAGGACACTCCATCGCCGTACAGTCTGAGAATCCCGTCGGCGATGGGATAGGCCACTGTGATGTTCCTGCATTCTAAGAGTGGTTTCATTTGTTTAGCCCTTGTATTGTTCAACGAATGCCAGCGAACGGGTCCGTTTGATAGCGGGCGCAGCGTAGGCTAGTCCTCCGACAATTGCGGAGCCGAGAAGCAAGACTAGATTGGTTGAGAGAATACTCTCGGTCGCCAGGAATCTTAGCCAAAGAGGGGATAGTCCGATGATTGACAGGACGACTCCCCGTAGAATGTACCGCAGCTGAATTTGTAATCCTGATCCTCCGTATGCGAATAGTGCAAGTTCCTCCTTCTGGGTCCTGGATGAATTAGAGAGAGCTGCTAGAGCGCACGTTAAGGGCACAAGAACAACCAAGGTTACGAACCAGGCGGGCTGATTGAATGGCTGGAGCTGGGCGAATACGCTTTCGAGGCTAGCGAGAGCTAGAATCGATATTGCAAGCAGATCCGATAGTTCCTTGGGAAGTGCTCCTGAGAGTATGACTGGAGCCCAGCTGGGTCTCTCCAATGACCGGCTACCTCTCGTCAGTCCCGGCCATGGCCCTGAAGTAAGTTCCTAAACGGCCCTCATCGTAAGTCCGGATTACGGAGGAGGCGAAGTCGATGTCAAGATTCATCGATCGAAGCTTCCCGAGTACCGCGTTGACATCCTCCTTGTTTCGAGCAACGATGAACACTAGACCTTCCGGAGTTCCGAGAGAACTGATCACGTTAACTGTCTCTGGAATCTCACAGATCTGCTTCATGATGTCCTCTCTCGACGAGTCAGAGGGGAAGTTTGCCGCCACGACGACCTGTTCGGATAATCCGAGCTTCGAGAAATCGACGAGGGTAGTGTATTCGCGTATGATGCCTTGATCCTCGAGTCTGTTGACTCTGTAGGCTATGACGTTAGGATGGAGAGCGAGCTTTCGGCCGATCTCGACGTAGGACTGTTTGGAGTTCTCTACGAGTTCTGCGAGGATTCGATAGTCTGTTCCATCCAAGTTCACTCTTGTCCTCTCCTAGCTTGCCTTGAACGATTCGTCCCAGTCGTAGTATCGCTTCAGGTTGCCTTGTGAAACGCTGGGTCGGCGGCCGGTGATTATTGACTGAAAGTCCTCCATTGTGATGGCGTCAGGAACAGAACTGAGGTCGCTGACGTTTCCGTGTGTGAAGAAGTTCCGGACGACTCTCAATTGGGTTGACTGGAAGAGGTCTCTGATGTCTCCGCCTGAGTATCCTTCTGTCATTCGGGCAAGTTCGGCGAAATCGACATTATTGTCGAGCTTTAGATCGTGAGCGTAGATCTGGAACATGTCCATCCGTGTTTTGATGTCGGGCAGTGGGATGTAGATTCTCTTCTGGAATCTGCGGATGAAGGGCTCGTCAAGGACCCATGGTTTGTTTGTTGCTCCGATTAGGTAGACGTGGAATTTTTTGTTCTTGTCCAGAATGCCGTCCATTTCCTTCAGGAACTGGTTCCGGACGCGGACTTCTCCGCCGACCTCTTCTCCTCGAACTCCCATTAGGGAGTCTATCTCGTCGATGAATACGATTGCGGGCTGACCCTTCTCGGAACTGTCTCTCGCCTTCACGAAGAGTTGGGAGACGTTCCTCTCTGATTCTCCAAGCCATTTGGACATTAGAGAGGCTGCGTCTGCGCAGAAGAAGACTCCCTTGATCTCGCTCGCCACTGCGGCGGCGAGCAGGGTCTTTCCACATCCTGGCGGACCAAAGAATAGTATTCCGCGAGGCCATCCTAGCGGGAAGAGATCTGGACGTCGGACTGGAAAGACAACTGATTCCTCTATCGCGCGCTTCGGCTTTTCGAGACCTGCGATATCGTCCCAACTGATGTTAGGCTTCTCCGTCAGGACCCACTGGTCGAACTTGATGTTCTTCGAATCCCTTGCCTCAGTCGAGTCCGCTGGATGTGCGATTGGCTCTGAGTCGGATTGTAGTTCTTGGACCCGCTTACGGTAGGCTTCCGCGTGCTCCAGGTACACCTTATTCTGTGGAGCGTTGGGATAGAGTGAGCAGAGTTTCAGGAGAACTTCGATTGCTCGCTGATACTTTGTCCCGGCGATTCGTTTGGAGCCTTTTCGCTCCAATTCGATCGCTTCATGTGCGTACTTCACTGCAAGGGATTCTAACTCTTCTGAAGCTGAGATCAGCCTTTCCTCCATGTGATCCTAAAAGAAGAGGGCGTTTGCTGGCCTCGCCCTAGTCAATGACTATCTTGCCGTCATCCTTCAGCTTCTGGAGAGACCCGCGAATGTCTTCGGCGGGAACTGCCAGTTCCTCGGAGGCGGAATTGAGGCTCAATTCGCCGTTGTGACTCTTGATGTAGTCTAGCACCCGCTCTTCCAAAGGCAACTCTGGCTCTTCTTCGACTCCGGCTGAGGTGACTGCTATCGGAATTCTGGGCTCAGGGACTTGTGGCCTTGGGATGGCAACCGCTGCAGCTGTTCTGGGTTCTGGTGATGGTAGTTCTGGGAAGCGTTCCTTCATTTGTTGGGAAGCGATGGCGCTGGACTCTTCGAGGACTTTTTTCGCCTCGTCGCTAGAGGTTTGAACGTCGGCTCCTTGGTCCGGGATCTCTCCTGTCTCGAGTTCCATGTCGCTAAGCATGTTGTTCACTTCTCCGAGTTCGGTGGCGACTTCGGGAATGACTCCTGCAATTCTGCCTCTAGTCTCGCGCACGACTCCGATGACGGGGGCGATCTGGGCCATGATGTCTCCGAACTCTTCTATCGTCTGGAGTCTGAGAACGACCCGTTCAAGTGCGAGTTCGCTGCTTAGTGTGATGTGTGCCATCTTTCGAATCTCAGCACACTCGTTAGCGTAGAGGGCCGCGTGGGCGCTGTCCTTCGATAATTGGGCGCCTATGCAGCGCTGGAACATCTCTTTGTCTCGCTGCTGGAGCCTGGATGACATGTGCTCCAGTTTTTCTTTCTGGGTTGCGAGCCGATAGAGAGCCTGATCCACTCGCTCCTTCAGAGGAACAGGGTGGACCTTTTCCTCGAGGCTTCTAAACAGGCCACGAAACCCCCTAGGTCTCTCGTACATGAAGGACCATGACCTGGTCCTTCGACTGGCTTGGAGCAGATGGAGCGGGGCTTGGGGCGGCTACTGGTGTCTGGATCGCAGGCGCTGGGACGGTGGAACTGGATGAGTCTAGCTTTGAGAGGTATCCGAAGATAGAGTCGACTTCCTTCCGCTCGGCCATTGCTCGGACTAGGCCGGTGTCAATGGCGTCGCTGACTGCCTTGTAGCTCTGGTCATCGAATTCTCCCGAGGCGTGGAACATCTTGTTGCCGGCGAGATGGGTCTGGAGCTGTCGGAGCTGGATGTTGAGGGTGCTGCTTCTCTGGCTTAGAGTGTCGAGGATCGACTTTCGTTTGGACTTGAGTTCGTTAATGGCGTCTTCGTGCTGTTTTCTCATGTCTTCGTAGACGTCTTTCTGGATGTCGCCGACACTGAAGAGTTCGTCGAGTGCCCGAAGTCGTCTTGTGACTACGTCGAATTCCTTGCGGAATTCTTCTGCCTCAACTTTCCAAGTCGGGGCCAGTACGAGGGTGTCGGCGCTGATAGTTACCCGGTCGCCGGGGCATTGTACGAATTCGCCGTTTCCGACTTCTATTCCTACGCCTGTGATCTCGTCTTTCAGGTTAGCGTTGATTCCTACGACTTTGCCGAAGGTTCTCCCGTATGGGTCCTGTAGGGGTCTGCCGAGGAATCTTCTGATCTGTTCAAGGGTTATGGGCATGATCATTTTCTCCAAAAAGGTTGGTCCGGGCTACCTCGGCACCGTGCTCTCGAGTGTGCCGAGAGCGGGTGATGGTAGCTCCGGGAATTTTTCGCGCATCCTGGTCTCTGCTACGCTGTTTGCTTCGGAGAGAATCTTCTGCGACTCTACTCCGGACGCCTCAAAGTCGTATGATTGACCTGTAGCTTCGCCGACCTCCATGACGACGCTGTTCAAAGACTCGGAGATCTCGCCTAGTTCGTAGCCGACTTGTGGAATGACGCCTTGTACCTGGTTCTTGATGGCTGCTACTACGCCTGCGATCGGGCCCATTGTGGCTGCGACGTCGCCGAATTCCTGGATTGTCTCTAGTCGGAGGCCTACTTGTTCGAGGGCGAGTTCACTGCGGAGTGTGATCTTTGCCATTTTGCGGATTTCTGCGATCTCGTTGGCGTACATTGTGCTGCGTGCGGTGTCGTGGTTCATCTGTGCTTGTACGCACTTGTCGAATAGCGTCTTGTCGTGCTGCTGTGTCTTCATGTTAGCTCCTTCGAGCCGGTTCTGTTGTACTTTCAGCTTGTAGACGACTTGGCTGATTCTTTCTTTGAGGGGTTCTTGGTGGTGGACGCGCTCGGTTATTTTCGAGAGCAGTGGTTCTCTGCTCCCGCGGTCCCAGTTCTTCATGGACTTGTAGGACATGTGGGAATTTCTTCCTCTTGTTTCCCCGGTTGAAGGCGGGTTTCGCCAATTGAATTCTTGACATGGCTAGGTGTGGTTTGAACAGGTGGCGATGGTGATCTTTCAAGGCTAGGCAATAGAGAACGTGTGTTCGACGGATTATGTCGGTGCTTGTTGTGGGGTCCACAGATCGGTTTTGGTTTATATGCGATCCTGAAAACGTCGATCGATCTTGTGTTTTGCACAATTTCGATTTATCTTTGCTAGCTTAGAATCATCCGCGATCCGTTCGATCATTGACACTGTTTTTGTTATCATGTATCGAAAATCGGACTCTTGACGCTGTCTTATCGGCTGTTTTTGCGTTGGAACGCTTTTACCATTTTACCTCATAGATGACGGAATCCTAGGTAGAAAAAATGGGTCTAAACGATCTGACCATAGAGAAACTGATCACTGAGATCAACGGCTACAAAGAAAAAATGCGGACAATACACGAAGAATACGGACGAGCCTCTTCCGACCTGCAAGACCGGATCAACGTACTCGGCTACACATTGAACGAGCATTTGAAACAGACAAAGGACCAGATGGCCACAACACCACAACGACTACTGAATCTAGAGATGAAATTCGTCACCGGCGATGTCAACGAGTCTGAGTATCGGACTCAGCGCACAGAATTCAAAGGCCTACTAGAGAACAATCTCAAGAGCATCGAAGAAATCAAACTGATGATCGACACACTCAGCCACATCGAAACCAAACCACTATTCCCCGGAGAATTCAAACAGACATACCCAGAAAACAAGCCCGCGACCGTAAGCTGGGTCGGAATAGGCGCCATCGCACCCTCGAAGTCATGGACTCCCAGCCAACCACAGTCACTCGCAACCCCAGCGCAGGCTACTCTAGCTCCAAGCAGTGTTGTCGAGGAGCACGTAGAACCAACGTCTCCAGCTCCTGCTCTGCCAGCGAGCAATGGAACCGGTTCTCCTACTCCAGAAACAACCAACGCTCCAAGCGCTTCATTGGACGCTCTCGCAGCCAGCACAGCACCAGTCAGTGCCCCAGTCACATCATCGGACATCGCATCCTCAAACACTCTCGACGAATCATTCAACCTCGCTCCATCACAAGACGTTGCCGAGGATGTTGCTGACGCGCTTGTCGTCAAAGTCGTGGACGATATTCCTACGCTCGACGCTTCCGCACAAGTAGCAACATCAGAGACCTCACAAATCCAGCCAGCGATACCAGGCACAGAAGCTGTTCCAGGCATTCAAGGCTCACCGGACCTGTCCTCGGTCGGCCTCGCGCCCCCGAGCCAGTTCTACAAGGTCGTCTGTCCAAAATGCGGCGCTGACGTACCAAAGCCGGCGAAGGTCTGGGAGCTCAAGGGCGGCAAGTCGAAGAAGAACGTGCTAATCGGGCTCTTCCAGTGCCAAGACTGCAGGGTCAAGTTCAGAGAAGCTCTCACAAGAGAGATACTCTAAACACGACCTTCCGGTAAACCTCTCTCCTCTTATCCTCTTTTTTTTATCACCTCTCTCTTACCTTGTTTCCGTCGCGATGGTAGCAAACCCTTAAGACGCAACGCCTAGCTCCGTGCTCGATAGTTCGAGCATACTCGATTGACAACTGAGACCACAACAATGAGTGAGAAAGTAGAGCAAAAGCCCGCACGTGAACATCACGAGCCCCGCACAGAGAGAACAGAAAGCACTTCTGAACATCGTGAAGAGAGACCACGGGAAGAGAGGCCACGACAAGAGAGGCCTCGGGGCCAGATTCCACCAGATACCGTCTTCATCGGCAAAAAGCCGTTGATGGCGTATGCGACTGCTGTTATGATGCATTTCAACAGCGGCCAGAACACTCTCACCGTCAAGGCTCGGGGACAGTCGATTAGTCACGCGGTGGATGTTGTGGAAGTAGTCCGGCGCCGGTTCTTCCAAGGAAAACTCACCATCAAAGAAGTACGAATCGCCTCGGAAGTATTGGGAGAAGAAGGAGACACGCGAAACGTATCGACGATAGAGATCGTCATAGAGAAAGCTGCATAGAAAGTTCGTTTCTGAAAGGTTTTATTAGCCATCAGGGAACTGTAGAATCACGGGCAGTTCTACGTCGCTAGACTGGCCTGCATACCTTGTTTTTCTCGATGCTCTATTGCTAGCCGGATCTTAACAGGGACCCATCAACAACAGCTTTCGCGGCCTCCCAAGCGTCATGTCGATCCTATCATAGACTCGGACTCTCAGGCATTTTCCAGGGGACTTCCTTGGCACCCTCAGGTGTCAGGATTTTCGCGATCATGTTTTTCGCGGACAAACGGCTTGAGCTTAGGTAGGTTGCTTTCTTCGGACTTTTTCTCGGGGCTCACTCTCTTTGATAACCTCACCAGGGGTCCGGACCTCTATCGAGAGATAGTTCCTGAAATCCTCCGGATTCCAAGTTACAAGCTGGGATGCGTAGACTTCTGCATGGGCGCCTATCAAGAAATCTGGCAGTATCCTTCTGACACCTTCCCCCCGCTTTCTCAGATAGCTTGAATAGAGTTGGCCAGCTCTCTTTGCAATATCTAGTGTTCCCGGAAGGCGGGTCTCGATTCTGTTCACGGCCAAGAATCTCTGGACGCGACGTTCCTCACGTGACGAGTCTTGAGATAGATGGATTCCTGCGTAAAGCTCGCCGTAGCTGATGTCGGACATGACGAGGTCCTGGCGGGTTCTACGTGCCCATTGGAGAAATCTTGTCGTGGGCTGGGAGAACTCGTCGCCTCTCAAATGACTAATGAGAACGCTCGTATCGAGGGCGAGCCTCAGCGCTCGGACCTCAGCCAGTGAACGATCTCAACACTGTTCTTCATCTTACCGAACACCGGATGATCGGCCCAGCTACCCTCCGTCTCCTTCATCACTTTTTCCCAATTATCCTCTAATTTTTCGAGGAGGATCTTACCGTCCTCGTATCGGACGTCAACATCGTCTCCGACCGAAATCTTCGCCTTCTCCCGAATCCTATTAGGCGAATAGGATAAATTAACCTTCCGGACCCCTATCCGAGACCGCGGTGATTCAGTCCAAGCTCGACACGTTCGCCTTGGCACCCTCAGGGTCGTCAGCGTTGGAAGACGCAGAGGTCTCCGCGTTCTGCGCATCCTCCGCCTTCCTCGCCTCTGGCTTGCGAAAGACTATTGTCTGATAATTCCTGGACGTGCTCTGACGCTCTCTCTGCTCCTCCGACTCAATCATTCTCTTCTGCAGAGCCTCAAGCTGAATCGTCATAGCCTCAAGACTGAAATTCTTCAGGATCTGATCCTTATACCAGATCAACTGACCAGCCAGCTTGGTCCACCTGACTCGCTGCGCATTAGGAGTATACTGTGACTTTGCATACTTGTGAGAAGTCTGGATCAGATCCTGAACAGTCTCAATCATAACCTTCCGCTCAGACTGCCGCCAAGCATTGATACTATTCTTAACCTCAGACTCCTCACGAACCTCATCCTCGTCCATTGTAAACCTGCATAATCCTACAAGCATAGTCGAATATGTCCAAGAGAGCAGAACGAAAAGCTGATTGAATATTCGAGCAAAATATTCGAACTTTTCCCTTGTCAGTCTGAACAGAACTGAGTCGCAAGGCTTCTATTACGAGGCGGCTCAAGCAACCAGGATACGTGAGTTCGAGTCGATTCCCTTTCAGTCCCACTTTAGGCCGATATTTCGGACATTATCGGCTGCGAACTAGTTTTCGCGCGGCCCATTTGCTTGTGCCGAAGGCATCGACGGGACGGAATTCGAACTTGGGCATGCATTGATTCTGCTTCGTTCCACGATCATCATGAAAGATCGTCTGAGAACGCCGGTGAAGATCCTCCCAGCGCTGCAACGGCTCTTGCTGACAGCTTGGGAGAAAATGCGAGATGATCTAGGATCATAGTCATCGGTTCGAAGTATCCGACTGTTCTTGCGTTGTCTTTCTCAAGCTGGCGTAGCACGTTGACGGTTTTGTTCCGTGTTATGTGGTGTAGTAGTTTCCATCCGAAGCGCTGATATGAGACGAAGCTCGCCGGGTCCGGGCGGAGTTTGTATGTGTTCCTGACTATTGCTTGGTCCCAGAGCATGACAGTCTCGGGGAGGAAGAAATGTATTGCTTTGCCAAATGTGGTTGGTGGAGCCCCGCAGTCTCGAAAGCTCGAGCTGACGTCAAGAATATGTTGAAAGTCCTCAGGGGCAAGGCTGTAGAGGACTCTGCCTTGAAGACGTTGTAGGTTAGTCAGATTCTTTCTCAGCCAGTTGCTGCAGATCCTTCTGAAGGCTCTGCCTCCGCCTTTGAAGCGCAGGGCTTTCCATTTACCCAAGAATTCGACAGCGTCATCGACCCTAGCTACGGGAGCATCGCTTCTCCGCTCCCAGACGAGCCTCGGCCAGACCCCGTGCGTACTCGCGTCATGAAAAGCGTACTTCTCAGCCACCTCTCGTAGTTGCTCCAAGTCGAAGCTCATCTAGATTCTCACCGTTTGCTACGGAAGCTGTGTAACTTGCTAGGCTCGATAGTCTAGAGGTTTGCGCCACAAGTGAGGCATTTCACGGTTCCTTGTGGGTATCTCGCCCCGCAGTGTCGGCATTGAATCAAGACGACTTCCTTCGTGATGACAGTTTCTCTCACTACTTGCGTTGGCGCAGGACTCCCATATCTTGCAATGACACGCTGTCGACCTTCCTCTTCAAGTTCCCCTCTTCGTCGGACTCGTTCAGCTCTGATCTGATTCCTCCTTCCAGTCCAACCCCCAAAGAACATTCCAATTGCAAATAACCAAATGAGTACGCCGAGCGCGACGGAAATAACGAGCGCGGGTAGAACCACGAAAAAGAAGACCCCCACACTAAGAATCATCACTAAGGTGTAGGTGTTCAAAGCGAGGCCGTCAGAAATACAGGGATATCCTTTCTCCTATAAGAGGAACTCGGGAATCCCTCGACCATAATCTGCTGATAACAGAAGGTCCTTACAACGACATAGGGCTACTTTTCCGCCGCCTCTCGTAGTTGCGTTAGTTCGAAGCGATTAGGCATCTGGAAGCTCTAGGTCCCATGTTTCGTCCACCACGTCGCGGCCGAAGGCGTGATGTGGCTTCGACTCTCTTACTCCGTCAGAGGAGCAGGATGTTGAGGGTATCTGTCACAAGAAGGACTGAAAGAGATTTCTGCAGGTCTCTGAGCTGTGCATTGTCTT
>Ga0209237_1001816_pt1 | contig 12612 bp, 15 predicted proteins | sample GraSoi013_1_40cm_2_FD_185820 | JGI IMG/M metagenome (GOLD analysis project Ga0209237, IMG submission 185820) | Grasslands soil microbial communities from the Angelo Coastal Reserve, California, USA - Sample 10_02_2013_1_40cm (SPAdes) (version 2) | ecosystem: Environmental > Terrestrial > Soil >... | reverse complement strand
TTATGCGGCAATCTTCAGTGGCGCCGCTACGGTATTTGTGGCTGGTGATCCATTCAAACTGGGATACGGACCAGGTGGTATGCCAAACCCGTCTGACGCAGTGCCTCCATTAGGGAAGAATAGCATTCCACAAAAGACTTTAGTTCATTGTCTGTGCACTGGGGGAGCACAGGGCGTTCTTCCATCACCAAAAATAAAGTTTGATTCTAAAGGATACCAGCTCGGAAATCTTGCAAAAGTCACTCTCACTTTTGATTCTATCCCAATATTTCCTATATCTGCTTTGAAAGTAGACATATCTAGTTCCAAGAATAATACGAAAGAAATATCGCTTACGCAAACGAGCGACAAACAAGCAGTTGGTCAGATTATGCTCCTGAGTAGTTGTAGTCCAGCCGATAATGCGTGCTTGAAAGTGGAAAACGGACAGGATCTGTCTGCTATGTACTATGATACAAATATTCAGGATTACGTATACGATGTCTCTGTAATACTAGCTCCAGGTGAAGTTGCGTTTGCTAAACATAAATACGTGATCGGTGAATCGGTGGCAGTAACAGTATATGATCCAACCAAGTCAGGCAATGGCATAACGCCGGGAACGGTTGACGTAACTTTGACCTCCCAATCGCCCTCTACGCCAGGAACCGCTTCTGCCCCGAGCGGAATCCTGTCTCTTAAACTCATAGAAACTGCAGATCCTCAGACTGGTTTGAATAATACTGGAATATTTTCAAATGAATGGTTGGTGACGTTAACAAAAACAAACGATGCTACGATACCAACAATTGATTCATCTGCAGGCGACACACTCATCGTCACATATCAAAACTCTCAAGACCAAGCTAATGTTATTGATATAAAGTCAAGAGAAGCTGGCTATGGTTACGCAAGTAATCTGGCGTCCTTTAATCAATCAACTCCGCCAGTTGCTAAGAAGGTGAATTGTGCATCAAGTACCTACGGATACGACACAACGGATTATGATGGCATATGCGACAAGTGGGAGAGCACCGGAACAAATCTTGTAGTTAATGTCTCTACGTTTCCAACCTGGACTTATACTGGTTGTGGTGCAAGTAATCTTTTGGATCCAGTGTGTCCTAAGAAGGGTCAGAAGGATGTTTTTGTTTTTGTTGATTCAATACCTAACTTCCAACCATCTTCTAATCAATCATTTGTCGATGTTGTAAATGTATTCAACGGAATCAATTTGGGAGGAAATAATAACCCTAAAGCGCATGTCTTAGTCAATCACAATTGGTATAGCGGCGCATTTGACACAACCGGAGTGCAAAACATTAACAGCCTGATTTTTCCAAGTGACTTTAACCAATTGAAGATTAATAATTTTCTGTCTGATAGTCATAATCCAACGCATATTGCGCAATCTCAAGTGATGCATTATTCGCTAGTAGGAGACAAACTTGCCAGTCCGTATCAATCATCGTCAGGATTTGGCGAATACACTGGAAATGATTTCGTGATAACTCTCGGAGCTTTTGGTCAAACTCAAAGTGGTACACATAGTACCGTTTCAAATGATATAATGGAGGGAACATTTATGCACGAATTAGGTCACAATTTGGGTCTTGATCACGGCGGAGGAGATAGCATTAACTGTAAAGTAAACTATCTTAGTGTCATGAGTTATACAAGGCAATTCCAAAGTGCCTTTAACTGGCCAAGTGGGGTTTCTCAGACACTGAATTATTCTGGAGAAGCATTAGGGACCATTAGCGAGAGTTCTAATGCTGATAATAATAATGTAGGTGGGCTTAACAGAGCCCAATCAGCGACAGTATTTGGACCACCTCAAAATGGTGTTCACGCCTCCTGGCAAATGCCTACGTGGACTAGATCTGGTACAAACACAATAGATGCTGATGGTCATGCAAATACCCCAACAGATACTAATATAGATCTGAACAACATAAACATCGATACTGCTCCAGGAACAGCCAGCAACGTTGCATGCGCAGCTGATGGAGCAACGGATTCTATGTCAGGATACAACGATTGGACTCATCTGAACTACCAATTCAGGACATCGTCTAACTTTGATGCCGGTTTTGGTGTGGAATTCATACCGGGACATAACACCGACATATCAATAGAAACGTATCATGACTTCATAAAATCCAGTCTCATTGGATTGCAGGCGGTATATGATGATCCATCGAGCGGTGTTTCTCCGTCTAACTTGGACATTGTTGATGGCATGATAAAGGATGCGATTATTTCAGTAGTCAGTAACAACTATCAGAGGTATTACACAGACATGAAAAGTCTAAGTGATACCTGTGCAAGCTATGTGAATCCAAGTTCATTTCATTACGTTTGTGAAATTTTGACTGATGGTCAATTACGGGCAGCAAAGTTGACGCTTCCACCAACAGTGCCTGGTGCACCGCAAAGTCTAACAGGAAAAGCAAGTGGTAATACAATTACGTTGAATTGGCTACCTCCTGCAGAAAATGGTGGTTCATATATCAAGGGATACAATATTACACGAAGTACAAATCAGGGGGGTCCATATACTATAATTGCCGACAATGCAGGCAATGTAACCTCATACGATGATGTGGGTCTAGCTCAATATACCAAATATTTCTATCACGTGCAAACAATTAATGATATTGGACTAAGCGAGCCCTCTGAGGTGAACGTCATCACTGGGGGCAATGAAGGACTTTGTATGGCCTGCTAATTACTATAGAAAAATCAGAAATAATAATACAAACTGTGTAAATCCACCATTCGGACGCAAGATCTGTTAAATCTCCTAATCAGTTAATTTCAAAATTTCAGAAGACATTTTACTAGTTCTCATTTTTCAGATGTAAGTGAAGTCAATTAATTTTGTTTTGCTTGGTGATGAATCAATTGCCAGAGATTTTGGTAAAAAGGGTACCGCTACCGATCTTACAGTATACGACAGAAAAGATGCCGAAGTTTTGCGAACCTGGGTGGTACCTTCGGCATTTCCTGGCAAGATCCCGCCATTACTTCAGGCATTGAACATGGCAGAGTACGTAATATTCTATGTCACGAAACTTGACAAATTCACAGGCGAACAAATTGTTGCACTAGATATACTAAACAAGACATCAGGACTCTTGTCACACTCTTATGATGTTGACAGAAACACACTGCTTTCCATGGTAAAAGGAACTGTTGTAGAACAATACAAGTTAGTTGAACTGCAAAATCTAAAAAAAGTGATGGACTTGTTGCAGCCAATTTCAAAAGAGGGAAGACTCAAGATAACAATAGACCATTGTTTTGATGTCAAAGGTGTAGGAACTGTAATTCTAGGTAAGGTAACACAAGGAAAGATTCGAGCTTATGAAAATCTAAAGATAATGCCAAAGGGGATAGATGTAGTGGTAAAATCAATTCAAATGCATGATGATACAGTTGAAGAAGCAGTTTGTCCAGCCAGGGTAGGACTAGCAGTAAAAGGTATAGTTCCAGACGACGTACAACGAGGTGACATTTTATGTATCCAAGACACTGTCATGGTATCACAGGAAATTGAGTTGGACTATACCGCCAACAAATTTTTCAAAGAGAAGATATCTGAGAATCAAACCTTTTTGGTAAACATTGGGCTTCAGATACGCCCGGCAAAGTTAACTTCACTTGATCCAATGAAACTTGCTTTGGGAAAACCAGCCGCATATGAAAAAGGAGAGGTCTGTGTTATTTTAAAGCCAGAATCTGTCTCAATTAGAATAGTAGGTAGCGGCAAGATAAAATAAAAAAGAACTCACTGAATAATCATCGGAAGTGTCGAATCTATACACATGAGAGTGGTCGTAGAGCGCACCTCCTTTATTCTTCTTATCTTGAATGTTATTATGTCCCGTAAGGTTTCAACTGATTGAACCTCAACTTTTGCCACAATATCGTAATTTCCTATGGTTCGTTCTATTTCCGTGATCCCTGTGATGCTCCTTAATTCCTCTTCGACCGACAATTCATACCCCATTTCGCAATTTATCATAATGAAGGCTGCCTCGGGCGGTGCATATGTCACAGAAGACCTTTCCATAACATTGTATAGTAACAATGGTATATTGGTAGTACTATCAAAGTTAGCTTACTACTAGTGATTTTAGCTTACTTTTTCCAAAACCATTTCCTTGGTTGAGATCGAGATACGGAATAAACCGGATAGTCGTGCTTGAGTCCAAGATAATATGCATCGATGAAGCTAAACTCGAAATTCTTAAATGACTTTACTATCTGGTGCAGATCCCCTCCTATGACTAGACCATTTGGTCGCGCTGCGATCTTGATCTTTGAACACATGTTAACTGTTGGACCAAAAATATCGTCTACGGGTAAACCGGATGTGTGAGCTACGCTTAGAGTGCCATAGTCATAACTTATCCTAAAATCTACTGGCGGCAGCTTGTACTCTGACATTAATCTATTAATGGTATCATGAGACTCTATCATGGCAAGGCCGCATTCAAGAACCTCACCAAAGGCATCTTTTATTTCGCCGTCTGCGGTCTTGGGAAAGTAGTACAATAGACTATCTCCTAGATTTTTTACAACTACGGCATCGTACTCTCTTGCTATTATTGACATTGCGTTGAGGAAGATGGTATAGTATTCACACATTTGGCCGTTTACCAGCTTTGCAGTAATTGCAGTCGAATCAACTATATCTACAATGCCAACGCAACAGGCCTTGGTGTCCCCTGAGAATAGTACTTCATTGACAATCTTCTTTTTGAGAGTTACAAGAAGGTCTTCTTGGTTGATGCGTCGAAATGACTCTGACGTAAACGTCATGCTTTACTGTATGTGTATAAGCTGATAATGGATACTTAGCTTGATCCACAACTGATTAGCTGTGCTGCCAAGTAGGCGTAATATTGAACAAATCCATAACAATGCCATGAATACGTATGGATTTACAGAGTGCCAGGGGTGTGGCTCGCCAAAAGCTGTCATCAACTTTGTATCAAAGTATCACGGTCTTAGAGGTCAATGCCCAGATTGCGGTTCAAATTGGCCCGAATCGTAAATTAGGCAATAAGGTTTTTAGATGCTTATGATGCAAAGGGATGAGATGAAACAAGATTTTGACAGCTCCGCCAATGAATTTTTGGAGCTTGCAAGCGAACAAAGACTTGCCATTCTCTTGAGGTTATATGAACAGAAATCAAAAGTATCTATTCTGGCAAAAGAACTAGATGCTACAGTTCCAGAAGTTTACAGGAACTTTGAGCGCTTAGGAAAGGCTGATTTAATCACAAAGGAAGCAGACGGGGATTACAGCATAACTACATACGGAAAAATAGTATGCGGTCAGATTCCTGCTCTGAAATTCCTTTCAAGTAACAAGAAATATTTTAAAAATCATGACTTTGGCGACGTCCCACAAAAATTTCTCCAAAGAGTTGGCGCTCTACTAGAAGGCAAACAAATCAAAGGATTTGTCAAAGTAATGGAACAATGGAAGGATGTTTACAAAAACGCCAACGAGTATATCTGCAACATTCTCTTTGAGGTGCCATACACTGCAGATTTGCTCGAACCACTAGTTAAGAGGATAGGAAATGGTGTAAAGCTACGCTCCATACTCTCGGAGACTGCGATAATACCAAAAGAAAGGAGGCAAATGCTAGATAAACTCGGATTTAAAAAATTAATTGAACAAGGACTAATCGAAAGAAAGATGAAGAAAAATGTCTCAGCGATGGTAATTTTAAACGAGAAAGAGGCATGTGTTATGTTTCCAAAAATAAGTGGCGAAGTAGACATTAGCGAGGGATTTTACGGCGACAGCTCTACATTTCAAGAATGGTGTCTAGATTACTTTAATTATTGTTGGGATGGTGCAGGACCATTCCAAGAAAGCAAGCTAAAAAGAGAATAGAGAAACTTTTTGAAAAACATCCCTGGATGTCAGAAAGACACCGAGTATTTTTCAAATGGTCTGCGTGACGCTTTTTGCATGAAAATGTTTAGTAAAATAGACGCATAATAGTAGGGTTGTTAATGGCTCATCTTGATTCTACTGGTCTGTTTTCATGGTCAATAGTTACAGCTGCATTTATGATAATTACTGGTCTAGTCTACAGAAAAATTTCCAGAAATAGAAAAGATGAATCACATACACCTTGAAAAAAAGGGACTAAGAGGACTAGCAATAGCAGAGAGTTTCAAGCAGGGAGACAAAGCATCAAGACTCGCTGGTATAGTAATGCGGCGTGACTTTGTAATTGATGGTTTTGTTTTTGGAAAATGTACAATAGAAGGAGATGATGCCACTGATTCGATTTTGAACATGTACTCAAAACTAGAGCGAGACGATATAAGCTTCATCTTGATCTCAGGACTGATTATATCAATGTACAATATTGTTGACATGAAGAAAATACAAAATGAAACAGGACTGCCAACTATAGGTGTGACCTATGAAGAATCAAAAGGAATTGAGGAGGCTATAAAGCACCATTTTCCTAATTCGTATCAATCAAAGGTAGAAAAATACCACAACCTTGGTACAAGAATACGGTCTAGTCTTCATACGGGATACAAATTATACCTACGAGTTGAAGGATGCTTGCCGCAAGAAGCAACAAAGCTACTTGACATTTTTACGCTTCAGGGTTCAATTCCAGAGCCACTCAGAGTGGCACAGCTTCTCGCACGAACAACAATGTCTCTATGAAACAACCAAGAATCACTTGCGTTCTTCTTTTACTACTTGCCACTTGCCACCAGTTAACCTCGATGACGTAAATTCAATTTGTCCTATGACTCTCTCGCCTTTTCTTATCATCCCATATTCGGTCTTTGAAAGTTTTAGAACAAGGTGTCTTGTTTTGTATCCGCCTTCAATTACTTTTATCTTAAAACGTTTACTTGCTCGAATCGTAATATCTCTTGCAGCCTTGGGATCGCCTATCCAGGAAAACATTTCAAATGAGCCAAAATTCTTGGTCTCTACTTCGTGGCCGTAAAGTCTTGCTTCAAGCTTCCAACCCATTTTTTTTACTTCTTCGTTCATCCATTGTACTGCTTGAGTTCCATAACCCTTTTCAATCCCAAAGGATTCCGAATCCATCTGAGATCTCAAAGAATTACGTGCATATAACTTGAAAAGAGCTTTTCCAGAATAGTATTATAAATCGCAAAAGCCATTGTAAAACCATTGAATCGTACTGCGTTTGATATAAGAAAGGCAATTGAATCAAATTGGAAAGAATATCTTTCACGGTACGGAAATCTTTTCTCGTCTAATTTTATCGATGGTTCAAGCCCACCATCAGTCTTTGTTGGCACTTACGGGTATCCAAAGGTGCTGGTGGGTCCAATGCTGCCACCAATTCACGGTGATACTACGATATTGGACTTGCCGGAAAAATGGATAGGAAAGAGCCTTGATGATATAGTAAACTACAGGCTAAGTTTGGTCCGAGGAATAAAGCAGGTTCCAGTAAAAAAACCTCAGGGACAGTATATCGAAAATCTGCAAGATCTTGCCATGTCATCTCATGCCACCGATGCGGAAATGGAATTTACAAAAAAGACTGCTCCTATAGTATCCATCGATGGCCACAGCCCAATTTTTGGTCCCATTGGTGAGATAAAATCTGCCAAATTTGCAACATCATCATCTGATAAAGATATCCAGAAAGCATTCTATGATAAAGACCTCTTAGCGCAAGACGCTGTTGTAGAACTATACAATAGAGGTATTGAAGTTACCAGAATTCAAAAGTGCTTTAGTATTGGAATGTTTGGCAAGGAAAGAAAACTTGTCCCGACACGATGGAGCATAACTGCCACTGATGATATAATATCAAAGTCCTTGGTAGAAAACATTCTTGAGTATGATCTGTTGGATACTACACTACTCTTTAGGTATAATCATATAGGAAACTTTTTTGCCGTAGTCATCTTTCCTAGTAGATGGATGTTTGAGATGCAAGAGGCTTGGTATGATGAACATGGTGATGTAGGATTTGGTTCTGATTTTGAAGACGCAAGAGGTCTTGATCATTATCCAGAAACAGCAGGGGCCCATTTTGCTTCAAGATTAGCAGTAGCAGAATATTTAGAAAAGAGAAAAGCTCAGGCTGGTGCAATTGTCCTCAGGGAGATCCGACCAGAGTACGCTGTCCCAGTAGGAGTATGGCAAGTGCGAGAAGGCGTAAGAACGGCATTAAAGGAGAGACCTGTCATGGTATCAAGTCTTGAACAAGGACTAGATCTTGCCTGCAAAGGATTGAGCATAGACAAAAAAGAATGGCTTTCAAGAAGTAAATTGCATAAAGCAAGAAATCAAAAATCCATATCTGAATTTTTTTAGTTGCTAGAGTTTTTATTTACCCCATTTTGCACCTAACGTGTTGCAGCACAAAAGCATGATAATCGCGTTAGCGATAATTGCATCTCCAATATTGTTTGCCTTGGCGGTGTTTCCCGATACATTTAGCCTGGGCTGGAACCAAGGCAGAGGAGGATTTCTTTTTGCTATGGCCTTCATAGCTGCAGAGCTTTTCGGTCTAAAACTTGAGATCCCAAAAAAGAGATTGATAGCGATAATTCCACTTGCAGCATTGGCAATAATTTATCTCTCAAGTCTAGATTTCGGGCTGAAAAGTTATCTTGTATCTGTTGCGCCAAACTATCATGTCAATATAGTGGATTCATGGACTTGGATGTGGGATTTTATCGTAATAGCTATTTTCTTTGTTGCGAGCATGACGATATTGTTTGGAAAGAGATGGATAAGAATATCTCCCGCAGGTCCGATTTATTCAGCAGGGACCGCAATAATTTTATCACTTGACGCATTCTTCCCGTACGATTCCCTTGGACCTTTGCAGTATGTTGTCCCTTATTTGGTAAGACTTGATGTATTCTTTGTTAATCTGTTTCATCTTGGAATAGCAAGTGCACACAACAACATAATGTTTCTAAGAGGCGACCATGGTCCAATGGCTCTCCAAGTGTTCTGGCCGTCTGCGGGGGTACATAGTATAATAATATACTCACTTGTAATGATGGCCTTTTTGTTAAAGATGAACATCCCAAGAGACCGAAAGGCCGTATACTTTGTGCTGGGTGTCATAGGAACCATAGGTGTAAATGTTATCAGGATCTTTTCTCTTTCAGTTTTTGTTCTAAAGGTATCTACTAACGTAACCGAGTTTGAATCGTTTCATGGTATAGCAGGCGAAATAATGTTCTTACCCTGGCTTTTCATCTTCTTGTTAATAGTAACGTACGTGGAAACAAGACGTTTAAAAAAAAATGAAATTGCCAAGCATGAATTTAGTAAAAATCAATAGAGATATCGGAGAAGGAACTTTTAGGCTAGATGAGATATTCACAGGGCTAAAGGATGCTGAGATTCTTCTACGAGTCTTTGAGACAAAAGAAGAGCTAAATGATGTTTTCTCAAGAACCAAAGTAACTGTGGACATTCACAGTCATTACATGCATGTAAACAATGAAGATGCAACAATTGTTATTGGGTTAGATCATCTGAAAACTTCGGATAAAAAAATTCTCTACCTGGATATTGTTCACGAACTTGTGCATGTAAGGCAGCAAAGGCGGGGACTAGACTTGTATGACAAGGCGTACTCCTATGTGGATAGACCAACAGAAGTGGAAGCTTATACAATAACTGTTCAAGAGGCAAGAAGACTGGGAATGAAAGACTCGGAAATCTACGACTACCTCCATGTGGAATGGATAACATCAGATGAGCACAAAAAATTGGCCACAAGCGTGGGACTATCATTTTAAAAGAATCTTGTAATGTCTACTTGGCCGGCAACCTCTGACAAGTCCGATACTTTTACACCTAATCTCCTGACAGGTAATTTCTGGTCTTCTAAAGACTCGCTTAATAGCTGCATGGCTGTTTTTTTTAACTCCTCAAGATTTGATGTAGAATTTTTTAGAGTCTTTGATTTGGTCCTGTTTGAAAGGTCAGATTGAACAAATTGAATACCAACAGATTTGAAGAGTAGGTTGTCCTTTGCTATAGTATCATGCAAGTCTTCACATAATCTCTCAAGGTCCTTTGATAAAAAGTCAAACTCCTTAGAATCATGCTTTAGTGTGACTATTCTACTGTATTGAATTGGGTCATGTCTTGGTGAAACAGGATCATCGTCTATTCCGCGGGCTGCATTATAGATGTAGGTTCCACCTTTTCTCCCAAAATGACTATTTAGAGTAAAGACATCTACACTTCGCAACTGAGCTATGGTTTGCAGTCCCATCTCAGAAAATTTCTCTTCTGTTTTCTTGCCTATTCCGGGAATTGTTCTTATTGGTAAAGGTCCAAGAAACGACTCGATTTTTTCAGGAACTACCACCGTAAGTCCGTCGGGCTTTTTAAAATCCGAAGCTATCTTTGAGACAAGTTTGTTTGAGGATACTCCTACAGTGCTTGAGAGTCTAGCTGAACTGCGAATCGTATTTTTTAGTTGTTGCGCCAAGTGCGCCGCCTTTTCAAAATTGCCATCGGTTCTTTTTGTCACATCAAGATACGCTTCATCACGGCCAACGTACTCGAATATATCCGCATACTCTCTGATCGTGCTCATGGCCTTATCAGACACATCAGAGTAATACTCAAAATCTGTGGGCAAGAATACCGCATCCGGAATTTCTTCTAGTTTTCTCTTTGCAAACTTGATTGGCATTCCGGATTTTACACCATATTTTCTTGCAAGGTAATTTGCAGTTGCCACCGCACCACTATCTCCGCCACGGTCAGAGTAGACACATACTATCACAGGCTTGGTTTTCAGATCTGGATTACGAAGCTCCTCACATTGCGCGTAAAAATAATCAAAATCAACATGGAATACGACTCGTCCTGTCACATTATCTATTGAAATAAAATCCTTATTACGTTATTGATGACTTCTTGCGATAAATCAAGTCACATGTTATAATCTAAATACTCTACAGGATTAGATTCGCCATGGATTATCCTGTTGAAGTCCAAGCAGACGGAATCAAGCTACAACCTGAAAAGATGGAAATTGACAAGTTGTATTATTGTCTCTATCAAGATAAAATAATGCTTTTTTATAAGGATCATAGTGAGATGCTAAATTGTTACGAAATTTCAGAGAAAGATATCGTAGATCAAGTGAAACAATCAAAAACAGAAGATATTGAAAATATATTGCAAAAATTCATAGACGAGAAGAATCTTAACCATTAAATAAAACACATCAAGAGATGTTCTGTGACACGTCCGCCTAACATTGTCTTTATCGGAAAAAAACCAATTCTAACATACGTAAATGCCACACTTACACTTCTTGCAAACGAACCTACTGTAATAATTAAGGCAAGAGGAAACAGCATAACTGCAGCAGTTGATGTGTCTCAGATGATAGTAAAAAGAATGAATGCGGTTGGCTACAAAGTAAGCGGCGTGAGAATTTTTTCTGAAAGGTTGGAATCAAAGGACGGAAAAGAAAGAAACGTTTCAACAATTGAAGTCGATGTTTCTAGAAGCCAAAATGACTAGTGTCTTTCTGAGGGGGACTGTAATAGTAGTTTTGCTCGCAGTTGTAATAGCCTTAGTTTTGTACAATACTAAATTGATTGATGCCTGTCCGTTAAGACAAGTGTACGTTACCTATGAGATAAAAAAATTCGACGAAACAAAGGATCCGCAACTGTGTGATGAACTAAACGGCAAAATATCTCAGTTTGATACTGACTGCAAATCAGAGTTAGAGGTACTTGACTGTGGTTAATGTAATGCTTGTATGAGAAAGGTTATCCCAAAATAGACAAGAACGCCGCTTATTGATATCATAAAAACATTGTAGTTTTTTTCTGAAAGTATCTTTTTTCCACGCCCAGAAAGATACCCAACTATTCCAAGCCATGCATAATCCATCCAGATATGAAAGGCAAACATTACTCCTATACCTATCAAAGAATAGAGAAGTAACGCATCTGAAATAAGCTTGAATCCTATTGTAAACCACCAAACAAGAAAGAATGGATTGAGCGCAGTGAGGAGTATACCTGCCAAAAACGGTCCGTGCTGGGGCGCATATTTTGAAGAAGATCTTTTCAACACATTTCTTATCTGCAGCCCCGCAAAGCCAAAAAGGCTGAGAGCCCCTAGTATGGATACATATTCTCTGAATTGCGGTAATGCAGAAAGCGAAATGGCACCTGCTCCAGTCAGTATAACTAGGGGCAATTCAACTATGGTGTGACCATATGCTAGCTTGAGGCCAGTCTTCCACCCTCCTTTGATACCATAGACTACATTGGCAGCAAAAAGTGGTCCAGGCGACATGACTCCAGAGACGGAAATTGTGATTACAGTTGCAGCAAATTCAAGCAAAGAAGCCATTTCTGAAAATTATCTATCTAGTATGAGAAAATTTTTGATGAAGATTCTGTCTTGTCTGCTAGGAAACTCATGACCTCTGATGCGCTATTTTTGTGTATGAATTCGTCGTGCCCATTCTCTGACATGTTTATACAGTATCGTCTAGCAGTTTTGTTTATGAAGATTCGACTAGTTTTATTATCAATTCTAAGTCCTTCGTCCGAGTCTAGAACCTGAATGGATTTTTC
>Ga0209237_1001815_pt1 | contig 12618 bp, 10 predicted proteins | sample GraSoi013_1_40cm_2_FD_185820 | JGI IMG/M metagenome (GOLD analysis project Ga0209237, IMG submission 185820) | Grasslands soil microbial communities from the Angelo Coastal Reserve, California, USA - Sample 10_02_2013_1_40cm (SPAdes) (version 2) | ecosystem: Environmental > Terrestrial > Soil >... | reverse complement strand
TCCGAAGATCACCGTCAAGGAGAGCCCGTGGGACTGCGCGCTCTGGGTCGTGCCGCACCACGAGAAGAAGCCGTGGGACGACCCGCGGGTGCGCCGGGCGCTCACGCTCGCGGTGGACCGCTGGAACGGATCGAAGGCGCTGTCGCGGATCACCATCGTGAAGGAAGTCGGCGGCGTCCAGGTGCCCGGCACGCCGTACGCCGCCACCGAGGCGGAACTGGGCAAGCTCGCCGGCTACGGCCGCGACGTCGAGGCCGCCCGCGCGGAAGCGCGGCGCCTGCTCCGTGAGGCGAACGTCCCCGACGGTTTCGCGTTCGTCCTCAACAACCGCAACCTGCCCGAGCCGTACGAGCCGCTCGGGATCTGGCTCGTCGACCAGTGGAAGAAGATCGGACTCAACGCGACGGTGCGCATGCTGGAGAGCGCCGCCTGGTTCCACGCGCTCCGCAGCGGCGACTTCGAGGTGAGCCTGGACGGGCAGTGCGGCTACATCGTCGAGCCCGACCTCGACCTCTACAAATTCCTCTCCGCCGACCGCACCGACGCCAGCTACGGGCGCTACACGGACCGCACGCTCGACGCGCTCTACGACCGCCAGGCCCGCGCGCGCGACGTCGAGGAGCGGCGCAAGCTCGTCCGCGAGTTCGAGAAGCGCCTGCTCGACGAGCAGGCGCACGTCATCCCGACTCTCTGGTGGCACCGGATCGTGCCGTATCACACGCGGGTGCGCGGCTTCACGATCACGCCGAGCCACTTCCTGAACGGCCAGCTCGATACGATCTGGCTGGTGGAGTAGGACCATGCGCGCTCGGACCATTCGCGGGGCGCTGCCCGCCGCGTCGCTCGTCTTGCTCGCTCTACTGTCGCCCGCCTCGGCGCAGGACAAGCCGCGTTACGGGGGCGAGCTGATCTTCCTCGTGCCCTCGGAGCCGCCGTCCTACGACGGCCACCGGGAGGGCACGTTCGGCGTCGTGCACCCGCTGGCGCCGCACTACAATACTTTGCTGCGCATCGACCCGACCGATCGGACGGGCACGAGGCCCGTTCCGGACCTGGCGGAGTCGTGGACGATCTCGCCGGACGGGCTGACGTACACGATCCGACTGCGGCAGGGCGTGCGCTTCCACGACGGCAGCGTCATGACCTCGCGCGACGTCAAGGCCAGCTACGACAAGATCATCTTCCCGTCCGCCGGCGTGATTTCGATGCGCAAGGGGGCCTACCAGGTGGTCGAGGTCGTCGAGGCGCTCGACCCGCATACCGTGCGCTTCCGGCTCAAGTGGCCCGAGGCCTCGTTCCTGATCAACCTGGCCTCGCCCTACAACTGGATCCTGAAGGCGGACATCCTGGCCAAGGACGTCCGCTGGTACGAGACGAACGTGATGGGCACCGGGCCGTTCAAGTTCGTCGAGCACGTGAAAGGCTCGCACTGGGTGGGAAAGAAGAACGCGGACTACTGGGACAAGGGTCGGCCGTACCTCGACGGCTATCGCGCGATCTTCATCAACTCGAACTCCGCCCAGGTGGCCGCCATCCGTGGTGAGCGCGCGCACATCCAGTTTCGCGGCTTCGCCCCGGCCGACCGCGATGCCCTCGTGCAGGCGCTGGGCAGCAAGATCACCGTGCAGGAGAGCCCCTGGGACTGCGTCCAGCTGGTCACGATGAACCACGAGCGCAAGCCCTTCGACGACAAGCGCGTTCGCCGCGCCCTGACGCTCGCGCTCGACCGCTACGAGGCGTCGAAGAACCTCTCGCGCATCGCCGTCGTGAAGGAAGTGGGAGGGATCCAGGTGCCGGGCACGCCGTGGGCCACGCCCCCATCAGAACTGGAGAAGCTCGCGGGTTACGGGCGCGACACCAGGGCCAACCGCGCCGAGGCCCGCCGGCTGCTGCGCGAGGCCGGCGTGCCCGACGGCTTCGCGTTCACGTTCAAGAACCGTGGGATCCCCCAGCCCTACGAGCCGATCGCGATCTGGCTGATCGACCAGTGGCGCCAGATCGGACTGAACGTCAAGATGGAGACCATCGAGGCCTCGGCCCATGTCTCGTTCCTTCGGCGCGGCGACTTCGACGTGGCCAGCGACGCCCAGTGCGGCTTCGTCGTGGAGCCCGACACCGACATCCAGAAGTTCCAGTCGGTCGGGATCTCCGACAACAACTACAGCCGCTACAAGGACCCGGTGCTGGACGACCTCTACGCGAGGCAGTCACGCGCCGTGGACCCCGAGGAGCGCAAGCGACATCTTCGGGCCTTCGAGAAGCGGCTGCTCGACGAGGAGGTTCACTACTTCTACACGCTGCAGTGGCACCGGATCGTGGCGCACAACGCCAGGGTCCGTGGCTGGACGATCACGCCGAGTCACTTCCTGAACCAGCAGCTCGACACGATCTGGCTGGCCGAGTAACCGTCCGTCGCGCGGAGTGAAAGAGAGAGCCATGACCACAAGAGTCCGGGCGGCCTTGACGGCCGCATTGCTCGTCGGTTGCTCGTTGGTGTCGCCCGCCTCCGCGCAGGACAAGCCGCGCTACGGCGGCGAGCTGATCTTCCTGGTGCCCTCGGAGCCGCCGTCCTACGACGCCCACAAGGAGGGCACCTTCGGCGTCGTGCACCCGCTGGCGCCGCACTACAACACGCTGCTGCGCGTCGACCCGTTCGACCGGACGGGCAGTAAGGTCGTTGCGGATCTCGCGGAGTCGTGGACGATCTCCCCGGACGGGCTCGTCTACACGCTCCGACTGCGGCAGGGCGTGCGCTTCCACGACGGCAGCATCATGACCTCGCGCGACGTCAAGGCCAGCTACGACAAGATCGTCTTCCCTCCGCCGGCGACGTCGTCGTACCGCAAGGGACAGTACCGCGCGGTCGAGGTGGTGGAGGCGCCGGACCCACAGACGGTCCGCTTCAGGCTCAAGTGGCCGGAGGCGTCGTTCCTGATGACGCTGGCCTCGCCCTACAGCTGGATCTTCAAGGCCGACATCCTGGCCAGGGACGTCCGCTGGTACGAGAAGAACGTGATGGGCACCGGCCCCTTCACGTTCGTCGAGCACGTGAAGGGCTCGCACTGGATCGCCAAGAAGAACCCGAGCTACTGGGACAAGGGCAAGCCCTACCTCGACGGCTACCGCGCGCTGTTCATCAGCTCCTCGTCCGCGCAGGTGGCGGCGATCCGCGGCGAGCGCGCGCACATCCAGTTCCGCAGCTTCAGCCCGGCGGAGCGCGACAGCCTCGTGGGCGCGCTCGGGCCGAAGATCACCGTGCAGGAGAGCCCGTGGGACTGCTCGATGCTGGTGGCGATGAACCACGACCGCAAGCCCTGGGACGACAAGCGCGCGCGCCGCGCGCTGACGCTGGCCCTCGACCGCTACGAAGGCGCCAGGAACCTCTCACGCATCGCGGTGGTGAAGGACGTCGCCGGCATCCAGGTGCCGGGCACACCGTGGGCGACGCCGCCGGCCGAGCTGGAGAAGCTCGCGGGCTACGGGCGCGACATCAAGGCCAGCCGCGCGGAGGCGCGGCGGCTGCTACGCGAGGCGGGGATTGCCGACGGCTTTGCGTTCACGTTCAAGAACCGCGGCATTCCCCAGCCCTACGAGCCGCTCGGGATCTGGCTCATCGACCAGTGGCGGCAGATCGGGCTCAGCGTGCGGCAGGAGACCATCGAGGCGTCGGCCTACCATCCGATGCTGCAGCGCGGCGACTTCGACGTGGCCATGGACTTTCAGTGCAGCTTCGTCGTCGAGCCCGACATGGACATCGACAAGTTCCAGTCGGTCGGCGTCTCGGACCGCAACTTCGGCCGCTACAAGGACCCGGTGCTCGACGACCTCTTCCTCAAGCAGGCGCGCGCGCTCGACCCCGAGGAGCGCAAGCGCTACCTGCGCGCGTTCGAGAAGCGGCTGCTCGACGAGGAAGTCCACTACCTCTGGACGCTGCAGAACCACCGGATCATCGCGCACAGCGCCAAGGTGCGGGGCTGGACGATCACGCCGAGCCACTTCCTGAACCAGCAGCTCGACACGGTGTGGCTGGCGGAGTAGGAATCACTTCTCCGGCGTCAGCACGACGTTAATGGTGCGGCACCTGACTCCGCACCAGTTCACCTCGACGCCGGACGTCGTGTCGGAGTCGAAGTTCACGGTCCGTTCCGCATAACCCGGCTTGCGAAACGTGACGTAATACGTTCTGTCGCCCCGCACGTGTCCACGCAGGTGAATGATGTAGCGGCCGCTGTGGTCGGTGGTCGTGGCGCCAAGATGGTGCTTCGCATGTTCCGAATCAGCCTCCAGCGCCACCTCGACCTCCTCGAGTGGCCGGCGTACCTGACCTGCGCTGTCCACGGAGCCGTAGATGGTGACGGCTGCTCCTCTAACCTCCAGAAACGGCTCGCACCCCTGAGCAAGTACCGCGGCAGCGGTGGCGGCCAGGAGCGCCGAAACGGAACTGATAGATTTCATCGGCGCAGGTCTTTCATTGCGTCTTCGATTGAACGGTGGATCAGGTCGAAGCCACTTACGTATTTGTATCCTTGACCATCCCAGTAGATGGCGGCGTAGTCTTCGCTCGGGGCGATGGTGAAGCGAGCCACGAATCCGCGACTTCCCTTTGGCGTCACGTCGTTCTGAGCGTCAAGCATGTGCAGCACAATCAAACGCGCTCGAGGTCGTAAGAGGAATATTCGCTTCCAACTCTTTCCAGTTCTTGTCAGTATCGCGACGAAGGTACGGTCTGACGCGTTGAACGGGTTGTCGAACAGTCCTGCGATTGCCACGTCGCTTCGCCCGTCATTCTTGAAATCCTCTTCGAGACAGAACAAGAGCTGTTCATCGCGAAATATGGTGGCGTCCCCATTCATGTGGAAAAAGAAAAATGGCGCATTCTTCCGGTTGGTGAAGTGCACGACCAGCCGGCCGCCCTGGCAGGCGGCCACCGGAGGAACGCGCCGTGAGAAAGCGTACCAGCAAGTCGGTCGGAGCGCATGAGCTTGAGCCCATCTCGCTGAGCGAACTGATCCACCACCACGTCCGCGCCGCGATTGAGACGGCCGTGCACGAGGAACTGCGGGCCGCTCTCGGGACGAGTCCTTACGAGCGCAATGGAGTCCGACGGGGCTATCGCAACGGCGCCAAGGCGCGGACGCTGACGGGACCCACGGGGCCGGTCGCGCTCACCGTACCCCGCGCCACCCTCTTCAACATCGCTGGCACGAAGGAATGGACGTCGACGATCATCCCGCGCTATCAGCGACGCATGCCGCAGGTGAATGAAGCGGTGGTCGCCACGTACTTGGCGGGCGGCAACACCCGTCGGGTTCGCGGAGCCCTCCAACCGCTGCTCAAGGACGCGCCCCTCTCGAAGAGCGCGGTGTCGCGTGTCGTCGCCACGCTGAAGGACGGGCTGGAGGCGTGGCGGACGCGCTCGCTCGCCGACCTCGACGTGATCTATGTCTACCTCGACGGCTTCGCTCTGCGCGTGCGCAGTGCGGGAAAGGTGGTCAGCGTGCCGGTGCTCGGGGTCGTAGGCGTCCTCCCCGATGGTTGCAAGCATCTGCTCGCCCTGGAGCTGTGCGGGGGCGAGTCGTTCTCAGCGTGGAAGGGCTGTCTCGACGATCTCGTCGCGCGAGGATTGCGGGCGCCGGTGCTGGCGATCATCGACGGTAATGCCGGGCTGCGGCGCTCCGTCGGCGAGGTGTGGCCGCGGACGGTGGTGCAACGCTGCTGTGTACACAAGCTCCGCAACCTCGAGCGGAAAGCGCCGAAGCACGCACTGGCCGCGATCCGCGACGACTTCCATCGTATCGTCTACGCTGCCAGCGCCGACGCGGCCCGTGCCGCCTACGCGGCCTTCGAGCGCACGTGGGCCAAGCGCTGCCCAGGCGTGGTGACGAGCCTTCGCGAAGGCGGCGACGAGCTGCTCACAGTCTTTGCCTTTCCGAAAGCGCAGTGGAAGACGTTGCGAACGACAAACACGATTGAGCGGCTCCACGAGGAGTTCCGCCGACGCGTAAAAACGCAAGGCTCGTTGCCGAGCGAAGACGCGGCCGTCGTGCTGCTCTTCAGCCTCGTGGCGACCGGCCAGATCAAGTTGCGCAGGATCGACGGCTGGCAGAAGATCGCCACCGTGCTCAGCCAGAACACGTTGGTAGCGGCATGATTACCGCGGCCTGGAAGGCGACGACCCGCGATGCGGTGCGCAGTGGTCGAGGTCATCTGGACGATGACGAGCGCCGCGGGGAGCGACCGCCTGCGAATTCAGAAACGAGGACAACCATGAAAATGAGGAGATTCATTTTCGCCTTGTCGTTCGTTGTGCTCGGACTCGCAGGTGGTCCCGCAGCACCACAGCAGGGCGGGCCACCTGCGCGAAGGGTCATCATCTTCGTTTGGGACGGGCTGCGAGCGGACGATGTCACTCCGGAAAACATGCCGAACTACTTCGCCCTCGCGCGATCAGGAGTCGTCTTCGCAGATCACCACGCCGTTTATCCAACCTTCACCATGATGAACTCCGCGTCCATTGCAACCGGGACGTATCCGGGGATGCACGGGTTCTATGGCAACGTAGTGTACGCACCGAATGCCAAGGGGAAGAACGCAAAGGGAGTCGCTATCGATTTTCTGGCCCCCGCGTTCATCGAGGACTTCGGTGTGGTGGAAGCGGTGCGAGATTCGTACCAAGGCAGGCTCACGCTTGTTTCGACGATGCTTCAGGCGGCACAGGCCAAAGGGCTGACGACAGCAGCCGTCGGTAAATTCGGCGCCGCGTTCATCCAGGATTATCACCGAGAGGGCATCATCCTCGACGAGGACGCGGCGATCCCGCTGAGTTTCGCTAAGGAGCTCCAGAACGCTGGGTACGCCCTTCCGAAGAACACCGTCAACGCCTACAGCGCGGGAGCATTGGTGCTCGCTGGTAACAATGGCGACCCAACAGCTCCGATTCCGATTCAGAGGCTCAACGATCGGGAGACCGCGAATCCGCTCGACCGCACCGGAGCCCTCTCCCGGCGTGGGTTCACGTATCTGACCGACGTATTCGTGAATTACATCCTCCCGACGAAAAAGCCGGACCTCACGATCTTCTGGTCGAAGGAGCCAGACGCAACGAACCACGCGTACGGTCCGGGGACATATAACTCGATCGACGCCACGAAGATGAACGATGAGATCTTGGGTCGCGTCGTGGACAAAATTCGTCAGCTCGGCTGGGAGCAGACCACCGACATCATCATCACGCAGGACCACAATCACAGCACCGTCTCCGGTGATGTCGCTCATTACCCGTTGCGGGGGATTGCCGATGGCCGCGTCGGCTCGCATGATCCGTATGGGTACTCCGTCTCGGGCTTCGTGCGGACGGCCGCGTTGCTCACCCTCGATGGCCTCAAGGCCTACGATGGCGCGGGCTGTCGAAACATCCCCACCTTGTCAGGCATCCTGTTCGACGGTACCCACCTTCATCCCACCAAGAACGATGCGGATGGAACCGTGTGTGGCAAAGCGCAAATGTACACCTCCCCGAGGTACGTGGTGCCGAACCCCGTTCCCGCCGGCGGCATCGTTGTGGCTGCGAACGCGGGGAGCGACTACTTGTTCGTCCCCGATGGTGACGCGAACACCGTTAAGGCCGCTGTGGTGAGTCTCCAGAGTCGCTTGCAATTCGGCGCCGTCTTCGTGAGTGACAAGTATGGGGACATCGCGGGAACCCTGCGTATGGGGCTCATCAACACGGAAAGCCCGGCGAGCGGCCGCGGCCCAGACATCATCGTCAGCTTCAGCTTCGACGAAAACGTCGCCGTGGCAGGCCGGCCTGGAATCAGCTACGCGAGCTCGGTCAACCGAAGGGGCGACCACGGCAGCTTCTCACGTACCGACACGCATATTTCGATGATGGCCCATGGGCCCGACTTCAAATCGGGCATGTATGACACGCTTCCCACGGCGAACGTCGATATCGCGCCGACGGTCGCGCGTATTCTCGCGCTTAATATGCCGGGCAGTCAGGGACGAGCGCTTGAGGAGGCGTTGAAGGACGGGCCCCGGGTCACGGAATACGCGGTCTTGGGAAAGATCTACCGGTCCTCAACAAAGAGCGGCTTGAAGATGAAGCTCCCCGCCGACCTCGATGGCCGCAGCATTGATCCTAACCTGACGACGTACTCCGTCGAGCTGACGACGAAGATCCTCACCCGAGGTAGCCCGAGTTACATGTATTTCGACCAGGCCAGAGCGATCCGCGAATGAACGTTCACTAACCGGAATGACACAGGTCCACGATTGTTGTCCGTCTCGACAGGGCATCGGCAAAGGGGACCGGAAGAGCCGCTCCGAATTTCCACACGAATCGGGACGCCACCAGAATGTGGACAAGGATGTGGGTGAGTCTTTGAGCAGTGCGCCGCGCGAACGCGAATCGCCATCAGCGGTCGCCCGCAAAGCGCCGAACCCGGCGACGGACGCGAAAATCTTTCTCCGCAGCCGCCCTTCCGGCGTCGTCGAGCCGATGTGCAGCTCGCTGGCCGAGAAGCGGTCGATGACAGTCGTGCAGCATCGCCTCGGTCCCGGGCCGCTTGACGTGCGCGACCGAGGTGACATCGCCCGACTCCTGCCCGATCGCCAATCCACGTGCCGACACAAACCCACGGAGATCCTCGACCTGACCTCAGAGGTCCTGGGCGTAGGAGACGCTCGCGCACAGCGCAACTCTCGTCGCACTTGCCCAACGCAGTGTGCTACGCTCCCGCAATCGGTTGCGCTCGGACGTTCCGAAAACTCCTGCAGTTCCGGATATTCGGCGCGTAACTTGCTCGAGGTGAGAAGGAGGCGAATGGGGTCCGGGAAGACCGCGCAGGGCGCGATCCTCGCGCCCAGCCCCTCGAGCTCATTTCCCGACGTCCAGTTCCTGCTCGTCGTCTCGTTCAAGGAGACTGACCTGTACGAGCACCTCTCGAAGACCTTCGCTGGTGTCAGACGGCTCAAGGTGATCATGGAGCATCGGCACGGCGACCGCCGACGGCAGCGACAGGATGTGGCCGTTGAGCGGCGTGAGTGGGAGCGGCGCCTACACCGTGGACAAGTGTCTGCCCTGGGCTACACCGCGGTCCGCCTCCCGCGGTCCTCACAGACCCGGTGCGATGAAGCTCTTTCACCAGACAACCGCTAAGAACGCTAAGGCAATTCTCGCAAAGGGCTTTACGGATGCGACCGGCTCCTTCGGGACGAGGGAGCGCTACACCGGCGTGTTGCTCAAAAACCAGCCGGTAGCCGTCAACGAGATAGACATCACCCTTATTGAGGTCGAACTCGACGAGGACGCCCTGGCTACTTACGAGCGGCGTGAGAAAGGGAGGTCGTACCGGGAGTGGCTCGTGCCCGCCGTCCTCGTCAACGCCCACACGAACCTTCGGATCCTCGCAGGAGGAAAAGTCGACAGCGAGTAATCGCGAGACGACAGTCTGGCCGGACGTTGCTCAACCTGGACAGCAGAAGACCTCGCTTTCCATGCTCGGCTCGGCTGAGAGGAGTGTGCCGGAGGTGGGAGAGACCACGAGCGCCGGCGAGATTCGGCGCTCGTGGCCTGGAACGTCGAGGGCGACCAGCGAGTTACTTGTCTCGAATCGCCGCTTGGGCTTTCTTAGCGACGTCTGGCGGAATCGTCGTCATCCCGTGCGCCTGCTTCGCGTGTTGCGAAGCCTTTGCCATAACTTCGCTCACGTCCTTCCCCTCAGCGACAAAGCTACAGCCCGGCATCAGGTCCGCACACTTGAGTTGCTTCACAAGACACCTCCTGTGGTTTATCGGGGCCGACGGACAAAGTGTCGGCCTCTCGTGACGCGATGTCAACGTGGCGCATCGACTCAAAACTCCAACACGCTCTGCGCCGCCGATATCGCCACGGCCTGGGTCGAGCTGGAGGCCGTGTGGGGCAAGAGCCAGCCGCGCGTCGGCGGCGCGGTGGACCGCATCCGCACGCGGTTGCCCATGGCGCTGGTGGGCCTCGACAGCGACAACGGCTCGGAGTTCATCAACCGCTGGCTCTTGGACTATTGTCGCCGTCACGCCATCACCTTCACCCGCAGTCGCGCCTACAAGAAGAACGACAACGCCCACGTCGAACAGAAAAACGGCGCCATCGTTCGCCACCTCATCGGCTACGATCGCTTCGCTTCCCACGCCGCCTATGCCCAACTCGGCCGCGTCCACACGCTCGCGCGTCTGCACGTGAACTTCTTCCAGCCCGTGGAGCGGCTGGTGACGAAGACGCGCCAGGGCGCCCGCGTCCAGCGCGTTTACGATCGCGCCCAGACGCCCTATCAGCGGCTCGTCGCGGCTGGCGTTCTGACCCCGGCCCAGCGCCAGCAACTCGAGACCCTCTATCAGAAGCTCAATCCGCTGCAGCTGCGGCGCGACCTCGACGCGGCCCTCGATCGCCTCTGGGCCCTCGCCGCCGATCCTCAACGCGTCCAGGGGGACACCCAGGTAGCCACCCCCTCCCAAAAGTCGTCTCCAGGAGGCTCGTAGACGATGGCTTGGGTAACCCTGAGTTATGAGTTGACCAGAACAGGAGGGTAACCCTCAGTTATGAGTTCCTACGCGTGGCATGACCCCAGGAAGCAGAATGCGTCGCCTCCACGCTGGCCCTGTCCGATTCGCGCCTTTCCTTCGACCGACTGACGAGAACGTTCGCTTGAAAGAAGGAGACTTCGATGAAGCGCCTGGTCTTCAGCGTTCTCTCGATGACCCTGGTGCTCGGCCTGCTGGTCGTAGGCACTGTCCGCCTCGCCGCAGCTGAGCACGACGGGCACAAGCACCACGACATGAAACTCGTTGGCACCAACGACCTGCAGGCGCGCTCGACCTACCAGCCCACGCTGCACAAATATAGGCCCGGCAGTTACTTCCTCTTCACCGGCCATCACGCGTTAGACGTCAACCCGGTGACAGGACAACAACTACCGTCGTTCAATCCCCTCACCGGCAAGTACGAGCCGAACGGCGTGTCGATCGTCGACGTTAGCGATCCGAAGCGCCCGAAGCTCGTCGCCCACATCCCGGTCGGCGCATCTGTGAACGCACCTCCGGTCCCCACCAACGGCGGCGCGCAGATGGTCCGCGTGTGCGACGGCATCGGCGCCAACGTCGGCAAGGTCTTCATGCTGCGGTCCTACGCCAACTCCGCGCACGAGATCTGGAACGTGACGAACCCGGCCAGCCCTGTGGGCGTCCGGACCGTTGCCGGAGGCAACCCTGTCATTGGAGCCGAAACGGGGGCCCCAGGAGCCCTCGCCGGGACCCACAAGAGCTGGTGGGAATGCGACACGGGCATCGCCTACATCGTCGGCAGACGCGGCAATGACACCGCGAACGGCTGGAGGGGCGGCAACCACATCTTCATCTTCGATCTCAGCGACCCGGCGAGTCCGGTGTTCCTCCGAGACTGGGCCCTCGACGGGCAGCAGCCGGGCGGCGTGATTCCACCTCACTTCACTTCGGTACCTAGCATCCATGGCCCCATCTCGACCGGGCCCAACCTCGCCAGCAACCCCATCGCTGGGACGGGCGCCACGCTTGACCGTGTCTACTTCGCGTATGGCACGGGCTCGAACGGGGTCATGCAGGTCGTTGACCGCACGAAGCTCCTGCCCCCGCCCTTCGGTACGGGTGTCAAGTGCGGCTCGGCCGCGTCCACACTTACGGCCCCTTCCTGTCTTGGTGCTGACTTCACGACCGCGGAGCTCGGGCGCCTGATCATGAACCCGGACAACGGCGCGCACACGAGCTTCCCGATCGGCAGGATCACGGTCCCGGACTTCGTGACCGATACGGGGAACGACGACGCCAACACCACGCGCGACGTCGTGGTGGTCGTTTCCGAGGCGACGGCCCACTTCTGCTCCGAGTTCCGCCATCTGACGTTCCTGACCGACGTCAGCGATCGTCCGGGCGTGCCGGGCATGGCGGGCAGGCCGCAGGTGATCTCCACGGCGCAGGTGCCCGCGTCGGAAGGTAACTTCTGCGATCAGGGCGGCCGCTTCGGCCCGCACGCGACCAATGAGGAGTTCGGGCCGCCGTTCTACCAAAAGATCGTCTTCGTCTCGTACTTCAACGCCGGCGTGCGCGCCTTCGACGTCCGCGATCCGTACAACCCGGACAACATGGCGTTCTTCATCCCGGCCGTCACCGACAACACTGATCTCCGGTGCGGCACGTATCAGGGCGTCGCGAACGTTTGCAGACAAGTGGTCCAGACGAACAACGTCGCGACGGACGACCGTGGATGCATCTACATTGTCGACCGCGCAGACACCGGGTTGCACGTCCTCGAACTCGAAGGTGACGCCAAGAAGATCATCGGAAAGTTCGACTGCAAAAAGTAATCGCCCGTGACAACCAGCCAGGGGCTCGATGAGCCCCTGGCCGAGTTCAAAACTTCACCACACGTTAGGTCTCACGATCCCCGAGTTGCTCCTACTGCAAGCGGACCAAGTGATGCAGTAGGCCGGCCCGAGCTAGCCCGATGGTAACGGATGTCCTCGACGAGAGAATTCACCGCGGAGAACTCTTACACTGCGTGCGTTGTCGATTAGAACCTATAGTGCTAAATAACATTGTCAAAAGGAT
>Ga0209237_1001812_pt1 | contig 12636 bp, 8 predicted proteins | sample GraSoi013_1_40cm_2_FD_185820 | JGI IMG/M metagenome (GOLD analysis project Ga0209237, IMG submission 185820) | Grasslands soil microbial communities from the Angelo Coastal Reserve, California, USA - Sample 10_02_2013_1_40cm (SPAdes) (version 2) | ecosystem: Environmental > Terrestrial > Soil >... | reverse complement strand
GCTTAACTGCTGTGTTCGGGATGGGAACAGGTGTGACCCCGCCGCTCCAAGGACCGAGGCTTCAAGTGTAGCGACCGCGGCGGGAACGCCGCAAGTCAGCGCCGATGTCGTCGGCATGGAAGACTCACCTGGACGACCCGCCACCCTTCGGAGCCGGATCGCGGCATGGCTCATCGACTCGCTGATCGCCGTGCTAACGCTCGGAGTGGCCACCGTGCTCATCTGGCCCGATCTCGTGACGATCTCGTTGTCCGCCATCCTCGACGACGACGTGCGGGCGCTTCCGAGCTATCACCAATTCGTCGCGGTCGCGGCGCTGACTTTCTTCGGCAGCGTCCTCGGGATGCTGGGGCTGCGCTCACCCGCCGCCGCTCTCGCAGGCTTGCGCATCATCAATGACGAAGCGCGGCGCGCCAGCCCGCTGCAACATCTCTTCCGCGGCTTGGCCTGCGCCGCGATCTACGTCGCGCTCATCTTCTGGTTAGCCCTCGTGCTTGCCTTGGACGAGATGTTCAGACCGCAGGCCGCGGGCTTCAGACCAGGCTGGATCCTCGATCAGGTCTTCCTGCTGCTCGTCTTCGGGGGATCTGCCGGGATACTTCTGAGCTTTCTCTGGAGTGCCCGCGATCCGTATCGGCGCACGCTCCATGACATCGCGACGCGGACTCGGGTGGTGCGCGCGCCCTGACAAACGAAGAAGGCCTCCACAAAAAGCGGAGGCCTTCTCGAACGAGCACGGTAATGAGGAAGACGAACGAGATCGTTCGTACCTGCCGGGCGTCGATGGCCCGGCTGGGTGCTGGAAATTAGGTCAAGCCTCTCGACCGTTAGTACGGCTTAGCTCCAGATCTTGCGATCCTTCCACCTGCCGCCTATCAAACACGTGGTCTACGTGCGGTCTTACCTGGTTGACCCAGAGGGTGAGCTCATCTTGAGGTCGGCTTCCCACTTAGATGCTTTCAGCGGTTATCCGGAACGGACATAGCTACCGAGCGATGCCCTTGGCAGGACAACTCGTACACCATCGGTCCGCTCATCCCGGTCCTCTCGTACTGGGGACAACTCCTCGCAACTCACCTGCGCGCACACTGGATAGAGACCGACTCTTTGTTACTAGGCCAGCTGATTTCTTGTTCTCGCTGGCACCCTACGTCGCCGCAGGGATCCGACCATATCTTCTCGGGACTAGCCCGAGTCCGGCGTATGGCCTGTGAGGATTCCTCGATCGCTCGAGGCCTTTCCTGCTGATCGTCCGCACCCCACGCATTTTCACTGCTGACCGCAGTAGCGGAGGATTCTCGGAGTTCCCAGCATTTAGCCAGATTTGTCCTCGGCAGCGTTGCCGAGCTCTCCATGCACTTACAGGCTGTGCGTCGAACGCTGCGGGAGAGACAACAGCTCAATCTCGAACTGTTTCACAACGTTCTGAACCCAGCTCGCGTACCGCTTTAATGGGCGAACAGCCCAACCCTTGGGAGGTACTGCCCCCCCAGGATGCGACGAGCCGACATCGAGGTGCCAAACCACGCCGTCGCTGTGAACGCTTGGGCGTGATAAGCCTGTTATCCCCGGGGTAGCTTTTATCCGATGATTCCTGACTCTTCCACTCGAGATCAGAAGGTCACTAAGCCCGACTTTCGTCCCTGCTCGGCGTGTAAGCCTCACAGTCAAGCACCCTTATGCCTTTGCACTCTAAGGCTGATTTCCACCCAGCCTGAGGGTACCTTTGGGCGCCTCCGTTACCTTTTAGGAGGCGACCGCCCCAGTCAAACTGCCCACCTGGCAATGTCCGGCTGCCGGATCACGGACAGCCGTTAGAGCCGAAGTCACGCAAGGGTGGTATTTCACTGTTGACTCCACCGACGCTAGCGCGCCGGCTTCAAAGTCTCCCACCTATGCTACACATGCGTAACCCCAGTCCAATGCCAAGATGCAGTAAAGCTCCACGGGGTCTTTTTGTCCAAGTGTGCGTAACCCGCGTCTTCACGGGTATCTCAGTTTCGCCGGGTCCCTCCTAGAGACAGCGGCCAAGTCGTTACGCCTTTCGTGCGGGTCGGAACTTACCCGACAAGGAATTTCGCTCTTCGGTTTCCTAGTCATGTCAACTAGGTGGACACATACGAGTGTCCCTGCGCGTCGCCGCGCAGATCGGACCATCTCTTCAATCGCTTTCACGATCGTCCGACGTATGGCCTCTGAGGATTCTGATCATCTCGTGTCTCGAGACTTCTCGGTTCATGGTCTGTGCGATCTCGGCGATCTCCGCGAGACCCTCACGGGTCAGATGTCGGTTCTCGACGATTAGCCCCAGACATTTTGCGAACTTCTCGAAGTCGTTCCGCTTCGATGTCCGGAGCTGATATCAACGAAAGAAGGGAATGACCACGTCCACAAGATCTGATCGCCGGTGGACCGTGTACGCGTGCATGTTCTCGCGGTGGTTGTCGTGCCTAGTGTTTGTGTAGACACGGCCAACTCCGAAAAACGACTGCAGCGTAGTAAGCGCTTCGAGACTTCGAGCTCCCTGTGGAACCACAAAGTCGTGATTCACCTGAAAGCCCAACCGATAACCCTTTCGCTTTGAGCGATCGGGCTGTCGTGTGAAGCCGATCGAGAAGCACCCTTCTCCGTCGACGAAACCAATGACCCAACCGATCGTGACCAGTCTTTCCTGCTGATTGCCTGGCTCCTCGGACTGAGGAACGCCGCGAAGATTGTCACTGCCCATCCAGTAGAGATCGGCGAGTACTTGCGGATGCTCCAGGTATTCCAGCATTTGGTCGGATTTCTCTAAGGCAGCGATTCCACCTTAGGACCGTTCATCTGTTGCGCCTCATCGCTGAGGGGTGGGATTGCGCACCCACTCTGCACGTCGCCGTGCAGCTCGGACTATCTCATCACTGATTGCATCAGCGTCTGGCGTCTAGTCTCTGAGGATTCCTCGATCGCCTCGAGGTCTTTCCTGCTGATTGTCCGCACCTGCACGTTGTCACCGCGTCGCGGTAGCGCAGGATCCAACGGATGTTCCAGCAAATGGCCAGATTTGTTCTCGGAACTACAACGGTCTTGGTCATAGTTACGGCCGCCGTTCACCGGGGCTTCAGTTCAAGCCTTTCAGCTCTCCCATTAACCTTCCGGCACTGGGCAGGCGTCAGCCCCTATACGTAGGGTTTCCCCTTCGCAGAGACCTGTGTTTTTGTTAAACAGTCGCTTGGCCCGTTTATCTGAGGCCTCGATCGCTTCCCCTCGCGGTAAAGCGAGGGCGCGCGAGGCACCCCTTCTCCCGAAGTTACGGGGTCATTTTGCAGAGTTCCTTTAGGAGGGTTCTCCCGATCGCCTTGGTGTACTCCACCCGCCTACCTGCGTCGGTTTGCGGTACGGTCACTCTCGACCTCGCTAGAGGCTTTTCTCGCCGACTTGGCTCATCCCACTCGCTCCATTGCTGGAGCTCGCATTCGCTTTTCACCTTATCCCCTCGACGGATTTACCTATCAAGGGATGGTTACGAGCTTAGACGCACATAGCCAAAGTGCGCTGGGACTACCAGATCGGGTCACCCCTTCGCTGATAGCGGTCTCGAGCGGTTCCGGAATGTAGACCGGACATCCATCGTCTACGCCTTTAGGCCTCGACTTAGGACCGACTGACCCTGAGCGGATTAACCTTCCTCAGGAAACCTTAGGCATACGGCGTGTGCGTTTCTCACGCACATTTCGCTACTCGTTCCGGCATTCGCACTTCCATGAGCTCCAGCGGTCCTCACGGTCCACCTTCACTGCGCATGGAACGCTCCCCTACCACTCTCGATCCACCGCAGTGGATCGTGAATCCGTAGCTTCGGTACCAGGTTTGAGCCCCGTTGGATTTTCGGCGCTGGACCACTCGACCAGTGAGCTGTTACGCACTCTTTCAATGATGGCTGCTTCTAAGCCAACATCCTGGTTGTCTGAGCGATCCAACATCCTTTGCCACTTAACCTGGATTTCGGGACCTTAGCTGACGGTCTGGGCTGTTTCCCTTTTGTCTCTGGAGCTTAGCCCCCGGAGACTGACTGCCGCGCTTGAACTTCCCGCATTCGGAGTTTGATTGGGTTTGGTAAGCGATAAGCCCCCTAGCCCATTCAGTGCTCTACCTCAGGAAGTGAATGCGCGACGCTAGCCCTAAAGCTATTTCGGGGAGAACCAGCTATCTCCGCGTTCGGTTGGCATTTCACCTCTACCCACAGCTCATCTCTCAACTTTTCAATGTTGAAGAGTTCGGCCCTCCACAGAGTGTTACCTCCGCTTCAGCCTGGCCATGGGTAGCTCACGCGGTTTCGGGTCTAGTGCGTGCGACTGCGGGTCTTGCGACCCACGCCCTATTCAGACTCGCTTTCGCTTCGGCTCCGGCCGTCAGGCCTTAACCTCGCCGCACACAGCTAACTCGCCGGATCATTCTTCAATAGGCACGCCGTCACGCTACCGCCCCGAAGGACGGCAACACGCTTCGACTGCTTGTAGGCACACGGTTTCAGTTCCTATTTCACTCCCCTCCCGGGGTGCTTTTCACCTTTCCCTCACGGTACTAGTTCACTATCGGTCGCTAGAGGTATTTAGCCTTGGACCATGGTCGGCCCGGTTTCCCACCCTGGAGACCTTCCGGGTGGTACTCGAGGACTGCGACCGGAGGCTGATCGATTTCGCGTACCGGGCTATCACCGTCTCTGGCGGGCCGTTCCAGGCACCTTCCGCTACCGATCAGCTTTTTGGACTCCGTCGTGGATCGGCAGATCCACTGTCGCGCCTCACAACTCCTCTTCCGCAACGCCTGCCGGCTATCACGCGGAAAAGGTTTGGGCTCTTCCCGTTTCGCTCGCCACTACTCGGGGAATGCTTTCTGTTCCACGAGGTACTGAGATGTTTCAGTTCCCTCGGTGCCCTCCTCGCACCCTATGAATTCAGGTGCGGGTGACCAGGGATCAGCCTGGTCGGGTTGCCCCATTAGGAGATTTCCGGATCAACGCTTGCTACCAGCTACCCGGAACTTATCGCAGGTGACCGCGTCCTTCTTCGGCCTCTAGCGCCAAGGCATCCGCCGTGCGCCCTTTGTAGCTTGACCTATTCCAGCATCCAGCCCGGCCCTCGCGGGCACGGCTGAATGCGCTGATTCTCGTAATTCGACGATCGGTACGAACTTCGCTATTGGCGAAACTCGTTTCGTCTTCCTCTTCACTTGTTAAGGTTCACCGTCCTCGCTCGAGCCCGCGCACGGCACGACGACGTGCGCGCGCTTGAGCGGACAGCGTTCTTCGGAAGCTGGTTGTTCGCGGACTGGCCTCCTCGCCGTAGGTCGGGATCCTGGCCGGCGGACCTCCAATGATACGCCGGGCGCGGGAAACCCGCCTGCGGTAAGGCGCTTTCACGCCTCCGTGGAGCCGAGGAGATTCGAACTCCTGACCTTCTCCTTGCAAAGGAGACGCTCTACCAGCTGAGCCACGGCCCCTGGACTCGGCTACTCGGTCCGGCGTAAGCCGGTGGCTCGCCGGACCTCCGGCTAAGAGTACCCGCCTCAGTGGGCGGTTCTGGACTCGAACCAGAGGCCTCTGCCTTATCAGGGCAGTGCTCTAACCAGCTGAGCTAACCGCCCCAGGGGCCCTGTGCTGGGACCCCAGCGGGGGGCAGATCGTTAACCGATGAAGAGTGGCAAGAACGGGCGCGTCTCGTCGCCGCTTCGGGTCACGTGTGAGCACGGACCCTCCGCGTATTTCATCGAACCACTTCCGTTGAAGGAAGGAACGTCCGGCTTTTCAGGGTCGGACGATCGACCTGGGATTGGATCGAGGTCCCGAAGGACCCGATCGCGTATCCCTAGAAAGGAGGTGATCCAGCCGCACCTTCCGGTACGGCTACCTTGTTACGACTTCGTCCCAGTCGCTAGTCCCACCTTCGACGGCTGCCCCCTTGCGGTTGGCCCACCGGCTTCGGGTGTTACTAACTCCCATGACGTGACGGGCGGTGTGTACAAGGCCCGGGAACATATTCACCGCGGTGTGCTGACCCGCGGTTACTAGCAACTCCGACTTCACGAAGGCGAGTTGCAGCCTTCGATCTGAACTGACGCCGGTTTTAAGGGATTAGCTTCACCTCGCGGTGTCGCGACCCGCTGTGACCGGCGATTGTAGCGTGCGTGTAGCCCCAGACATAAAGGCCACGCGGACCTGACATCATCCCCACCTTCCTCCGAGTTTCTCTCGGCAGTCGGGCCTGAGAGGTACAACAGGACCCGAGGGTTGCGCTCGTTGCGGGACTTAACCCAACATCTCACGACACGAGCTGACGACGGCCGTGCAACACCTGTACAGGCTCCCTTGCGGGTCCCTCACCTTTCGGATCGGTACCACCTGCATGTCAAGTCTGGGTAAGGTTCTTCGCGTACCATCGAATTAAACCGCACGCTCCGCTGCTTGTGCGGGCCCCCGTCAATTCCTTTGAGTTTTAACCTTGCGGTCGTACTCCCCAGGCGGGGCACTTAATGCGTTAGCTTCGGCACTGCCGGGGTCGATACCGACAACACCTAGTGCCCATTGTTTACGGCTAGGACTAACGGGGTATCTAATCCCGGTCGCTCCCCTAGCTTTCGCGCCTGAGCGTCAAGGGCGGGCCAGCAAATCGCTTTCGCCACTGGTGTTCCTTCCGGTATCTACGCATTTTACCGCTACACCGGAAATTCCATTTGCCTCTCCCGCCTTCAAGTCCCGAAGTTTCGAACGGCCTCTCCCAGTTGGGCCGGGAGCTTTCACGTCCGACTTTCAGGACCGCCTGCGCGCGCTTTACGCCCAGTAAATCCGGACAACGCTCGCAACCTACGTATTACCGCGGCTGCTGGCACGTAGTTAGCCGTTGCTTATTCCTCAGGTACCGTCGGGTGTCTTCCCTGAGAAAAGAGGTTTACGACCCGAAGGCCTTCATCCCTCACGCGGCGTGGCTGCGTCAGAGTTTCCTCCATTGCGCAAAATTCCTAACTGCTGCCTCCCGTAGGAGTCTGGGCCGTGTCTCAGTCCCAGTCTGGCTGGCCATCCTCTCAGACCAGCTACGGATCGAAGCCTTGGTGTGCCGTTACCACACCAACTAGCTAATCCGCCGCAGGCCCCTCCCAAAGCGTCTTGCGACTTTGAGCACCGAAATGGATCGGTGGTCACATGCGGTATTAGCAACTCTTTCGAGTTGTTATCCCCCACTTCGGGGCAGGTCACCTACGTGTTACTCAGCCGTTCGCCACTGACCTCAATCCTTGCGGACTGAGGTCCGTTCGACTTGCATGTTTTATGCACGCCGCCAGCGTTTGTCCTGAGCCAGGATCAAACTCTCCGACAAAAGAAAAGACCGTCCTCACGGACGATCACTTTAGCTTCGAGTTCGATCTGGAAAAATCGACGAGTCCGCGCTGATCGTTCTTGCCACTCTTCAACTGTTAAAGATCGTGCCCCGACCTCCCACGCGGAATTGGCCACGGGCGTGATGCGGACTGCCATCGTAGCAACACCGCCATAGTCCGGTCAACCGCTGGGCTCGCTCGCCCGGCCACCCGTCGCCCCGGCACAAGCGCCGCTAGAGGCCGCGCCGGCCCTCGAGCGCCCGGCTGACCGTGACCTCGTCCGCGTATTCGAGGTCCCCGCCCATGGGCAGCCCCCTGGCGAGCCGGGTCACCCGGATCCCGTTCTGGCTGATGAGCTGCGCGATGTACATCGCGGTCGCGTCGCCCTCCAGGTTCGGGTTGGTGGCGAGGATCAGCTCTTCGACGCCGGCCGTGCGCGCGCGCTGCACGAGCTCGGCGATCTTCAGGTCGTCCGGCCGGATGCCGTTCACCGGCGAGATCGCGCCGTGGAGGACGTGGTAGACGCCCTTGAACTGGCCGGTGCGCTCGATCGCCAGCACGTCGAGCGGCTCTTCGACGACGCACACGACGCGACGGTCCCGCTCGTCCGACGAGCAGATCGCGCAGGGATCGGCCTCCGCGATGTTGAAGCACACCGAGCAGTAACGCAGGTCCGTCTTCACCGAGCGCACCGCGGCGGCGAGCGCTTCCGCATCGCTCGGCGAGGCGCGAAGTATGTGATAGGCGAGCCGCTGTGCCGTCTTCGGTCCGACCCCGGGGAGCTTGCTGAGCTCGTCGATGAGGCGCGCGAGCGGGCGCGCGAGGGCCTGCGGCACTAGAGGCCGGGGAGCTTGAGGCCGCCGGTGAGACCGCCGAGCCGCTCGGCGGCGAGCGCCTTCGACTTCGTGAGCGCGTCGGTGAGCGCCGCGCGCACGAGGTCCTGGAGCGTCTCGACGTCGTCGGGATCGACCGCGTCCTTCTTGATGCGGACCTCCTTGACCTCCTGCGTCCCGGTCAGCACGACGACGACCGCACCGCCGCCGGCGCTCCCTTCCACGGTCGCGGCCGCGAGCTCGTCCTGCGCCTTCGCCATGTCCGCCTGCATCTTCTGCGCGAGCTTCTGAAGGTCGCCGAAATTGCGCATCACTCGATCTCCATGATCCGCTCGGGCCGGCCCAGCGTTTCCAGGGCCGCGCGCAGCATCGGGTCGTCCGGCGGGGCGCTCTCGGTGCCCGGCTGGCGCACGCAGCGCACGCGCACCGCCACCGTGAGGATCTCCGAGAGATCCTGCTCGAGCTGGGGACGCAGCTTGTCCTGCCAGAACGCGCGCGCGAACTCGGTGTCGAAGCCGATGACGACCGTCGCCCCATCGATCGCGACGGGCTCGGCCGCCGAGAGCTGTGCCGCCTTCCCGACGCTGCGCTCCCTCGTGCGATCGACGAGCTCCGTCCAGGCCTTGCGAACGGCGTCAAGCGCCACCGCCGGTGGACGCGCGCCGGTCGCCGGCGTGTCGTTCGCCCCGACAGGCCGCGACGCGAGGTCGACGAGCGGGGTGCGTTCCGGCGCGGTCGCACGCGCGCCCCGTGGATCGACGGGGCGAGCGGACGCCGGCGCGGGTCGCGAGGGCTCGGGGGCCGTTCCGTCTCGGCGGCCTGCCCGCTCGTCGGGGGCCGCGGGGCGGAGCCCCCCGACGTCGGTCACGAGGTCGAGGATCGCGAGCTCGAGCGGGAGGGGCGTCCCTTCGCTCGTGCGCAGGTGCTGCTCGGTCTCGACAAGGCGCTTGGCGATCTTCGCGAGCTGCTCGAGCGAGAGCTTCGGCGCCTGCGCGCGCAGCGTCGCGGCGACCTGCTCGCTCGCGGTCTCGGGCACGTTCCCCGTCGCGCGCACGAGCACCAGCGCCCGCGCGTGGTCGATCGCACGGCGCACGAAGAGCCGGAGGTCACGGCCGTCGTCGACGAGCCGGCCGACGAGGGTGATCCCCTTCGCGCCGTCCTTCGCCGCGAGCGCGTCGAAGAGCGCCGACGTCTCTTCCCAGTCCGACGAGCCGAGCAGCGCGTCGACGTCCGCGAGCGTCACCGCTCCTTTCGCGAACGCGGCGACCATGTCGAGGATGCTCTCGGCATCCCGCAGCGACCCCTGGGCATGGCGCGCGATGGCCTCGAGCGCCGCCGGCTCCGCGGTCAGCCCCTCCTGCTCGCAGATCTTCCGGAGCTGCTCGACGGCGCCCTTGTGCGGGATGCGGCGCAGGTCGAAGCGCTGCGTGCGGGAGACGATCGTCGCCGGGATCTTCCCCGATTCCGTGGTCGCGAGCACGAAGATCGCGTGTGGGGGCGGCTCCTCGAGCGTCTTGAGGAGCGCGTTGAACGCCTCGGTCGTGAGCTGGTGCGCCTCGTCGATGACGTACACCTTGTACTGGCCCTGCCCGGGCGCGAACCGCACTTTGTCACGAAGGTCGCGCATCTCGTCGATCCCGCGGTTGGAGGCGGCGTCGATCTCGATGAGGTCGAGGAAGCGGCCGTCGCGGATGGCGACGCAGGTCTCACAGCGGTCGCACGGCTCACCGTCCTTCGCGTTCGGGCAGTTCACCGCCTTCGCGATGAGCCGCGCGATCGAGGTCTTCCCCGTCCCGCGCACGCCCGCGAGGAGGTACGCGTGCGCGACCTGGCCCGACGCGATCGCGTTCCGCAGCGTGCGCGTGACGTGGTCCTGGCCGACGATCGCGGAGAAAGTCTGGGGGCGGTAGCGCCGATAGAGGGCGGTCCGTTCCGGCACCTGCCGAGGATAACGGCGTTGAGGGGGCGAGCCCCCTCAGACCACCGCGACCATGAATGCGAAAGCGGCCGTGCACCCTCCGTCGATCACGGCATCTCGGACACGCGCACGCGCGTTGGCTCGGATCAGGCTCGCCTGCGGCACGGAGCGACGACCGCTTACCGCTGCTTCCTTCCGGACCTGACGGGGTTCGCGGGCCGCTTCTGCACAGGACCCGATCGTCAACGCCGCGACGCGCACGCAGGATCCGCGATACCGGACCTCGGGAGGGGATTCAGCCCCGCTGGAGCGGATTGCGGGTACAGGGCACCGCTGGCTCCCCGCCTAGCACGGCCACGTCGATGGTATCGCCCGGAGCCCGGCTCAGCGTGAGATCCGGATCCGGTCCCTGGAACGTGCGGCCATCGCGACGAGCGCGAGGAGCGCGACCACGCCGCCGAGGACGAGTGGCCTGGGGATCTGGGCTGATCCGCCGGGGAGGACCCCTGTCGACGTCGGTGGGAGGACGAAGCCGACGACGGGGAAGAAGACGTCGGTCGTTCCGCTGAGTCCGATCTCGAGCGCGCCTATGCCACCTTGCGGCACAACGACCTCGGCGGCGTACTCGCCGTTCGGATGTGCGGCACAGCTCGGATCGGCGTACGCCCGCGTCGATTGACCGGCCGCGCGGCTCCGCAGCTGAACGAAGACACCGCAGGCGTTGAACGGTCGGCCGCCGCCCTCGAGGATCGTGAGCGTCCACGCGACGTGGATGACGGACCCGGGCGCTCGATCCGGCGGCAGTGGCTGACGCAGCCTGGCCTCCACGTCCTCCTTCGCGAGCGCGGGCGTGCCGAGAGCCATCGCAAGCGTTACCGCGGCGAGCGCCGTGACCCATCTCATCGGAAGCCGTACAGCGCAGGCTGCGGTGCGGTTCCCGACCACTCGCCGAACGCGGATCCGGCGTGAGCTCGGCTGCCCCTACGCGTCCCGCTCGCGGATCTGGCGCGCGACGTCGGTCATGTCGGCGCCCCACACGTCGGGCTTGGGCACGAGCTCGTTCCAGAGCGCGCCGGGCCGCGCGACGAACGCGGCGGCGCACCCCGCGGCGAGGGCGCCGGCAACGTCCCAGAGGTGTGCGGCGACGAGCCGTACGTCGCCGACGCCGACGGCGAGCCGCTCCGCCGCCATGCGATACGGCTCGGGCGCGGGCTTGAGCCGCTTCACGGTGTCGGCCGAGAGCGCGACCTCGAAGAGGTCCGCGAGCCCGGCATTCTGCAGCTGCGCCCGTTCGACCTCCTCCGTGGAGTTCGTCAGCGCGGCGAGCCGGAATCCGGCCGCCCGAAGGGACTCGAGCGCGCCCCGCACCTCAGGGTGTGGCGGCAGCTCGCGCATCTTGCCGAGGATCGCGCGCTCGGCATCGGCGGAAAGCGCTATGCGCAGGCGCTCCGCGGTCTGACGCAGCGCTGCGCGACCGTGATCGCCAAAGCTCGCGTAGCGGCCGGTGATCGTCGCGAGGAACGCGGAGCTCAGCATCGCCTGGAACCACTGCACGCGGGCGGAGGCGGTGCCGAAGGCGCGCTCGAACTCCGGGTCGAGCGCCGTGAGATCGAGAAGGGTCTCGTTGACGTCGAACACGAGCACGCGCCGGGGCATCGGTCCTCAGGGCCCGCGCAGGATGATGCTGACCGCGGAGAGGGTGGGATTCGAACCCACGAGCCTTTCGGCTACCCGCTTTCCAGACGGGGGCACTAGACCACTATGCGACCTCTCCGAGCGTGCGAAAAATGCTACCCGCTCACCAGACCAGCGGCACCAGCCGGCAGCGCGTCCTTCGCCGGTAGTCCTCGTAGCCGGCCAGCCGCTCCGCCAGGTGGTGCTCCTCGTCGACGAGCCGCCACACGATGACGACGAGCATCGGTACGAAGAAGACCAACGCGACGAACGAGCCGAGCGCGAGCGGAATGAAGCCCAGCATCAGCAGCGCTCCCGCATACATCGGGTGCCGCACGATCCGGTACGGTCCCGTCGAGACGAGCCTCTGATCCTCACGCACTTCGATGATCCCCGAGGTGTAGGTGTTCTCGCGGAACACGAAGAACGCGATCGTCAGTCCCACGAGGACCGCGACGTCCCCCAGGACGACGATGGCCGGCGGGACGGTGGACCAGCCGAAGCGGCGGTCGAATGCCGGTACGAGCAGGAGCGCGAGGAAGAAGAGGCTCGCCAACGACTGGATGACGCGCTGGCTACGCCGCTTCTCCGCGCCCGGGCCCGCTCGCAGGCGTGCCTCGATGAGTGCGGGATCCGCTTGCAGGAAGTAGCCGGTGATGAGCATCGTCGCCGTTCCGAAGACGAGCAGGAAGCCCCAGCCCTCCCAGTACTCGAACGTCCCCGCGCCGGCGAAGACAACGATCGCCACCGCGACGAGGAGCTGCGCGAGTCCGCGGAAGGCTCTGGCGGAGAGGGTGGGATTCGAACCCACGAGGCTTTCGCCTACCGCTTTTCGAGAGCGGCACCATCAACCACTCG
>Ga0209237_1001810_pt1 | contig 12648 bp, 19 predicted proteins | sample GraSoi013_1_40cm_2_FD_185820 | JGI IMG/M metagenome (GOLD analysis project Ga0209237, IMG submission 185820) | Grasslands soil microbial communities from the Angelo Coastal Reserve, California, USA - Sample 10_02_2013_1_40cm (SPAdes) (version 2) | ecosystem: Environmental > Terrestrial > Soil >... | reverse complement strand
CTCTGCCAATCGTCCGAGGATCTCGTGGAAGGCGGTGGACGGGGGGTAGACCGTGTTGTCGGTCCGGGGGTAGCTGATTTCTCCGCTGACGTACAGGGACTGCGCGGCGAGCATCGCCCGGGAGGGGTTCGTCCCCTGTCGGGAAGCTTGCGCCAGGAAGGAGGTCGTGTTGAACGGCGCCGGAGGCGGGTCGCGGCGTTCCCGGTGCTCAACCCGTTCGACGACGGCCGTGTCGCCCAGGCCCGCGAGGGCCACGAGCGCTTGCGCCCCGCTTTCGTCCCAGAACGGTCCGCCGACGGCGGTGGCCTCGATTGGCGGGTCTCCCGCTAGCAAGGTGACGTTCCAGAAGGGCCGGGCCACGAAGTCCTCGCGATCCCGTTCCCGGTCCGTTGCGAGTCGCAACGTGGGGGTCTGCACCCGGCCCGCGGAGAGCAGCTGTCGGCCGGAGCCGCACTCGAGGGTGAGGAATCGCGTGAGCACCGCGCCCCACGCGAGGTCGATTCGCTGCCGGGCCGCGGCCGCCTCCGCGAGCGCCCAGTCCGGCTCGACCAGGGTCTCGAACGCGCGACGGACCTCGCCGGGCGTCATCGCGCTGAAGCGGGCGCGGCGGGCTGGGAGGTCAGGCTTCCGGCCGCGGAGGGTCTCGAGCGCCTCGACGGCGATCAGCTCCCCCTCCCGATCGTAGTCCGTGGCGAGGACGACCTCGTCGATCGTGTCGGCGAAGCCGCGCAGCGCGTCGTGGAGGGTTACGGGCGTCTCTTCTCGGACGGGCTCGAGGTCGATCAGGTCGTCGAGGTCCATCAGGGCCCAATCCCGGGCGGCCTCCGGATAATCGAGCTCGACGACGTGGCCCCGGAGCGGGAACACGATGATGTCGTCGCCGTGGATCGAGAACGTGAAGTGGCTGGAGCCGTCTGCCCGGACCTTCTCAGCCGTCCCTTCTGACAGGATTTGGGCCAAGCGGCGGGCGGCACTGAATTTCTCGGCGAGGATGAGCCGCCGCAACCCGCGGGCCTATTCGTCTACCTGATACTTAAATCCATGTCAAAACATGAAATCATTATTCGTCTCCTATCTTTGGTCAAGGTGGGACCTAAAACCGGGGTTTTCGGCATTGTCGAGGCGAGCAGGTCATGGCGTGTGAAGCGGTCCCGAGTGACCGGCCGGGCGCGATCTCAATTCCGACAGGGATGGGCCAAACCATGTTGTTCGACATCTCGGACAACGCTTCAGCACCACTCGGGGGTCCTTGGCATCGGAAAATTCACGAAGCTCTAGCTCGGCGTAGTCCGTCGGACAAAGGTAGTGGTATGCCTCAGCCAAAAGCCCCAACTCATCGAGTCGCGAGTGGGGACCGCGGCTACTTGAACGAGGCCGGTCACACCACACCATCAGTACTCCCGCGCGTCGCTCCTCGGGGGAGTCTTCCGGCGTCCTTTCCACAAGATACCCGATTCGCGTTACAATAGAAGAATGGTTGGGCACTTTCACAGACCATCTCGCAGAACCTATATCATACTCCGTGCATCTGAAGTGTCAGATGCGGCGAGGCCAGCATTTCGCATTGTATGGAAACGTGGCGATGGAACGCGAATACTGCGTCCACTGCAGACAGCAAACCTTCATCCTCGACGGTAAGCTTGCTTGCTGTGGAACTCCTACCGAGTTTGATTCGAATCGAACCAAACGCGTCTCGGAGGCGCAGGATCGACGCAAGGGTCCGAATGCTGAGGAGCGCCGGGTTATTCTTGAACTTCAGGGAAACCGTTGTTTGTACTGCGAGCTGCTGTTTGGGGCTCCGGTGGAGAGGAGGAACCGACTGCTTTTCCTCAAGGTGAATTGGGACCACTTCGTGCCGTTCTCTTACACTCAGAATAACTATGCCTACAATTTCGTGGCCGCATGCCAAATTTGCAATGGCATCAAGAGCAATCTCATGTTCAAGACGCTCGAAGAGGCACGGGTCTACATCCATGCCATAAGACAGGCAAAAGACGTCATTGAGAGTCCGGTATTACCTTCCAATAACGAGACCTAGTCTTTGTTGCGCCCGAGGGAAGTGAAAAACCCGAAGATGAAGACTGTTTTGCTCACTTCCTATGACTTCATACGAAAGACATAGTTTAGTTTCACCCACCTCCCCTCTCGCCCTTAAATATCCACACCTTATTAGAGGTGTGAATTCAGGACTGAAAAGACGTCAGTTTGAAATACGAATGCGAGCATTGGGTGGGTGCATGACGAGGTATCGCTTCCGGCGTGGCTCGATGGAACTTGAGATCGAATATTCTGGAGATGTGCCGGATGCGGAGCAGGAATCGATTTCCTCGATTTTGACCTACTTCAAGACGGTGTTGACGGGGGCCGGACGTGAAGCGGATGCTCTTGACGAGGATCGATCACCGGAAAAGAAATCAAGGCGTGGAGGCGCACGGAAAGCGTTTGTCTCGCCCGGCATCGATGATCTGATCAAGACGAAATGGTTGATTGGAAAGACGACTCAAGAGATCGTCACCAAGCTCAAAGCGGATGGCATCGTCGGCGCGAATGAGGATAACGTCAATTCGGCTCTCCTTCGGAAAGTTCAGTCACGAGTTCTGACACGCACGGAACAGGATGGGGAGTGGATGTGGACGTTACCGACGATCAAGTAGCAATCGAGACACACGGATTATCTCCAAGTCAAGCAACCAATCCCGAGCGACTTGACAGGAGGTGAGCGGGACGAGCGAAGTCGATAACGCAGGTGAGATGCGGGAATGGATTCGCAAGAACATGGCGGCTGATCCACCGAGCGTCCTGCGCGACAACCGCGAACGTGCCGCTAAATTCTTCGGCATTGCAGCTGATGGATCTGTCGCCGTCCATTTCGGAGAGAAGTGGAGCGCCCGAGACAAGATTGCTGGATACTTCGTTGGCAAGCAATATGCTGCTGGCCGCAGGATTCGCGCCTGATGCAATCGTGGAGAACCAGGAGCTCGTATCGAACTTGGGTATTCCGGACAACACGGTGGCTCCTCGGGTGAAGGAGCTTCGTGACAGTCGGATTATCACTGCGGTCGAGAATGGTCGGCACATACTTCCATTAAGCAACGTGAAGCGTGTGCTCGATGAGCTTGAGGAACTCTAAGGGAATCTCTTCATGAGTCGCTGTTGACACCCCTCGAGTCTAACCAGCGACTCTCTTTTTTTCGTTTGTCTTCTTGCGTCCTCTGGATACCACTCGGTGCGTGACTAGAATCCCTTTCCCGCCAAGTCTTCCTTGATCCGCTTTCGGATCTACATCGTCGCGACGAATGCTCTCCATAGGGCAACAGGCAAGGCGTTCAATGGCAGTGTGATGTTCGAGAAGGTGCAGCGATATCTGCCTCACTTCAAAAGCGCGGTACAAGTGCCGATCTGGGGGTGGTAGGGCTTCTTCCATCATGAACGAGACCTTCAGGTGGCAAAATTGATGTCAAGGATGCCCATGTCAGGCCATGGCAAGCAAGAGCTACAAGCCGCTGACATTTCCGCCACCGCTATCGTACTGCACCAAGTGTGGCGCGTTGGTTGGGAACCGGATTCTGCATAACGCCTGGCATAAGGCACGACCGTGACAATGAACGAGGGAGGGTCGGTTTCGTTGGGTTCGCGACTCACCCCAACCCTTTCAGCGCCGTGGTACATGGAGGAATCCCCACATGTATGACGAGACTCTGAACGAGGCGCTTCGTGGAGTCATTAACGATTTCGATTCCGGCCAAATCTCTCTGAAGACCGAAGGGGACTTGCGCGGCTTTCTCTTTCACCGATGCGTCGAGGTCCTGTCTGGGAGAGGTCATTCAACTCCCATTCCAGTTCACGCCGAAATGCGTATCGGAACGAGGAGAGCGGACCTTGTGATTGGCCGTGACGCGGAGGCCATCGTGGAGTTGAAGCTCGAACCGTTCATCACCGATGCGGGAAGGGTGGACCTTAAGGAGATTAGACATGACATCCGAAAGCTCGACGCCTATGCAAAGCAAGGAAGCACCGGCCATTTCATCATGATCGAACTGGAAGGTCTTGAGACCACGACAGGGCCTTGGTACTTCCCCCGCCAAACCGTCAAGTTCGGCATCCCCGAGAAGGAGTGGCGGAAAACCAAGCATTTTACATGGGTCCATTACAAGGTCCCTCCCAAGAAGTAGCATGATGACGCTAGGCTGAATCATTCGCATCGCAACGAATCACCATTGCATCCTTCTTCATCATGTAGCCAATGATATGAAGAACACCGCCATGCTACACTGCCTCTGTTCGAGAGGACGTGACACCGCTTCATGGACTTCGCGAATGACCGGGTCAAAAAGTGCACTTCGCCCGATTCACGAACACGGTTTCGTCCGTTACGATTCAACCATCATCAAGAAGGCGACGCCGCTGCGACCACACCGATCAAAAGCCCGAGGACCAGGACAACCGGCACGATCGTCTGAACGTGGGACCGATCGAGGTCTGATTCGCCGCGAGGCTCGTGAGCGCGGTGTTGAGCGGGCCGAAGAGCGCAGCGACGATGATGACCACGACGATGATGCTCACGAAGAGCAGCGCCCAGTGGCCTGGGTCGATGGTCGCGGCCATCGCGTTCGTGTCCCGTCGGAGGTCCGCGTGGAACTTCGGCTTGTTCTTGAGCAGAATGTACGTCACCTCCTGGTCAGTAATCGATTCGGGTTCTCCTCTGTCTCAGTCCAGTCGTGCGCATCGGAGGAGGATAGAGAGCGGATGGACATGCGGATGACGAGTGTCGTCAACAGACGCATGACCACAATCAGGAAAAGGAGGAGGATCCCGTAGAAGAAGACAATCGACGCGGTCAGGACGTCACTGTCCGCCATTATTGACGGACCTCGAGAATTTCGACATCAATGTCCGCGCCCAGCATCAGGAGGTCATCATCGCTGAGTTGGTCGAGTTGTTGGCGTGACAACCGCTCCGCTTCTCGGCCACACGCTGCATGGATGGAGCGACCGTCCTTCGTCTTCTCCGCCGGCCATGCGCCGCAGACAAGGCATGCGTCATAGGGTTCCGGAAGGGGGGATCTCTTCGAGGTCGGCATACTAAACACCCGAGAGATCCCGTGCAGAACACTCGGCCTGGGGAAGGGACGGGTCGAGGGTGGTCATCCTCAATAGCGGTTCATACAACCAGTGGGGCAAGAGCGATTCAATGAACGCTCGGGGCGAAAGGACCCGTTCACTCATCCGAGATTCGTTGTCGGCGCCACTCACGATGGTAAGACCGACGATCGGCCTTTAGGTTGTATCCTGCATCGTGGCGGCACGTCGTCGCGATGCGACGCGCGTGGGTATGCGTTGAGGAGGTCGAATTCCTCAATCTAGAAGTGATGTCTCTATCGTTCCAAAGAAAGAGACTGATTGGACTTTAGAGGACCTCTTTCAGCAACCAGGGCGACATCTTGAGGGGTCTCTATGATGGACGCCGTGATGTTTCCTCAGTACGTGATGATCGTCTGCCACACGGCCTCATGCAACGCGTCAATCCGATGCGTCGCCGCATGGAAAACGGCGACGTCGCGCTTCGCCATCCACACGCGCGGCTTCTCAAGCCAAGTGAAGAAGCGCGTATCACAACCCGGACCGTGGATATGTCGTCTCGGACAGGTGACACGTGTGACGACTTTCGTCTCTTCACGTTCAAGGACGGGTTCCTCATCGGGGACGACGAGCCGATGTTCCCACGGAAAGAGGAAGGGCGACGGCTCTTCCTCATCGACCTTCATTGTCTCCCTCGATACACCGCAAGCAATCTCGACATGAGCACCCAGGGCGGCAACACCGGCACTCGCGGATGATGTACGTATACTGGCCGGAACACTTGTCGATTTTGATCAGGGTCTCTTCCTCACATGGAGGCGGATGGACGATGCCGATTGCGCAAGCGGCGCACACACATCGCACGATGACGATGGCTTTATCCTCAAAGAGCTTGAACTTCGACGGAACTCTGCCGACCGTCTCCAGAAGAGACACAGGCTGTATCGCTCACCGCCGCCTTCAAACCGCCGCATGTGTGTGCCTCCAGGTCTACCACCTGGTTGGTCTCCGCCGGAGCGGAGACGAGTGGATACATTCACGTCTGCGGAGATCAAAGCACGACTGGGAGATGACCAAGGGAGAGGAAGTCACTCGAATGAAACGATGAGGTCGCAAACCATGGGGTGAAATGTCCAGGGAGGTGGTTGGAGGAAGGCTGTCAGAAGGAACGTTGTGGATCGCAACAAATGACGTGCGCATGATGAGGAAACGAAAAGCGGAACTGCAAATCTGCAGTTCTGCATTACATCTTTACGGATGGAGTCAGAGCGTCATCGTAATGGGGCGACGACAAAATTCACACACATCTCTTTTCAATCCTTGCTCGTAGAATTCAATCCCTACTCATAGTTTTCAATCGTTGCTCGCAGAATTCATTTTTTATCTTCGATAGCAAATTCAAATACCCGAAAATCTATTCTCCTCGACTTCACGTCGGTAAGAAGGGAGTTGAGATGCTGGAGAAGACGAGAGACGATCGGATTGGGGAAGAGATCAAATACTTTGAACTCACGTTTGAACTAACGAAGCGTATGTTTGAACGTCAGAAAGCGGACGTAACACTCGATCGTGTCGTAGAAGTCGCTCAGACAATCTATGAGCGAGCGGGAATGCCAAGCCTCAAGAAATGGTCGGTCGAGGATGAGCTGAGGGCGTGGTAACCGAGGTCTTCCGGTTGAGACCCTCTATCTCTACCTCCTTTAGGAGGTAGATGGGTTAACCCGAAGGAAAATCACTGGCGTTCAAGCAGTTGCGATCAATGGCACGTTCAAATGGATAGATGCTGGTTAACTCTGGGTTAACCGGGTTAACCGAGGTTCGGTATGAAACGTTTGGCGATGATTGGTGTGAAGATTCCAAAGGAGCTTCGGTCGATCCTTGAGCAGGTTGCCAGGGAGAACAATGCCACGATTTCGGAGGTCATCCGGGAGGTTCTCACCGAGCAGTTTGGCAGCGGATCCGGCGTTCCTGCTTTGTCATCACCTGTTGAACGATTGACGAAGTTCTTCAAGGCAGAGGGGCCGATGACGATTGGAACTCTGCGCAAAGAGGCTCGACGATTCGGCGTCGACGATGACGAATTTGATCAATTTGAACGAAAGCACACGAAGAGTTTGGCAGGTTCAAACACCGTTCAATGGACCGACGACGCCGACGCTTGGTGAAGCGATGATGCGGCCGCTTTTTGGTGCTACTCGATATCAAGGTTAACCATGCAAGCACTGACGGGGGAACAGTTCGAGAAATTGGTGAAGGCCGGACCGATTGAGCGCATTGATCTGCGCAAGACAATCGAATGCGTTGTTCTTCGCCCTGACGGGAAGTGGGAGACGTACGAACTCAGGCGTCATCAAGGTCAGAAGGTCGTTGACGTCCTAACGAAGACAGGTGTCGACTTCAAACTCATTGATGATTGATGACTCATACATTCCGGACTCAAGCATTCCATATTCCCAAGAAAGGTGGCATCATCCTCACCGTCAAGGACCCCACCGCAACGTTGGATGTTTGGAGCGTCCATGACTCCCTTCGAGTCCTGCGCTGGCCGCGTTCAGGTCAGGTCCGAGCGTGGATGATCGCTTCGACGGAAGGTTGAGTCGGGAACTCTGAGCGCCGTGCATGGAGATGCACGGAGCGTCATTGGTCACCTGGATGTAGACTTACCCACACCACCAGGGCAAACGTCACTGGCGCCATCCGGTGAGGTCACTCCGACGGATCTGCGTCCGAGTCGTAGTGGTCCACCGTTTCTTCTTCCGGAAATCCATGTTCGTCGGCCACGCGCCGCATCGCCTCCACGTCGGCGGTCTTCCAATTGTAGTGGCGCGGTCACGCTCTCTCCATCCGCAGCTACAACGGGCTTGAAAGAGCCGCAGCTGGATTTCGTCGATGTGAGTCACGTAGTTGTGTGGTTTCTTCGTCTGCTGCTTCGTCGCCGTTCGATTCGGAACTAGTTTGCCTATGCAGTTACAGATGTGATTTTCAAGACCGTGAGAAATCCATTCATGGAAGTTGGAAGGGCTTGAACAGGATGTCAAAATCACGTGTAATTTTCTAAAGTGACAACGAGTTGCAAAAAAATTTACGTTCCGCTCTCGACCAATTTGTGAAGAGCCTTTGCCGCTCGCGGGTTCTCCTTCAGGAGTCGGACGAGTGCTTCTTCGTCGGTCTCAACGTCCTCAGTGCCCACAACGGTCCCTGAAGGCGGGTTCATGGGCACAACAGGTGCCAAGGATTCTTCCTTGAAGTCGAGTTTCCCGAGGTCCATACGGTCCTCCGCTTGAAGACCCAGCGCGGCGAAGTATGTCCGTTTTGTGTCTCGATCTGCAAGGTGTCCGTAGTTCGCGATCATCTGCGATCCTGAGGTCCATCCCATCAACCGATTGACCGTTGCTTCATTCAGACCGAGCCGAAGGAGGTGCGTCGCTCTGGAATGCCGGAAGAGGTGTGGGTACACTCGCTTTTTCACCCCTGCCCGTTTTGCCAAGCCTCGAACCACGTGGTGCGCGCCCTGATTTTTGAGTCGACCGCCCTCCCAACTCATAAAGAGTGGAGCGTCGGGTCGCTTGTCAGGGTGCGCCTTGAGCCACGCACTCAACACGGGCGCACTTTCGATGATGTACCCAACGTGCTCTTCACCCCGGACCTTCGTGGTACCGAACCACACGACGTAGATCGTCCGGCCACCATTCTCGGACCGTTTCACGGCGCTCAAGTCGAGAGCAAGGATCTCGTGGATCCGCGCCCCCGTCTCCCAGAGGACGGCGATGATCGCCCGATCACGGAGCGATCGAGCGGCCTCAATCATCCGTTGGACCTCCGCGACGCTTAGGACGTCTTCCGGCGCCAGTCGCGTTCTTCGCAATCGGATCCGCAAGAGTTCCTTCAGGTCGTCTCGCTTGGAGGCCTTGTAGAAACTCCGCAGGAGCGTCGCATACTGAGGACCGGACCGCTTCTTGCGAAGGAGCTCCTTGAGCGCAATTACATCGTCCTCATTGGCCATGCCGAGTGGTTTTCCCATCCAGCGTTCGAGGAGCCCAAGCTGGTACTCGTACGTTTTCAGCGTATTCGGCCCCGCGCCCGATTGGGCGATGAAATCCGGGATTGCGAACGGTCTCCTCATCGTCTTCATCTTCTGCATCTGTCACCTCCCGGACCGATTCCAGAAGTAGGAAGGCATCACGACCTATTAATAATGTTCATGCATATCACATAATACTTAATAATGTTGATGTCGGACCGCGACTTTTCGCGGCTCGGTTTGGATACCATCCATCGCTCCCGGCGGACGGCCGCTATCGAATGGGATTTCGGCTCGGTCGTGAGCTCAAAATTCGATGAGGCTGGACGGTTCCTCAGGTCGGAGTCGGCGCAGCGGATGGCGACTCAGGGCCAATTGTAGCCGCTCGGCGACGAGGGCCGCAACACGTTCGTCGTCGAACGAGAGGAACGGTCGCACGCCAAGCTCCCTCGCGATGGCATCGGCTTCCCGCGGGTAGCGGCTGATTAGGTTCGAGAGGGCCATCGATTCTGCCATTCCCACTGAGCGAGCAGAGAGGAAGCGCTCGAGAGCGAGCAGATCCCGCGCGTACGTTGGGTCCGGCTCATAGCGTGGTTCGAGAATCGCACGGCGGACGAATGCCGTGCGGATCGAAGTCTGATCCAATTCCGCCATGGGCAATCGTCGCCGACACAAACAGGGGGATATATTTTTTGCCGTGAGATTATCCGTCAGTTGACGAACTTCCCGGCATCCGTCGAAGTCCGGTGATTCACGGGTCGCTGCAATCCCGAGTGTACCCGCACCGGCGGCAGATCAGCTTGCAATTCCGCTCGTACGTGGGCCCGCCGCAGACGTCGCAATGATCCGGAGTCGGCGGCGTCACCTCCGTCGGCAATGAAGCCGGGTTCCGCGCGGCCGGCATGTCGCAGGGCCATAGCGGTCCGGGAGAAAAATCTCGCCGATTCGTCCACCTCCCGAACGCAGCGTGATATAGTCTGAGGCCGATGCGGACTCCGGGGAGCGACATGTCGAAGCTTGCCGAGAACCTGGTGCGCAACTGCTTACGGATTCGATCGACGGATAATGTGACCGTCTTCTTCTATCCGCACAACATGGCCCTCGCGGAAGACATCGCGACGGAGTGCTTCCGCGTCGGCGCGGACGCTTTGCTTAACCTCTACACGGATGCGTACTACACCGCGTATCTCAAGTATCTCCCCGTGGAGAGCTTGCGGCAGCCGTCCGTGTACTGCCGCGGGCTGACGGAGCTCTCGACCGCCCAGTTCTGGGTTGGAGGGGCGTATGACCCATCCATCTTCCGGAAGGCTTCGGCGGAGAAGCTCGCGGCCGCGGACGAAGGCGAGACCGCGGCCCATTTCGATCTCGCGAGGGAGCGGAAGGTCCGCGGGTTGAGCGTCGACCTCGGGCTTGCCACCGCTCCGCGTGCCAAGGCGTACGGCTTCCCCCTCGCCCGGTGGAAGCGGATGATGACCCAGGCGTCCTCGGTCTCCGCCGCGAAGTTGGCGGCGGATGGGAAGCGCCTCGCGGCGAAACTCGACACAACGGCGAAGGCGCGGATTACGGCCCCGAACGGAACCAATCTCGAGGTGGCCCTCGCGGGTCGCCGCGCCCAAGTATTCGACGGCGTGGTCGACGATGAGGACATCGCGGCGGGCGCTCTCTCGGCAAGCATCCCGGCCGGAAGCGTTTCCGTCGCCCCGCAGGAAACGAGCGCGCACGGCATCGTCGTGGGGAGCGTGCCGAGCCCGTGGGCCGGCCGTTCGATCCGACGGTTGCGCTGGGAGTTCCGCGACGGACGGCTGACCGCGTTCGATGGAGATGCGAATGCGAAGGCCCTCGCCGCCGTCTATGCGAACGCCACGGGGGACAAGGACCGCGTCGCCGGGCTGTCGATCGGCCTGAATCCGAAGGCGGCGCTCGGATTCCTCCAGAACGCGATCGTGCGAGGTGCCGTCACGATTGGGGTCGGCGCGAACGAGGATCTCGGCGGCGTCAACAAGTCGTCGTTCTTCTTCCCCGTGACGGTTCCGAATGCGACCCTGGAAATCGACGGACTTTCGCTCGTCCAGAACGGACGGATCGCCGTCTAGGGCGAACCCCGTTTCCGCTGCCGAAGGTCTTCGAGGACCGCGATCGCAGCGTTCCGCCCCGGCGCTCCCGTGACGCCGCCGCCCGGATGGGAGCTGCTGCCGCACAGGTACAGGCCCCCGATCGGCGTGCGGTATCCCGACCAACCCGGCACGGGACGGAACGAGAACAGCTGGTCCGGCGTCATGTCCGTCTGGTAGATGCACCCGCCGGGCAGGCCCCATTCCCGCTCCATGTCCAACGGGGAGATCACGTCCCTCCGTTCCACTGCGTGGCGGAGGTTCGGCGCGTACGCGGTCAGGGTCTCCAGGATCGTGTCGGCGACTTCGTCCTTGCGGTCGTCCCACGTGCCTTCGCGCAGGCGGTACGGCGAGTACTGCGAGTAGATTGACAGCGTGAATTTCCCCGGGGGTGCGAGGCTCGGGTCGGTCACGGAGTGCAACACGCAGTCGAGGAACGGCTCCTTCGACGGGTCGCCCCATTTCGCGTCGTCCCACGCTCGTTCCAAGTAGTCGATAGACGGACAGAGGTCCAAGTAGCCTCGGTGGTGCGGTTGAACCGTCTTCCCGGGACGGCACGTGAAGTCCGGGAGTTCCGTGAGCAGGCAGTTCACCTTCGTCACGACGCCGGTCGCGCGAATCCGATGCACCTGCGCGAGGAACGCCGGATCGATCGCATCGGGTTCGACGAGCTTCTCGAACGTCGTCTTCACGTCGACATTCGCGAGGACCACGGGGGCCATCTCCCGCGTTCTGTCCGCGAGTTCGACGCCGGTCACGTGCCCTCGGCGCGTCAGGATTGTTTGGACCGGGGTCGACGTTCGGATTTTCGCGCCGTGATGGACCGCCGCGGCTGCGAGGGCTTGAGCGATCCCGCCCATCCCGCCTTTCGCGTAGCCGAACGTCTGCTTGACTCCGTTGATCTCGTGGAGGAGCATGTGGCCCAGCATCAGCGCGGTCCCGGGCGTCCTCGGTCCGGCCGGCAGGCCGATCGTCGTCGCGGTGGCGAGCATCGCTTTCACCTCGTCGGACTCAAAGAATTCGTCGAGGAGGTCCGCCGCGCTCTGCAGGAGGATGCGACGGGCGAGTTCCTCGGCCTCGGGACCCTTGAACAAGCCGAGCAGACCCGGCAATGGGGGTGGCGGTTCAAGGACGGTCGCCTCGATGAGCTCCATGACCTCGGTCCAGAAGGCCACGTACTTCGGATACGCCGCCGCGTCCTTTCGGGAGAACCGCGCGAGTTCCTTCTCGTTCCGTTCCGCATCGTTCCACAGGAGGAGGGAGTTGCCGTTCGGGAACGGCAAGAAGAACTGCGGGTCGAACGGATGGGCTTCGTATCCGAATCGCGCGAGCTCGAGGTCCCGGATGATCTCGGGTCGCAAGAGGCCCGCGGAATAAGCGAGCCGCGAGAACTTGACGCCGGGGAAGACCTCTTCCGTGATGCAGGCGCCGCCAACGA
>Ga0209237_1001808_pt1 | contig 12655 bp, 13 predicted proteins | sample GraSoi013_1_40cm_2_FD_185820 | JGI IMG/M metagenome (GOLD analysis project Ga0209237, IMG submission 185820) | Grasslands soil microbial communities from the Angelo Coastal Reserve, California, USA - Sample 10_02_2013_1_40cm (SPAdes) (version 2) | ecosystem: Environmental > Terrestrial > Soil >... | reverse complement strand
CGTGGTGAACGTCGACGGCGACGGCTCGTTCGTGATGAACAGCCAGGAGCTGGCCACCTGCCACGACAACAACCTCGCCGTGAAGACGATCATCATCAACAACGGGGGTCACGGCATGGTCCGGCAGTGGCAGGGCATCATCTACAAGGGCCGGTTCTGCGCCATCGACTTCGGGCCGAGCCCCGACTTCGTGAAGCTGGCCGAGGCGTACGGCTGCGTCGGGATCCGCGCGACCAAGCCCTCCGAGGTGGTGCCCGCGCTCGAGAAGGCGTTCTCCACGCCGGGGCCGGTGGTCGTGGACGTCTTGGTGGACAAGTGGGAGTACGTGTTCCCGATGGTCCCGGCCGGCGGGGCCAACACCGACATGATCCTCGAAAACCCGACCGCGGTCGTGAGGGAGAAGGCCGCGAAGTCGCAGACGGGGTTCTAGATGCAGAACGGGAGCGGGCCCCGGAAGCACACGATCGCGGTCCTGGTCGAGAACAAGTTCGGCGTCCTCTCGCGCGTCGCCGGCCTCTTCTCGGCGCGCGGCTACAACATCGAGAGCCTCTCGGTCGGCGAGACGCTCGATCCGTCCGTCTCCCGGATGACGATCGTCGTGACCGGCGACGAGTTCGTGATCGAGCAGGTGACGAAGCAGCTCCACAAGCTCATCGACGTCATCAAAGTGTCGGATCTCACCGACGACGACCACGTCGAGCGCGAGTTGATGCTGATCCGGGTCAACGCCGAGCCGCAGCACCGGGAGGAGATCCTGCGAACGGCCGACATCTTCCGTGCGAAGGTGGTCGACGTGACGCCGGTCTCGTTCACGCTCGAGGCGACCGGTGACGAACCGAAGCTCGAGGCGCTCGTCGAGCTGCTCCGCCCGATGGGGATTCAGGAGCTGGTGCGGACTGGCAAGGTGGCGATCGCCCGCGGCCCGAAGACGCGGGCGCGGAAGGCCGAGGCGCCGAAGAGGGCCCGCGTCTCGGAGGACCCGAAGGTGATCGGGTTCGCGGACTAACGCAACGGTCGACGACGGAAAGGAACGTCAGGGATGCCGGCGAAAATCTACTACGACGCGGACGCCGATCTCGGCCTGCTCAAGGGCCGGAAGATCGCGATCATCGGCTACGGCAGCCAGGGCCACGCCCACGCGCTGAACCTCAAGGACTCCGGCCAGGACGTCGTGGTGGGGCTCTACAAGGGCTCCAAGAGCTGGGCGAAGGCCGAGAAGGACGGGCTCCGCGTGGCGACCGTCAACGAGGCCGCCCAGATGGCGAGCGTGATCATGATCCTGCTGCCCGACCAGAGCCAGCGCCAGGTGTTCGAGAGCGAGATCAAGGGCGGACTCGGCCGTGGCAAGATGCTCATGTTCGCCCACGGCTTCAACATCCACTTCAACCAGGTGGTGCCGCCGCCCGACGTGGACGTGACCATGATCGCGCCCAAGGCGCCGGGCCACGTCATGCGCGACCTCTTCACGCAGGGGCCCGGCGTCCCCGCGCTGCTCGCCGTCTACCAGGACGTCTCCGGCCGGGCGCGGGACGCGGCGCTCGCGTACGGGAAGGGCGTGGGATGCACCCGAGCGGGCGTGATCGAAACCACGTTCAAAGAAGAGACCGAGACGGATCTTTTCGGCGAGCAGACGACATTGTGCGGCGGGATCTCGCACCTCATCAAGGCGGCGTTCGAGACGCTCGTCGAGGCTGGCTACCAGCCGGAGGTCGCCTACTTCGAGTGCATGCACGAGATGAAGCTGATCGTCGACCTCTTCTACCAGGGCGGCCTCGCATACATGCGCTACTCGGTGTCCGATACTGCGGAGTACGGCGACTACACCCGCGGCCCGCGCGTCGTGAGCGCGGAGACCAAGGCCGAGATGAAGCGGATCCTTGCCGAGATCCAATCCGGCCAGTTCGCCCGTGAGTGGGTGCTGGAGAACCAGGCCAACCGGGCGGGGTTCCTCGCGATGCGCCGGCGCGACGCCGAGCACCCGATCGAAGACGTCGGCAAGCGGCTGCGCGCCATGATGTCGTGGATCAAGCCGCCGCGGATGGGCTGACGCGTGAAGGTCTCGGTCGCGCGCGAAGGCTGGCCATTCATCGCGGTCCCCGCGGTCCTCGCCGCCGGCCTCGCGCTCGGCGGCCGTCGCGCCCTCGCGCTGCCGTTCGCCGCGGCGGCGCTCGCCTCGCTCGGGTTCTTCCGGGACCCCGACCGCGAGGTGCCGTCGGTGCCCGGAGGCGTGTTGTCGCCCGCGGACGGCCGCGTCCTCGCCGTCGACCCGACCGAGGACCGGTTCGTGGGGCCGGCTGTCCGGGTCGCGGTCTTCCTCTCTCCGCTCGACGTCCACGTCAATCGCTCGCCCATCGCGGGGCTCGTCGTCGGGACGGTGTACTCGCGGGGCCGCTTCCTCGCGGCCTACCGGTCCGAGGCCGAGGGCGCGAACGAGCGCTGTACGCTCCACCTGCAGGGCGAGACCGCGCGCGTCACGGTCGTCCAGATCGCGGGGGTGGTCGCGCGGCGGATCGTCTGCCGCGTCGGCCCGGGGGACAAGCTGGCCGCGGGCGAGCGCTTCGGCATGATCCGCTTCGGCTCCCGCACCGACTGCGTGATGCCGCGCGGGATCGATGTGCGCGTGCGCGTCGGCGACCGCGTGACGGGCGGCGTCACCGTCCTCGGCCTCTTGACATGAGCCGCGCGCTCGGCGTGATGGCGGCGCTTCACGGAGCCCGCAACTTGATCATAGGCTCGCCTCGGACGGCGGGGCCCCAGCCCCGCGACGTCCTGCGGCTCGCACTGCCATGATCCGACGGCACGGGAAAGGCCTGCGGCGCCGTCGCTGGCACGACCTGCGGGAGCGGCGGCCGAGAGGGATCTTCCTGCTCCCGAGCCTTCTCACGACCGGGAACCTCTTCTGCGGATTCTTCGCGCTCCTCCTCACGGTCGAGAACCGGTACACGGAGGCCGCGCTGGCGATCTTCGTCGCGATGATCATGGACATCCTCGACGGGCGCGTCGCCCGCCTGATGAAGGCGACCAGCCAGTTCGGCCTCGAGTTCGACTCCCTCGCCGACGTCGTCTCGTTCTGCGTGGCGCCGGCGTTCCTCATTTACTCGTTCGCGCTCTCCGCCCTCGGCCGCCCGGCGTGGTTCGGCGCGTTCCTGTTCGTGATCTGCGGGGCCCTCCGGCTCGCGCGCTTCAACGTCCACACGGGGACCGTCGACCGCCGGTTCTTCGTCGGGCTGCCGACCCCCGCCGCGGCGGGGCTGGTGGTGTCCGCGGTGATCCTGCTCAAGGGGGTCGAGCCCTCCGCCTGGCTCCTCCTGACGATCGCGGTCGGGACGTACGTGGCGGCGTTGTTGATGGTCTCGACGTTCCGGTACTGGAGCTTCAAGGAGTTCGACTTCGCCCGGCGGCGTCCGCTCTGGACGCTGCTCGTCATGGTGCTGAGCGTGATGATCGTGGCCACGCGCCACGAGGTCTTCCTCTTCCTCATCTTCGGGGGGTACGCGGTGTCGGGCCCGCTCAGGCGGCTCATCGTGGGGCGGACGCCTGCGGCGCTCCCGGCGGACCAGGTCGCCAAGGAACATCCGTGAATCAGGGGGGTCATATGGATCGCGTCATCATCTTCGACACGACGCTGCGGGACGGCGAGCAGTCGCCGGGGTTCTCGATGAACACGGTGGAGAAGCTCGAGATGGCGCGACAGCTGGCTCGCCTCCAGGTGGACGTCATCGAGGCGGGCTTCCCGATCTCGTCGGACGAGGACTTCGAGGCGACGCGTGAGGTCGCCAAGCAGGTCGGCGCGCTCGAGAACGCGCCGACGATCTGCGGGCTCTCGCGCGTGGGGCTGGCGGACATCGACCGCTGCTGGGAGGCGGTGAAGTACGCGCGGAAGCCGAGGATCCACACGTTCGTCGCGACCTCCGACATCCACCTGAAGTACAAGCTCCGGAAGTCCCGGGCCGAAGTGCTGAAGGCGGCGGTCGACGCCGTGCGGCACGCGAAGGGCTACTGCGAGGACGTCGAGTTCTCGCCCGAGGACGCCTCGCGGTCGGACTTCGACTACATGTGCGACGTGCTGTCGGCGGCGATCGAGGCGGGGGCGAAGACGATCAACATCCCCGACACCGTCGGCTACGCGATCCCCCGGGAGTGGGGCGAGCGCATCGCCCGGATCCGCGAGAGGGTCCGCGGGATCGAGAAGGTGGCCCTGTCGGTTCACTGCCACAACGACCTCGGGCAGGCGGTCGCCAACTCGCTGACGGCCATCATGAACGGGGCCCGGCAGGTCGAGTGCACCATCAACGGGATCGGCGAGCGCGCGGGCAACGCGTCGCTCGAGGAGATCGTGATGGCGCTCCGGACCCGCAAGGACTTCTTCGGCGTCGACACGCGCGTTCGGACCGAGGAGATCTTCAAGACCTCGCGGCTCCTCTCGCACATCACGGGCATCCACGTCCAGCCGAACAAGGCGATCGTCGGCGAGAACGCGTTCGCCCACGAGGCGGGCATCCACCAGGACGGCGTGCTGAAGGAGAAGCTCACGTACGAGATCATGCGGCCGGAGGACATCGGGCGGCCGTCCAACAAGCTCGTCCTGGGCAAGCACTCCGGCCGGCACGCCCTCGCGGCACGGCTCAAGGACCTCGGCGTCGACCTCTCGGGGCCCGACCTCGACCGGGCGTTCAAGGCCTTCAAGAACCTCGCCGACCGGAAGAAGGAGGTTTACGACGAGGACTTGATGGCGATCGTCACCGACGAGGCGGCGCAGGGCGCGGCCGGGTACGAGCTCGAGTACCTGCACGTGATCAGCGGGACCGGCGTGGTGCCGTCGGCCACCGTGAAGCTGAAGAAGGACGGGCAGGTCTTCCAGGATTCGGGCGTGGGCGACGGCCCCGTCGACGCGGTGCTGAACGCGATCGACGCGGTGACGGGGATGAAGGGCCGGCTCCAGGACTACTCGCTCCGCGCCGCGACGTCGGGCAAGGACGCGATCGGCGAGGTGTCGATGAAGGTCGACTTCGACGGGACCCTCGTCTGGGGCAAGGGCGCGTCGACGGACGTCATCGAGGCGAGCGCGCGGGCGTACCTCTCGGCGCTCAATCGGGTGACCCACCCCGCTGTCCAGCACGTCAAGGAAATCGGACCGTAAGCCCGATGGCCACGTACCGGATCGCGGTCCTGCCCGGCGACGGCATCGGGCAAGAGGTCACCCCCGAGGCTGTGCGGGTCCTCAAGGCGGTCGGCAAGGGGGCGGGTGTCGGATTCGAGTTCGAGCAGGCGCTGGTCGGCGGCGCCGCGATCGATGCGACGGGGCACCCGCTGGCTCCCGGGACGCTCGACCTGTGCCGGCGGTCCCACGCGATCCTCTTCGGCGCCGTCGGCGGCCCCAAGTGGGACACCGTCGCGCACGAGCGGCGGCCCGAGCGCGGGCTCCTCGCCCTGCGCAAGGAGCTGGACCTCTACGCCAACCTGCGGCCGGCGAAGTGCTTTCCGATGCTCGTGGACGCCTCCCCGCTCAAGCGGTCGGTCGTCGAGGGGACAGACCTCATGGTGATCCGCGAGCTCACGGGTGGCCTCTACTTCGGGGAGCCCCGGGGGGTGGAGCGGCTCGCCGACGGCGGGGCGCGGGCGGTCAACACGATGGTCTACACCTCGCGCGAGATCGAGCGGATCGCCCGGACCGCCTTCGAGGTGGCGCGCAAGCGCCGGAAGCGCCTCGCCTCGGTGGACAAGGCCAACGTCCTCGTCGTCTCCCAGCTCTGGCGCGAGGTCGTGACGCGCGTCGCCAGGGACTACCCCGACGTCACGCTCGAGCACGTCCTCGTCGACAACTGCGCGATGGCGCTCGTCCACCGGCCGTCCCGGTTCGACACGATCGTGACCGAGAACACCTTCGGTGATATTTTGTCGGATGAGGCCGCGATCCTCGCGGGCTCGATGGGAATGCTGCCGTCGGCGTCCCTTGGCGGGTCGGTGGCGCTCTACGAGCCGGTGCACGGCACGGCGCCGGATATCGCCGGCAAGGGGATCGCGAACCCGATCGCCGCGATCCTCTCGACCGCGATGCTGCTCCGCTACACGCTCAGTCTGGAGAAGGACGCCGATCGGGTCGAGCGCGCCGTGCTGCGGGTGCTCGAGCAGGGCCACCGCACGGCCGACATCGCGGCGCCGGGCGCGCGGACCGTGGGCACGAAGGAGATGGCGGACCTGATCGTGCGGGACGTGGAGGACCAGTACTGATGGCATCCGGTCTGACGGTCGCGGTCGTCGGCGCCACCGGCGCCGCGGGAGCGACCACGCTCAGGATCCTCGAAGAGCGGAAGTTCCCGGTGCGGGAGCTGCGCGCCTTCGCGTCCGAGCGCTCCGTCGGCAAGACGGTGACGTTCCGCGGCGAGCCGGTCCGCGTCCAGAGGATCGAGCCCGGAGCCTTCAAGGGCGTGGAGATCGCGATCTGCTCGGCGGGCTCCGCCCAGTCGAAGGAATACACGCCCATGATCGTCCGGGCGGGCGGGGTCGTCGTCGACAAGTCCAACGCCTTTCGCATGGACCCGACCGTGCCGCTGGTGGTCCCCGAGGTCAACGCGCATGCGGCAAAGCACCACCAGGGGATCTTGGCGTCGCCGAACTGCACGACGATCGTCACCGTGATGCCGCTGAAGCCTCTGCACGATGCCGGCCGCCTGCGCCGCGTGATCGCCGTGAGCTATCAGTCGGTGTCCGGCGCCGGGGTCAAGGGGATCGCCGAGCTGAGGGAGCAGACGCTCGCCTGGGCGCGCGGGGAGACCATCCGGGCCAGCCACTTCCCGCACCCGATCGCCTTCAACCTGATCCCGGCGATCGACCGGCTCGGTCCCGACGGATACACGGGCGAGGAGATGAAGCTGGTCAACGAAACGCGCAAGATCTTGGACTCGCCCGACATCCTGATCTCGCCGACGACGGTGCGCGTCCCGGTCTTCACCTGTCACTCGGTCGCCGTGACGGCGGAGACCGAGCGGAAGATCACGCCGGGGGAGGCGCGCGACCTTTTCGGGCGGTTCCCCGGGCTCAAGGTGCTGGACGACCCGACGCAGGATCGCTACCCGATGCCGATCGCGGTCGAGGGCCAGGACGACTGCTTCGTCGGCCGGATCCGCGAGGACCTCTCGAGCCCGACCGGCTTGAACTTCTGGGTGGTCGGCGATCAGCTGCGGAAGGGCGCCGCGACGAATGCGGTCCAGATCGCCGAGCTCCTCCTGGGCTAGGCCAACGTCCGAAGGGAGCGGCGACGGGTGATGTCGCTCCGACGCTACTACCACCGGCACTTCGGTCACCACGAGCGGTTCCACCTCGCCGTCATCTTCACCATCGTTGTCGTGGCGTACGTGGTCGTCCCCATCGCGGTACGCTACATCGAGGCGCTCCAGGGGTATTCGCCCCACTTCTACGAGCCGAAGGACCTCGAGCGCCAGGAATGGTTGCGCCGGACGGGTGTCCCCAACCAGTTGGCCGGTCTCTCGTGGGACGTCGTGGTGAACACGGTGCTTCTGATCCTGGTGGCGGTCGTCTGGCTCACCCTCGTCCCGACCCGGGCGTCGCGCCGTCGGTCGCCACCGCGATAGCTTCCCCGTCCACGTTCCTCCTGGTGCTGGCCTACGATGGCACCGACTACCGAGGCTGGCAGATCCAGCCTGACTCACGCACCGTCCAGGGCGTCCTGCGCGACGCCGCCCGACGGCTCGCGCCCGACGCTCGAGTAACAGGGGCGAGCCGAACCGACGCCGGCGTCCACGCCCTCCGCCAGGTCGTCTCGCTGACGCTGTCCGGCCGGCGCGCCCCTGAGGTTGTCCTGCGAGCGCTCAACGCGACGTTGCCGCGTGACGTCCGCGTGCGCGAGGCTCGGGAGGCCCCGCCCGGGTTCGACGCGCGCCGCGCGGCGCTCGGCAAGCGCTACGCCTACCTCATCGACAACGGGGCGATCCCGGACCCGTTCCTCGCGCGCTACGCGTGGCACCTGCCCGGCGCCCTCGACGTCGGGGCGATGCGCCGGGCGCTCGCTCCCCTGCGCGGCCGGCGCGACTTCGGCGCCTTCTGCGCAGCGCCGGGACGGGCGAAGGATCCCATGTGCCGCGTGCGGGCGCTCCACGTCGTGCGGCGCCGGGACCGGATCGCCGTGCTCGTTTCGGCCGACCGCTTTCTCCATCATATGGCGCGGAACCTCGTCGGCAGCGCGGTCGCCGTCGGTCGCGGCGCCCGCGAGCCCGACTGGCTCCGCGCGGTGTTGGACTCGCGCGACCGGCGCCTCGCAGGGGCGACGGCCCCGGCGCACGGGCTCACGCTGGTCCGGGTCCTCTATCCGCGCTAGACGTCCCTGCGCTCGCGAGCGACATGTTTTCGATGGGTTGGCGACCGGCTTGTGGATAAGTGCCAGGACTGGTGCCATGAACGGCCTGACGGGCATGCTCAAGCGCGCTGATATAGGAACGGTCGGGCGCCATCGGGTGGACGTAGACGTCGTGGGTCATGGATGTGCGCCGGTGGCCGAGCTGGGAGCTGACGCGCTGGATCGGGGCGATCCCGTTCGCCATGTGGCTCGCGTAGCCGCCAAGACCGTTGAGTCCTACCGGACGCGGATCATGAAGAAGCTCGACACGCCGAACACCGCCGGCATCGTCCGGTACGCGATTCGTCAGGGTCTGATCCAGGTCTAAGTTAGCTTAAAGCGGTTCACCCGCGCGAAGTTGATTGGATCTTATGGCCGTGGTGGCGAGCTCCAGCCCGGTAAGCCCCAGCGCGTCGAGCAGCCTCCCCCGATTGCTCAAGTCGCCGAAGATCCGGCGGACCGGCGGGGGGGCGAGCTTGATCAGGGTGGGCGTGACCATGATGCTGTCGTCCAGGCCGCGCTGCGGCTCCCGCAGGATGTCGATGATCTCGAGCTCACAACCACTGGGTAGGAACTCGCGGCACAAGGCCTCGAGGTTGGCGATCGCGCGTACGGCTGTCGCCTCGCGATCCGCCACGTACAGGCGTACCACGAAGGACTCGCGTCGGTCGGGTCTCTTCCCCATCGTCAGTCCTCGGTTGGGGCGCTGCGGCCCTTCCTGCGTCCGGCGCGGGACGCCGGTTCCCCGCCACGCCGTGCGCGGACTTCCTGTTGCCGTCGTGATTCATTCCGCTCGCGGAGCGTTATGCTCTGGTCCAACAATCGCATCTCGGCGGCCAGACTCTCCCGGCGGCGCTCCAGCCCCTCCGTTTGCGCCCGGATCTCCGCCGCCAAGATTTCTAGCTCTCGGCGCTTCCGCGCTTCTTCCGCCTCGACGTCCCGCTGCGTGGCAACCTCGGCGCGTTCCCCTTCCCAGCGCGCGGTGCCCATCAACGCCTCGCCGCCAACGGTGTACACGTCGGCCAGATCGACCCCCCGATCATCGAGGATCAGCTCGCGCACCTGGTGCGAGTGTCCGGTGCCGCGCGACTTGATGACCGTCAACGAGCGGTTGCGTTCTCCTCGCCCGGCTCGGTACGAGAGGTGAATCCATGTGTCGGCCACGGTCGAGACGTGGAGCGGCGTGGCTTCCATCGCCTCTTCGCTCCCCTGGTAGAGGCTGGTCCACAGCGTCGTTATCCCCTCGGACTTCGCCATCGCGAGCAGCCGCTCAGCCACCCCCAACACGGTCGATTGCCCTCCCATCCTGATCGCCGCCGAGATAGGATCGATGACCAGCGTGCTGGGTCGGTGCGCGCGGATCCGCTGCCGCATGCGCACGAACTGCTCCTCCGGGCTCGTCTCCTGGGGATGATCCGCATAGATCTCCAGCAGTCGCGACCGCACGTACCGCTCGAGGCGAATGCTCACCGACGCCAGGTTGCGGAGAATCTCGGCGGGCTGCTCGTCCAGACTGATGTAGAGCGCACGCTCACCGCGAGCGCAAGCCGCGGCGACGAAGGCGCCGGCGAGCGTGGTCTTGGCGGTTCCGGGCATGCCGGTCACCAGCACCGTGCTTCCCCGGAAGTATCCGCCGGCCAGCATGTGGTCGAGACGCGGAATACCGCTCGACACCCGCTCGGTGAAGACACGGTACTTCGGCCGAGTGCCGAAGTCGGCGACCTCGATGCCCTGGGACGCGATGGCGAAGGGGAACTCGTTGGCGATGAATGCGGAGCCGCGGTACTTGACGACCCTGAAGCCGCGGATCGAGGCGCGCTCCGCCAGACGGTGGGTCAGCTGGATGATGCAGTCGGATAGCGACAGCATGAAACTGCCGGGGGGCTCGAGGCCTGCCGTCGACATGGTGACGACGCCCGCCACGCCGGCGCGTTCGAGGAGGTCGTGGATGCGGCACATCTCCCCGCGCTCGACTCGCGGATCGTTCAGCATCACGAGGAGGACGTCGATCCCGTCGAACACGATCCGCTTGGCGCCGATCTCCTTGGCCCGGAATTCGACCGCGGCGAGCAGGCCGCTCAGATCGAACGTGCCGGCCTGCACTGCCCCCGGAGACAGCCGGCCGTCGACGAACGCCAGCCGCGGACTCCTCCGCCCCCGCTTCTGGACGAGACTGGGGATTTCCCAGCCGAAGGACGCGGCGTTGGCCGCGACCTGCTGGAAACCTTCCTCGAAAGCGACGAAAATGCCGGGCTCGTCGAACCGCCGGGCGCCGTTCACCAACGTCTGGAGAGCCAACACCGTCTTGCCGGACCCCGCCGGGCCGGCCAGCAATGTCGTGCGGCCACGCGGCAACCCTCCGCCGGTGATTTCGTCGACCCCGTCGATTCCGGTCTGCGCCTTGGCCAGGCGCGGCTCGCGCTCTTTCTGGTTTTTCCGTGCCATGCCGATTAGCGTCCTTGGACTCTACTCCAACACTCTACGACAGCTCAAACAAGACCCGCGTGGAGGAGGTCAGCCGATGACGCGACTCACACGAAGGGCCTCGCTGCTTGTCGCGTTGAACCTGCTCACCTCTGCGGCGACGAGCTACGCCGAGTGCGCGTGGGGGTTGTGGCGCAGCAAGGAAAAGCGTCACCAAATGATCAGTTCTTTGACTGGTCATGGAGCGTCATGGACGGTACCTCGACAGAGTCCGAGTGCCGAAAGTGGGCTGCGCGCGTAGACAGCAAGCTTGGCCCCAAGGATGCTGACGGGTATTCAACGGTCGTCCCGGTCGACGGGAGGAAGGTCCGAGTCATGAATGTCTGCCTCCCCGACACCGTGGACCCGCGCAGGGCGAAGGGGAAGTGATGCAAGAGCCGGTGCCAACGACGAGCGCGACCGCCGCTCGCCTCTGGCCCGCGCTGGCAGCTACACAGCGCGTCTCTCAGCATCCCAGAGCTGGAAACATACGACGTGAAACGGAATGGCCGCCCCTCCTCGGCTGTCACCCGCCAGAGTAACCTCAGTCACCGACTGATCCTTCGCAATGCGCGTCTCGCAGGCGTCGCACGTTTCCCCGTCGCTTGGGCTGCTCCAAACCCTTGCGATGCTCTCATATGGCAGACGACCGTCCTGGAGCTTGTCCCGGATGAGGAGCAGGAGGGCTTGCAGGTCCATGTGGCCTCGCGGGTAAGCAGGGCCAACGGAACAACGCCAGATTCACCGGGGTCCCGACGCCCCGAACGTCAACCCTTGAGGCCGAGGTGCAGGCATACAGAGCGTAGCACAGTCACCCGTCGCTTCACTTCAAGAAGATCGGGCCCTTCTGGTCTGCGAGGGTCGGCGGCGATCATCGCGCACTCGCGGTGGAGGTCGCTGAGGGGCCAGTATGGTTCTGGATTGGCAGCCATGCCGACTACGATAAGTTGCTCGGTCGCCTGCACGTTACGGCCGACGGCCGCGAGAGGCCGCCGCTGACCGCGAGCGTTTAACCCGACGCAGTGCCTTGCTTCAGGCCGGCAGCGCGGCGAAGCGGCGAAGCGCACTGGGGGAACGTGCGGTGTGGGCGGCGGACTCGCGGGTCAAGTCCTAGTGCCGCTGGAGACTAGAGGCCTTGCCTCGGGCAGGAGGTGCTATGGGTGGGACGCAGTGGGACGCGGCCGACCACGTTTTCCCGGAGGTTGTGCATGAGAGGTGCCCGCGGTGTCATGCTCGAAGATCGCGAGAGTCCCAGGCTCTACGAATCCTGTGGAGCTTGGCCGGTTGCCGAGCAAACTTCTTTCCGCGGTGTCCGCCGGTCCAGCCCGAGGTCTAGTTCGAGCTGAGGCTCGGCCGGTTTGTTGGTGCCGTGTTTGGTGCCATACGTGGACGAACTCCCTGGATTCTGCACCGTACCCGGCGCACTTGGCGGACTGGAACTTTTTGATTTCTCAGGAGGGAGGTGCGGGCCCGCCAGATCCGCGCTAGAATCGCGCGGGGACGTTCCGATGCGAACCTACCTCCGAGTCCGGGCCAATCGCGCCGACGAGGTTACCGGCGAGGTCGTGCGCGAGCAGCCGCTCACGATCTGGGTGAACGGCGAGAAGTTCCTCACGCTCCTCTGCTCGCCGATCAAGCTCGAGGCGCTCGTCGTTGGCTACCTCTGGATAGAGAAGGTGATCGAGGATGCCGCCGACATTACCCGGCTCGAGGTGTCCGCCGTGGACGGTCGCGCCGACGTCACGCTGGCCCGTCCGGTGACGCTGCCGACCGAGCGGATCCTGACCTCGGGGTGCGGCGGCGGCATCACGTTCCGCATCGACCACCGGCTGTTTCCCA
>Ga0209237_1001807_pt1 | contig 12658 bp, 8 predicted proteins | sample GraSoi013_1_40cm_2_FD_185820 | JGI IMG/M metagenome (GOLD analysis project Ga0209237, IMG submission 185820) | Grasslands soil microbial communities from the Angelo Coastal Reserve, California, USA - Sample 10_02_2013_1_40cm (SPAdes) (version 2) | ecosystem: Environmental > Terrestrial > Soil >... | reverse complement strand
AGCGACTCGGCGACCGCCTTGAGGTCGTCGCACTGGATCGACAGGCAGAAGTGATCGGGCCCGACCGGCCCCGCCTCGGTGGCCGGCAGCAGGTCGATCAGGGCCTCGCCGAACCGGAGATGGATCAGCGAGATCCTCTCGTTCAGCTTGGCGAGCGTGCAGCCCAGGACGTCCTCGTAGAACCGGCGCGATCGCGCCTGATCGTGAACTCTCAAGACCACGTGATCGAGACCGAGCGGCTTGTACATCGCCACCTCCATCAGGGGAAGACTACCACGGGACGCTCATTCCTGGCGGAGCACCGAGAGCGGCGCGCGACCGAGGAGCCGGACCGTCGCAAGCAGGCCGACCGCGAGCGCGCCCACCGTCGTCAGCAGCACGCCCAGGAGCAGCGTGCCAGGCTCGAGCGTCCAGGGTGTATCCAGCACGAAGCGCAGGACGATCCAGGCGAGGACCGATGCGAGCAGGGTTCCGCCGAGCCCCGCCGTCGCACCGAGACAGGCGTACTCGACCGCGAACGCGCGCGCGATCGCCCAACGCGTTGCACCGAGCGTCTTGAGAATGACCGACTCGTAGAGGCGCTGATAGCGGGTCGCCGCCAGCGCACCCGCCATGACCACGAGGCCCGCGGCGATGCTGAACGACGCCATGAACCGCACGGCGAAGGAGATCTGGTCCAGCACCTCCCCCACGCGCTCGAGGACGCCCCGCAGGGGAATCGCGGTCACGTTGGGAAAGGCCGCGACGACGCGGTCCTGCAGCGCGGTCTCGACGGCGGCGGGGACGCGTGCCGTCGCCAAGTAGGTCGCCGGCGCCCCGTCCAGGGCGCCCGGCGAGAGCACCATGAAAAAGTTGGCGGTCAGGCTCTGCCAGTCGACTCTCCGCAGGCTCATCACCTCGGCCTGCACCGGCACACCCTGGACGTCGAACGTGAGCGTTCCGCCCACGCCGACGCCGAAGTATTTCGCCGCCTCCTCTTCCACCGACACGCGCGGCCGGGCGGACGCCTCGCTCGGGGTCCACCAGCGCCCCCGGACGATCTGGTTCGCAGAAGGTGGCTCGGGCGCCCAGGTCAGCACGTACTCGCGCGTGAAATACCAGATCTTGTCCGGAGATTCCTGCTTCCGCCGGTCGATCAGCTCGCGCGTGACGGGCGCGCCGTCGATCGCCGCGAGCCGGGCGCGCACGATCGGTGTCAGCGCGGGCGCGGCCCCACCGCTGACGGCGCCGACGAGTCGCGCGAACGCTTCACGCTGGTCCGGCTGCACGTCGATGAAGAAGAACGCCGGGGCGTCACGCTTGTGCTCGTAGGCGAGCTGACGGCCGAGGCTCGCTTCGAGCAACGCGACGGCGACGAGGAGCATGACGCCGACACCAAGCGCCACGACCACTCTGACCGTGTGGCCCCCGGGACGGTCGAGGCCGGCGAGGCCCTGGCGCCAGGCCAGCCCCGGCATGCGGGGTAGCCGTCGCGCGAGCTTCACGAGCCCGCGGGAGAGACTGAGGAGGACGGCGAGCGCGGCCAGCGCCGCACCGAGGAAGACCGCGCCGAGCCGGAGCGACCCCACCTGCCAGACGGCCAGCGCGGCCAGGCCCGCCAGGATCGGGAGCGCCGCCGCCCACGGGCGGCGCACGCGCCACTCGCTCGCCGGGACCTCGCGCCTGAAGATCAGCGATGGAGGCACCGCGCGTACGGCGAGGAGCGGCCAGAGCGCGCAGAGCAACGCCGTCAGCACCCCGAGCGCGAGTCCGCGCGCGATCGTCCCCGTGTCCCACCGGACCTCCAGCGTGAACGGGGCGAACGGAGCGAGCGCGCGCACGAGCGCCGGCTGGGTCGCGACGCCCAGGGCCGCGCCGGCGAGGCTTCCGAGAAGGCCGAGGGCCAGCGTCTGGACCAGATAGGCGACCAACAGCGTCCGCCAACTCGCGCCGAGGCACTTGAGGATCGCGATCGTCGAGAGCTGGCGCCTGAGAAAGGTCGTCACCGAGGACGCGATCCCCACGCCGCCAACCAGCAGGCTCGCGAGCCCGACGAGGCCGAGATAGGTGGCAAGCTGCGCAAAAAAGCGCCGCAGCCCCGGCTGCGCCTCGTCGAAGGCCGCGACACGGACCGCCGGATCGCCGATCGCGCGGGCGAGGTCGGCGCCGGCTGTGCGGGGCGTCGCGCCGGCGGGGAGGCGCACGAGCGTCCGGTAGCGAACGCGACTGCCGACTTGCAGGAGCCCCGTCCGCTCGAGCGCGTGACCGGCAATAAGCACCCGCGGGCCCAGCGTCACCAGACCGGTCGGGCGGTCCGGCTCTCTGACCAGCACGCCGGCCACGGTGAAACGGGCGGCGCCGACGACCAGCGGATCGCCCACCGAGAGGCCCAGACGCTCGAGAAGCCGGGCCTCGACGACAGCGCCGCCGGCGCCGCCCCGGTCCGCGAGCAGCACGTCGAGCGGCGCCGCCGGCAGGGTCTGGACCCGCCCGTAGAGCGGATACTCGCGCTCGACCGCCTTCAGCTCCACCAGGAGCGTGGCCCCGCGCGCCGGATCGCGCGCCATGCCAGCCACCTCGCGAACGGCGGAGCGCCGAGCGTTCGGCATGATCCAGCGGTCGCGCCGAGCGGAGCTCGAGGTCACCGCCCGTGAGGGTCTTGGCCTCGCGCGCCAAGGTACGGTCGAGATTTGCCGCGAGCGTGCCGACCGAGACCAGCGCCGCGACACCGAGCGCGACACAGCCGAAGAACACGGTGAAGTGACGCCACGCGCCGCGCGTCTCGCGCCAGGCCATCCGCAGCGAAAAAGCGACGCTCACGCGGCGCCGTTCAGGATGCGCCCATCGTGCAGCTTGACGACGCGATCGGCGTGGCGCGCCAGCGCCTGGTCGTGGGTCACCAGCACCAGCGTGGACCCGCGGCGGTGCTTGAGGGCGAGCAAGAGCTCGATGATCTGGGCGCCCGTGGCGGAGTCGAGATTGCCCGTCGGCTCGTCGGCGAGGAGCAATGGGGGGTCGAGCGCGACCGCGCGGGCGAGCGCGACGCGCTGCTGCTCGCCCCCCGAGAGCTGCACCGGATAGTGGTGCGCGCGGTCGGCGAGCCCGACGTCGTCGAGCAGGTCGCGGGCCCGCCCGACCGCGTTCGGCGCGCGGGCGATTTCGAGCGGGACGGCCACGTTCTCCACCGCCGTCAGCGTCGGGATCAGGTGGTAGGACTGGAAGACGTAGCCGAGCGTGTCGCGGCGAAACCGCGCGAGCGCGTCCTCGGCGAGCCGCGTGATCTCGACGCCGGCGACGGCGATCGAGCCCGAGCTCGGGCGGTCGAGACCCGCGACGAGTCCCAAGAGCGTCGACTTGCCGCTGCCGGAGGGTCCCGTGATCGCGCAGACCTCGCCCGCCCCGATATCGAGTGTGACCCCGTCGAGGATCGTGAGCGGCCGCCCGCCGCTCGGCAGGCGCATGACGAGGTCACGGATCCGGATCATCACGAAACTCATACTACACTGGCCGCGTGAGCGGATTTCGCGCGCGCGGGCTCGCGTTCGCGTGTGTCGCGCTCCTGAGCTTTGTCCCGGCCACGGCGCGCGGCGAAGGCGTCATCGTCGCGCTCGGCGACAGCCTGACCGCCGGGTGGGGCGTCGCGCCCGACGAGGCGTATCCCGCGCGGCTCGAGATGCGGCTCCGGCGCGAGGGCTACACCTATCGCGTGATCAACGCCGGCGTGAGCGGCGACACCACGGCCGGCGGTCTGCGCCGAGTCGACTGGGTGTTGCACGCGAGTCCCGCGATCGTCATCGTCGCGCTCGGGGCCAACGATGGCCTCCGTGGCCAGAGCCCACAAGCGATGCGCGCCAACCTCGAGGCGATCGTCCGGCGGCTCCAGGCCGCGGGCGCGCGCGTATTGCTCGCGGGCATGCGCGTGCCGCCGAACTACGGGGCGGAGTACACGACGCAGTTCCAGGCGGTGTTCCCGGCGGTCGCGCGGAGCGCCAAGGTCGCGCTCATGCCCTTTCTCCTCGACGGCGTGGCGGCCGACCCTCGCCTCAACCAGCCTGACGGTATCCACCCCACCGCCGCCGGGCACCAGGTCATCGCGGACCGCTTGTGGCCCTATCTGCGCCCCTTGCTCGGACTGGGCAAATGATGAGGGGGACCGATTCGTCTCACCGGGCCTTGCGTTAGTGGCTTCCCGCAGGGCGCGCCCCAAGATGTAGACACGCCGCTCGCCCCTCGTTATTTCTACAGGGTTCTCGCTGAACCCTCCGTAGGATGGACCGGCCATGCGTCGCCCACTCGCGCTCCTCCTCCTCGTGGCCTTCACCAGCGGGTGCGCGCTCCTTCCGTCCAGGCCTCCGGACCTCGCGTACTTTCCGTCGCCCCGGAAGCCGGGGACCATCAAGATCGCCCACACCCTGTACCGCGCCGCCGAGGCCGCCGGAGACGATCCGGGCCGCTACACGTTCGCGCTCATCCAGTCCGGCGCCGTCACGGCGTTCGCGGCCGAAGACGCCACCTTCTACTTCTCCGACGGGCTGGCGCGCCAGCCCCAGCGCCACGTCGACGCGCTCGTCGCTCAGAAGGTGGCACATGAGGTCCTGGGACATGCGGGCCAGCGCCGAATCCTTTCCCTCTCGATCTCGGGGGGATTCGCGCTGCTGGGCTTCTTCTGGTATGGATTGGGGCTCGCCGATTTCGTCGTGAACCCGCTCATCGTCCGCGCCTTCTCGCGCGAGCAACAGCTGTCGGCGGACCAGAGGGCCATCGAGATCCTGAGAGACATGGGCCACGCCGCCCCGCGGCGCACGCTCGCGGAGGCCTTGCGCGCCGCGGCCGTGGTGAATCCTCCCGCCTCCCGGTTCTTCGAACAGCGTCTCCTGGCGATCGAGGCCGACCTCGACGACCGTCTCATCGCGCTCGAGCCGCTCGAGCCCACCGCCGTGATCGCCGCTCGAAAGCCCGCCGCGAAGCGGCCGTAGTCGTCGCGGACGGACCGCGATCGCGGTGTTTGTCCGCAGGGTGCCGACCGACCCGGAGCTCACGCAGCGGTTCGTGGCAATGCGCGGCGGCGCGACCCGGGAGCGCCGTCGCCGGCGGCTCTCAGCGCACGCGCCGCATTCTCTTCAGATACGCTGGCGCTCGTGGCCGCGCGGACGAGTCAGGCGGGGCCGGGACCGCGGGGCGCCGGCGCGAGGGCCCGGACCGCGTCGAGCAGGAGCGCGCGGCGGCGCGCCGGGTCCTGCTCGAGCGTCGAGAGTGCGAGAAACGCCGTGTCGATCCCGGCGTCCAGGTAGCGGCGAACGTGGGCGCCGATCTCGTCCATCGACCCGCGAATGATCAAGTCGCTCACGACCGTCTCGGGCACGGCTGACACGGCGGCTCTGCGATCGCCGCTCCGCCACGCGTTCCACATCGGCCCGAGCGCCTCGGCGCGCCCGAGCCATTCCTGGAACGCCCGGTAGACCGGGACGTTCAGGTAAGCGGCGACGTGCCGGCGCACCGCCAGGTCGGACGCCGGGCCGGGCGGATCGACGTTGATCAGGAGCCGCGCCGTGATCTCGATCGTGGCCGGATCGCGGCCGGCGTTCCGCGCGGCCTCGCGGACGACAGCGATCGACTGCGGCACGTCCTTGGCCGACAGCCAGTTGAGGATCACGCCGTCGCCCACCTCGCCCGCCACCCGTAGCATGCCCGGACGCAACGCGGCGACGTAGATCGGGATCGGCCGTGCCGGCGGCCGGCTCAGGCGGAAGCCGTCCACCGAAAAGGTCGCACCCGTGAAGACGACGCGCTCCCCCACGAGGGCCCGACGCAGGAACTGCACCGTCTCGCGCACGCGAGTCGCCGGATGGTCGAACACGCCGCCGTTCCACGATTCGACGATCGGCTGGGAGCCCGACCCGATGCCGAGGCAGAATCGACCCGGCGCAATCTCGGCGACGCCGGCCGCGCACATCGCGAGCGTCGCCGGCCCCCGTGTGTACACGTTGGCGATGGCGGTGCCGAGGCGCAGGGACGTCGCCATCCCCACGACGGCCAGCGGCGCGAAGCAATCCACACCATCGGCCTCGAGCGACCAGGCATCGGTGTAGCCCCGCCGCTCCGCTTCGCGCGCGATCTCGGCGTGCTCGGCCAGCGTGAACCCGTCGAGCGGTACCGACAACGCCCAGCGTTTCTGGGTCACGTGTCTCGGCGCGCGAGGGCCTCGACGCTCGGGCAGCTCCGTGCGTTCACGGACGTCGAAATCAGGGCCCGGCGTAGATCCGGCGGTACTCGTCCCAGGCGAGCACGACCCGCTTCACGTAGAGGCGCGTCTCGTCGAACGGGATCTGCTCGACGAACACTTCGATGTCGTCGCTGCGGCGCGCCGCCCACCACTGCCGGACGCGATTGGGCCCGGCGTTGTAGGCGGCCACCGCCAGGCGCGGGTCGTTGAACTCGCGCAGGAGCCCAGCGAGGAACCGGGTGCCGAGCTGGATATTGAACACGGGATCGTCGAGATCGCCGGCCGGCGCCAGCAGCCGCGCCGTCGTCGGCATGAGCTGCATGAGTCCGCGCGCGCCGGTGCGGGACACCGCGCGCGGGTAGTAGCTCGACTCCTCGCGCACGACGGCTGCGACCAGATATGGATCGAGCTTCGCATCCAGCGCGGCCGCCAGCACGTCGTCACGCCATCCCCACGGATAGAGCATTTCCCAGAATGCCCGCGGCAGCAACGGATCGCCGGTCACGGCCATGGCCTGGAAATGGCGGCGCATGATGCGAAGCGCCATGTGATACCGCTCCACCTCGACATACGCGCCCGCGAGCCCGTAAAGACGGACGGGATCCCCGGCCGCGCCCTCGACGACGTCCTCCAGCTCCTGGGCAGCGTCCTCCACGAGATTGATCCGCCTGAGCAGCGCGACCCGCGCGAACCCGGGATCGTCAGCGAGCGCTTCGCGCGGCTCGGTGGGTAGCGAGACCGACGCGGTGACGCTGCCTTCCTGCCCGCGGCCGGTGCGCGGGCCCGCCAGCAGGCCGTAGTAGCTGCGCGGCGCCTCGGTGAGGATCTGGTCGTACAGCTCCGTCCCTCCGCCGCCGGCCTGTTCGCGCGCACGCGCCGTCCAGTAGAGCGCCGGGTACCGGTAGGCGCCGGCGTTGGCGAGCTCGCCGAGGCGCGTCCAACTCCGCTGGGCGCCCTGTGCGTCGCGCTTGCCGTAGGCGAGCCAGCCCAGCCGCCAGAGCGACGCTGCGGCGGCCTCACGCGTCGGGTGGTTCGCGGCGACCAGGCGATAGACGGCGATCGCCTCCGCCTCGCGAGCCTGGTCCTCCAGGACGCGGCCCTTCAGGTACAACGCCTCCGCCTTATCGGCCTTGGAACCCGTGGCGACGACGGCGTCGAGCGTGGCGAGGGCGCGTCCTCGCTCGCCGGCCCGTACGAGGAGCCGCGCCTGCTCGAGCCGGAGCGTGGGACGCTGCTCGGCGGGCGAGCGGTCGACGAGCAGTCCGAGGGTGCGCCCCGCCAGATCGTGGCGGCCGAGCCGCCGCGCGCTGTCGGCGACGATGCGCAGCGCACGCGCCGCGATCGGGCCCTGCTTGACCTCGTCGACCAAGCGCTCGGCTTCGCTCATCGCCAGGTCGGGCACGCCCGCCCGCAGAAGCCGCTCGGCGCGGTCGGCGCGCTGCGCCGGCGTGAGGGGCAGCACGCGCACGCCCAGCGTCTGCAGCGCCACGATCCGATCCCCGGCGCCGTCGGCATAGCCGCTCGCCGGCGCCAGGATCCGGATCTCGCGGTAGGCCTGCGCCGCGGCGTCGAGCTGGCCGCGCGTCTCGGCGGACAGCCCGAGCAGATACAACGCGGCGGGTAGCTCGGCCGCGTCCGGGTAGGTGTCGACCAGTCGGGCCAGGACGGCCTCCGCCGCGGCGTCCTGGCCGGCGCGCAGGTCCAGCGTCGCGGCCTCGAGCAGGGCTCGCGGCGCCAGGCGACTCGTGGGGTACTTCTCGGCGACGCTCAGCGCGGCCGCCCGCGCCCCGGCGAGATCGTCGACCCGGGCGAGGGCGTCGGCGAGCAGGTAGCGGACGTAGTCGCCGATCGGACTCTCACGCGCCGCGTCGGTCCCGAACTCGCGAACGAGCGGCTCGACCTCTCCGTTCTGGTAGGCCGCCACCGCCGCCGCCCAGGCCTGCTCGGGATCGGACGCGGCGTCGGGCGTCTCGGACCCCGCGATGCCGACCGCGGGGGCCAGGAGCACGACGCCGCAGAGCAGCGTGCGCAGGAGCGCGGCGTCGCGCGTCGCGCGCCAGGTGAAGGCGATGCGCTGGATCGCCGTCAGGTTCGCGAGGACGGCCAGAACCCACAGCGCGGGCTCGAGCTGGTCGAGGAGAGCGCCGGCGATCAGACAGATCATGCGCTCAGGGCGTTCCATCATGCCCACGGTGCAGCGTACGCCGATCGACTCGGCGCGCGCCTTCGTGTAGCTCACCATCATCGAGCCGATCAGCCCCGCCATCGCGACGATGGCGCCGCGCGCGTGGGGCATCTGCGCGAAGAGCACGACGATGCCGAGCAGCACCACCAGATCGGAATACCGGTCGATGACCGAGTCGAGAAACGCTCCGAACGCCGACACCTGGCCGGAGGCGCGCGCCAGCGAGCCGTCGAAGAAGTCGCAGAGGCCGGCCAGGATGAGCAGGGCGCCCGCGCTCCGCGTCCGGCCGGTGCAGAACGCCGTCGCGGCCAGCAGGCTCACGCCGAGCCCGATGATGGTCAGGTGGTTCGGGCGCAGACGCAAGCGCCGATAGAGCATGAGCCCGATCGGATCGGTCCAGACGCGCACGGACTCGCGGTAGCGACCGAGCATCGTCAGATGGGTTGCACGAGCGCCTGTTCGAGCGCCTCTCGCACACGCCCCAGCGCGTCGGGCTCCTCGATCTTCCGCCCCCGGCCGTCGTGCACGTAGAACGTGTCGACCGCCTGGTCGATCTCGGTCGCGATCCGCGCCGTCGCGATGTCCAGGCCGCTGGCCGCGAGCGTGCGCGTGACCAGATAGAGCAGGCCCAAGCGGTCCGGGCACTTCACCTCGAGCACGGTGTAGTCGTTCGAGAGCTGGTTGTCGAGCGTGATCTTCGCCGGGCCCCCGGGGCGGGTCGTGGCGCGACCGGCGGCCCGCCGCTTCTCGAGCAGCGTCGCGACCTGCGCGTCGCCCGTGAGGACGGCCCGGAGCGCGTCGAGCGTCCGCGCCCAGGTCCCCGGCGACGTGACCGCCTCGCCGGTCGGCTCGTTGACCTGAAAGGTGTCAATGGCCATCCCGTCGGCGCGCGTGTGGATCTGGGCCGAGATGATGTTCACCCCCTGGGAGGCGAGCGTGCCGGCGATCAGGGAAAAGAGTCCCGGGAGATCGCGGGTGACGACGACGAGGTCCGACGAGCCCAGGTCGGGATGGTGAAACAGCTCGGTCACGACCGACGCGTTGCTCAGCTGGTGCAGCATCCGGAGGTGCTCGGCCATGCGCTGCACCCCGGTCGTCGCGACGTAGCGGTCCGACATCATCGCGAGGTGTGCCTTGACCGCCTGGGTCGGTTGCTCGTTCCCGGCGGCCACGCGGAGCCGCTCGACGAGCTGCGGCCGGTTGGGGCGCTCGACGCGGCCGCCGGTGAGCCGGACGAGGGCGCGCCGGTACAGCTCGTGCAGGATCGCCGCCTGCCACGGCGTGAGCACCCCGGGCCCCACCGCGCGCATGTCGGCCCACGTGAGCAGGTAGAGCATCTTGAGCCGCTGGGGGTCTCCAGCGGTCGCCGCGAGGTCCGCGACGGTCTTGGGGTCGTCGATGTCTCGCCGCTGCGCGATGTGCGACAACGTGAGGTGGTGCGCGACGAGGAACTCGACCACCGCGCCGTCGTCGGGCGCGAGTCCGATGCGCGCCACGAGCTCGCGGATCAGCGGGATGCCCTTCGCCACGTGGCCGTGCCCCTTCGCCTTGCCGACGTCGTGGAGCAGCATGCCGAGCATGAGGAGCTCGGGCTTTTCGACCTCGTTCAGCACCTGCGCGGCGCCCTCCGACTCCGCGGACTGGCCGGGCGCCAGCGCCTCGAGATTCTCGACGGCGAGCAGCGAGTGCTGGTCGGCCGAGAACTTGTGGTAGACGTCGTACTGAACCAGGCACGTCAGCGCGCCGAACTCGGGCAGGTACCGCCCCAGCAGGCCGAGCTCGTGCATCTCCGAGAACGTCTGCGCCGCCCGCCCCCAGGTGCGGCACACGTCGAGAAAGAGGTCGCGCACGGCCGGCGACCGCTGGAATCCGCCGTCCACGAGGTAGAGCGAGTCTTCGAGCGCGCGCTCGAGGTCGAGCGACAGCTCACAGCCCAGGCGATGCAGGTGCCAGAACACCTTCATCAGGCGCGACGGCTCGGCGCGCAGCGGACCGGGGTCGCGGTCGGCAAGATGCAGCTGGCCGTCGAAGAAGACGAGCCCGTCGGCCAGCGCCTGCTGGCGCTGGCGCCGCTCGGCCGAGCCCCGGCGCGACAGCGTCTCCTGGCAGCGCGCGATCAGGCGGCGCGACACGCGATGGATCACCCGCGCGTGCAGGTAGTAATCGCGCATGAACCGTTCGACGCCGAGCGAGGCGTCGTCGTTCTCGTAGCCCAGGTTCTTGGCGATCCGCGGCTGGAGGTCGCGCCCGAGCACGTCGTTCTTGTGTCCCGAGAAGAAATGCAGCTCGTTCCGCACGCGCCAGAGGAAGGTCAGGGCCGCGTCGGTCGCCGCCTGCTCGCGTGGCGTGATCAGCCCCTTGTCGGCCAGCTCGCGCAGCGTGCGCGCCCCGAACTTCGCGGCGCCCAGCCACATCGCGGTGTGGACGTCCCGCAGCCCGCCCGCCGACTCCTTGACGTTCGGCTCGCCGATGTACGGCGAGGCGCCGTAGCGTCGATACCGCTGGTCGCGCTCGCCCAGCGTCGTCTCGAGGAACTGGGCGAAGTCGCGCCGGTAGACGTTCTCGCGCAGCACGCGGCGGAAGCGGGCGAAGAGCCGCCGGTCCCCGGCGAGGAATCGCGCCTCCTGCATGGAGGTGCGGCTCGGAAAGTCCGTGCGCGCCATCGCCACGCAGTCGTCGAGCGAGCGCAGGCTGTGCCCGACGTGTAACCCGAGATCCCAGAGCGAGTAGAGCAGCTCCTGCATCATCCGCTGGACGTACGGCGACAGCTCGCCGTGGTAGACCACCATGAGATCGATGTCGGAAAGCGGGTGGAGCTCGCTCCGTCCGTAGCCGCCGAGAGCCACCACCACCAGCAGGGTCGCGTCGAGCCGGGCGCGGGCCGCGTCGACGGCGATGAGCCGGGTGAGCGAGAAGATGACGTCGTCCATCAGGCGCGCGTGGGCGCGGACGGACTCCTGGCCCGACGCACCCTCGGCGTGTCTCACCCTGAGGGAGTCGAATCCCTGCGTGAGGGCCTGACGGAAGAATTCGAGCCGAAGGCGACGCCGGTCTTCCGCGCCCTCGGCTCGTGCCTCGGCGCGCCGGGCCCGGCGAAACAGCTCGACGGACATGACAAGTGAGCCTAGCAATGCGGCACGAAGACTGTCAAATACGCCGCAGACTTACTAGAATGACCGGGTGAGACGACTCTGGCGCTCCGTCCTCGACGCGCTCATCCCCTACGACGCGGGGCCGCCGCTCGAGAGCCTGGCCGACGAGCTCGGTCGGCCCGATCTCGTCCGGCTCTCGGCCAACGAGAATCCCCTCGGCCCCTCGCCTCGGGCCGTGGCCGCCGTCGTGCGCGAGGCGGCGCGCATCCACCTCTACCCCGACGGCGGCTCCACCGCCCTGCGCGACGCGCTGGCGCGGCGTCTCGGCGTCCGGGCCGATCAGGTCGTCCTCGGTAACGGCGCGGACGAGTTGATCGCGCTGGTCGCGGCGGCGGCATTCGAGCCGGGTGACGAGGTGATCGTGCCGGAGCCCTCGTTCGAGCCGTACACGATCGGGGCGACGCTCGCCGGCGCCCGCGTCGTGCCCAGCCCGCTCGCCGGGTACGACACCGACCTGGACGACGTGCGCCGCAAGGTGACCGACCGGACGACCCCCGCCACGACGATCATCCCGGGCCCTGCGTTGCTCGCGTTCCTCGAGGCGCTCGGGGCGGACTCGCCGCTGGTCGTCCTGGACGAGGCGTACTGCGACTTTTGCGACGATCCCGACTACCCCGACGGCGTCGGGCTGCTCGCGCGCCACCCGCGCCTCATCGTGCTCCGCACCTTCTCGAAGATCGCCGGGCTCGCCGGACTGCGCGTGGGATACGCCGTGGCGAGCACCGAGACGATCGACCGCCTCGATCGCGTCCGCGCCCCCTACAACGTGAACCGGCTGGGTCAGGTCGCGGCCCTGGCGGCCCTGGACGACCACGAGCACCTGGAGCGCACGCGCCGGCTCGTGATCGAGGAGCGCGCCTTTCTCAGCGTCGAGCTGACCAAGCGCGGCTACCGGTTTCCGCGCTCGCACGCGAACTTCCTGCTCGTCGCCGTCCCCGACCCCGCCGCGCTTCGCGCGCGACTACTGAAAGCGGGCATCCTGGTCCGCGACGGCGCCAGCCTCGGCTTCCCCGGCCACCTCCGCTTCTCCGTGGGCCTCCGCGAAACAAACGAAAAGCTCCTGTCCCTCCTCTAGTCTTCCACCCGAAATCCTGCGAGAACACCGAGGCCCGCGGAGCC
>Ga0209237_1001804_pt1 | contig 12677 bp, 18 predicted proteins | sample GraSoi013_1_40cm_2_FD_185820 | JGI IMG/M metagenome (GOLD analysis project Ga0209237, IMG submission 185820) | Grasslands soil microbial communities from the Angelo Coastal Reserve, California, USA - Sample 10_02_2013_1_40cm (SPAdes) (version 2) | ecosystem: Environmental > Terrestrial > Soil >... | reverse complement strand
CTATTTCAGATTCACCGATGCAACACCATCGACTTTCGTTATCAGACTAACAGATCCTACAACAATTCAACAAGCAAGAGACATCCTGGCAGGAAAATACCCTCTTTTGAAGAGTATCATAGGTAGCATAATCAAAAGTCCAACACCGCATAATCCTCCCTGGAACTATTATCTCAATTCCTCAACAATACAGTTTGCCGAGATCACGGTTGAGGTCTGCCAAGCAAACATTCAGTATGTGCAAGATCATCTGAGTGAAGTCGGCGGCGCTTTCCTACCCAGTAACGTCTGGTGTCCCGGGGCGAGACTTCTTGGTCTGATGCCTGTACTCGCAGCCGCAATCCTCACAATAGCAATAATCCGTCTCAAACGTATCAAATCCAACGATGCCGGCAAGTCTTCTACTGATCGGGACTGTAGCTTGTCGGGGTGAGCATTCGATCCTGGATTTCTCCGACAAGGTCGCCGTGTCGAGCATTGGTGGTTTTCTTGATCTCTTTCCACTCTTCGCTGGCCCGGAACTGGTCCCAGGCGTGTAGCATTGTCTTTTCATCCGGCCAGGCGAGTAGGTAGACGAACTCTGTCCTGTCTCCCCGCCTTGTCTCCCAGGTGCCGAGAATGTTGAACCCGCAGGATCGCATGATCCGCCAGGCGTGGTCGCGGAACCTGTCGTGAAACGCTTCCTTGTTCTGGTCGAAAATCTCGTAGATCCTGAGCTGATGAATCATGTCTCTTTCATCGCAACCGACTTGCCGACTTCATTAGCCAGGTCCTGATCTGAGGGTGTTTTGAAGCTTCTTCGAAGAGTGCGTCAAGTTCGTCGGGGCTGATCAGGAGAGGCATGCGAGAGAACTGTTTCCCATGGAATACACAGAACCGTAGGGTCTCGGAGCCGTCATCGAACCGTAGAAGCTGGACAGCAGGCTCCCAGCTATGCTGGTTCATCTGAACCTTGATCGAAGCTTCTTCTGTGACCTGGCCCTTCCCCCACTCGAAGCTGAATGGTCGCGGAATGGTCCGCTTGGTAGCAGGCAGAATCTTCTTTCCCATGGTTCAATCAAACATTATGGGCGATCTCTTTTCTGTTACGATGCGGAAGCCTCCTATCTATCGGCGAGGCATTACAGGTGAAGTTTAGCATTGAACTACCGGTCCAGTTTCGGGACATCGACGTAATGGGCCACGTCAACCACGCGACGTATCTCCAGTACATGGAGACCGCTCGCGTGGAGCTTGCAAGAAGCCTCGGGCAGGTAACGGAAGGGTTCCGGTCCAGTTTCATCCTCGCCTCGGCTCATTGCGAGTTCAAGAAGCCGATCACAGACGAACGCCGCATAACCGTCACAGTATGGGTAAGCCGGATAGGAGATCGCTCATGGGACCTCGACTACTCCATCCGTGGACCCAGAAAGGCAGAGTACGCGATCGGCAGGACTACACAGGTGGCCTACGACTACAAGACCAGATCAGCGGTCCAGATCTCTGGAAAACTCAAGAAAGAATTAGCGAAGCATCTTGGAACGCCCCTCAAGTTCAGAGAGACAGGTTAAGGCCTGCTGTCCTCGCTCCTTCTATTCGAATGATATCAAGGTAGTCTGTCGACAAGGTCTTCCTTGAAAGATGATGTTAAGTAGGATTTTGAGCAATCGATCGTGGGACCAGTTTTGAAAGGCCGTGAACCTTTCGTGGGGATCCGGGACTTGGCGCCTGGGCTCTGGATTTGGCGTGCAAGGCATCCATTCTGGAGGAGTGGGGACGACTGGCAAACTGTTGTCACTTCGACATTCGTTGAGTCAAATGAAGGGCGATTGGTGCTGGATCCTCTCGCTCCCGTACTGGACAATATTGGTTTGTGGGAACGGCTTGGCAAGAATCCTCCGACCGCGGCACTAGTAACGATGCCAGATCATGTCCGCGACATCGACCTGTTCGTACGTCGGTATAATGCTCGGGCTTATGGTCCAATGTTCTTCTTTCCAGATGATGTCCCGAATTCGAAGCTGGAACCGATCATTGCTGACAGTGTGCTGCCCGGTGGATTGGTCGCGTTGTATGATGGCCGGGGACGATTGGAGACCCCATTGTGGTTGCCGAAGCATCGCGTTATCGTCTTCGGGGACGCGTTGACAGAACGGGACGGAGAACTTCGAGTCTGGGACTGTAGAGCCGGACATGAGAAGCGTGAACTGCCCGCTCTTCGAGCGATGCTGGACTTGCCGTTTGAACGAGTGATCATTTCTCACTGTGACAAAGAGCCTGTGCATTCTCGTGCAGAATTTGAGAAAGCGCTTAGGCGGCCGCCATGGAGGCATGATCCGAGTTGAGGATTCTCCCATGTGGTTTGTGCGGACAATCGTTTGAGTGTCAAGGTTTTCCTTCTTGCTGGTGTAAAGGTACTAAGGGCAGTAAAGTCTCTTCAACCTCTGACCGGGGCGATATTCCTATTATTTCATGAAAAACCCGAGTCGAAGTTGAGTTTGCGAGGGTAAGTCACTTAGGTCGCACCGCTAACGGCTTGCCTCAGTTTCGTAATAGTTGTAGGCGCGAACAGTTCTGAAGCCATATTTCCTGTTCAACGCCTGAACCTTGGCATTCTGGAGCCAATAGTCAGCCACTGCTGTCTCGCACCCCATTTCGATCAGATCGTTTAGTCCCCTTTCCATCAGTGCAGACCCTAATCCTCTTCTGTGGAACTTGGGCTCCACTGCTATGTTGAAGTCCCCATAAATGCCGTCGTGCCGCTTTTCTGCTGTCAAGAACCCAACAGTCTCTCCTTGCAAAACCGCCAGCGTTGTCCTACAGTTGGGATTCGTGGCCCACTCGAGATATTCTCTGGGCGGATGTGTGATATGGAATGCCGCATGATGAATTCTTGACAATTCCCTCTCATCGCCCTTCCGGAATCTGCGAAGCTTGAAGCCCGCGGGCACTCTGACCGTCAATTTCCGGCTTAATCTTCGAGTACCCAACAGATAGCCTCCACACCACTGAGCCCCAACTTCTTGAGCGATAATGTTGCCAAAGGGGTTGTCTACTGCCGCTCTAATGAGAATCCGCGACCTGAACTGGCGCAAGAGCCTGTGGAAGTGCTGAGCCCTCCACCGATCTTGCCTTCCTATGCGGGTTGGGAGTTCAGAACTTCCCTCGCAGGGCCCCCAGAGCTCCTCGAAATTCCACCAGCGCCGCCGCTCATGCCAACGCCCGAGGGCAAATCCTGCTGGATGATTGTCCTCATAATACAACCAGCCTCTCGCATTCCTCTCGCGAAAAGTGGCAGGAGTGAGGGTGTACTCCCAGAGAATCTCGTAAAATCGGCCCTTATTCCATTGAACGCATAAGTCCGCAAGTGCAGCAGGGTCTCGGGCGGGACTCCATCCAGATTTCTTCGACAAGTCTCACAGAGACCCCTCCGCGCTCGGAGAATCCACAAAACATGACTGAATCACTGATTTAACACCTTTGGGTCGTCTCCAGTAACTCGATTATTCTCTCAGTCTAGAGTGGGGTAATTCTCATTACTCGCGGAGCGACGAAACCAGATCGAATCATACCCTCGTTCTGTCCCAACTGTCCGAAGAGAATCGTAGCGGTCGAAAAAGAGCTAGCCCAGATTAGGCATCAGACAACCAAGTAAGAAGATCCAGACCGCTCCGAATTCGAAGTCATTAATCAGTCAACATAGCACGACACCGAACCAATTTTACAATCTCGATGATCCAATAACTATCTAAGGCTCCGGCGCCGCCGCCAGTCTCTCAGCCTGTCGTCTTCGCCGGTTTCGGCCGTTTCTCTTTCCGATGTTCCAAGCCATTCTCTCTCCGCTATCTCCTCTGAAACATGTTCCTCCGACTCGTCCTCAGTCTCCTCCAGCTCTCCACTCTCATCCGGGCATTGTGTCTGCGGGTTCTGTGTCCTCTGAGCTTTTCGTTCCCCTCTGCCATTCGTTCGCCCTCTCAACCAGTCTATTGAGGAAAGCATAATCCTCCCTCGACAGTGGCAGGTCCCGCTCCACCTCCCCCTTGATCGAGTGGAGCTTAGCCTCTTCCTGGCCGAGAGGAATCTTCGAATCTTCGAATCTTCGAATCTTCGAATCTTCTATGATCTTGATCAACATGTGAGGTCCCGATATTCCCTTGTTCCTCTGCATCCTCAGCTTTCCCTCCAAATTTCAGGCATCATTTTCAACCGAGCTTTCCGTTCATCCATCGCGTTAGTCGTTGGGAGGGCGACCGCTATGTTTGTTTCTTTCGAATCGTCTCCCTCGGCGGGCCCGTCTGCTCTTGGCATTGCGCGCCGGTTGCCCACGCTTTCCAGAATCCTCCTTTGCCAACTCCTATGACCTCCTCACCGTTGACGTTCTCTCTTCCTGTAATAATAGCTAGCCCAGGAGCTGGAGCCGTTCTGATCTGGAAAGGTTTGGCTAAGTGGGGGCCGAGCGATGCCTTTACAGCGTGATTCTTCTGGTCTTTCTTTCGGATCTGCGCTCGAGCTTGGGAAGTCTTATTTCGAGAATACCTTCAGCCATACTTGCTGACACTTTTTCTGTATCTATGCTTTCGGCGAAGCCTATGTTTCGGCGGAATGTAGAGAAGGCTCTTTCCCTGTGCAAGTAGGTTTTTCCCTCCTCCTCGATCTCTACCTTGGATTCTGCGGCCAACGACAGCTCGTTCGTGCCAGCTTGAATGTTCAGGGTTTCCTTCTTCAACCCTGGAAGCTCTGCTCTCACGACATATTCGTTGTCAGAGTCGATAACGTCAACGTAAGGTATTCGCGTCGGCAGTTCATATTCAATAGGCCACTCGAATCCCCGGAACGGGTCCCAGGGGATCATGGTCATTGTATCTAACAACTTGTCGACTGAATGAGTAAAACTCGATGGGGGTCCTTTTGAGGCTAGCGCGGGCTTTTCCCTAACGGCAAGGGCAGGCTTATTCGCCTTCACAACCGCCTTTGCCACTCCTCTCTTCTTGGACATTAGAGCTTGCGTCATTGGGAGGTCACCCTAATTGTCGGATTCCGGCCGGGGTCAGGGGTCCGAGGAACCGGTTTCAGAGTGAGTTTGAGCTGATGTGCTTCTCTCAGAAAACCGGGGACTCGATCGTGGAGGAGTCCGGGGCTGACCGTCGACCAGACGTCTGTCGGGAAATTCATATTGGTTAGCATTGTTATTCTTCCTATTTTGTTACTGCAATGTAATAGCTGTTACTCACTTATAAGACTTTTATCTAGACCAGATTACAGTCGAAATCGCAGACAATCCGCTATCCTGAAACTAAGCCCGGAAACACAAACAAGACAGAAACACCTCTTGGCCCCTGGAGGGGTCTCGCTAGCAATAGAGGTCAAGTGGAAGGAATCCCATTGGCCTTCAAGAAACCAGCCTGTTCCCCTCTTTAGACAATGACATTTGACTCGTAACTTTTCCTTTTCGGTAACTATCTTTTTCTGCTAACTATTATGTGACCCCACCGGGGTACCCATTTTTCCCGCGTCCCGCCCTTCACGAACTTCAGCCAGAGCATTCGAGAATTCTTCCTGAGCCTCTCCCGCCCGACTCGCGCCTAGCTAGCTTTAAACCGGGAGGAGGGTAAGCGGCCGCTGTCCTTTCTTATGAGTAGAGAGCCCTACGTGCCAGGTGCGACCACCATTGGCATGGTTTGCAAAAATGGAGCTCTACTCGCATCTGAACGTCGATACGCGTATGGAAGCTTCGTCATGAGCAAAGGCGCGAAGAAAGTTTTCAAGATCACCGACAACATTGGCGTCGCCTGCGCGGGCATTGTGGGTGATATGCAGGTCCTGACCAGGGAAGCTCGGGCCTACATGAGCATCTACCAGTACGATAGGGGAAGGCCGGGGACTGTGAAGAACACGGCCAAGCTCATCGCCAATCTTCTCTCTAGCCGTCGCATGTTTCCATTTCTTGCCGAGACGATCATCGCTGGTGTTACCGAGGGAAAACCCGAGCTCTACGTGTTAGACCCCATAGGATCTCTTCTTCCTGACAAGTTCGCGGCAGTGGGGACAGGAGCTCAAATCGCGATAGGTGTTCTCGAATTAGAATACAATGAGGAGCTGTCTGTCGACCAAGGGGAGGCTGTACTCCTAAAGGCTGTAAAATCGGCGCTAGCCAGAGATATTTCCAGCGGGGACGGTGTTGACCTGATGGTCATCACTGAACAGGGAATCAAAGAAGAGTCCCCTCGATTCTTCTCCTAGAATCAACTCGTTGCACTTTATCGCTTCATGAGTAGTCTGCTCGGTGTTGGTATTACGTAGATGCTAGGCTAGAGATGACCTGCAACGTAACGAGGGCAGTCTCTTTATGATCACAAGTTTCCGCCTTACCATTGAAAGATGGGTCCGTCATGACTGCTGATGTCTTGCTCGGGCGCGCCGCTCACATCATTCTAGTCGATTATTGATTTTTTTCCTGTTAGCTCGACTTGTCTCTTACCCTTCGTGAGTCTTGAGACCCGCAGAATCCCCGCCAGCTCTAGTTTCATCAGTTCCCGGTTGAGCTCTCTAAAACTGACCTCTCCAAAGTTTGATCTGAGATCCTTTAGCAGATCAATGTCTGTCATTGGGCCCTTCTTTTCCAGAATCTCCACTATGGAGAGGGACATGGGCCGTGGACTCCATATCTTGCTCAACGCGGGGTCACCGGAGAGTTCCTCTAGAATTTGACACCGACAATATCCAGTAGGAAGGCGTCTTAAGTAAGATTGAAAGAGTTGGATTGGGTGAAAAAGCAAGTGCCGACGAAGAAGAAAGGTAAGAAGAAATCTTCAAAGAAAGGCCGCATGTAGCCAGAGAAGTCAGGTAAGGGTAGGTGGAGGCCGGGCTGGAACACGGGAATTCGGGGATAAATCCGGCCCAGACATTCAAAAACCGGAAGGGGAATTCAACTTGCTAACGATGACTATTATGGATGCCTAGGTTTTTCTCGCTCAAGAAAGTTTTGCATAGATGCGGGAACGGCTAAGCTTCAGCGTGAGGGCTCATGATTTCCGGCTTTCCAGTTGGCGGAGCCGTGGATCTCTCCCTGTAGAACGTCGTACGCTAGTGGTCCGTCTCTGTCGTCGACGACCATGATGATGTCTCCGTATCCTAGAAACGCGTCTAGGATGTTGACGCCGTTTCTGAACAGTATTTCGGTTATGTAGGATGCTATTCCAGGGGTCATTTCGGCGCGAGGTGAGAGGTTGAGTGTCAGCTTGGCCACGTTTGCTTGTGTCGTCGCCTCTCTAAGATGCTCCAGTTTTCCTCGGACTAGGGCGTAGTCTTCTCCGGGCAGGATGAGTTTGATAGAGTTTGAAAGGGGGAAGATGTGTGGGAACTCTGAGAGATCGCTCCAGACTTCTGACAATTCTTTGATTATGGTCGAGAACTGGGTCCTGGGCGCTCTTATCGTCACGTCTACTATGCCGCTTGAAAGGGAAATCCTCGCATCCTTGAGAACCCTCGATGCGTCAGGGCTCTTATCATTTGATAGGGTGTCGGAGAACCTCTTGATCGCCACAACTAAGGTGTTGATGGTTGCCTCTCTTCCGCTCAATTGCTTGACTTGTGGCTGGATGAGTTCTGCGAGGGAGTGGAAATTCATCAGTTTCATTTTTAGGCATTGGTAGATGGGGTAGTTTCTGGTCAGAATCTCGCGTACCGCTTCTGGGACGCTAACGCTGTTCCTTTGGGCTGTCATCCTCTGACCTCGACCTCATGTAATATACCGTGGGTCTGAAATAAAAGTCTTAAATGCAAGTAACAAGTGTTACTATACTGCAATAAAATGCAGTAGAAAAAACAACAATGCAAACCAATATGAATTTCCCGACCTACGTGTTCGCGACCGTCAATCCGGGCCGCAGCACCAAAGTGGTTGAGGAGCTAAAGCGAAACAGCCAGATTGACATCATCGCACCGGTCACAGGCCGATACGACCTAGTCCTACGCCTGAAACCAAACACCCCACACAACGTATACCAGACAGTCAAAGAAATCCGCGAGATCAACGACATCCGCACAACCGACACTCACACCGGCTTCGACGGTATTCAGCCTAGCAAGAAACTCGAGAACCAAATGGCCCTCGGCTTTTCCTTGCTCAACTGTGAGCACACTACCAGCGAGAACGTCATCAAGCAGCTCAGCAGCATCCCAGGCTTCGTAGAAGCATCTACGGTACCCGGACAGTTCGACATAGTCGCACTCTGGCAAGCACGAACCTCTGAAGACATTGTGAAGACTTCCGTTGAGAGAGTTAGTAACCTCGAAGGCATCTTCAAGAGCGAGACACTTCTCGCTTATGCACCGTTCTTCAAAGCGTAATCATCCAAATATAGCTCCGTCAACCTCCCCCCTTTTTTGAGTATTCCGAATAGACGTCTGAATAGCACCGAGCGTCGATCAATAGTTTGACGATTACCTGAGAGCGATCTCGAATTCACCATCGAGTGATTCGAGGAGAGCGCGGTTCCCCCAGGAACTTTTTCCCGGACACTTGGGCGGAACTCGCAAGGCGAGTTTCCTCAGGAACCCAAGAGGCGTATTCTACTTTTTGTGTTTCCCTGACTAGAACCGTCTTTGCCTACGACTGCGTCTGCAGGTAGAGAAAGAGTCATACAGATGTCCCCTGATAGTCTCGCCTGGGAAGCCTGAATGGCCGGCCACCATCCTGTGGGACATGGAAAATCTGCGCCCACTACACCCGCGGGTTGGGTTGATTATTGGACAGACTACTACAACAGGAGTAAGCAGTTGAAAAGGGCCAGCCAGGAGAGCTGGAATGCTACTCGAGAGGTGTGGAAGAGAAAACTTGTCCAAGCCCGGAGAATACGCTGTCAGAAGTGCATCGAAATTACCAGGCTATGGCTCAGAACCTACGGGTACGGACCAGAAAGACGCGTCCTGAAAGAGAACATATCCCAACGTGGCAAGACAAGAAGAACAAGCTTCTAAAACGCCTCACTTTCTCGCGGGTTTCTCGTTCTCAGCAATCCGCGCCTTGACCAGCTTCGTCACGAGCGCGGCGGGGAGAGGCTTGTCAGGCATGAAATGGATCGTGCCACCACTAACATCGTAACCCTTGAGCTCGCCATCTCGCGCTCGCGCCAGCTTGGGGATTATGTTGGAACTCATGACATAGAACGAACAGCAGTTCCTGGCTACGCCAAGGCCCACCAAGGGGTGACCTTGGTACTTGAAGATTGGAATCCTGTAGCTGACGGCTTCAGTTGAACCGGGTGCTGCGGTCTTGATGATCCTGCGAAGCTTTTCGAGCGCGCTCCGCACATCCTCTGGCAGCGCTGCGAGATAACTGTCAACGCTCTCCGCTTGCACGCTCCTCATAGCAGGCATGATTTTTCAGGACCGGTTTTTCCGGCAGACTTAAATGACTTCCAGCGTTGTAAATGTATCAAACATCTAAAATATCTCATCGGGGGTCACTTTCTAGGACCCCAGTGTAAGCGGAAAGGATAGGTGCAAAACCAAAGGTGTCCTCGATAAAAGTGATGGTAGCGTTCGGACAGCAGACCTTCGACCTGCTGGACAGTGAGGCGAAGGAGCGGGGAGTCACGGTTCAAGAGCTACTGCGCGCGGTCATCATACCGGACTGGTTCAGAACACACGGCGAACTCTTGACAAAGATCACTATGCCTGAGGCCAGGAGAGTAATACAGCCCTTGACGAAACCTGAGCCGAGTCTTGATCAAGGCTCCAAGTTCCACTCCAACCGGCTATACTTGGTCTGATACAACTCCTCCGCCAACCCAACCTCCTCCTTCATCAGCTCGCCAGACTCAACCCGGACCCCATAACAACTCTCAATCCCGCCCACAATCGCATCCCGCACCTCCCTAGTCGAAACATCCCGTCCCAGTTCATCACGCACAGTCGTCACCCGTTTCTGTACACTCGCAACATGCTTATCCTCCAGCTTCACCCCGGGAACATTCAACACCTTCCCGAGAATACTCAAATCCGAACCTACAAGAATACAGCCATGATGGAATATCGAGTTCCACCGTATGCTCCCCGCAGCCCCAGACACCTTCTTGCCATCAACCTGGATATCGTTGACTGGCTGAAACTCTGCCTCCACGCCTAGCTTTCGCAAGCCCTCGACCGCGCCCTCGGATAATCTCTGGAATACGGATTGTAGATTCTGGTTCGGGACTAATCGGTGGCCTTTTCGCAACGAAATCGCATAGTTCAAATTCCCACTATCATGGTAGACCGCGCCCCCGCCGGTAAACCTCCTCACAATCTCGGTCCCGGTCTCCTTGCACGCGTCCATGTTCACCTCTAGCTTTGCGGACTGGAAGCAACCGATAACGATCGTGTTGGAGTTGTGCCAGAACCGGACCGTGCTGGGAGATTTTCCCTCCCCGACCATCCGGGGTATCGCCTCCTCCACAGCCAGGTTCATGAACGGGTTATCCCGATACTCCACGTCAACCAGCCGCCAGGTCTCCAAGAGCTAGACCGTCTCCTCCGCCGAGAGTATTGCTTTTACAAAATCATCAGAGGAAACCCCTAGCCCCTGTGCCCCCGTCCCACGGAAAAACCGGTCGACCAGGATGCGAAGCTCTGCTTCCCGCAATGGAACATCCTCCAGCATCTTCTCAAGCTTCCCCAAGCTCTCCTCGGGAACAAGAAAGAAATCGCCTGTTATCTTGACCGATCTGATCAGCCCCTGTTCCTCTTTCAGTCGGATCCGGACCAGCTTTCCCCCGGGAGCCTTGTAGTCCGCGGACCTCAGCCTTTCCAGTTTTGTCGCGCTCATGATAAGTTCAGTAACTAGATCCAGCCGCTTCTCTTGAACATGTAGACGAATCCGAGCGATACGATGATCATCGCAAGGATCATCACGTAGAATCCGAGCGGATCACCGCTCCCAGGTTGGAAGAAACCTGCGGAAAAATTCATCCCATAGATGCCTGCGAGGAGCGTGAGTGGAAGAAATATCGTTGCGACAAGCGTAAGCACCTTGATTGTATTGTCTGTCGACGCAGAGTGCAGGCTGATGTAGAGGTCGCGAACATCACTCGTCCTGTCTCTATCATTATCAATCGTCTCCAACAACTGGAAAGAATGGTCGTAGACGTCTCTGAAGCTTCTGAGACTTGTATCACCGACGAACGGGACCGCGCCACGCATCACCATCCCCAGCATATCCCGCGTGGGCGTGAGAGACCGCCGGAGCGTCATTAGCCGTTTGCGCACGCCTCCTATCGTCGTTATAATCGCGACAATATTCTCCATTCTCTTCACCCGTGTCTTGAACGTTGTAATCGCTTGCTTGTCGATCTCCTCAAGCCGGTTCTCCACCTCGTCTAAGATGGGATAGTACGCGTCGACCGCAAAGTCTAGGAAGATATAGAAGAGCAGGTCCGGCGACGGGCTTGCTGCGAGGGGAGACAGGCCCCTTGCCCTTATCCTCAATTCCACCGCGTGTATCAGGTCTGAATCGGCCGAGTGAATGGTGATGATCCAGTTTTTCTGGAAGAAGACGAATAGCTCGACTATCTCGCTTCCATGACCCTTGGCCACGGGCACGTGGATGACCGCGAACACGTTCTTCCCATAATCCTCCATCTTCGGCCGCTGGTTCCTGTGGATCACATCTTCCACCGCATAATCGTCGAGGCCGAACCTCTGCTTCAGATCAGCCAGCTCCTTGTCCGTCGGGCTCTCCGCGTCAACCCAGAGCATCTCGCCCGGACCAACTTGCTCGGGAAACGTCTTCACGGTCTCTGCGGCCGAACCTCCATTGGACTTGAGAAGAGTGAGAGTAATCAACGTACGGCTTCAGCCAGCTAACATCAGATAAAAAGAAGCTGACGCGGACCCGGAGACGAGACTTGTCATGAGAGATTGTCGAGGAAACTCTCAGAACAGTCGAGAAAAGGGAGACTCTAGCCTGTCTTCCATCGAAACAATGCCTCATCGAAAACATAATCTCTCCCATCATTCAGTCCAACACCTCGGAAGCCCTGCCACCTATCCGTCCTCCTATCAAACGATGTTTCGACTCGCTCCAGAGGCTCGACCATTGTTTCGGGACGCATCATCTGCCCTACAATGCCGGTTAGATGTCCTATCTGGTCCATTGCCGAACCCAACAACTCATCCTCCAACAGCCCAAGAGAAAAGACAAGATGTATTTTCTGATCGATAAAGGTCAGGGTGAAGGCTGCTCCGAGCCGGCCTCGCCTGTAACTGATCTGCTTGAACAAGTCTTTCAGATCACGCCAGTCCTCCTGGAAGTTGTTTGTGAAGAAGCTCCGCTCGTAGGGATAATGAAAGACGATGTTGACACGGGTGCCAATGGTTTCGTCGAGAAGCTCAGAGTAGGAAGGCTGTTCTAGCCGGAAATGTTTCTTGAGGAGCTTGTAGAGGGCCTCATGCTCGAACGGCGACAGTTCTCCTTCCACGAGGATTTCTGCCATGGGTTTACTCATGTCCATGTGATGGAACCGCTTTTCTTCGACAGCCCTGATTAACCGTTCGCGTTTGATAAACAAGCCTGACTGGTATCGTCTATCCGAAAAAAAGTTGGTCTCATCAAGCCTCCGACAAGCCCTCAAGCTCTAGGGGCATGTTCAAGATAGTGAATAATCAGTAATTCAGTCGATTCATCCGTCGCTTTGTTCGTTCCAGAATCGTTCGAGCTT
>Ga0209237_1001803_pt1 | contig 12681 bp, 10 predicted proteins | sample GraSoi013_1_40cm_2_FD_185820 | JGI IMG/M metagenome (GOLD analysis project Ga0209237, IMG submission 185820) | Grasslands soil microbial communities from the Angelo Coastal Reserve, California, USA - Sample 10_02_2013_1_40cm (SPAdes) (version 2) | ecosystem: Environmental > Terrestrial > Soil >... | reverse complement strand
AAATCCGCTCCTCCGCCAGGTGGTGCTGGTCGGTCACAGCCAGGGCGGCCTGCTGGCGCGGCTGATGGTGACGGACAGCGGCACGCGATTCTGGACCGCCGTGACCCACATGCCGTTCGAGAAGATCCAGGCGACGCCCGAAACGCGCGCCCTGCTCGAGCGCTCCATGTTCTTCGAGCCGCTGCCTTTCGTGACGCGCGTCGTCTTCGTCGCCACGCCGCACCGGGGCAGCTTCCGCGTCTCCTCCTTCATGCTGGGCGTATTGCGGCGGTTGATCACGCTGCCGGTGACGGTCGTGGCCGGCATCAGGGAAGTGGCCGCGAGAAACCGAGGTCTCTCAGGGGTCGATGGAATTCCCAACGCCGTCGAGAACATGCGGCCGGGGCAGCGGTTTGTCCGGACGCTCTCCGCGAGCCCGCTCGCCGCCGGCGTCACCGCTCACTCGATCATCGCGGTCCGCGGCGCCGGGCCGCCCGCAGGGCAGAACGACGGCGTGGTGACGTACGAGAGTGCACACGTGGACGGCGTCGCCTCGGAGAAGATCGTCCGCTCGGAGCACTCGGTCCAGGGCAAGCCCGAAACGATCCTCGAGCTGCGGCGAATCCTGTACGAGCATCTCGGCATTCCGTGTGGGGTCGAGTGCGAGGTGCCGGCACGCGTGGATGCGGCAATGCCGGGCGCCGCCTCAGCCGTCGAGAAGCCGGCGGTCGGAATGGAGAATCATCCTCAACGACCTTGAATCAAATGCAGGGAGGAGGCGGCATGCGTCCAGCCGGTGTAGCATTCCTGGCCGTGTCGATCGCGATGTCGATGCCCGTCGATGTCCAAGGGCAGACTATCGGCGAGGTCTTTCGCAAGGTGACACCGTCCGTTGTCGTCATCCGCGCTCAGGGCCGCGAGGTGAGGGCAACCGGCGAAGTGCGCTTCATGGAGACTGGCTCCGGCGTGCTCATCTCCCCGGATGGGAAGGTCATGACCGCCGCCCACGTCGTGCACTCCATGGACGACATCACCGTCGAGTTCCTGGGCGGCGAAACCGTCTCGGCGAAGGTCGTCGCCTCGGAGCCCGCCGCCGACCTCTCGTTGCTCCAGCTCGAGCGTGTCCCGTCGGACGCTCGCCCCGCCAAGATGGCGAACTCTGACGCCGTCCAGGTCGGCGATGCCGTGATAGTCGTCGGGGCGCCCTATGGGCTCAGCTATTCCGTGAGTACCGGCATCGTCAGCGCCCGCTGGGCACCCAACACCGTGTACCGCACCATGCCGCTCGCAGAGTTCTTCCAGACCACCGCGGCCATCAATACGGGAAACTCCGGAGGGCCGATGTTCAGCATGACCGGCGACGTCATCGGTATCGTCAGTCACAACATCTCCAAATCCGGTGGGAGCGAGGGGCTGGGGTTCGTCATCACGCTGAATACGGCCAGGCAGCTCTTACTCGAAAAGAAAACATTCTGGAGCGGCCTCGAAGGTCAGTTCCTGCCTGACGACGTGGCCGATCTTCTGAATCTCCCCGAAAACGCCACCGGTTACCTCGTGAAGAGCGTGGCGAAAGGCTCTCCCGCGGAGACGATGGGCCTGCGCGGCGGGAATAGGGTCGTGGTCATCGACGGCCAAGACTTCGTCTTGGGCGGCGACATCCTCCTCCGGATGATGGGGCTGGCGGCAAAACCCGCGAATCTCCCGAAGGTCCGAGACGAGCTGTCCAGACTGCGCCCAGGGGAGCCCATGACGGTCACGGTCCTCCGCGCGGGGCGCATCATGGAGCTGACCGGGACGGCGCCGTAGTCGACAGTGGTGGAAACCGCTGAGCAAGACCTTCCACGACATCGCCGGCGACTAGCTGTCGACGAGAGCCGCCTCGATCGCCGAGATCAGCGACTGATCCTCGAATGGCTTAGGCAAGTAGCCGGCAGCGCCCGCTTTACGCACCAATTCCCGCGTCGCGGGGTCGTCGTAGCCGGTGATGAAGATGGTCGGGACCAGCACCCCCGAGGCCACCATGCGGTGGTGCAGGTCGAAGCCGCTGAGCGCGCCGAGGTTGATGTCGAGCACGAGACAATCAGGCGGCGGCCGATGCGTGGCCTGCAGGAACTCCTCGGCACATCCGAAGGTCCGGACGCTGAAACCAACCCTCTCTAGCAATCGTCGCAGCGCCCGCTGCAGCGAGGCGTCGTCGTCTATCACATAGACGATCCGCGCGGCGCGGGCGTTTCCGTCCTGCTGTGGGCTCGATTGAGGCAGCATTGCCTCCTCATGGATTGCTAGAGAACAATGACAGGCTACATGGAACGGCGGTGGGAATCTATAAGACTTTAGGCCGTCCTCATCCTCACGAGCCCGGCCACCGAATCCGCCTGCCTTTTCTTCATCATACGCCCGCGATGGACTTCGATACGCTGTTGGCGCTCCCGGCGCCAGCCCGCTCGATCCCGGCAGCCTCGCGTCGAGGACGAGGCATGCGGGCCTGGTCGGTCGGCTGACGCTCCATGAACGCTCTGGCCGGGGGAAAGGTCCCCACATCGAGGCCGGTAGCGCGGTTCAGCTTTCCAGACAAGGCAGCTCGATGTGCATCGTCAGGCCGCGATCGTTATTACGTGCCGCCCAGATCCGCCCGCCGTGCGCCTGGATGATCAGGCGGCTGATCGACAGACCCATGCCGAGCCCGCCGGACTTGCTGGTGACGAAGCGGTCGAAGATGAATTCCAGGTCCGTCTCCTTGATTCCCGGCCCCGTGTCCTGGACGGTGATCTTCACGATTCCGGGTTCGAGCCACGCCGTCTCGATGCCCAGGTTGCGCGCGCTGTCCTCGGCGGCCATAGCTTCCCAGGCGTTGACGAGCAGGTTCAGGACGACCTGCTGGAGCTGGACGACGTCGCCGAGCACCCTCGGCAGGGGGACGAGACGAAGCTGCAACGAGACGCGGCTCCGTTCGAGGTCCCTCTGCACGAGGCGACTGACCTCTCTGATCACGTCGTTGATGTCCACCGGATCTCGGTGGGAATGGTCCTTCCTGACGAGCGCGTGAAGCCGCCTGATCACGTCTGCCGCCCGCCTCGCGTCCTGCGCGATGTCGTGCAGCGCGGCCGAGATCTCGCCGGGGTCGGTACTCGCGGACTCCAACAGGCGGCGAGTCGCCTGCGCGTTGCTGACGATCGCGGCCAGCGGTTGGTTAAGCTCGTGCGCCAGGGAGGCGGCGAGTCCCCCCAGCGTCGTCATGCGCAGAGCATGGGCCAGCTCCTCTCGGTCGCGGTCGACTTCCTCCTCGGCTCGCCGGCGGCGCGTGATCTCGATGTGGGAGATGACCAGGCCGCCTTCGCGACGCTTGAACGGCTCCACCGTCATCGCGAACCACCGCGCTTGGGAAGGGGAATGACAGGGATATTCGAGCAAGGCCCGCTCGGCCTTGCCGGCGAGGACGCTCTCGAGCGCTGCCAGCGCCGTCTGGGCCTCCGGGTCACCACTCGACGCCGCCCGCCGGCAAACATCGAGGTAGTTCGCGCCGACGCCGACGCTCACGGGATCGCCACCGTTCTCCTGCGCGAACCGGTTCCAGGGTTCGTTCACCGCCACGATGACGCCGTCGCGGCTCAACGCTGCCACTTCCCCGTAGAGCGAGCCTAAGATGGCGCTGCGCAGCGCAATGCTCTCGACGAGCGCCTGCTGCGCCGTCTTGACCTCGGTGATGTCCGTGGCGGAGCCGATGTAGCCGCTGAAGCTGCCGTCCCTGCCGAAGCGAGGGACGCCGCTATCGATCACGTCGCGGTAGAGACCGTCGCGGCGTCGCAACCGGTACTCGATGGTGAACGGCCGCCGGGCCGCCAGTGCATCACCATAGCTGCTCATGCACCCGTTCTGGTCGTCGGGATGCACGCCCTCGAGCCAGCCGTCACCCCGTTCCTGCTCCAGCGTCCTTCCGGTGAACTCGAGCCACGGGCGGTTGAAGTCGGTACAGCGCCCATCGGGCCCCGCCATCCACATCAGGACGGGAGCCGCGTCGGCCAGCAGTCGAAATCGGTTCTCGCTCTCCTCGAGGGCCGTCTCCACTCGGCGTCGCATCAGGACGATCGCGAAGACCTCGGCGAGCTGGCGCAGACGCTGCATCAGCTCGTCCGGCCACTGCCGCTCCTCTCGGAGCATGCCGCAGGCGAGCGCCCCGCCGACTGCGGGGCCAATGCTGAAGGGCACGAGCGCCAAGGATTTCGCCCCGAACGCGAGGAGGGTAAGACGGTCGGTCACCGCCTCCGTCGGTAACTCCTCGAGACGGGAGAAGCATACGACGTGGCCGGCGAGGAGCCGGCCGGCGATCCAGGGAAACCCCCCGGCCTCAAAGACCCGCGGTATGGGGGCGATCCCCTCCGTCGTCCAGGAGTGCGTGATGCGAATCAGGTTGTCGGCTGTCGTGAACTCGCCGAGACTCGCGCGATCGACTCCGAGCTCCTCGACGATGCGACGGAGGCCATGCCCGATCTGCTGATCCACCTCGTCCGCCCGGATTTTCATGAAGCCGGCCGAGAACTCGGACACGAGTGTCTCGAACCGAAGGCGTTCATCGAGTCGGCGCTGCGCTTGCTTCCGCTGCCGACGCTCGAGGAGCAGGCCCGCGATGAGCAGGGTCTGGATCACGCTCAGCGCGACCGCCGCAACGATGTACCACTTATAGACGTCCCAGACTAACGGTTCTCGGAACAGCACGACGCTTCCGGGCGGTAGCCGACTCTCGCTGAGGCCCCATCGCCTGAGCTGGCGCGCGTCGAACATGTAGCGGTTCGCATGGTGGCTCACGACGTCGGCGGGGCCCAGGCGCTGCCCATTGAGAACCCGCAGCCCGAGCTCGGCCGCCTTGACGCCCTGGGCGTCGAAGCTGATCAAGGGACCGCCCACAATGCCGTGACCGAGCAGCGACTCGCCGAAACTATAGATCGGAGCGGTCGAAGCGCCGGCAAGCAGCGACAGCGCTTCCCGGGTGGTGAAGGTGCGTCCAGCGCCGTCGCGGAAAAAGGAGCCGAGTATAACGACCGTGCCCTTCGGCAGCGTCCCGACGGCGGTGAGGACCTCTGACATCGGAAGACCACTGAGGTAGCTGAACCTGACTCGGTTCTCGTACTTCGAGAACGCCTGTCGGGCCAAGTCCTCCCAAGCGCGCTCGGTTGGGCCGGTGCCCCCGACGAAGACGATCCGCTGCGTGCGCGGCTCGAGACGAAGCGCCAGCTCCACCCCAGCCGTCCAGTCCGCAAGCATGGTGACGCCGGTAACATTGGGCGCAAGCCGTACGTCGCGGATCGAGCCATGCTCGCCGCCACAGAACACGATCGGGACATCTGGGAACAGGACCGCACGCTCCCTCAAAGCGAACCGGAGCGCCGCGTCCCCGCACGGCATGACGAGGTCGATCTTCCGTCCAGCGTACTTCTGCTTCATCAGGCGGCCGAGCTGGCGCTCCTGCCCTTTCGTCGGGAACCACGAGAGGTCCAGGTACTCGGTATAGAACCGGACAAGCGACGGCCAGCGCGACTGGATCGTTGAGCGGATGGCCTGGTCGGCCGTGATGATAGCCGGGATCAGCCGGGCTTCGGCGTAGACCAGCAGGACGGTCTTCTCGTCTGCAGCGTTGGCCGCGGGGACTGCGGCCAATACCAAGGCGGCGAGGGCGAAGAGCAGACGCGGGATGAGCACCTTGCAAGACCTGCCCACGGGCCTGGATCGTATCCCAAGTTGCCGACGGCGGGGCACACATAGGACCAAAGTCGTATAGGCGATCCCCACACCCAACTTAAGTTCGCGCGTTAAGTTCGCGCGCCTGCGCGCGCGCTCCGAGTCGCGACCGCCGCCAGGAACACCGCGAAGTGATGAGCGGTTGATGGGGCCAAGGTCCCATAGGCCTCGCCCCCGATAGAAGGCTACATGTCCCTTGGGGAAGCGGGATGCCCGACCGCAGATTTCCTCCGACTAACAGCACGCCGTGACCCGGCACGAAAGGGGCGGACCGATGAGGTGGACATCGATCACCTGTGCTTTCAGCCTTACCTTGATCCTGGCCTCGCTGACGGCGGCGCCCGTCGCCGCCCAGGGGGCCGCCCCGGCCCAGGTGGTCGTGCCCAGCGACCGCACGGTACTGCCGATCCCGGAGCCCCAATACCCGCATAGCACCATGCTCGATGTCCGGAATACCACGCCCCCACCACGGTTCGAGGTCAAGGCGCCCGCCAACGCCCCCAACGTCCTCATCGTGCTGATCGATGACATGGGGTTTGGCCAGTCCAGCGCCTTCGGCGGGCCCATCCAGATGCCGACGGTGGAGCGCCTGGCCAACAGCGGGCTGCGCTACAACGAGTTCCACACCACGGCGCTATGCTCGCCGACCCGCTCGGCGCTGCTCAGCGGCCGCAACCATCACGTGAACAACTTTGGCTCGATTGCGGAAACTGCCACTGCGTTCCCCGGACAAACCGGCCAGCGTCCGAACAGCGTGGCGCCGCTGGCCGAGATGCTGCGCTTGAACGGCTACAGCACTGCCGCCTTCGGCAAGTCCCACGAGACGGCGCCCTGGGAGGTGAGCCCTTCCGGGCCGACCGACCGCTGGCCGACCCGCGCGGGCTTCGACAAGTTCTACGGCTTCATCGGCGGCGAGACCAACCAGTGGGCGCCGCTGCTCTACGACGGCATGAACCAGGTCGAGCCGTCGACGGACCCGAACTACCACTTCATGACCGACATGACCAACCAGGCCATCGCCTGGATGCAGTATCAGAAGTCGCTCACGCCGGACAGGCCGTTCTTCATGTACTTCGCCCCCGGCGCCACCCACGCGCCGCATCACGTGCCCAAGGCGTGGATCGCCAAGTACAAGGGCAAGTTCGACCAGGGCTGGGACGCAGTGCGGGAGGAGACGCTGGCGCGCCAGAAGCGGCTGGGCGTGGTGCCGGCGGAGACGAAGCTCGCGCCCAAGCCGGAGGCGATCAAGGACTGGGCCGCGCTGACCCCGGATGAGAAGAAGCTCTTCGCCCGACAGATGGAGGTCTTCGCTGGCTTCGGCGAGTATGCGGACACGGAGATCGGACGGCTGATCAAGGCCATCGAAGCGACCGGTCAGCTCGACAACACGCTGATCTTCTACATCGTCGGCGACAACGGGGCGAGCGCCGAGGGGGGCATGGTCGGGCTCTATAACGAGATGACCTACTTCAACGGCGTGCACGAGACCGTCCAGGACGTCCTGAAGCACTACGACGAGCTCGGCGGGCCGACGACGTACCCCCACTATGCCGCCGGGTGGGCGGTCGCGGGGGACACGCCCTTCACCTGGACGAAGCAGGTCGCGTCCAGCTACGGCGGCACCCGCAACGGGATGGTGATCCACTGGCCCAAGGGCATCAGGGCCAAGGGCGAGCTGCGCTCGCAGTGGCACCACGTCATCGACATCGCGCCGACTATCCTGGAATCAGCCGGCCTGCCCGAGCCGAAGAGCGTGAACGGGACGCCGCAGACCCCCATCGAGGGCGTGAGCCTGGCCTACACCTTCGCGGATGCCAAGGCCCCGAGCCGGCACACGACCCAGTACTTCGAGATCTTCGGCAACCGCGCCATCTACAACGACGGCTGGCTGGCCGGTACCGTCCACCGGGCGGCGTGGGAATTCAAGCCTCGGACGACGCTCGAGAACGACAAGTGGGAGCTCTACGATACCCGAACCGACTTCAGCCTGGCGAACGACCTGGCGGCGAAGAATCCCGAGAAGCTCAAGGAGCTGCAGGCCCTCTTCCTGAACGAGGCGATCAAATACTCCGTGCTGCCTCTCGATGACCGAACCCTGGAGCGTTTGAACGCCGGCCTCGTCGGGCGGCCCGATCTGATGGCCGGCCGCACCTCCCTGACGGTGTACCAGGGTATGATCGGGATGTCCGAAAACGTCTTCATCAACGTGAAGAATCGGTCGCACACGATCACCGCCGAGGTAGAGATCCCGAAGCAGGGAGCCAACGGCGTGCTGCTGGCCCAGGCCGGGCGGTTCGGGGGCTGGAGCCTCTACGTGAAGGACGGCAAGCCGATGTACACCTACAACTGGCTCGGCCTGCAGCGGTACACGGTGGCCGCCACCCAGGCGTTGCCGCCCGGGAAGGCGACCATCCGGTTCGAGTTCGCGTATGACGGCGACGGCATCGGGAAGGGCGGTAAGGGCACGCTCTTCGTCAACGGCAAGCAGACCGCGGCGGGGCGAATCGAACGAACCCAGTGCTGTGCGTACTCGGCAGACGAAGGTGCCGACGTCGGGGCCGACGAGGGCACGCCGGTTACCGAAGCCTACAAGGTGCCGTTCAAGTTCACCGGCGAGATCGCCAAGGTGACGATCGAGCTGAAGGAAATGAAGACGGCCGACCACGACGAGGCGGAGCAGGCTCGCAAGATGGCCGGGCTGAAGAAGGCGCTGGCCGACTGACAGGAGAACGAGCGATGACGAGACGCTTCCGGGTATTCATGCTGACCGCCGGCACCGCCGCGCTCTTGCTGGCAGCGGGCCTCGCGTACGCGCAACAGCCCGCACCCGCCAAGAAGGTGCCGGCCGCAACCGCAGTGCCGGAGTCGCAAGCTCAGGCGCGCGCAATTCTGATGCGCATGGCGGACTTTCTCGGAGGAGTGCAGCGCTTCAGCGTCCGCGTGCGCGGGGGCTACGACGCGGTCCAGGAGTCCGGACAGAAGATCGAGTTCGGCGAAATGCGCGTGGTCACGTTGAGTCGGCCCGATCGATTGCGCGTGGAAGGCGAGCGCAGCGACGGGGCGAAGACGCTCACCGTGTTCAACGGCAAGGAGATCGTGCTGATCGACGAGACGAGCAACGTCTATGCGACGGCGCCGCAGCCCGGCGGAGTGGATGACACCGTCGTCTATTTCGTCAAGGATCTCGGCATGCGTCTGCCGCTCGCCGTGCTCCTGGTGAGCCAGCTGCCCGCGGAATTGAAGGACCGCGTCCGGTCAATCGATTACGTGGAGAAGACGACCATCCACGGGTCCAGCGCCCATCATCTCGCCGCGCGCACCGACACGGTGGATTTCCAGGTGTGGGTGGCCGACGGCGACCAGCCGCTGCCGCAACGTGTCGTCATCACCTACAAGAACGCCAAGGGCGCGCCGCAGTTCTGGGCGCAGCTTTCCGAGTGGAATCTGACGCCTGCGATCGAGGAGTCGACGTTTCTGGTGAAGCCGCCGGACGGAGCGCAGAAGGTTGCGTTCGCGGCGCAGCTTCCGCGCATTTCGCCGATGGCTCGCAAGCCGTCTGCAGACAAGGGAGCACCGCGATGAAGATCACGTCATGGCGTGGCGTCGGAACGGGACTCGTTGCGGGCGTGTTCATGCTGGGCCTCGTGAGCGATGTCGATGCGCAGCGAGGGGGACGTAGAGGCGGCGGTGCTTCCGCGCAGGGGGGCGGCGGCTTCTCGCGCGGCGGGGCAGCATCGGGCGGGGGGTTTTCGCAGGGCGGTGGCGGCGCGGCAGCGGGCGGCGGCCGACAGCAGCAGGCTGCGGCGACCGGGCGGCAAGACCAGGCCGGCGCTTCGCGCTCTGACGCTCAGCAGGGCCGGCAGGAGTCGCAAGGTCAGCGCCAGGGAACATCGACCGAGAATCAGGCCCAGCGCCAGGATGCATCGGGCCAGAACCAGGCCGCTCGACAGTCCACGGGAGCGCAGATGCAGAGCAGCCGAGAATCCACGGCAACGGAGATGCAATCCAGCTCCCAGTCCGCCCAGGCCACCCGGCAATCCACGGCAACGGAGATGCAGAGCACCCGGCGGTTGCTACAACTGCTCGAGCTGGGACAGCGGCAGTGCGGCGGCCGGCTTCGTGGCGGGGGCAGTCGTAACCGGGACGGTGGTCGCCGCCGCGAGCCAGCCAACCACGACGACGGTCGTCGCCGTGGCGGCGCCCGTCGCGGCGCCCGCTCCGCCGCCCGCGTCCGTGGCCCCACCGTGCAACGTCGCTCCTGTCCCCGTGGACGGCGCGCCGTACTACAAGTGCGGCGCGACGTGGTACACGGCCGGCTACGCGAGCGTCGGTGTGGTCTACATGCCAGTGCGGCCGCCGCCGGGATATTAGGGCGGCCGCATTGTCTCTGCCCAGGACCAATCGATGATGGACGCCCGGTGGTGGGGCGACAAGCTGCGCGTGTACGCCCGGTTCTAGCCCCACGTGTCCAGCAGCGACGTGAGCCGAGGTGTCACGATGAAAGCGATCAGGGCGCCAGCGGTTGCCGTTCTGCTGGCACTCGCCGTGGCGACGGTGGCGGGCGCTCAGCCCGTCTCGGAGCGCTTTGTCGGGACGGTACAGTGGGTCGCCGGCGAGAGGATGACTCTTGCGCTCGATAGCGGATCGAGCGTCCCGATCGATCTGACCTCCGCCGACCAGGCAGATTATCAGACCCTGGCCGCTGGCGACCGTGTCGTCGTGACGGGCACGCTGTCACCTGAGCGAGATCGGGTAATCGCGACGTCGATCGACCGCGCCTCCAATTGACAAGGGCACTGCCCACCTTCGATCTCGGCCCGTAGGGCATACTCGCGCTTGTCGTCGTCAGCGGGGGAAAGCTCGCCTCCGGCGACCTTTCGCCGGATCAGTGAATGCGTCGGGCGCCTGCGTCCACTCGCCAGGATGTTCTTGAGGGCCCCCGCAACCAACGTGGCGCACCCGGCCTCCTGGTTCATAGCCAGGAGGCCGTCGCGCTTGATGCGGCCGCTGATCTCGAAGGCGTGGCCCGCTGCGCCTGCTTCCGAGGGCAGAGGACGGATTGTCAGATCGCCAGCAGGCCTTCGAGCTGCTCCAACCGCGATCGTATCCAGCCCGACGATACGCGCGGCAGATTCACGCCGGCGCGGTGCTCGAGATCCGCTAGCTCCACGCGGAGCCCGTGCTCTCTCCCGTTCATGATCTCCTGCCCATGGAGCACTATCGATGAGCACGCTCAGACGACTCGTTCACGGTAGGGTCGACCCGGCCGACCACCGCCTGCTCAAGCACGAGGCCGACGTCCGCGGGATCTCCCAGACCAAGTGCGTCGGCGACATCATTCGCGAGTACGTCGCCCTCCGGAAGGAGATGCTCAGCGTGATCAATTCGGCCGAGGCGCCGGGCGAGGCCCATGTGGGTCTGCTGCACTCGCTGGTCGCCCGGATGGAGGGGCGCCTCGCGGTCCTGCTCAGCGGCCCGGAAAGGAATCGCTGTGGCCGAGGAGACCAACAAACGCATCGAGATCCTCGACTGACGCGAGTCGCCCAAGCGTCTGCCGCGGCACCAGCTGGTAGCCTCCGACTAAGGTCTCATAGCTTCCCGCTGCCAGTGTCGATATCGTCCGCGCGAAGCGCGTTACGTGTGCCGCCTGGAGGAACTCAACGTGCCGGACAGTCGCCTCATCGACATTGTGGACTTACTGCTGGAGCTTCTGTCGCGGGACATGAACGAGGACAAGGCATGAAAATGCTCTGGGTGTGGCTCGAGTTCCTGCTCGCGACAGCGCTCCTGCTGGCGCTCCTGACCGCGCCGGCATGGGCGCAGCGATCGGGTGTTGCTGACCCACACAGCGCGGACAGGCGGATCGCGGCCTCCACGCCGCTTCCGGCCACCGCCGCACCGATGCCGGATCGAGGCGGGTGCTCCAGGAACCGACGCTAATCGACGACGCCAATCGAGAGCGTCGCGAACAGCCAGCCGGGCGACGGATGCCGCAACTCGAGCAGCGTGGCCTCCGGATCGCTCGCGAAGCGCTCGGACAAACCGAATCGATTGAGGACGCCGATGGTCCCGACGCAGAGCACAGCGCCCGCCGTCACCGGCGTGACCGCTCGGATCACCGAGACGCCGCCGGCGGCCAACACCGTCTAAGTGTAGTGGCGACTTTTCGTCTAAGTGCCCAAAACTACGACCCTGCCCCCTCGAATTGCGGAAGTTGGGCTAGTGATCACAGCCTCGTTTGACGACTGGATCTTGGACGTACGCCTGGTGACGGACGCCAATAGGACTAAGGTCAGTCACGCGAAATGTAGTAGTGCCTTCGGCGTATGGATGACTCCCCTTCGTCCCACTGGTCGCGCTGGCGACTCTCGAGTACATCTGTCCGTGTTGCCGCGCTTCGCAATCGATGACAGGGGAGGCCAGCACGATGCTCAATCTACGCTTGCGGGACCTCAGGCTTCTGACGTTGGTGGGATCGCTGACGCTTGCCGGCTGTGGGTCCGTGGCGGCCTGGCTCGGCATCGATACGGCCGACAGCGTCCGGCCGCCGTCCGCAGCGACGGCTGCGCCGCCGGCCACGGCCGCGCTGCCGGCCGAGGCTGCGCCGCCGACCACGATCACGGCCGTGACGCCGGAAGCCACTGAGACCACCGGGGCCGCGGACGGTGGTCCGGCTTCGGCCGCCGTGAGTTCCGCCCAGCCCCCGGCCAATTCCCCGGCCGCACTCGCCCGGGCGGAGCCCGAGGTGAGCAGTGATCACAGCGAGATCGCCGAAGACTACGATCCGTGGGAGGGCTTCAACCAGAAGATGTTCGCGTTCAACCGCGGACTCGACAAGCACGTCATCAAGCCGGTCGCCAAGGCCTACGACGTCGTCATGCCGGAACCGTTCCAGCAGATGATCGGTCGCGCGTTCGAGAATCTGCGCTGGCCGGCGCGCTTCGTCAACAACCTCCTGCAGAAGAAGTG
>Ga0209237_1001800_pt1 | contig 12701 bp, 13 predicted proteins | sample GraSoi013_1_40cm_2_FD_185820 | JGI IMG/M metagenome (GOLD analysis project Ga0209237, IMG submission 185820) | Grasslands soil microbial communities from the Angelo Coastal Reserve, California, USA - Sample 10_02_2013_1_40cm (SPAdes) (version 2) | ecosystem: Environmental > Terrestrial > Soil >... | reverse complement strand
GATTCACGCCCGCCTCGCGCGTGGACGACCTGCCGATCACGCTGGTGAGCGGTGGCCAGCCGTGGAGCCCGCGCAACTACGAAGACCGGTATGCCGGGACCGTGAGCGTGCGACAAGCCCTCGAGCAGTCACTCAATACCGCAACGGTCCGCGTCGCACAGGCCGTGGGGCTGCCGCAGGTCGTCGAGATGGCGCGGGCGCTTGGTCTCCGCGGCCAGCTGGCGCCTGTCCCCGCGATGGCGCTCGGCGCGTTCGAGGTCACGCCGCTCGAGCTGGCTCGGGCCTATCTCGCCCTGGCGAACGGAGGTGTTCGGCCCTCGGCCGTCTCCGGGATTCGAGCCGTCCAGTACGGCGACGAAGAGGTGAAGCCAACGGTCGCGGAGGAGCCCGTGCAGGTCGTGTCGGCCGCCGAGGCGTGGCTGGTGACCTCACTGCTCAAGGGCGTCATGACGTCGGGGACCGGCAGCGCCGCGCGGGCGAGCGGTCTCCCCAACGTGGTCGCAGGCAAGACCGGGACCACCAACGACGGCCGCGACGCGTGGTTCGTCGGGTACGGGCCACGCCTTCTGACGCTGGTGTGGGTCGGCTTCGACGGGGGCGAGCCGCACGGTCTCAGCGGCGCCCAGGCCGCGCTTCCGATCTGGGTGGACTTCATGCAGCAGGCGCTCGAAACCTATCCGCAGCCGGACTTCTCGGTTCCGCCGGGGATCGTCTTTGCGGACATCGACGCCACCAACGGAAAGCGTGCCAACTCCGCCTGCCCGATCGTTCAGCGCGAAGCGTTCCTCGCCGGCACTGAGCCGCCGGTCTGCGACGAACACCGGGGCATCGTCGATCACGTCGTCGGAAGGTGGAATCGCCTCACAGATTGGTTCCGGGGCTCGCCACGCGAGCCCGTGGGCGCGCCGAGCGAGCCTGTCGTGGAAGACTCGCCTCAGGGAAATACCGGGGGTCGTTGATCTCCTGACGCTGTCTCGACGCTGGTGTACTTTTTTCACTCACCTTTATGCCCGACCGGGTGTCCGCCTACCCGGGGTAACACACCCGCTAGCGACCAACGCGCCGCGAAGTCAACCGGTTAGGACCCGCCCCTGTCCCTGGCACGACCGATGCTCGGTCCGTGGCGACACGAAGTAGACAAGACGATCACTGCGGGAGGGGACCATGCGCGTGCTCGTGTGGCTCGCGGCTGCGTCGTTGATACTTGCCACATCACCAGTCTCGGCTCGAGTCGTCAGAATGGAAACGACAGTCGCATTGTATGACCACTCCGAACCGTCGATCAGACAGGCCGCGCGCGAAGCGTTCGAGACATCGGTTCGTGGCGCGATCGCGATGGGGTTTTCGCGCGTGTGGGTGGACGAAGCCCGTGTCCTCCCGGCCGCCGTAGTGCTCGCGATGGTGGTGACCGACGCGGACGAAACGAGGGCCCAATGAACACGAAGACAACCTTCTGCGGACGTTGTCGCGCGCTTCGATGGGTTGAAGACTGGAATGAGACGCGCGACGAGATCCTGTCGATCGTTCTCGGACCCTGCGGCCACGTGATCGAGCGTGCCGCTCGCCTGGAGTGGAGCGTCCCGACGCAGCGGGACGACTCGCGAATCCGCCTCATCCGCGCCACAGCCGAGCGGGAGCGCGTCGCGACATCATGAGCACGAGTCCGCTGAGGCACACGGAGGCGTCGAGCGGCTCCTCCCCGGGCGCACCCGGGCCTGACGCGGGAGCGCAGGCCGCCGCCTGCGAGGTCAGGGCGGGGACTGTGTCTGCCGGCGAGCGTTCCCGCATCCTTGTCGTCGACGATGAACCGGCCTCGCGCAAGGGGCTCCAGGACCTCCTGGCAGTCTGGGGATACGACGCGACCGCAGCCGCCGACGGCCAGGAAGCCCTCGAGCGCTCGGCCGGGTGGGCGCCCGATCTCGTGATCGCCGACCTTGTCATGCCAGGAATCGACGGGATGGAGCTGCTCGCGAGGCTCAAGCGTGACCTTCCGACCACCGCGGTCGTGTTCCTGACCGGTCAGGGAACCATCGACGGCGCCGTCCAGGCGATCAAGGAAGGCGCCTACGACTACCTCACCAAGCCCGTGGACCCGACGCGCCTGCAGATCGTTCTGGACCGGGCGTTGGAGCGGACCGAGACCGCTCGCGAGGTGCTCCTGCTGCGTCGCCAGCTTCGCCAGCGGGGAGCCTTTGGCCGTCTCGTCGGCAGCTCCCGCGTCATGCTCGAGGTCATGCGCCAGATCGAGGTCGTGGCTCCCACGGACGCGACGCTTCTGATCGCGGGCGAGAGCGGGACCGGCAAGGAGCTCGTCGCCCGCACGGTGCACGCGCTCTCCGTGCGCCGCAAGGGGGCGTTCGTCGCCGTCAATTGTGCGGCCATTCCCGAGACCTTGTTGGAGAGCGAGATCTTCGGCCACGAGAAGGGCTCCTTCACCGGCGCCGTCGAGCGCCGACAGGGCTGCTTCGAGCTGGCCGACGGAGGGACCCTGTTCCTGGACGAAGTGGCGGAGATGCAGCCCGCGACGCAGGCCAAGTTCCTGCGGGTCCTCCAGGAAGGGCAATTTCGTCGGCTCGGAGCCAAAAGCGAGACTCAGGTCAACGTACGGGTCGTCGCCGCCACCAACAAGGACCCACTGAAGGCCCTGCAGAGCGGGGCGCTTCGCGAAGACCTCTACTACCGGCTCAACGTCTTCGCGATCACGCTACCGCCCCTCCGTGAGCGCATGGAGGATCTCCCCGATCTCGTGCAGGCGTTTCTGGACGAGGTCAACGAGCGGCACGGGCGTTCGGTCCGGGGTGTCGACGAAGAGGTTCTCGACACCCTGCGGCGGCACCGCTGGCCCGGGAACGTCCGGGAACTGCGGAACGTGATCGAGCGAGCGGTGATCGTGTGTCCCGACGAGCTGGTCCGCGCCGAGCACCTGCCCGCTTTCGGCGCGCAGGCCGCGCCCGCCGCGACCGTGACCGAAGCCGAGGTGGTGCTTGCGGTTGGCACGACGGTCGAGGACGCCGAGCGGCAACTCATTCTGCGTACGCTCCGGCAAACCGGGGGCAACAAGACCCGCGCGGCCGAGATCCTGGGCATCAGCCTCAAGACGCTGCACAACAAGCTCCACAAGTACAATACCTGACACGCACGCATGAGCTTCAGGCTCCGCCCCCGGCAGGTCATGGCGCTCGGTGCGGTGATCCTCTTCGTGATCGCCGTATCGACGGTCGCCCACCTGGCGAGCGTGGCCCGGATTGCGCTCAGCGCGGCAGCGGAGGAGGGAGAGCTGCTGGCCCGGCAACTCTATCATCAGAGCTCGCAGGTCGTCGGGGCCTCGCCGCTCTCATCGCCCACACTTCTCCAGCGCGACCCCGGGATCCGCGCCATGCTCGAAGGCATCGTCGGCTACTCGCACACCGTCGTCTATGCCGCCATCGTCGATCCGTCGGATCGCGTTCTCGCCCACAGCAATCCGAAGCTCGAGGGCGAGCTGTTGCCGCCGCGGGACAGTCTGGAGCGCCTCAAGGCCTGGTGGACGCTGCAGACGGTCGTCTCGCTGGTGTGGGAGCCGGGAGTCTACGAGGCGCAGGTCCCGATGCGCATGGGCGAGCGGCCCTTCGGGACCGTGCGCGTGGGAGTGTCCACGAGCCTCCTCCGGCAGGAGCTGACTCGCGCGGCGCTGCACAGCCTCGCCCTCGCCGTCGTCGCCCTCGGCCTCGTCGTCGTCGTCGGGCTGGGCGCGGGTCACATGCTCCTGCAGTCTCTCAGGAAGATGGCCCAGCGGATGGAGCGCCTGGGCCGCCGCCAGTCCGGCGCCGTGGACCTCACGCGCGATGACGAGCTGGGAGCGCTCGCCGCAAAGGTCAACCAGCTGGGTGAGCAGGTCCACGCGGACCATCAGCAGTGGCAGAGCGAAACGACGAAGATGGAGAGGATCCTCGACAGTCTGGAGGACGCCGTCATCGTGCTGAACGCGAAGCGGCAGGTGGTGTTCTGTAACCAGGCGGCGGAGGCGCTGCTCGGGAACTGGCTCGGCTCGACGGTCGGCGAGACACCCGAGCCGCTCGAGGCTACCGATCACCCCTTGGCGCCCTTCGTCGCCGAGCTGTTCGACGACGGCGTCGAGCGTCGTAACGCCGCCGTGAAAGTGCCGTGTCCCGACGGGCAGTCGCGGGAGCTGGCCGTGTCGAGCTATCGCATTCCCGACGGCGACCGGGCCGGCGGCGGTGTGCTCGCGCTCAGGAACCTCGACCCCGTCCGGGCCGTGCAGTCGCTGGTGACGTACTCGCAGAAGCTCGCGGCCCTCGGGCGGCTCACGTCCGGAGTGGCGCACGAGGTCAAGAACCCACTCAACGCCATGCGCATTCACCTCGAGCTTCTGAAGACGCGTCTCGACGGCGCGCGGCCGGCGGCGCGCGAGAGTCTGGATGTGATCGCGCACGAGATCCAGCGGCTGGACCGGGTCGTGCAAGGATTCCTCAAATTCGTGCGGCCGCAGGAGCTTCACCTCGGACCTGTGGACGTGAGCGCCTTGCTCGCGGAGGTCGCGCGGCTCATGGCGCCCGAGGCGTCGCGCGCCGGGACGCGCATCGCGCTAGAATTAACGCCGGAATTACCGCTGGTCGCGGGCGACGTCGAGCTTCTTCAGCAGGCGTACACGAATCTCGTGACCAACGCTATTCAGGCGATGCCGAGCGGAGGCACCGTGACCCTGGCGGCTCGGCGGGGCCCTGACGGGGCGATCGAGGTGCGTGTCAGCGACGAGGGCGTCGGGATCGCGCCCGAGGACGTCGACCGGATCTTCCGGCTCTACTACACGACGAAGCCGCAGGGCTCGGGTATCGGGCTTTCGATGGTGTACCGGATCATGCAGATGCACGATGGGCGGATCGACGTCGAGTCGGCAGCGGATCGGGGCACGGTGATGATCCTGACGCTCCCCGCGTCCTCAGGACAGGCCGGAATGTGACGAGGTGCGCTCTCCTCGCGGTAACTGTGGTCGCCCTGTGCGGATGCGGCGCGGAGACCGAGGCTACCTTCAAGAGGTCTCCGCCGCCAGGGGTCTCCCCTCCGGCGCCCTCGGCGATGCCGTCGCCAGGGGCCGCCACCTCTCCTCCGGCACCCTCGGCCCCAACGCCGTCCACGGCCCCACCGCCGCGGCCGGCGGCGTCCCCGCCGCCCCCGCTTCGACCCGAGCTTTCACCCGAGGAAGAGCAACGGCTCGCAGAGGGTGCCCGGCAGAACATCAGCGACGTACAGCGGCTGATCACGGAGCTGCAAGGGCGTCCGTTGAAGCCGCCGCAGCGGGAATCGCTCCAGACCGCGATGAACTTCCTCGACCAGGCCCGGACGGCCCTGGGGCAGCGCGACTACCCGAGGGCGGCCAACCTGGCGAGCAAGGCCCGTGCCCTCACCGACGAGCTTGCTGCGACGTCGAAGTAAGAACTGCCGGTAAGTCTTATCGGGTGTGTCACCTCCTCGCGGGCGCCCCAGTCGAGGGCCGCCGAGGCTTTTCGGGGACTTGGCGCTGACCGCCCGCCGGCCGCGATCACGGCACGAGGGTTGCTGTCGTCCGGCGTAGCGAGGCCAAATGTCGCTGCGGATACTCATCGTCAAGCAAGAAGGTCACGCGCGGGAGGGCTTGCGGTCGATCCTGTCCTCTGAGGGGCACGCGGTCACCGTCGCCGGGGACATCTGGGAGGGATTCGCGCGGGTTGCCCTTGAGCCCTTCGACCTGCTCTTGCTGGACGACGACGTCCGCCCTGACCGCTACGAGGCGATGATCGTCGTCGACCTTCTGTCTTTCGCCCGACGAACGCACCCCGGCACATGCGGGATCGTGATCTCGAGCTTCGAGGAGAACGTGGCGCGCTACCGACGCGAGCAAGGAGTGCTGGCCGTGCTCGAGAAGCCCGTGGAGATCAGCCGATTGCGCTCGGAGCTGGAGGCCTTGACGTCGCACCAGCCTTGACTCTCCCCCCACCCGCGGGTAGGCTCCGGTGCGACTTCCACGCCACGGAGGAGGTGGATGATCTTCTCGCGGGTAACTCCAGGCCGCTCGAGCATGCTCGGGGCCGTGCTCGTCTTCGCGTTGGCCGCGACGGCGACCGCAGCGCCCTCCGGCCCGCCGATCCGGGTCGGCGGCACGCTCGCCCTCACCGGGCCGCTCGCCGCGACCGCGCTCCTGCACAAGATCACAGCCGAGATCTACGTCGAGGAGCTGAACCGGGGTAACGGCCTGCTCGGCCGGCCCGTCGAGTGGGTGTTGCTCGACGACCAGTCCAAGCCCGAGGTCACGCGCAGCCTCTACGAGAAGCTCATCACGGTGGACAAGGTCGACTTGCTGATGGGGCCCTACGCGACGGGCGCGATCATCGCCGCGATGGGGGTCGCGCAGCGCTATCAGAAGATGCTCATCCACCACAGCTTCGGCATGCCGCACCTCGCGAAGTACGACATGCAGTTTCCGGCGGCGCCGTTCGGCCCCGAGCCCGCCCGCACCGTGCCCGGAATCGTGTTCGACGCGGTGGCCGCGACCGCGAACCCGCCGAAGACGATCGCGATCGTCACCAGCAAGTTCCCATCGGCTCAGTTCCAGTCCTCGGGAGCGCGCGACGTCGCGTCTCAGCGCGGGCTCAAGGTGGTGCTCTACCTCGAGTACGAATTCGGAACGCGGGATTTTGGTCCCATCGCCGCGCGCATCAAGGACGCGAATCCGGACCTCTTGTGGGTCGGCGCGCTCGGTCTCGACGGCAATCTGGTCCTGGAAGAGCTCAAGCGGCTCGACTATTCACCTCGGCGCCATTTTCATCTCTTCCCGGCGCCGGGTCCGATGGCCCTGGCCCGCCGTTCACGAACAACCCGGCCGCGGCCAAGTTCGCGACGCTCTACCACGAGCGCGCGGCGAAGGCCGGCGTGCCCTATACGAACGTCGACACGCAGGCCGCGGGCTCGTACGCGGCCTGGCAGATGCTCGAGGCCTCGGTGACCGCGACCAGGAGCCTCGACGACAAGGGGCTGGCCCAGTGGCTCCGGAAGAACCAGGTCCAGACGATCGTCGGCCGCTTCCGCTTCGACGGCACGAACAACTACGGCGACGATCTCTCGAAGGTGAAGCAGGTGCAGGACGGCAAGTGGATCGTGGTGTGGCCGAAGGAGTTCGCGGCGCCCGGCGCCCGCTTGCTCCCTCCGTGATCAGAGGAGGTACTCGCTGATGGGGCAGTTCGGGATCGGACAGGGGATCAAGCGGGTCGAAGACGTTCGCCTCCTGCGCGGAGGGGGCCGCTACCTCGACGACGTGAACGTTCCTGGCCAGACCTACGCCGTCGTCGTGCGCTCGCCCCACGCCCACGCGCGGCTCCTCGCCATCGACGTCTCGGCGGCCCAGCGGGCGCCCGGAGTCGTGGCCGTCTTCACGGGTGCCGATCTCGCCAAGGACGGCCTCGGGACGATGGTCATGACGTTGAAGCGCAAGCGCCCCGATGGCTCGCCGATGTTCGCGCGCCCGCATCGCGGCCTCACCCAGGACCGGGTCCGCTACGTGGGCGATCCGATCGCCCTCGTCGTGGCGGAGACCCGGGCCCAGGCCGAGGACGCGGTCGACCTCGTCCAGGTCGACTACGAGCCCCTGCCGTCGGTGACGGCGACCGCGGAGGCGCCTCAGCCCGGGAGCGCCGCGGTGTGGGACGAGTGTCCCGACAACGTCTCCAACGTCTTCGAGTCCGGCGACAAGGCCGCGACCGACGCGGCCTTCGCGCGGGCCCATCGTGTCGTCCGGCGCCGCTACGTCATCACGCGGGTCCACGCGCAGTACATGGAGCCTCGAGGCTCGCTCGGCGTCTACGACGCCAGCGAGGACCGCTACACGCTCTACGCGGACGTCCAGTACCCGCACCGCGTGCGGAACGCCCTCGCCAGTAACATCTTCAACATCGCGGAGCACAGGATCCGCGTCGTCGCGGGGGACGTCGGCGGTGGCTTCGGCACCAAGGGCTGGCAGTATCCCGAGCACCGGCTCGTGCTGTGGGCGGCGCGAAAGCTCCGCCGGCCCGTCAAGTGGACGTGCGAGCGCCGCGAGGCGATCCTCGCCGACGAGCACGCGCGGGACAACGTGAGCGACGCCGAGCTCGCTCTCGACGCCGAAGGCCGCTTCCTCGCCCTGCGCGTCCGGACGCTCGCGAACGTCGGCGCCTATGTCTCCTCGGACCGCAATCTGCTGGCCACCTTCAGTAACGTGGTCACGCTGGTCGGTGTCTACGCGTTCCCGACGGCCTACGTGCACGTGACGAGCGTGCTGACCAACACGAACTCGACGGCGCCGTACCGCGGGGCGGGGCGGCCGGAGGCGACCTACGTCCTCGAGCGGCTCATCGACGACACCGCCCGCGAGCTCGGCATCGACCCGGTGGAGCTGCGACGGAAGAATCTCATCCCGGCTTCCGCCATGCCGTACAAGAACCCGCTCGGCGCGACTTACGACTGCGGCGATTTTCCGACCAGCATGGAAAAGGCGCTCAAGCTGGGCGACGTCGCCTCGTTCGCCGTCCGGCGCGAGGAGGCGCGGCGGCGTGGCAAGCTGCGCGGCCTCGGCCTCGTCAACGCGATCGAGCAGGCGGCCGGCGCGCAGCCCGAGTTTGCCGAGATCCGGTTCGCGCCCAGCGGGAGCGCGACGGTCCTGATGGGTAGCAAGAACCAGGGCCAGGGGCACGAGACGACGTTCAAGCAGATTCTCAACGAGCGGCTCGGCCTCGATCCCGCCGACGTGCTCTACGTCGACGGCGACACGGACCGGGTCGGATTCGGCATGGGCACCATGGGCTCCCGCTCGACGGTCATCGGCGGCACGGCGCTCTGGACGGCCGCCGACAAGGTCATCGCCAAAGGCAAGAAGATCGCGGCGCGCCTGCTGGAGGCGGCCGAGGCGGACATCACGTTCATCGACGGCAAGTTCGGCGTGGTGGGCACGGACCGCGCCGTCGTCCTCAAGGACGTCGCGCGCGCCGCGTTCCAGCCCAATCAGCTGCCGCCGGGGGTCGAGCCCGGGCTCTACGAGACCGGGACCTTCTCGCCCAAGCAGGCCACGTGGCCCAACGGCTGTCACGTGTGCGAGGTGGAGATCGATCCGGACACCGGCGCCGTGGAGATCGTGAGCTACGTGATCGTCGACGACGTGGGGACGGTCATCAATCCGGTGACCCTCAAGGGCCAAATCCACGGCGGCGTGGCGCAGGGCGTGGGTCAGGCGCTCATGGAGCAGGTCGTCTACGACCGCGAGTCCGGTCAGCTCCTGACCGCGTCGTTCATGGACTATGCGATGCCACGCGGGGATACGCTTCCCGACATGCACATCGAGAGCAATCCGGTGCCGACGAAGCTCAATCCGATGGGCGCCAAGGGCGCGGGCGAGGCCGGGACGGTCGGGGCCCTGCCCGTCGTCATGAACGCGGTCGTCGATGCCCTCGCGTCTGTCGGCGTCCGACAGCTCGACATGCCCGCGACCGCCGACCGCGTGTGGCGCGCGATTCAGAACGCGAGGACGAACTGACCATGCGCCCGACGCTCGACGATGCCGCGCTCGACCTGATCCTTCGCAAGGCCCGGACCCAGAACGGTTGGCTCCCGACGCCCGTCACCGACGCGCAGCTGCGGGCTATCTACGACATCATGAAGTGCGGTCCGACGAGCGCGAACTCCTGCCCCGCCCGGATTCTCTTCGTCCGGACCCCGGAGGCGAAGGCGCGGCTGCTGCCGGCGCTCAGCCCGGGCAACGTCGACAAGACGAAAGCCGCGCCAGTCACCGCGATCATCGGGTACGACACGCGCTTCTACGAGCTGCTCCCCAAGCTCTTCCCGCACCGGCCGGAGATGAAGAATCCGTACGAGGCGAACAAGCAGCTGGCCGAGACGGTCGCCTTTCGCAACGGCACGCTCCAGGGCGCCTACTTCATGATCGCGGCACGCGCGATCGGACTCGACGTCGGCGGTATGTCCGGGTTCGACAACGCGAAGGTCGACGCGGAGTTCTTCCCCGACGGCCGGGTCAAGTCCAACTTCCTGTGCAACGTGGGCTACGGCGATCCGACCAAGGTGCTCGCGCGCTTGCCGCGCCTCGAGTTCGAGGAGGCTTGCACGCTGCTCTGACGTCTAGAGGCTCCCGACTTCTTCCTGCCAGGCGAGCACCCGCGCCTGGAGCGCGCGCAGGCCCCGCGTGAGCAGAAGACCGAGCGCCCCGACGAGCGCGAACGCCGCGTACATCTCTGGGGTGCTCAGCATCTGCCAGTGGCGGTAGACCAGATGGCCCAGACCCGACTTCGCCGCGATGAACTCGACGGCGACGAGCGCGACGAGGGCCAGTCCCAGGCCGAGCCGCAGACCCGTGAAGATCGACGGGAGCGCGGCCGGCAGGATGATTTTCCAGAAGAGCCGCGCGCCGCGAGCGCCGTAGTTGCGCCCGACCTCCAGGAGCCGCGGGTCCATCGTCTGCACGCCGCCGAGGGTGCTGATGACGATCTGGAAGAACGCCGACGTCGCTCCCGTCAACACGAAGGCCGGCTCGCCGACCCCGAGGATGATCAGCAAGAACGGCAGCAGCGTGATCTTGGGCACCGGGAAAATGAACGCGATGTACGGCTCGACGGCGTCGCGGAGGGGACGCGCCACCCCCATCAGGAGGCCGAGGAGCACGCCGGGAAGGGCGGCGATCGCGAAGGCGGAGCCGAGCCGAGCGAGCGTGACGAGCGATTGGGCGCCCAGGTCGCCCGCGACGACGCGATCGACCAGCACCCATCCGACCGTCGTGGGCGGCGGAAAATAGCGCGGCGGTACGACCGCGAACCGCGAGCAGATCTCCCAGAGGACGAGCAGCGCCGTGGGCAGGAGCACGGCCATCCCTACGGCTCCGCCACGTCCTGGACCCACGGCAGCAGGCGCGCACGGAACGCGGCGAGACCGTAGGAGAGGAGCGCGCCGAGGAATGCAATGACGAAGAAGGTTGCGTACATATCCTCGATCTTGAGGATCTGCCACGAGAGCCAGAGAAGTGCCCCCAGCCCGCGGCTCGCGGCGACGATCTCGACCGCCACCACGACGATCAGCGCGAAGCCGAGACCGAGCCTGAGCCCGGTGAAGATGAGCGGCAGCGCCCCCGGCAGGAGCACCGTGGCGAAGAGCCGCCAGCCTCGCGCGCCGTAGTGGACGGCAGCCTCGACGACGAGGCGGTCGATCTGCCGCACGCCCTGCGTCGTGGTGAAGGCGATCAGGAAGAACGACGTCACGGCGGTCGTCACGACCAGCGCGATCTCGCCCGGCGGGACCAGGAAGCTCACGAACGGCAGGAACAGGACGCTGGGGATCGGGTAGATCACGGCGAAGACTGGATCGAGCCCGTCGCGAAGCCGCCGCCAGAGTCCCATGGCAAGTCCGACACTGACCCCGAGGACCGCGGCGAGCGCGAATGCCCAGCCGATGCGGATAAGCGTCATCGCGGTGTGGCCCCAGAGCGTCCCGTCCGCTGCGAGCTGGCGGAGGTGGGCCGCGATCGTCGAGGGGCGCGGGAAGAAGGCCTCGCGGAGGAGACCGGTCGCACTCGCCCACTCCCAGGCGACCAGCAGGAGCAGCGGCGAGCCGACGGCGATCCAGTGCTCGGTGAGCCAGCGGCCGAGTGCTCTCATGCACGTTCCCCGCGCCGGTCCTCGGCCATCGCGCGGACGACTTCCTCGCGGAGCTGTGACCAGATCTTCTCGAGCAGCGCGCCGTAGGCCGGCGACCCGCGCACCTCGAGCCCGCGCGGCCGGCCGAGATCCACCGAGTACACCTGGCTCACGCGCCCGGGACGCGCGGTGAGAAGCACGATGCGATCGCCCAGCAGCAGCGCCTCTTCGAGCGAGTGGGTGACGTAGACGACGGTCTTGCCGAGCGTGGCCCAGATCCGGAGCAGCTCCTCCTGCATGATCGTCCGCGTCTGCGCGTCGAGGGCCGCCAGCGGCTCGTCCATCAAGAGCACCTCGGGGTCGTTGGCGAGCGCGCGGGCGATGCCGACGCGCTGCTTCATGCCGCCCGAGAGCTGGTGCGGGTAATGCTGAGCGAACCGCGTGAGCCCGACCATCGCTAGCATCTCCCGCGCGCGCGCCTGCCGCTCCGCTCGCCCGACGCCGCGGTTCTCGAGACCGAACGTCACGTTGTCGCGGACGGTCCGCCACGGCAGCAACGCGTGCTCCTGGAAGACCATCGCGGTGAGCGGCGTTCCCGGCCGGTCCGCCTCGATGCGGACGTCGCCGGCGCTCTGGCGTAGGAGCCCGGCCAGCACCCGCAGGAGCGTGGACTTGCCGCTACCGCTCGGCCCGACGATGCAGAGAAACTCGCCGGCGTGAGCTTGTAGCGAGATCCGATCGAGCGCCAGGACCGAGCGCCCGTGGCTCTCGAAGGTCACGCTGACCTCGCTCACGACGACTTTGGGAGGGCGTGTGGACATGGGTCTCGGAGTCGCTCGGCGGCGCGGGGATTGTATATCCTTCCCCGCGGTCGCGGTGCAGCGTGGTCCGGTGAAAAGGCGCGCAGCGGGCGGGCCGGGTTGACATCCCGGCCCGTCGCGCGTGCGCCTACTTCAGAGCCTCGATCCCCGCTCGGGCGATCTGGGCGTCCTGTTGCGCGGTGACGCCGGACACGCCAACCGCGCCGATGAGCTTGCCGTCAACGACGATGGGAATCCCACC
>Ga0209237_1001797_pt1 | contig 12721 bp, 10 predicted proteins | sample GraSoi013_1_40cm_2_FD_185820 | JGI IMG/M metagenome (GOLD analysis project Ga0209237, IMG submission 185820) | Grasslands soil microbial communities from the Angelo Coastal Reserve, California, USA - Sample 10_02_2013_1_40cm (SPAdes) (version 2) | ecosystem: Environmental > Terrestrial > Soil >... | reverse complement strand
TGGCCGGGCTGGCTCAAGGTCCAGACTGCCACCGCGCTCGATCAGGGGCTGTTCGTCAAGTCGTCCTACAGCTGGTTCCCGCGATACGGGGAACAGGCTGCGGACGTGGACATGACGTTCCACACCCCAAAGAAGTATCGGTTCGCGAGCATCGGCCGTCCGCTCGATTCGCGTCTGGAAGGCGACGTAGTAACATCGCACTGGACCACGGTGCGCCCCACGGACCAGGTGTGCTTCAGCCTGGGTGAGCTCGACGATTTCAAGGTCGCCGATCCTCGCATTCCGCCGGTGACCGTCCACACCAACAGCGAGGCGCATCGGCAGCTCAACACGTTCTTTCGCTCGGTGGAAAAGCGGTTCCAGGGGTCCGTGTTCCTGTCGAGGTTCCTCTCGAGCCGCTCACCCGAGGAGGAGGTGGGCGCCGACGTGGCGAACAGTCTCGCGTTCTTCACCCGAGTGTACGGTCCCCCGCTGTTCGATCGATACTATGCGGCTGAGATCCCGTTTTCGTACGGGCAGGCCTTCCCGGGCCTCATGTACTTGCCGGTGTGGACCTTCCAGGCGATGAGCGACAGCGGCTACGACGAGATCCTCCGCTCCCATGAGGTGGCACACCAGTGGTGGGGCATCGGCGTCGAGCCGGCCAGCTACCGGGACGTTTGGCTGTCGGAAGGGTTCGCAGAGTTCTCCGGCCTCTGGTACATGCAGCTGATCCTCAAGGATAACGAGAAGTTCTTTAGGCATTTGAAACACTGGCGACGCGAGATCCGCTCGCGCCGCAACGACGCACCGCCGATCGGGATCGGATGGCGTGCCGAACAGCTGAACTTCCGGGACTATACCCTGATGACTTATCACAAGGGTGCCTGGGTGCTGCAGATGCTCCGCAATCTTCTGATCAACCTCCGTACCATGAACGAAGATGTCTTCATCGGGACGATGCAGGACTTCTACAGCGAGTATCGAGGCCGCCGGGCTTCGACGCGGGACTTCCAGAGAATCGTCGAGCAGCACCTGGGTTCCGACATGAGCTGGTTCTTCGACGAGTGGGTGCGGGGCAACGCCATCCCCAAGTATGTCTTCTCCTGGCGCGCCGAACCCGCTCAGGGCGGGCACTACACCCTGCAGCTGCGTGTACGCCAAGAGGACGTGCCCGAGCACTTCGTCATGCCCGTGCCGGTAAAAATCGGGTTCGCCGACGAAACGATGTACGCATACGTGCGGATCAAGGTGACCGGACCTGTCACCGAGGCGGCCCTGGACCTTCCCGCGGAGCCCACGCGGGTCGAGTTCAACCCGTTGGAATCCGTTCTGGCGGACGTGAAAGAAGAGACTTGGGAATAGGCGCGTGCGAGCGATGCTGCTCGACGCACCGCGCCGCCCGTTGCGCGCCGCCGACACCCCGACTCCGGCGCCCGCTCACTGCAGCTGCCAGATCTCCACTCTGTTTCCCGTGAAGATCGGGATCAATACACGCTTCCGCTTGCCGTCGTATCCGATGTCGGCCGGGCTGGGCACGCCGGTAATCACCTTCACTTCCTGTCCGGTCTCGTAGCTCGACACGGTCGAGTCGCTCCAGCTCGAGATGAGCATCCGACTCCCGGCCATCTCGACGCCGTCGAACCCACCAGGGCCCTTGGCGATCACGCTCGGCGCCTTGTCGCCCGGCTTCCACGCCAGCACCGAGCGCCCCCCGAATTGCACGACGATGAAGCGCTTGCCCACGGAGTCCAGCGTGATCCCGTTGGGCCGGCCCAGCGTGTCGCCTCGCACCGCGACGGTCACCTGCCGGTCCGTGCCGATCCGGAAGATCCGATCGGGCCCCGGATGCAGCACGTTGCCCACGTCGTCGAACCGAATGCCGGTATCGGTGATGTAGAGCGCGCCGGTCTGCGCGATCGCGATGTCGTTCAGGAATACCGCCCCCAGACCGGCCAGGCTCACGCTGTCCCGCGGCGCGCCGGTCTTCGCGTCGAATGAGCGGACCATGTCGATGTCCGCTACCCACAACGTGTCCCCTCGGATGGCCAGCCCCTTCGGGGCGTTGAGCGTCACCCCGCCATGGCCGCCTTCGATGAACTTGAGGTTCTCGACCGCCCCGTCTGGCCGCACACGGCTGATGAACCCGTTGTTGTCCTTCGTCGTGGGACCGCCGTTGATGTTGGAGACGAAGTAGATGTCCTGCGCCGGGTCATGCAGCACGGACTCGGGCGTGAGAAACCCCTCCACCACGATCAGCTTCGTCGCGCCGGGAGACGGCGGGGGCGTCGGCGTTGGTACCGCGGCGGGGGCGGGGGTCGCCGGAGTCGCGGTCGTATCGGGCACCGCGGACGTGTCCGACGCGGGTGGTGTACGGTCCGCGCGTTGGAGACATGCGGCGCAGAGGGCGGCGACGGTGGAGCAGAGGACGGTCGCTCTCATGGGTGATCTTCCTCCTCGGCTACTGCTTTGATGTGCCGCAGCACCCGTCGGTGGATCGCCGTGACCAGGCGGTCGGCGGGTAGCGTCCAGTAGCTCTGCGGAAACATGTCCACGACGTACCGGGTGCGTCCCTCCAGGCGGGTCCGGTTGCCCGACAGCGGACTAAGCCGGAACTCCCCCTGGGTCGCACGGAAGTACCCGGCGAGGTGCGGCGGGTTCACCCCCCGGTAGGGGCTCCATTCCCGCATCGGGGGCGCCTGGGCCGTGATGTCGAACCCCAGCCGGCGATTCTCCTCCCACACCGTGATCGGCTCGACGAAACTGCCCGTCGTGAAGTCGCAGTAGCGCGTCGCCCCGACACCCGTTCCCTCAATCCGGGCGCGCAGCGGCGCCGCGACGCCGGCCCGGAACAGCCATTCGCGGGGCGGTGGCAGCTCGGGAAACGTGACGACGTGCCGCCAGACGACTGCCGGCGGGGCGTCGATGTCCACCGCCGTGACGACCTCATGTGACGGCGCGGCCTGGCGCGGGCTCGCGAGCACCATGAGCGGCGCGAGCAGGGCCACAAACCCGGCCCGCCCAGGCGGCCCCACGCTCCGCAACGCAACAGCACGACCGAGGATAGCTCCCGGAAGGGCGAGCACCGCCGCGATCGGGAACGCCATCGCGATACAGACGGCCCCCTCCAACGCGAAGACGAGCATCGCGCCGCCGGCGAGCGCCACGGCGAGAAGCGCCACCTGCATCGTGTGGCGCTCGCTCTGCGCACCCCGAGCATTGAAGACGTAGGCGCTGATGTATCCGATCGTGAAGGGCGTGCCGAGAAACAAGCCGGCCGAGTACATGCGCCGCAGGTACACGCCGATCAGCACCGTGGGAATGGCGATCGCGAGCGCCGCGGCGACGCCCAGCAGTCCGGCTCGGAAGCGGAGGTCCACAGCGGTGGCGCGGGCCGCTGGTGCGCCCCGGTCGGCGCGCGACGGCAGCAGCGCCAACCACAGCATCACCGCGTAGTTCACGCCGGGCACGAAGAAGAGCAGGCACCACCAAGGCGAGCGTCCGGCATCTACGGCCCGGCGCAGGGTCATGCTCACGCCGATCCACAGGAACGGCAGCGTCCACAGAACGAGCGCTGGCGCGAGCCAGGCCGGCGCGCCTCGCAAGAGCTGCTCGCGGAGCACCCACAGGGGGTTCAGATACGTGAGCGGCGTCCACAGGCGGTGAGTGAACGCCCAGACTAGCGCCGCATCCACCGCGTACTTGAACAGCATCAGACCGGCGCCGTGCACCAGATAGGTACGCCGATCGACAAGCTCGTGGAAAGAGAACCAGAGGCGCAGCCAGCGCCCCCCCCTCACGCCTTCGCCTCCTCCAGCTCCTTTTTCCGCACCTCCGCCACTTTCTGCGCCGCGTCCGGCGGGACCTCCTGGTACACGTGGAACTTCGCGCGGTACGTGCCGCGCCCGTGCGTGATCGAGTGCAGCGTCGTGGCGTAGCGGTCCAGCTCGGCCTCGGGGACCAGTGCCTTGACCCTGACCAGGCGGCCGTCGGGCTCGGTGCCGAGGATCTGGCCCCGGCGCGACGACAGATCGCCCATTACGGTGCCCTGGTAGTCGTCCGGCGTCGACACTTCGAGCTCCAGGATCGGCTCGAGCAGCACCGGCCGGCAGTTCGGACTCACGTTTCGAAACGCGAGGATGCCAGCCATCTTGAACGACATTTCGTTCGAGTCCACGTCGTGATAGGACCCGTCGTACAACTCCACCTTGAAGTCGACGACCGGATAGCCAGCCACGGGACCGCGCGCCGCGGCTTCCTGGATGCCGCGCTCCACCGCCGGGATGTACTGCCGCGGGATGACGCCGCCCACGATCTCGTCCAGGAACTGGAACCCCGATCCCCGCGGCATGGGCGCGATCCGGATCCAGCAGTCGCCGTACTGGCCCCGGCCGCCCGTCTGTTTCTTGTGCTTCCCCTGCCCCTCCGCCCGCGCCTTGAAGGTCTCGCGGTAGGCGATCTTCGGCTTCCCGATCACCGCGTGCACCCCGAACTTGCGGGCCAGCCGACCGACGATGATCTCGAGGTGGCGCTCCCCCAGCCCGCGGATCAGCGTCTGCCCCAGCTCCCCCGAATACTCGTGCTGGAACGTCGGATCCTCCTCGTGCAGCTTGTGCAGCCCGTTCGAGAGCTTTTCCTCTTCGCCGCGCTGCTTCACTTCGATCGCCTCCGTGATCACCGGCTCGGGGAAGGGGATCTTGGGGAGCACGATCGCGTGGTCCTTGGTCGAGAGCGTGTCGTTGGTGTGCGTGTCTCGCAGTTTGGCCACGACGCCGATGTCCCCCGCGTGCAGCTCGGGGATTTCGATCCGATCCTTCCCCCCCGTTACGCAGAGGTGGTTCAGCTTTTCGACCGCCTCGCGCGGCGCGTTGTAGACGTCCTGCCCGTTCTTGACGGTCCCCGAGTACACTCGGAAAAACGTCACGTCGCCCACATGCGGCTCGGAAATCGTCTTGAAGACCTGCGCCACGAACCGCCCCGTGTCCTCGGGCTTCAGCGTCACCCGCTCCGCGCTCCCCCACCGCTGCGCTTCCACCGGCGGCCGCTCGTTCGGGGCCGGGATCAGCTCCACGAGCTTCGAGAGCAGGGCGCGCGTCCCGTAGGTCAGCTCGGCGGCGCCGCAGAACAACGGGAACAGCTCGCCTTTCGTCATGCCCGCCTTCATCGCCGCGATCGCCTCGTCGCGCCCGATCTCCTCGCCGCCCAGGTAGCGCTCGAGCAGCGTATCGTCCGTTTCGGCGATGCGCTCGATCAGCTCCTTGGAATAGCGCTCAAACCGGTCCCGGTACTCGGGCGGCACGTCCACCTCCTCGTACTCGCCGGCCTTCGTGCCCTTCTTGTACATGTGGCATTGCTTCGAGAAGAGGTTGATGATCCCGTGGAACTCGGGGCCTTCGCCGACCGGGATCTCCACCGGGATCACCTTGGGTGTGAGCCGCTCTTTGACCTGCCGGTACACCCTCTCGAAGTCGGCGTGCTCCTTGTCCATCAGCGAGACGAAGAACAGGCGCGGGATTGCCCGCTTCTCGCAGTAGTCCCACACCTTTTCGGTGCCGACCTCCACGCCGCCCGTGGCGGAGACGACCACGACCGCCCCGTCGGCCGCGTACACGCCCGCGAGCGCCTCCCCCGTGAAGTCGAGATAGCCCGGCGTGTCGATCAGGTTGAGCTTTACATCCATCCACTCGGCGACCGCAAGGGCGAGATTGATGGAGTACTTGCGTTCGATTTCGTCGGGGGTGTAATCGGTGAGGGCGGTGCCGTCCTTCACGGATCCGTGGCGCTTGCTCGTGCCGGCCACGAACGCGAGGGCGTCGACCAGGGAGGTCTTTCCGCTCGCGCCGTGGCCAACGACCGCCACGTTGCGGATCTCCGGTGTCTTGTACACGCGCATGGGCGCATGCAGCTCCTGCTGGGGATGAGGAGAATATGGAGCCCAAAACAGCAGGCAGGCTAGCCGTTGAAGGCCTGCTCCCTAGTCACTCGCTGCTCCTGACTCCTCGGCAGCCATAGCGCCACCAGTCCACCCAGCAGCATCACCCCTCCCGCGAGGAGGAACGTGCTTCGCTGGCCGAGCCCGTCGTACGCCCAACCAGCGGCGAGCGGGCCGAAGCTGCGGCCCAGCGCGGCGAACGCCTGCGCGGCCCCGAGGATCGTGCCCTGTTCCGTAGGGTCCGCGTAGAGGGACACGAGACCCGACGCGGCGGGTGCGAACAGGCTGTTCGTGAAGGCGAGCGGGACCGTCCAGGCGTACACCAGGAGACTGGTGCCGGCCCAAGGCAGCGCCGCGATGCTCACTCCCATCCCGAACAACCCGACGATGAGCAGGGCGCGCGCGCCCGTGTGCCGCTCGATCCGACCGAACAGGAAGCCCTGAACCAGCGCGGCGATCGCACCGATCAGGACGAACAGCCAGCCCAGCTCCCTCGCTCCCCAGGCGAACGCCTTGGCGGTGTGCAGCGGCAGGGCCACGGTGTAGCCCGCGAAGGCGAACGGCGCGAGGAACCATACAAGCATCAGCGGCCGCAGCGGCTTTCGAGCAAGCCCTTCCACCATGTGACCGAAGTCGAACAACGGCCGCGCCGTGCGGTGCTCGACGGCGAGCGACTCCCGCAAGATGGCGCTCGCCGAGAAGAAGTTGACGACCGACAGCCCGGCGGCGATGAGCCCGGGCGCGCGGTGACCCACGTAGTGGTCGGCGAGCCCGCCGATCAGGGGGCCGAGCACGAATCCGATCCCGAACGCGGCCCCGATGACGCCCATACCGCGGGCCCGCTCCACCGGCGACGTGATGTCGGCCATATAGGCCTGCGCCGCCGAGATGTTGCCACTCGCGAACCCGGAGATCACGCGGGCGACGAACAAGACCGCGTACGAAGGGGCGAACGCGAACAAGGCGTAGCCCAGGGCGTTGATCACCATCGTGGTGAGCAAGATTGGTCGGCGGCCGATCCGATCCGACAGCCGGCCGAGTAGCGCCGTCGCCAGGAACTGCATGGCGGAGAAGACGAACACGAGCGCGCCGTAGCCGATCCCCTGCGCCCCGAACCTGAGGGCGTACACCGGCAGGATCGGGATCACGATCCCGAACCCGATGAGGTCGATGAGGACCGTGAAAAAGATGACGGCGAAGCGCGAGCCAGCCGGGCGCGCGGTCACGGGTTGGCCTTGCGCCAGTCGTGCCAGTCGTCGTCGACCGCGTCCGCCAGGCCACGAGCCGAGTCGTAGAGCCAGTGCTTGTCGCGCCGCTTCAAGTCCGCTCGGATGGCGCGGGACCCGGGTGTGCCGAGGTGAACGTTGGCCGTCTCCCAACCCATGGCGGACAACAGCCGTGCTTCGTCGCGTTTGCGTGGGAGCTCGTTCAGCTTGACGCGCGAGCAGTCCGGCGCCAGCCGCCGCACGAGCCAGGCACCGTCCACCCTGACGCACGGATCGGGACAGCGAACGCCGCGGCGCAGGATCGCGTCATAGTGGATCTTCTCGGCCAAGGGAGCGAGTGCCTTGGCCTCCCGCGCGACCCGCCCCCCGCGCCACGCGGCGAGCGCGACGAACCGCTGACGGCCCAGGCTCCCGAGTCCGGCGACGCGATGGACGATCCTCGCCTTGAGTCCGCGCTCGGGGAGGGCCCGTCGGAGCGAGGCCAGCACGGCGGCGGGGATGGGGGATTTCACGGTCGGAAGCGACTCGAGCTTGTCCCAAAAGGACTCCGGATCGTGCAGGCGATACAGCGCCATCTCGCGCAGCGCCGTGTGATGCTCCGCGAGCACGAACGCGTGTCCCCCTCGCTCGAGCGCCTCCCGGTAGCCGTCGAGAATTGCCCCCACCGCTTCCTTGCCGTCGATTTTCAAGTCGTGATATTCGCGCGCGACCAGAGCGCTGGTGGCGAGCCGCACCAGGTCGTTGGTGTACGGCAGCGGCCACGCTTCGTCGAAGTCGTTGACACCCCACACCAACCGCCCCTCCGCGTCGCGCCAGGTCCCGAAGTTCTCCACGTGCAGGTCACCCACGGCCAGCACGGTCGGCGCCGCGGCGACGTCACCCACGAGCGCCCGCCAGCGGGCCGCCCACCGGTAGAACGTGGCGCGGAGGAACGGGAAGATCCCGGCGCTCATCGCGTGATGCTTGAGCTCGAGATCCGGTTTGACGAGGGGAATCCGCTCGGCGAGCCACGCCTCGTAGCGCGTCGTCGCCGCGACGATCCCGATCTCGCTCCGATCTTTCATGGGGGCTACAATCTACACCGCCCCTAACGGATGCGTCCCATGACCACGTGGCACCGCCTCGGCGACAAGCCCCAGCTCCTCCTTCAAGTCCCCACCGTCTTCAAGCTCGACCGCTGGTCGGTTGCCGTTTTTCACCATGACGGTCGGTTCCGCGCGATCGGCAACGCCTGTAACCACAGAGGCGGCCCGCTCTCGGAGGGCCGCCTCCACGGCGAGTTCGTGATGTGCCCCTGGCACGCCTGGGAGTACAGCGTCATCACGGGGAAGGGCCCGGAAGGCTTCGACGAGGAGCAGGTCCCGGTCTTCGCGGTCGAGGAGCGGGAAGACGGCGTCTACGTCCAGACGCCACCGGTGATGCCGCGGAGGCTCGTCAAGCACAAGCCCTCGCACCTGCTCGAGGTCCACCCCAAGCCCGCCGGTGCGCCGCCACGTGTGCTGGTCATCTCCACCACCGCGATGGACGACGTGAACCCGCGCTTCTCTACTTCCGACGCGCTGCTCGAGCACGCCCTGGACCAGGCGAAGCGCCGCGGAGCCGATACGCAACACATCAAACTGCGTGATCTCAAGTTCCGTCATTGTGAGGGCAACTACTCGAAGGCGGCGCGCGCCTGTACGTGGCCCTGTGCCATCACCGAGCGCGATCCCGAGGATCAGCTGACGGCAGTCTACGAGGGGCTGGTGCATTGGGCCGACGTCGTATTGATCGGCACGCCCATTCGCTGGGGGAATGCGTCCTCGCTGTATTACAAGATGATCGAGCGCTTGAACTGCGTGCAGAACCAGGTCACCATCCAGGACAAGGTCCTGATCAGGAACAAGGTCGCGGTCTTCATCATCACAGGTGGCCAGGACAACATCCAGGCGGTCGCGGGCGCGATGTTCACCTTCTGGGCCGAGCTCGGCTTCGTGTTTCCTCCGTTCCCCTTCATCGCGCACTCCCGCGGCTGGGACGCGGAGGACATGCAGAACAACGTGCGGCAAGTGCGGACGAGCGACACGCTCAAGGAAGCCTCCACTGAGCTGCTCGACCGTGCGCTCGATTTCTGGAACATCATCGACCGCCACAAGGCGGAGATGGACAAGCCGATGGAGCGCGCTGGGCGCAAGGCGAACACCCTGCCCGAGCCCGAAGAGATCGAGGAGATCACCGTATGAGCCGTCGCATGGACGTGGCCAAAGCCTATGAGAAGGCGCTGTTCGCAGGGAACCGAACGGAAGCGGGGAGCTACTTCACTGATGACATCGTCTATTGGGTGGCCGGCGCTCCCCGGATCGGCGGCGAATGGCGAGGCCGCGAGGCGGTGCTCGATGCCCTCTGGAACCGCGAGCCCGGACTGGGCGCCGCCGACTGGGGATACGAGGACGTCTGGCGCGATTGGTACGAGGCGGAAGATCGGGTGATCGTGGAGCTGCGCGAGCGCTCGTGGTTGAAGTCCGACCCCAAGGACGTGATGGACCAGCGGACGTGCTGCATCCTTAAGTTTCGGAGCGATCGGATCAGCGAGATTCGGGATTACACGGACAGCCACATTTACGAGGAGTACTTGAAGCGTCACCGCGACGAGTTGCCCAAGTTCAAGCAGCGCTAGCACGTGCGCGTGTGACCCACGTCACGCTGTTAACACTCTCCCCGATAGTAGGGTCTTACCTGCGAACTTCAACCGGGACCAAGTATGCGACGTCATATCGCCCTCTTCGTAGTGCTGGCACTCGGCGCACCCGTGGTGCTCTCGGCCCAGGACTCGAACGAGGTGAAGCACGACCGCAAGGAAGTCCGCCACGACCGCCGTGAGCTGCGCGGCGACCGCAAGGACATCCGCCACGACACCAAGGACATCCGCGAGGACCGCCGGGAGGTACGGCAGGACCTGAAGAACGGCGATACCACCGCGGCACGGCACGAGGCGCGCGACCTGCGGCAGGATCGCCGCGACCGGCGCCACGACGTGCGCGATGCACGTCGGGATCGTAAGGATCTGCGGCAGGACCGCAAGGATCTGCACCAGGACAAGCAAGAGAAACAAGACAGCACCAAGTAGGCAGGCCAAGCACAGCTAGACGCACAGACGCACAGCGGTGAACAGCGAGAGTGAACAGGTAGTCCCATTCACTCCGTCCTGTTCTCCACTGTGCGTCTGCTGCGTCTGTGCGTCTAGCTCTTTATCGCGTCGAGCTTCTGGTCCCTCCGTCGTGCCACCCAGTAAAGCGGAATGCCGAGCAGCAGTGTCAGCCCGCTCCACGCCCACGCCGTGCCGATCGAGCGCGTCCGCGCGACCCAGCCCCACGCCGTCTGCCCGAGCACCCCACCACTGCTCGCGAACATCGAGTCGAGCGAGATGATCGTCGCCCGCTGGGCCGACGGGATGTGGGCGTTGAGATAGGCCTGCTTCACGGGCAGCGCGAGCCCGACGGCCACGCCGTATAACAGGTACAGCGATACGACCGCGAAAAAGTTCGTCAGCAGGCCGCACGCCACCGCCAGCACCGCCTGGGCCCCCGCCGAGAGCATGAGCAGTCCGGTCCGCGTGCGCACCACGCGAGAGAGCGGCGCGACGCACGCATTACCCACGATCAGGCTCAACCCGACCAGCGCGCTGATCACCCCGTCCACCCACACGAGATTCCGTCCCAATAGGTCGAGGAAGTAGCGCTGCCAGCTGTAGAAGCCGAAGATCATGAAGCTCATCGAGACGAGCGATGCGAGCATCACGGGCCGGACCACCGGATTGTGCAGGCCGTAGGTGAGCCCCTCGACGAAGACACGCCGCAGCTCTGCCGGCACCCGCCGCAGCTGCAACGCCCGCGGGGTGAAGCCGAGCTCCGGCATGCGGAACCACGCCAGCAGGAACAGCGGCACGACGAGGGCGGCCCGCACCAGGTACGGGATGTCGAGGCGAATCTGGCCCAGCAGGCCACCGCCGATCGTCCCGACGAGCATCGCAGCCCCGAACAGCATCTGCCCCCGGGAGAACACGCGCTCGAGCGGCTCATCGTAGCCGCTCGCCTTGAGGGCATCGACCAACCAGGCATCCACGGCGCCCGTGTAGAACGTGTATCCCAGTCCGAGGAACACCGAGACCCACATGAACGCCCAGAATCCACCGCCGCGCCATGCGATGGCCACGTAGAGCAGCGTCGTTACGAACAGCGTGACGAGGCAGAGCAGCAGCGACACCCGACGTCCGACCGTGTCCGCCACGACTCCCGTGGGGACTTCGAACACCATCGAGCCGAGCGTGAACGCCGCGTTCGTGAGCAACACCTGCTGGATGTCGAGCCCGGCGCCCATCTTGAACAGCGTGTCGATGCCCCAGATGAGCGACATCGCCAGGTTGAACAGCCCCGTGATGGCGAAATAGGTCCGGATGATCGTGTGCGGGCCCGTCTTCACGCCGCCACCACCTGGGTATCGGTCCACGCCTTGAGCGCCGTCGCCGTCAGGATCACGGCACCCCCGATCACGGCCAGCGGGCCCGGCGTCTCACCGTGCGCCAGCCACGCCCATACGGGGCTCAGCACCGGCTCGACCAGCAGGAACAGGGACGCCTCGAGCGCGGGCACCCGGGTGATCGCGCGCGACAGGAACACGTACGCGAGTCCGAGCTGAAACACGCCGAGGTAGATCACGATCAGCCAATCGGTGGCGCGGCCGGCCACGAGCGGGAGCGCCCCCGGCAGACAGACCAGGAATACGATCAGGTTGCCGCACGCCGCCGCGGCCGCGATGGGTCCGTGGTCCGCGCCGCCCCGGCGGGCCAGCCAACGGTAGCCCGTCACCGTGAATGCCCATGCCAGTGCGCTCCCCGCCGCGAGCACGTTGCCGAGCAAGGGATCCGGCGCGGTCGCGAAATGTCGCTGCCCGCCGACGAACAGCAGGGCGAGGCCAAGAGCCAGCACGCCCATGAAGGCCAGGTCGATCGCCCGCACGCGCTCGCGCAGCAGCCACGGCGCGAGCGCTACGACGAACAGCGGATTCGTCGCCTGGAGGAAAACAGTATTGGCCGCCGTGGTCAGCTTGTTCGCGAACACGAACAGCAGCCCGGCGGCCGCGTAGGCCAGGCCCACGAGCCCCACGTGCCAGCTCCACCGGTGGCGGGCTTCGGGGATCAGCGCGAGGATCGCCAGCATGGCGACGAAAGCCCGAACCGCGGCGATCTGCCACGCGTCGAAACCGCTCCCCTTGATGGCCGCCCCCGCCGTCGAGAAGCACGCGGCCGCAAGCACCAGCTGCAAGCGGGGCCCCACCCTCACGGCAGGCTCGCCCGCAGCCAGTCCCGCGCGATCGTCGCGATATCCCGGTGCTCGACGTCCGCGAGGGCGTTGAGCCGCCGCATCTCGGCGTCCGAGATGCGGCCCGCGAGCTGATCGAGGGCCGCGGCCACTCCCGGGTGCCGTGTGATCGCTGCCTGCCGGATCACCGGCGCAGCTTCGTACGGCGGGAAGTAATGGCGGTCGTCCTCCAACACGACGAGGTCCAGGGCCTGAATCTGGCCGTCCGTCGAGTTGCCGGCGATCAC
>Ga0209237_1001796_pt1 | contig 12721 bp, 14 predicted proteins | sample GraSoi013_1_40cm_2_FD_185820 | JGI IMG/M metagenome (GOLD analysis project Ga0209237, IMG submission 185820) | Grasslands soil microbial communities from the Angelo Coastal Reserve, California, USA - Sample 10_02_2013_1_40cm (SPAdes) (version 2) | ecosystem: Environmental > Terrestrial > Soil >... | reverse complement strand
CCCGAACGTTCTCCTGCTGGCCCTCGACCTCGCGCACCAGACCGAGCGGCTCCACATGGGGTGTGGCTTCAACATCACGCCGATGTGGCATCCCCTCCGGCTGGCCGAAGATTTCGCCATGGTCGACGTGCTGACCGGCGGCCGGGTGCGCTTCGGGGTCGGGCGCGGCTACCACACCCGCGAGGTGCACACGTTCGGAGCCCCCCTGCTCGACCAGGCCGCCAACCGCGAGCTCTTCGAGGAGCAGGTCGAGATCATCTTCAAGGCGTTCAACAACGCCGCGTTCTCCCACGAGGGGAAGCGCTACACCATTCCCGCCCGCGTCCCGTATCGCGGCTACGATTTGAAGGACCTCACCCTGGTGCCGCGGCCCGTTCATCCCGTGGAGTGCTGGCAGCCCATCCAGAGCGCGACCCCGCGCGGCCTCGACTTCATGGTCAAGCACGGGATCAAGGGGCTCATCGGGGGCGGCGTGGCCGAGGGCGGGGCCATGCGTGCCGTCGTCGAGGGTTACCGCGACGCCCTCCGCCGGGCCGGGCGCGAGACCGAGCTGGGCGAGGGCCTCTGCATCGGATTCCACTTCCAGCTCGCCGCGACGCAGGAGGAAGCCATCAAGGCCGCCGCGGGGTACTTCGAAGAGAACCTCAAGATGTTCGGGCCCCTGCGCCTGGTCCGTTCGCTCTCCCCGGAGCAGATCGATGCGATGGCCGATCCGAAGCGGGCGCCGTACGCCGGCCTCCCCACGATCGAGGAAGCGGCCAGCAGTACCGCCTATCTCTGCGGCTCCCCCGCGCAGATCATCGACACCCTCATGCGCCTGGAGAAAGAGTATCCGGGGCTCGAGCGCGTGTCGGTCAGCCATCCCATGGGCGCGTCGGAGTCCCTGATGCTCGAGCAGCTCGAGTGGTTCGCCACCGACGTCATGCCGACTTTCACCCGGCGAGCGCGCTGACGGGCCACACTGCCGGCAGCCGCTGATTCGTCGTCGGCCGTCCTCACCAAGGCCAGAGCGGGAGAAGAAGCGCCCCGAGCTCCCGCTGATTGGCGTCTTGACCACGAGCCCGCGCCGGGGCAGCATGGCTCGGGGCAGCGAGGGACTCGCGATTGGGCGATAGTCCCTGTGCGCCTGTCTGGCCAAGCCTTGCATGGGATGGCGGGGCTGCACCGGACGGTAGCAGTTAAGCGGTCGCGCAACGGGACCACACGAAGTTGGACTTTGACAGCTCAGACGGAGGGAGGGCGCACATGTACCAGACCAATCAGTACGAAGGCATGATCGCCGAAACGGTATCCATGAGGGGGCACAACGGGGATGTCATCAACGCGTACGTGGCGCGACCGCTCGGCGCCGGCCCGTTTCCCGGCATGGTCGTCATCCACCACGCGCCGGGCTGGGACGAGTGGTACCGCGAGTGCACGCGCCGTTTCGCCCACCACGGCTATGTCTCGATCTCCCCGAACCTGTATTTCCGCGACGGCCACGGCACCCCCGAGGACGTCGGCGCCAAGGTGCGCGCCGCCGGCGGCGCCCCGGACGCTCGCGTGCTCGGGGATCTCGACGGCGCGAACGCCTGGCTTCGCTCGCTGCCGTATGTGAGCCGAAAGGTCGGCATCTTCGGCACGTGCTCGGGAGGCCGGCAGGCTTTTCTCGCCGGCTGCCGGCTGAAGGGCCTCGACGCCGTGATCGAGTGCTGGGGCGGACGCGTGGTCCAGTCCAGGGAAGAGCTCACCCCGAACCAGCCGGTTGCGCCCATCGATTACACCAAGGACCTCTCGTGCCCGATCATCGGGCTCTTCGGCAACGAGGACAAGTCACCGACCCCCGACCAGGTCAACGCGCACGAGGCGGAGCTGAAAAAGCACGCCAAGCAGTACGAGTTCCATCGCTACGACGGCGCCGGCCACGGCTTCTTCTACTACGACCGCCCGGCGTATCGTCAGGAGCAAGCCATGGACGGCTGGAAGAAGGTCTTGGCATTCACCGAGCGGACCCTGCGCTAACCGGAGACGAGGAGCTCAGCCATGTGCACGATGATCGCGCACCAGGTGAAGATCCAGGGCCGCGGAAAGAGCGGCCCGGAGTGGTTCGATGTTCGCGAGGCCAACGTCTCGTACGACCACCCGTACGATCTGCCGCTCGAGCACGCGCTCAACATCGATTTCGTCAACGAGACCCTCGGCCCCGGCGCCCGCGTGGCCGTGGAGCTGAGCGTGGATGCGGCGCGGCAGCTCGTGAAGACCATCGAAGCCGTGCTCGCGCAGGCCGACCAGCGCGGCGTGCTGGAGGACCGGCCGGTCGCAGCGGCGCTCGCTCGCGGTCCGTCCACGGCGTAGTGCACACTCACCTCCTGTCGGGTGTCCCGGGTGCTTCCGGCTTCTCGAAGAGCGCCAGGCTCTCCATGGCGAGCCCGTAGCCGAGGAGGTCGTGCATTTGCCGACGCAGGTATTCGGTGAAGAGCAGCCGCGTATAGCGGAGCAACAGGGTCGGCTTGCGGGCCAACTCTTCGGCGAGCCCCCACGCGCGCGCCAGGAGCTTGTCGGGCGGCAGCACTTCGGCGACGAGTCCGAGTCGCAGCGCCTCGGCGGCGTCGAGCGTCTGCCCGGTCATCAGGAAATAGCGCCCGCGATTCATTCCCAGGAGCAGCGGGTAGACGATGTGCATGCCGTCGCCGGGCACGACGTCCGACGCGAAATGCGCGGAGTCCTGGAATCGAGCGGTCTCGGCCGCCAGGACGATGTCGCACAGCAAGGGGATCTCGGAGTGACGCCACGCCGGACCGTTGATCGCGCTGATCATCGGGATCTCGATGTTCAACAGGTTCATCAAGAGATGACGTCCCTCCCAATGGATGCGATCGATCCGCTCGATCGACGGACGTGTGGGGAACGAGGAGGTTCCCGGGGTCGCCCGCGGGCCGGAAAACTCGTCGCCCGTCCCGGTCAGGATGACCACGCGGTTCTCGCGGTCCGTGCCGATGTCGTGAAAGACTTCCGGGAGCTCGCCGTGTGGCAGAAACCCCCAGCGCAGCGATTGGCCATCAGTGTGGAGGGTGACCTGCAGCACGCCGTTTCGGCGGTCCATCCGGGCCGATTTGTACTTGTTCGCGTACTCGTCGAAGACGCTCATCTCGACCTCCGGTGTCGAAAGCGTGGGCTCAAGGAACCTCGTGGATGAAGAACAAAACCTATCAGACCTTTGACGAGGCGGTCGCCGACATTCCCGACGGCTCCGTCTTCATGTCCGCCGGCTTCGGCGGTGTCGGCGTGCCGCGCAATATCCTTGCCGCCGTGCACCGTCAGGGCGCCAAGAACCTCACCGGCATCTCCAACAACGGCGGCACGCTGGACGCGAAAGTGGACGTGGGCACCTTGATCGCGGCGGGACAGGTGAAAAAGATGTACTGCGCCTTCACGGCCGCCACCCATCCCTCCCAGGTGACGCCGTTCGTGCGGATGTATAACAACAACGAGATCGACGCGGAAGTGGTCCCCCAAGGGACGCTGGCCGAGCGGATCCGCGCCGCCGCCGCCGGGATCGGCGCCTTTTATACCCCGACCACCGTGGGCACCGAGCTGGCGGTGGGCAAAGAGCAGCGGGAAATCAACGGCCGGCGGTACGTGCTGGAGTACCCGCTGCACGCCGACTACGCGTTCATCCGCGCGTGGAAGGCTGACACGTTCGGTAATCTAGTCTTCCGGCTGACCCAGCGCAATTTCAACCCGGTCATGGCGATGGCCGCCCGCATCACCATCGTCGAAGTGGAAAACGACATCGTGCCGATGGGGGCACTGGACCCGGACCACGTTCATGTACCGGGCGTCTACGTGGACCGGCTGGTGCGCATACCGCCCGACGGTATCTGGGACTGAGAAGAAGGAGAAGATTGGAAATGCCGGAGAAGCCGCGGCTGGAACGGCAGCCCATGTGCGACCGGTTGGCCATGGAGTTCCAGGACGGATGGATCGTGAATCTCGGCGTGGGGATGCCGACCCTGTGCTCCAACTACGTGGAGCCTCACAAGAGCCTCGTCTTTCACTCGGAAAACGGCGCGATCGGCTACGGTCCGTTGGCCCCTCCCGAGAATGCGGATCGGCATCTCGTCAACGCCGGAGGACAGCAGGTCACGGCCCTGCCCGGCCTGGCGATCGTCCATCACGCCGATTCCTTCGCGTTGATCCGCAAGGGGATGGTGGATGTGACGGTGATGGGAGCGTACGAAGTGGCGGAGAACGGCGACTTCGCCAACTGGCGCATCCCCACGCGCAAGGGCGGCGGCATCGGGGGAGCCATGGATCTAGCGGCCTGCGCCAAGCGGGTGTTCATCACGCTGGAGCACACCACCAAAGACGGCGGGCCCCGGTTGCTCAAGCGCTGCACCCTGCCCATCACGGCGCCGGGCGTCGTCAAGCTGGTGGTGACCGACCTGGGCCTGTTCGAGGTGACGCCCGAGGGATTCAAATTGCGGGAACACGCCCCGGGCTGGACCCCCGCGGAGATTCAGGCGTGCACCGAAGCCAGGCTGCTCGTCGCCGACGACCTGCGGGAGTTCCGCTTCCGCGCCCGGGCTTGAATGTCTCGCTCGTCCGTCGAGGAGGGTATCGATGCCCGCACCATTGTCGGCCGAGGCCAAGGCCCTCATCGACCGCCCGAATTTCGCGCACCTCGCCACCCTGATGGCGGACGGCTCACCCCACAGCGTGCCCGTCTGGGTTGGGCGCGAGGGCGATCGGCTCCTGGTGTGCACGAGTGAGGGGTCGCTGAAGGGGCGCAACACGCGCCGCGATCCCCGGGTCGCCCTGTCAATCGTGGACTTTCACGATCCGTACGAGGAGGTGCAGCTCCGCGGGCGCGTGGTGGAGCGGCGTCCCGACCCGGCCCTCGAGAGCATGGATCCTGTGTCGCACAAGTACATCGGGAAGCCGTTCCCGATGCGAAGCCATGCGGGCCGAGTGGCGCTGGTGATCGAGGTCGACAAGGCGCGCTACACCAAGCTGCCGTTCGCGCACACGCCGCCCCCGCAGTAGGTATGCAGACCGAGGAGGAGCCCGCGCTCGGCGCCGACGCCTTTTCGGGCGCCAGTGGCTGGACCGTCGTCGTGGTCGCGCACAGGCGCGGAACGGCGACGATTCTCAGGTTCGAGGCCGTCCGCGCCGAGCGGGCCGAGCTGCGGCGCTTCGCGGCACGCGTGCTCGATGCGTTGTAGCCGCCCGACCAACTCCCCTCCGTCTCCGCGTGTATCGTACGATCCGCCTATGTGACGCCTGTCTAGCACTGCAAATGGGTGCTTTCCCCCGGGACGATCGTGGCGGAAGCTGGCGCCGGTCCAGCGTTCTGGCCGTCCTGTTGGCATCCACGGTCTCTTTTGTCGCCTGTCTCAACCCCCACCTCATTCACCCGCAGGTCGTTCCGCCGAGCGTGATCACCTGGACGGACGAGGTGAAGAGCGGCCAGATGCTGATTCACCTGGAGTGGGCCGCCCCGGCCGGCCCTGGGCCGTTTCCTACCGTGCTCGTCCATCCTGATCTCGGGCACCGGGCCCGCCACATGCGCGGCGTGATCTGGGACCTTGCCAGCCAGGGATACCTGGCCGTCGCGGCCGACTACCACCGGATGATCGGAGGGAGGTACCGCCGCAGCCTGTTCGCCTGGCGCGAGATCTCCGATGTCACGGCCGCGCTGGAGGCGGTCCGCTCCGATCCTCGCGTCGACGGCTCACGCCTGGCGGCCCTGGGTTTCTCACAGGGAGGCGTCTTCAGTCTCCTGATCGCCGCGCACGCGCCGGACATCCGCGCCGTGGTTGCCTACTATCCGGTCACCGACTTCAAGCACTGGCTCTCGGGGCCCAGGCCGAGTGCCTGGCACCGGCTGGAGTTTCACGCCCTCGAATCCTACTTTCGACGGCAATCGGGAGCTCACGACGATTCCGAGTTCCAGCAGATGCTCGGCCGCGCCTCGCCGCTCGACCAGGCGCACTCGATCCGCGCGTCCGTTCTTCTCATCCATGGCGATCGAGACACGACTGTGCCGCTGGAGGAGTCGGAGCGGCTGGCGAGCCGCCTCAGGGAGCTGGGCCGTGAGGTGGATCTGCAGGTCATCCACGATGCCGGCCATGTCTTCAACTTCAAGGACGGCGCGAAGGCATCGGACGCGTGGGAGACCGCGCTTTCCTGGCTGCGCCGACGCCTGGAACCCACGAAGCCGTGAACGCCCGCGACTTGACGCGACCTGAAATCACCGACTTCGTCGGCTGAGGGGTCAGGTCCTACGCGGTCGATCCGCTCTCTAGACGCTTCATCATCACCGCCGTCTCCACGCTCTGCGCGAGGTGCTCCAGATCGACGGGTTTGGTGACATAGTCGAACGCGCCGCGCGCCAGCGTTCGTTGAGCGAGGGCGGCGTCCGACGTGCCACTGACCATGATGACTTTCACAGCGGGCGCTACGGCCTGGATCGCGATCAGGGCGTCCGCTCCCGTGAGGCCTGGCATTCCGATATCGAGGAGCACCACGTCCGGAGGGTCCTCCACGACGGCCCGTAGGGCGTCGGCCCCGCTCGAGACGCTCCGGGCTGTGTAACCCTTGAGCGTGGCAAATTCACTCAACATCTCACGCATGGCCGGGTCGTCGTCCACGACAAGCACCCGTCCCTGCGACGCTTCGTGTGCCGCGGACACCGGTGCGGTATTCGGATCGCGCTCCGTCGTTGGCGCTGCACCTGGCCGGGGCGTGTTCGACCCCGTGAGTGCCGACAGAAGATCGGGCAGACCCACGGGCTTTCTGAGGACCGCTCGAACGCCGAGTAATGAAGCCTGGCGGTGCAGGTCGGTGTCCGTCTCACCAGTGACGACGACCACCGCGATTGTCGGATCGAACTTGACGATTCGTTTCAACGCGTCGATCCCGCCGAGCCTCGGCATCGCGAGATCCAGGATGACCGCGCGGGGGCGCTCGCGTTTGACCTGGAGGAGCGCCTCAAGTCCGTCCTTCGCCTCAAGCACGTGAAAGCCTTGGAGGCGGATGTACTCACTGAATACGGCACGCATCTCGGCATCGTCGTCGACGACGAGCACGGTCTGCGGGGCGGCGTGCTGAGAAATGGCCTGCTTCCTTGAGTTAACTGGCGCTCGACCGTGCGAGGACGTCGGCACCGATCGCCGGCATCGTGAGCCGGAAGGTGGTCCCAGCGCCCTGGCGGCTCTCGACTGTGATCGCAGCGCCCGGTTGCTGCTCGACGAGAGATCGAACGATGGAGAGTCCGATCCCTGTCCCCTCCGCTTTGGTGGTGTAGAACGGCGTCCAGATTTGGGCGAGGGCGTCTGGCGCAATGCCGGGCCCCGTGTCTATAACCTCCGCGACGATCGGCGTGCCGCTACCATCGGTCTCATAGGCTTTGAGCGTCACCTGCCCACCACCTGTGTCCACCATGGCCTGCACCGCGTTCGTGGCCAGGTTCACGAAGACCTGCATGAGCGCACTTCGGTCACCGACCACTTCAGGCAGCATGGGCGGCACTTGAACCCTGATGGAGACCTGATGTTTCCGGGCTTCGTAGGCGAGCACTTCGCTTGTCGCCCTCAATAACTCGCCCAGATCGAGGGGCGTCGGATCCGGCTTGGCCGGCTTGGAATATGTCGAGAGGCCCTCCATGATCCGCCGCATCCGCTCCGCGGCCTCCTCGAACTGGGCGAGGCTACGAGTGAGAACGGCGAAGGTCGGCGCCTGCCCCGGGGCCATCTGGAGTTTGAGAATTTCGATGCGGCCCGCAATGACGCTCAGAGGGTTTCTGAGCTCATGGGCGACCCCGGCCGCGAGGCGCCCGAGCGCGGCCATCCTCTCGCTCCGCACCAATTCGGCCGCGGACTGTGCGCGCTCGGCGGCTCGCTGTTCCACGGCCTCCGCCATCTCGTCAAAGGATCGAGCCAGGTGACCCAGTTCGCTGTCGTCGCCGGCAAGCCCGGTCCGCGCCCCGAGATCCCCGGCCGCCAGGCGCTTTGTGGCGGCAATCAGGGCTTCGGTGCGGCGCAGCACGAGTCGCTCCGCGACCACGCGCGCGCCCGCCAGCACCCCCACGACGACAAGACCCAGCAAGACAAGATTCCGGACAAGCGCGCGGTTTGATCCAGCCAGCGCCACGGATCGGGGAATGCCGACCGCAAGGTAGACCTCGCCGGCGTCAGGCGTGGCCGACAGGCGCGTGAGCCCGTACAGTCGAGGCATACCGTCCAATCCCACACCAGCGGCGGTACCCTCGCCGTGCTTCGCCAAAATGGCCTTGGTCAGGGATGCGTCCGAGACCTGTTTACCGACCCACTCATCGCCTTGGGGGTATCGGGCCAGAATGACGCCGGCCTGATCGATCACGAGGAGCGTGGAGCCTTGCGGTAACTGGGCGTCGGCGGCCAGATGATTGAGGCTCCGCAGATCCAGTCCGATCACGACCACGGCGCTTACAGTGCCACGAGCACCGACCGCAGGGTGCGCGATGGCGATGGCCGCTTTTCGGCTGATCCGGCCGATCAAATACCCACTCATGGCGACGTCGCGGGTGGTCAGCGCGCGTTGGAAGTATTCGCGATCCCGAAGGCTGATCGGCCCGGCCGGGGGCACCGCACTGCACACCACGTCGCCGGTCGGCGCCGCCACAGAAATGTTCACGTACCCGGGCGTTCGGCTCATGAGCTCCGCCAGCAGCGGACGGCACGCGGTCGCGTCGAGCGCCCTCACGCCGGGGAGCTGCGCCAGGGTGAAGGCCAACTGGCGCGCGCCTTTGAATACGTCGTTTTGTTCGGAGGCCGCGATCCGGGCGATCCGGAGCGCCTCCTCCTCGGCGACGGCCACGGCTGCGCGCTGATGCTCCATGTGGGTATACAGCGTCAGAGCGAAGCCGGGAAGCACCGCAACGAGGACCAAGACCAAGAGTCGGGACCGGAGGCTCGAGAGCCGCTTCATACCAGGGTTATAAACATCGTAATCCAGGCGGTGGCGAAAGACCTAAAGGCAGACGAGCTGCGGTTGTGGCATGACTTCCACCTGCCCTTCTCGGTCGACTAGCGGCGTAGATCGCAACGATCATCGGTCGCTCTCCGCCTTGTAGGCAAGCGAGATTCGGAATGCGAAGCGATTCAGACAGTGCCGTGGGCCGGCACCGGGCCCGCCCCCTTCCACACCGCCGCACATCTTGACATCCTCCAACTCTGCGCGGCGCGTAGCGACCATTTCGCGCAGCGTGTGATGAAGGTCAACCCCGCCACGTTGACAGAGGGGATTGTGGCAGTCGAGCCGCGTGACGCTTCCGAGCGTTTGCCACTCGTGCCTCTGCCCCGCTCCCTTTCCCTCTTCCAGCACTTTGACCACTAGCTGTTCGACTTCCGGATTCAGCTCTTTAAATGGTCGCTGCCAGCTCATCGCTATCATTTCCCTTCTGCCACGCCCCGGGCAGTGTTATCCAGCCGCCAGTGGGCGCCCTCGTCTCAACGGCCAGCCCTGCGTCTGGTATGGCGGCGTGAGCCCGTGCCGTTCATCGAGCGGTCGACTCACGGTGTCAAACAGTTGCGGCCAAGTCACGTATCACCAACAGAGCTTGTGCCCCGATGTGCCAGTTCCGGCGGCCGCATGCCTCACAGTCCGTCGTTCCAGCAGGGCGTCGAGCCCCAACCGGTTCCCTGTCCCCCACGAAGGCCGGTCGTCACCGCGATCTGCTGCCGGCCCCACTCACACTGCGCCTGGGTTCCGAAGGGACCTTGGGTGGCGGCCGTCAGCACGCCGCCCGGGTGCTGGGCGACGACCATGAACCACCAGAACGCCACGATCGCGGCGCGCCTCACGAACCCGCTCTTGCCCATCGTCTCCTCCTCACAGGCTGAGTGGTGGATCTTCATGCCTCCTCCGGGCGCGTCAGTGGTCACCTCGGGATCATAGCGGTAAAACTGCCCTTGAGCGGCGCTGCCGCGGGGTCGGGAGCGCGACGTATAATCCAGGCCAGAACCCGGCAAGGAGACGGCATGACGAAGCCTGAAGGCCCCACCCCGGCCCACGTCGACGGCCGCGCGGCCGTCGTGAGACAGGACCTCGACAACGTGCTGCATCCGGTCGTCGCGCACCGCCAGCTCGAGGCAGAGCCGCTGGTGATCGTCGAGGGCCGCGGCTCGACCGTCGTCGACGCCGACGGCACCGAGTACCTCGACGCGATGGCCGGTCTCTGGTGCGTGAACATCGGCTACGGCCGCACGGAGCTGGCCGACGTCGCCGCGGCCCAGATGCGCACGCTGCCGTACTACCCGCACACGGCGATGAACGAGCCGGCGGCCCGGCTGGCCCAGCGCGTGAACGGACTGCTCGGCGGCGACAACCACGTCTACTTCGTCGCCTCGGGATCGGAAGCGAACGAGGCCGGCTTCAAGATCGCGCGGCAGTACACGAAGCACGAGAACCCGGGCCAGTACCGCTACAAGACGATCAGCCGTTACCTCGGCTATCATGGCACGACCCTCGCCACGCTCGCCGCCGGCGGGATGGGCGACCGGAAGATGAAGTTCGAGCCCCTCGGCGGCAACGATTTCGTCCACGTGGCGCCGCCTTATTGCTATCGCTGCCCCTTCGGGCTCACCTACCCGTCCTGCGAGCTCGCGTGCGTGAAGAACATCGAGGCGACGATCCAGGGCGAGGGGCCGGACACGGTGTCGACCGTCCTGGTGGAGCCGATCATGAGCGCGGTCGGGGTCGCGGTGCCGCCCGACGAGTACTTGCCCGAGGTCGCGGCCATCGCGAAGAAGTACGGATGCCTTCTGCACATCGACGAGGTCATCAACGGCTTCGGCCGGACGGGTAAGATGTTCGCGCACCAGCATTACGGCGTCCGGCCCGATATCGTCGCGATCGCCAAGGGCATCGTGAGCGCTTACCTGCCCATCGCCGCCACCGTCGTCCGCAACGACGTGTTCAAGTCGTTCGTCGGCGAGCCGGCCGAGAATCGGCAGGTGTTCCAGATCTCGACGTACGGGGGCCATCCCGTGGCGGCCGCCGTCGCCAACCGCAACATCGAGATCATCCTGGAAGAGCGCCTGGTCGATCGCTCGGCCGAGAACGGCGCGTATCTGCTCGACGGGCTCCGTACGCTCGTGAAGCACCCCTGGGTCGGCGACGTCCGCGGTAAGGGGCTCTTCGCTGGTATCGAGCTGGTCCGGGACCGTCGCACGAAGGAGGCCGTGCCGGCCGACCGCATGAAGGGCGTGGTCGACTTCGCGCGGCGGAACGGTGTGATCGTCGGCCGCTCGGGCGGCGGCCGCCATCTGGGCAACACCGTCGTGCTCTCGCCGCCGCTGGTCATCACGCGGCCAGAGATCGACCGCGTCGTCACCGTCCTCGACAAAGCGATCGCCGAGATGGGCAGTGCGCTCGGAGCGAGCTGACAATGACGCTCCCGCGCTTTGGCCTGAACCGTTTCGACGCCCGCTCGGTCGACGCCTTCGCCGCCGACGTGCGGCGCGCGGAAGCCCTGGGCTGGGACGCGGCGTTCCAGCCGGACTCGCAGCTCCGACGCCGCGACACGTACGTCCTGATGGCGGCCGCCGCCCGCGTCACCGATCGCATCCTTCTTGCGACGCTGTTGTCGAATCCGGTGAACCGGCACCCGACCGTCACGGCGTCATCGATCGCGACGGTCGACGAGCTGGCGCCGGGGCGCACGCTGCTGGGCTGGGGCGTGGGCGACACCGCCGTACGGCTGGCCGGGTTGCGGCCGGCGCGCGTTCACGAGCTCGAGGCCAGCACGCGCTTGATGCGCGCGCTGCTCGACGGCCAGGCCGTCGACGTCGGTGCGCGCGAGCCGGCGCGCCTGCCGCACCACCGTCCGGTGCCGATCTGGATCGCGGCCGGCGGCCCGCGGACGCTGCGCATGGCCGGCGGCGTCGCCGACGGCGTCTTCATCCGCGTCGGAGTTCATCAGGCGAACATCACGAAGTCGATCGAGGAGATCCGCGCCGGCGCGGCCGCCGCCGGACGCGACCCGTCCACGGTCGGCCTGGGCGCCGTGTTCCATACCGTCCTCGTGGAGGATCCCGGCCGGGCGCTCACAATGGGTAAATCCATGGCGGCCGGCTACTACGAGTACTCACCGATGCTCTTCGAGCCGCCTCGTCTGAGTTGGCCGGGCCCGGATCCCGAGAAGCTCAAGCGCGAGCGTCGCGTCTTCCCGGACTTCCACCATGCGCCAGATCTGGAGGCGAGCGGCCGGGTCGTGGACTTCCTGCCTGAGGCCGCCGCCGACGCGTTCAGCCTGCACGGTGGGCCCGCCGAGATCGTCACGCAACTGCTCCAGGTGCTCCGGTCGGCTCCCACGAGCTTCGACTACGTCTGCTTGCACCCGATCCCGAACCCGACGATGCCGGACGACCCGGAGCGCGGTTTCATGGCGAGGGTCGCCCGCGAGGTGCTGCCGCCCGTGCGTGCCGCCCTCGGCACTCGCAGCTCAAAAGGAGCCTGAGTACCATCTTTCATAAATATGACGACATATTTTGGAGCGAGTTCTCAAGTCAGTCCTGGCAGGCTGGGCGGTGGAGGTACCATCGCCTATGCCCAGGGTGAGCCCGTATCGGAGAGCTGACCCGTACGGAGCGAGAGGAACTCGAAGTGCGAGCACGGCGGTATACGTCACCGTATCGAGACGTTGTCCGTGCGAAGCTGGTGTTGCTCGCCGCCCAGGGCGTGTCCAATGAGGTCATCG